>Ga0315284_10009153_pt1 | contig 14133 bp, 14 predicted proteins | sample YL17G09_16_MG_FD_203696 | JGI IMG/M metagenome (GOLD analysis project Ga0315284, IMG submission 203696) | Sediment microbial communities from Yellowstone Lake, YNP, Wyoming, USA - YL17G09_16 | ecosystem: Environmental > Aquatic > Freshwater > Lake > Sediment | place: USA: Wyoming | collected... | reverse complement strand
ATTCAAGCTCTTCACCGCCCTGCGCGGCGCGGCGGCGCTGGAGGCCGACCGCATCCAGGCGCTGGCGCGATTGCTGGCGAAGATCGACGTGCTGGCCAGCTTCGCCGACACCGCCGCCCGCTACCGTTATCGCCGGCCCACCGTCACCACTTCAAATACCATCAACATCCTCAACGGCCGCCACCCGGTGGTGGAGCAGACGCTGGCCGGCGAGCGCTTCGTGCCCAACGATGCGCACCTGGACACCGGGGGCGATCAGCTCATCATCCTCACCGGGCCGAATATGAGCGGAAAATCGACTTTCTTACGGCAAGTCGCATTAATCACGCTCCTGGCGCAGCTCGGTAGCTTTGTCCCCGCCGACGAGGCGGAGATCGGCGTGGTCGACCGCATCTTCACCCGCGTGGGCGCCAGCGACGACCTAGCCACCGGGCAATCGACCTTCATGGTGGAGATGACGGAGGCGGCGAACATCCTCAACAACGCCACGATCAAGAGCCTGGTCATCCTGGACGAGCTGGGCCGCGGCACCAGCACCTTTGACGGCCTGTCGCTGGCGTGGGCGGTGGCGGAATACCTGCACGAGTCGCCGAAGCTGGGCTGCAAAACCCTCTTCGCCACCCACTACCACCAGCTCAACGAGCTGGAAAATACGCTGGCGCGCGCGAAGAACTACCGCATCGCGGTGAAGGAGGGGCCGGAGGGCATCGTCTTCCTGCGCAAGATCGTCCCCGGCGGCACCGACCGCAGCTACGGCATCCACGTGGCGAAGCTCGCCGGCGTGCCCGCCCCGGTGATCGAGCGCGCTCAGCAGGTGCTGCAGTCGCTGGAGGAAAACGACGAAATCGCCGAGCACGCCCGCGGCCTGGCCGACAAACACACCACCATCCCCCCGCCCCTGCCCAAAACCCAGCTCACCCTGTTCGAAGTCGTCGAGCACCCGGTGGTGGAGGAGCTGATGTCCGTGGACGTGGACGACCTTACCCCCCGCCAGGCACTCGACATGCTGGCGAAGCTGCAGAAGAAGGCGAAAAAGAGCGGGGGATGACACGGAGGCACAGAGGCACAGAGACAGAATATTTAATAGGATGGTAAGATAATGAGAACCACGCGCTACTTTGAAGAGCAGGTATTGCGCAAGCGCCCGTATTTGAAGCGTGAATGGTGCGAGCGAGCGTTAGCAGAACCAATACGTGTGGAAATTCAGGTTGATAGGCGAATACGATATTGGGTTTTCATTCCGGAGATTGGAAAATATCTGCGTGTGGTAACATTAGAAGACGGAGAAACGGTCCACAACGCCTTCCCGGATCGGGATTTCGAGGAATAACGATGAAGATGCATTATTATCCTGAGACTGATTCGCTCTATATCGATCTCGCCGAACGCCCGAGCGTGGATTCCCGCGAAGTCGCGAAAGGCGTAGTATTGGATTTCGACGAGCAGGGCAATCTGGTCGGCATCGACATCGATCGTGCCAGCAAAGTGGTCGCGCTCGATCAATTTGAGTCGATTGCCTTGCCGGCCTCCAGTGTCTCGCTGAAAACGGCGTAAAGGGATGATGAGAGTATTTGTGATCGTTCACGAAGCGGAAGAGGGCGGCTACCGGGCGGAAGTGCCCGCCATCCCCGGCTGCGCCACGCAGGGGGAGAACTTCGAAGAATTGCTGCACAACCTGCATGAAGCCATCGCAGGCTGTCTGTCGATATTGAATCAGCGGAATAGCCTCTCGTATTCTCCACCGCTCACCTGGCGCATGGTATAATCAAGGTATCCCGCTGCATGGAGGCTCAGGATGACCTTGAAAACCAAACGTCCTCGATCCGACCGGCGGCTTCGTATTATTTTCCAGGGATTTTCGCCGCGCGCCCGTTTTGAAGAGGAATCCCGGCCTTCAGCGAGAAAACAAGGAAGCAATCTTTTACTAATGATACTGAAGGGATTGTTGAGATGAGTGTTGAGATTGGGCGGAATCGTGTTGCGCGGCAGACGTTTGGCTTTGACGATGTGGCGATTGTGCCGGGCGCGTTGACCATCGATCCGGAGCTGGTGGACATCGGCTGGCGGCTGAGCGAGCTGTCGCTGCCGCTGCCGATCCTCGGCGCCTCGCTGGACGCGCTGGTGGATCCAACGTTCGCCATCGCGCTGGGGAAATTCGGCGGGCTGGCGGTGATGTTCCTGGAAGGCATCTACACCAAGTACGAGAACCCGCGGGAGGCCATCGACCGCATCATCGAGGCGGACGGCGAGGACGTGGTGAAGCTGATCCAGGAGATTTACCGCGCCCCGGTGCGCGACGATCTCATCCTCAAGCGCATCGACGAAGTGAAGGCGGCGGGGGTGCCGTGCGCCGTCTCCGTCACGCCGATGAACGCCGAGCGCATCGCGCGGCTGATCGGCCCCGGCGGGGTGGACGTGTTCGCGGTCATCTCCACCGTCACCACCGTGCGCCACCTCTCCGAGCGGTACACGGCCCCCGATTTTCAGGCCGTCAAGGACACCATCAAGGCACCGCTGATGGTTGGCAACTGCGTCTCCTACGAAGGGGCTTACGAGCTGATGGAAGCCGGCGCGGACGGCGTGTTCGTGGGCGTGGGTCCCGGCGCCATCTGCACCACCCGCCGCGTGTGCGGCCTGGGCGTACCGCAGATCACCGCCACCGTGGACTGCGCCGCCGCGCGCGACGATTTCGAACGGTTGACCGGACGCCGGGTGGCGGTCATCACCGACGGCGGCATCCGCTCGGGCGGCGACCTGTGCAAGGCTATCGCCGCCGGCGCCGACGCGGTGATGCTCGGCTCGCAGCTCGCCGCCAGCGCGGAGGCTCCGGCGAAGGGCTTTTCCTGGGGCATGGCCACCTCCTCGCCCACGCTGCCGCGCGGCACCCGCATCCACGTGGGCATTCGCGGCACGCTGGAGGAGATTCTCTTCGGCCCCGCCAGGCGCGACGACGGCCTGATAAACTATATCGGCGCGCTCCGCCTCTCCATGGGCTCCGTCGGCGCCCGCACCATCGCCGAGATGCAGCAGGCCGAGCTGGTCATCGCTCCCAGCCTGCCCACCGAAGGCAAGGTCGAGCAGCGCGCCCAGCGCGTGGGCATGGGCCGCTGATCAGCCGTGAGTCGTAGATGCCGGGGGCGATCGGACCCCCGCATTGCATTGTAGCGAAATCGTTATACAATACAGATAGGGGCAGCTTCACCCGGCTCGATCGGCGGTTGCCCGGTGGAACCGCTGTCATCGTGCGCGAAAGATCGATGAGAAAGGTTCCGTTATGCGGAAGGAATTTTCCCGCGTAAGGGGAACATGGTATAATACTATCCGTCACCCATCGAGGTTGCCGTTGATGGTGAGGTCGTCGGCCGCGTCCGATGAAGAGCGGGCGCCGCCGGGAGGAGCGACACAATGCAACAAGGCAGAACATTCCGCTGGGCACAACTCGTGATGTTGGGTTGTCTCCTGACGTTGTTCGCGCCGGGGTGGGCGCAGAAGCCGCTGCCGAGTGAGGTGCTGTTGAACGGCGTGGCCCTGAATTCACCCTACACCGAGGTGTTGGCGCGCCACGGCGCGCCGCATTACATCGGGCCGGCGGTTTTTGGCATGGCGACGGTGACCACGCTGTTGCGCCCCGCCGAGCCCAGGACGGTCGCCCCGACCACCCCCGGCGCGCCGGGAGCATTTAACCCCGCGGCGCCGCCGAATACGTATAACCCGCCCCTGACGAATCCCTATGGCGCGAATCCGACGGCGTCCCAGCCGAAAAAAGAAGGACCCTACATGATCTGGCGGTACGACGGCAACGGCAGAACGCCGGATCCACGGGCGAATGTCACCACCTACGTCTTTTTCAACGAGCAGGGCGTGGTGGAGGCGGTGGTGGTCTATCTGAATAACCTGAGATCATCGCCGGATATCCAGACGGAAAGCGGCGTCACCTTCGGCACCAAGCTGAGCGATATCGTAAAGCGATACGATTGGCCGGAGCCGTTCACGCGCGTGGGGAACCTGTATTACTGCAGCTACCCGGCCTATGACGTCACCTTCGCGCTGGGCACCGCCGAGCCCATGGCGCGCAAGGTGATGTGCATCGGCATCGGGACGCCGTTTGTGGTGACCGCGCAGGCGCTCGTTCCGGGCGAATCCGCTACGGCGAGCATGACCCCCGGCATGATGCCGCCCGGCGGAGCGATGATACCGGTTCCGCCCATGTCCCCCGGCGGTTATCCGGGGGAGGGGATGCCGCCCGGCATGGGTGGCCCTCCCGGCAGCGGGATGTTCCCCGGTCGAATTCGACCGCCGCGCCCACCCGGCGCGCCGCCGTATGCGGAAGGCGAATAGGGGCAGGGGCATTCGCACGTGTGGAGGATTGAGCGATGAAGTGTCGTTATCTGATAGTCGGTATACTCATGCTGGCCACCCTGGTGGCGGCGTCCGCGGTGGAGAGGCAGCTCGCCCGCGTGAGGCTGGGCATGAAGCCGAAAGATGTGATCGATCTGCTGGGCGAGCCTACGGCCATTCTGATGGCGCAGCCCCCTCTGTCCGGCCTCGCCGCCGCGCCGATGCCGGGGGAAGGCGCGCCGTTTGGACCCGGCATGATGCCCGGCATGATGCCCGGCAGGGGGCCTGGCCTCGCGCCCCCGAGTGTATCGTCCGTCAGGGAAAATACCCTGGTCTTCCTCTACAGGGATAAGGAGATCGAGCTGGGACCCGACACGAAAGTGGCGACTGGATCGGATATCGTGCCCGGCGCGCTCCCCCTGTGGGCGTATACGGTGCGGGTAGCCCGCCTGGCCCTCGATCAGCAGGAGTTGATCTATCGGCTGAATGATACGTATTCCCTGGGCATCACCATCAGCGGCCAGGGCAACGAGGCGCGTGTTACGGACGCCATCGCGTGCTCGCTCAAACCGCTCACCTACTGGCCAAGCGACCCGACGCGGGTATTCAACCGTGCAAACCCTTTCTTCCAGGACATGTTCTATTTTAAATACGTGGACAAGGACGCGCTGATCGCCAGGAACAAGAGCGACCTGTACCTTGCGGCGGGGACGTCGAAAGGGATCAAGATCGGTTCGAAGCTGGACGAGGTGTTGAAAGCACATAAATGGCCGTCCTATTTCATCCCCTTCACCACGGAAGCCGCGGCTGTCGCGACCCTCGATCCGAAGGGGGCACTGACAAAGGTGAACGAAGCGCAGGGTGGGAAGAGCGGCGGCGGCTCCGCCGAATTCTCTTCCGGCAGCGCCGCGACTTTGAAGGTCAACTTCGCCAATAACTGCATCCTGCTCTACCCGGACGACGGCCTCGCACTGACGCTGATGAACTTCACCGTGGTGCGCATTCAGATCGGCAACGAGCTGACCAAACCCTCGATGGACGAATTTGTCCCGGAAGGCGGAGCGGCATCCGGACCGGCCGGCCCTCCGGGCATGAGAGGACGATGACCCACACGGAGCCGAAGCCGGCAATTTTTTGCGGGTGAGCGGATATCCGCTCATCCGCAAAGCATAACTTGCCCATCCGACGGGTATGATGCTGTCAATCGGGTTCCGTTCCCCTGGAGAACCCCGGATCCTCAATCGCGACTGGCGGTTTCAGTAAAGGACAGATACATGAGACAATCTCACCCACGGCATTTGACGGTGACGGCACTGATTCTCGTGCTGCTGGCGGCTTTCCTGGTCGGGTATCGGGTGCGGGATTACGGCGGCATGCGGCCGGCCTGGGCCGCGCTGGCCGCGCCCACCGCCGATATGAGCACGCTGGACACCTCGCTGTCCCTGCGGCCCGTCGAGCTGTTCAAGGAAGCGCTGGAACAGGTCGAGGTGAACTATGTGGAGCCGATCGACCATCCGGAAAAGCTGGTCTATTCCGCGATTCGCGGCATGCTGCTCCCGTTGAACGATCCCTATACCCGCTTTATGGATCCCAAAGAGTATGCCGAATTCAACACGGATAACCAGGGATCCTTGAGCGGCATCGGCGCGACCTTGAGTATGCTGGAGATTCCCGCACAGGACGTGAAAGCCGGCGAAGGCACGCTGCCCATCATCACCTGCCCGGTCTGCGGGACGGAGATCAAGGACGTCAAGCACTATCGCGTGGGCATCGTCGAACCGCTGCCCGGCTCGCCCGCCAAAGAGGCCGGCCTGCAAGCCGGTGACTTCATCCTGAAGGTTGACGGCGAGAACATCGACGGCAAAACGGTCAGCGAAGTGGCGGACAAGATTCGCGGCGAGAAGGGGACGAAGGTCACGCTGACCATCGCCCGCAAGGGCATCGAGAAGCCGCTCGACATCTCCATCACCCGCGCCCAGATCGATGTGCCCTCGCTGGAAAAGAAGATGCTGGATGACAAGATCGGCTACCTCCACCTGCTGACCTTCAACGAGAAGACCTATGTCGAGACGCGCGAAGCGCTGCAGTGGATGCGGAAGGAAGGCGCGAAAGGCCTGGTACTCGATCTGCGCAACAATCCCGGCGGCCTGCTGCGGCAGTGCATCCTCGTCGCCAGCATGCTGCTGCCCGAAGAGAACAAGCTGATCGTGGAAACTAAGGCGCGGAATAAGCGTGACGAGCCGTATAACCGCACCGGCCAGCAGCTCTGGGATCAGCCGATAGTCGTGCTGGTGAATAAAGGCAGCGCCAGCGCCTCGGAAATCCTGAGCGGCGCACTGAAGGATTACAAGCGAGCGCCGATCATCGGCGAATCCACCTTCGGCAAAGCTCTGGTGCAGACCGTCATCCCGCTGCGCGACCGGTCGGCCATGGCCATCACCACCGCCCACTACTACACGCCCAACGGCTACGATGTGGGGAAGAAAGGCGTCATGCCGGATGTCACGGTGGAGCTGGCGAAGGACACGAAGGTGCTGAGTGAAAGTGACAATCAGGCGCTGGAAGCCATCCGCATCCTGAAGACGGAGCTCGCGAAAGCGAAGTAACGCGCGCCGGCAGTGGATTTTTCGCATCCGGTGGTTTAACTAATGCCGAACTGTGATAGCGCGGAAGAAATCATCGCGCGGGAAGCCGTCGCCCGGACAGGCCGTCTGGCGTAGATCGCGGTGGAGATACACGCAACGGGCTGGCAGCCCGTATTTCGCCAGTAATGCGCGCGTCAGCCGCTCCGCCGCCAGCAGTTGCGCGTGCGGCGGCGTCAGCGGGCCGCGGAACCCGCCGTTGCTCGACCGTTGGAAATTGCCGACCAGCGCGATGCCCAGCATGTCCGGGTGATCTTTCGTATGGGCGCCGGGCAGATGTTCGGGCCGTCCGGTGAGCACCGTGCCGTCCTGTTGAATGAGGTAATGGTAGCCGATGTGGTATACCCGGCCATCGTGATCCTTGATGGCGAATCCCCGGTGCGCATGCATGGCATCGATCATCGCCACGTCAACGGATTTTCCGTTCAGCACCGGCGGCGTGACCGTGTGATGAATCACGATGCCGGCGGGAAATTTACGCACGACGCGGGACACCATGTGCCGGTGGAGATAGCACCACCACAGGACGATGAGGGCAGCGAGAAACAGAATCAGCACGACGACGTGAGCGGCTTTCATGTAGCTGCAGTGTAACGAATTCCAGTGACAAAACGATTACCGGACGATGACGGACATGTGAAAATGGGCGATTCTTCCCCTGGGAGCGCCGGCATCCTGCCGGCACGATCATGAGCCCATCTTCGAATTATCATGCTTGTCGAGAACCGGCGCTCGAAAAGCACTATAGGTGAAAATAGGCTCATAAGCGTGCCGGCAGGATGCCGGCGCTCCCAGGCGATCTTACGCCGGCGTCCAGCCCAGCGCCAGTGCGAGCACGGCCTTCTGGGCGTGCAGGCGGTTTTCCGCCTGGTCCAGCACGATGGATTGCGGACCCTCCAGCACCTCGTCGGTGATCTCCTCGCCGCGGTGGGCCGGCAGGTCGTGCATCACCACCGCGTCGGGTTTGGCCTGGCGCAGCAATGCGTCATTCAATTGATAGGGTGGAAACACACGCAGGCGCTCGGCGCGCTCCTCCTCCTGGCCCATGCTGGTCCACACGTCGGTGTAAACGGCATCGGCGCCGGCCACGATCGCGGCCGGATCGCGGCCGATCTCGATGCGCGCTCCGGTGCCGGCGGCGATGGCGCGGGCGCGCGTGACGATCTCCGGCAGCGGCTCGTAGCCTTCCGGACAGGCGAGGCTGAAGTGGGTGCCCACCTTCGCCGCCAGCAGCATCAGGCTGTGCACCACGTTGTTGCCGTCGCCGACGAAGGCCAGCGTGCGGCCCGCCAGCGGTGCTTTATGCTCGGTTAATGCCAGGAAATCGGCGAGGGCCTGGCAGGGGTGCTCGCGATCGGACAACGCATTGACGACCGGCACCGTGGCGTATTTGGCCAGTTCGAGGATTGTCTGATGCGCGAAAGTGCGCGCCATGATGGCCTGGCACCAGCGCGACAGGTTGCGCGCCACGTCCTTCACCGGCTCGCGCGTGCCCAGGCCGATGTCGGACGGCGCCAGGTAGATGGCGTGCCCGCCCATCTGCGTCATCGCCACCTCGAAGGTCACGCGGGTGCGCAGCGACGGCTTTTCGAAGATCATCGCCAGCGTCTGCCTTTGCGCGAGCTGGGTGACCAGCGCGGGTTGGCGTTTCAGCGTGCCCGCGGCGGCCAGAATCCCGGCGATCTCTTCTGAAGTGAAGTCATCGATCGACAGCAGGTTTCGATTACGCAGTTGAATCATTGGAATCTCCATCAGGCGCTTCCCCGTCATGCGGCGCTTCCCGCTGCGCGGCGCGGAACGACCAGAGCACATGCGCGAACAGAACGACGGCGGCGATCACGCCGCCGTAAATGAGCAGGCGCTGCCCGAGCGGCAGGCGTTGCAGCCGCGCGAGCTGCGCCGCGATCTCGCCGGGAAATCCGCTCTCCGGCACCGGGCCGATGAGCTGCTGGAGCAGGATGAAGACGCCGATGATGACGGCGAACGTCAGCCAGACTTCGATCACGATGCCGATAATGCGCCCGCGGCCGACCCCCAGCGATCCCAGGCGGATGACCAGCAGCAGGCTGACGTACGCCAGCACGAATGCCACCAGGATCAGCAGGACGATCAGATCGTTCATTCGTCACGTATTGTAACGGGCCGGCGCGGGCTTGCCAAGTGCCGGGCATCGCGCCGTCATTCTGCGGGCATCGCCGGCTCCGCAGGTTCCGCCGGCTCGGGAATTTGTCGGGTGCTGCCGGTAAGGTTCAGCACGCCTGAGATCGTCACCGTTCCGTCTTCCCCCGGGATGGTCATGTTCACCTTGAGCGCGCCGGTGAAGTCGGTTTTGAAGAGCTCACCCTTCTCCGCGTCGAACAGCGTGGTGGCTTTGGCGGTCAGCGCGGAGGTTTGTTTAAGGGTGATGATCTCATCGCCCATCGGGACATCCAGCCTGGCATCGGGGATCTTCGCCGACGTGTTGCTGTCGATCGCCAGGTACTTCACGCCCTCCACCGTTTGGGGGGCGCGCAGGATATTGCGCATCGTCAGCACCGCCGTCCCCGCGACGCCGGTGCTGGTCCATTTCGCGCCAACCGCCAGGTTCTTTCGCGGAAACTCGAATCCCTGACCGAGACAACTGATGATTTTCCACTGGTTGCCGAATCCCAATGGCTGCATCCGCGCCAGCTCGCCCTTCGGGTCGCCTTCGATCTTCATGTCGGTGACTTTCCCCGAAGGCGCCCGCTTGAAGGTGGCCTTGTAGCCGGCCAGCGGCTGCGTCAACTGCTGTTCCTGGAGCGTCATATGCAATTCGCCGTCGGTGATCTCCGAGATGATCGTGGACGTGCCGTCGGGATTCACGCCGATGACCTTCTCGCGACCAACGTACTTGATGTCGCCGGTCATCGGCATGGTCTCGTTCGTCGGCTTCGTGGTGAATTTGCCGTCGAACGCGATCTCCGTGCGATACCAGCGCACGGTGTCGGCGGGGTCTATATAGGTGAGCTGGTACGCGAAGGTGCCGGCGATGGTCGCCGCCAGCAGGACGAAAAGCATTCCACGTCGCATGACTTCCTCCCCCCTAACCCCAGCCCTTCCCCCCCGATGGGGAAGGGGGCACCGGGAAAAACGGACAACCTTACAACTATCTCCCCACCAACTCCCTTCCCCGAGCAGTGAAGGGGCTCTGTGGAAAACCTTACAGCCTTCTGCCAAACAACTCCCTTCCCCATCGGGGGGGAAGGGTTGGGGTTAGGGGGGAGAACGCACACGTTCTCCATGCAAGGATACCCACTTCTCGGGTCGATTGTATCTGTCGGAGCGAAATCCTACCGGTTTTTCCCGACGGGGGCCGGCGTAGGGTCCTTGAGCGCCGTGCCGGTCACGCGGAAGCGCCCGTTCACGGCGCTTTTCGCGTCTGATGATTTCGTGGTGACATCCGCCTTCACGGTAGCGCGAAACACTTCGCCCGCCCGTGGATCGAAGAGGAGCATCGACTTGCCCGTCATCGTAAAATTCGTAGCGATCCCGGTTTTCGCTTTCCCCTCGCGCATCGGAAGGGTTTGCCGGGCGGTCAACTGAAATGTGCTGTCGATGCGGACGTAGCGCTTGCCGTGTATGCTTTTATACCCGACCAGCGTGCTTTCCGTCTTCAGCGTCATCTTCCTGCCCGTCTCCAGGCCGATGGTTTCAGTGGACAGCCACTTCTCGCCGGCACGCAGCTCCTTTTCGGGCAGGCGGAGGTGATGCCCGAAGCGGCTGAACAGCAACCAGGCGTTCCCAAGGCTGGGGATGGGCATATCCGCCTCTGCCGGCGCGGAGACATAGCGCAGGTTGCTCAAGATACCGGACGGCGTGCGCAGAAAGCGCAGCACGCAGTTCCCGACGGCGTCGCTGAATTCATCCTCACTCGCGCTGCCGTTGATCCGCACGTCCTTGATCGTCATGGTCACCGGGGACAGGCCCTTTTGCGCCTTCCCGGTCACCTGATCAACGATCAGCGCGCGCATCCTTAGCGCCACCGGCATCGGCACCCCCCGCGGGGGCTGTATCTGCCCGGCGATGGTGAAATCATAATTATAGGCCGCCTTGCCCGGGCGCGTAGGATAGGCCAGCCGCTCGGTGTGAGCGCCCACCGCCGCGACGAGCAGCACGAGCGCAGCAATCAAGGCATGGAATCGCATATTAACCTTCCTGGGTGAACGACCGCAAATCCGAGAACAGTTGTCTCGTGCGGGAAGCACCTCTCCCCCAGTCCCTCCTCTACGAAGGGAGGAGGGACTGGGGGAGTTTTTCGAAAACGGTTGTTCTTGAGAATCAGGCCAGCACTCCCACGGAAAATGGAATAACCGGCTGCAAGTTACCCGATCCGCAATACTTGAATAAAGAAAGCCGACGCCCCTCCCTTTGTAGGGGTTGGGGGAGAGGTGCCTCCCGCACGAGGCAACCGTTCCCGCATTTGCTTACCAGGCACTACTTTCCTGAAAGCACGATGCTTGAAACATACTTACCGCAGCGTCGCCCCCGCCTCGTCCACCAGCGCCTGCCGGACGCGCGCCATCACGGTGTCCACTTCCTCGTCGGACAGCGTGCGGTCGGGCGCGCGGAAGGTGAGGCGATAGGCCAGGCTGCGTTGGCCGGCGGGGATGTTGGCCCCCTGGTAAACGTCGAACAACTCGACCGACTCGGCGAGATTGCCCGCCGCCGCGGTGATGATCCCCTGCACCTTCACCGCGGGCAGGTCCATCGCCACCAGGAAGGCGATGTCGCGGTCCACCGCCGGGAAGCGCGACAGGTCGGGCGTGGGCCGCTCGACCACCGCCAGGTCCATCAGCGCGTCCAGGTTGATCTCCGCCAGGTACGCGCGGCGCGGCAGGTCAAACTGCTCAGCCACCCGCGGGTGCACTTCACCGAACAGGCCGACGGTGCGGCCGTCGGCGCGCGCCTCGGCGGCCCGACCCGGGTGCAGCGTGGGGTGCGCCCCCGGCACGAAGGAGACGTCGAGCACGTTCATGTCGATGAGGAACTGCTCGACGATACCCTTCAGCCAGAAGAAGTCCACCTCACTCTCGCCGCCACCCCAGCGCGCCGACCACGGCCATCCCATCAGGGCGATGCCGGCGCTGCGCTGCTCCAGCGGCAGTTTGTCCGCATCCTGCACGCGCACGTCGTCGTCCACCCGCCGCTCGCGGCGGGCGTAGTTGAAGCGCAGGCTGCCGCCGGTGGTGCGGAAGATGCGGCCCACCTCGAAGATTTGCACGTCCTCCAGGTTGCGCCGGGCGTTGTTCTGCAGCGACTCCAGCAGTGACACGAACAGCGTGGGTCGCAGATGGGTATATTCGTCCGACTTCGGGTTGCGGATGGTCACGATCTGCGCCCGCTCCGGCGCGTCCTCCGGCAGATTCATCTGGTCCAGCCGGCGGTAGTCGATCAGGCTGTAGGACAGTCCCTCGAACAGGCCGGCGGAGGTGAGCAACTCGCGCGCGCGGGCTTCGAACGCCAGCTCCGGCGCCAGCCGCCCGGCCACTTCAACCTTGCCCGGCACGGTGATGGGGATGTACTGGTAGCCGTGGATGCGCGCCACCTCCTCGATCAGGTCCATCTCCTCCACCAGGTCGGGGCGGAAGGTGGGGACGATCACGCTGATGACGCCGTTTTCCTCACGCACGCCCAGCTCCAGGCTGCGCAGGATGGAAACCATCTCCTCCGCCGGGATCTCCGTGCCCAGCACGGTATTCACGCGCTCGGGCCGCAGGACGATTATGCGGGTGGGCGGCAGCGGCTGCGCCACGTCGATGACGCCGGTGGCGATGGCGCCGCCGGACCACTCCACCATCAACTGCGCGGCGCGGTCGGCGGCGCGGACGGTGCCGGCCGGATCGACGATGCGCTCGAAGCGGTAGGAGGATTCGGTGCTCAGCGCGTTGGCGCGGGCGGTTTTGCGGATGCTGGTGCGGTCGAAATGCGCCGATTCCAGCAGGATGTTCGTCGTGCCTTCGGTCACCTCGGTGTTCTCGCCGCCCATGATGCCGGCGAGGGCCACCGCGCGCTCGGCGTCGGCGATGACCAGCATGTTGGAGGTCAATATCCGCTCGACGCCGTCCAGCGTGGTGAACGGCTCGCTCTCGCGGGCGCGGCGCACGACGATGGTCCGCTGCGCCAGCGTCTCCAGGTCGAAGGCGTGCAGCGGTTGCCCCAGCTCGAGCATCACGAAGTTAGTGGCATCCACTACGTTGTTGATCGGACGGACGCCGGCCTGCGTCAGGCGCACCTGCACCCATTCCGGCGACGGGCCGATCTTCACCCCCTGGATGACACGCGCGGAGTACCGCGGGCACAGGTCCGGCGCCTCCACGATCACCTTCGCCAGCGTGTGGGCATCCGGCCCTTTCTCCATGACGCAGGTGGTCGGATGGATGACGTGGGTGCGGCTGAGCGCGGCCACCTCGCGGGCGATGCCCACCATGCTCAACGCGTCGCCGCGGTTGGAGGTGACCTTGATGTCCATCACCGGCTCGCTCTCCACCTCCAGCATCTCCTCGACCTCGAAGCCGGCCATGGTCAGGCGATCCGCCGTCTCGCTCACCGGGAACGACACCGGCACCAGCTCGCGCAGCCATCCATACGGAACTTTCATATTATCGAAACCTCACTTCCCTACCATCTCATCCTTATACACTGATTTCAAAAAGGATAGGACTTATAGGACTTTATCAGCCGATGCATTATCCGCATCTTCGCTCCCTGGTTCCTTCACCGGCGCCGTTTTCCGCCGCGTCTGCACCAGGAAAATGGCGATAATGGCCGCCAACCCGGCGCCGCCGAGGGCGACCGCATGCCAACAGATCTCGTCGGTCATCACCATCAGCGTCGTCGAGGTGATGACCAGCCAGACGCCAAGCAGGCGCATTAACAGCGGGAAAGGCGCGGGCAGGCATGCGGCGAGGCCATACACCACCACGGCAACGACCGTAGTGCCGATCGCGATGGCATCGAACGGCAACTGCAGCAGATCCCATGTCATGCGTCAAATTATAACCGTCCCGGCAGTTCACGGCAAGTTAGAGGCAGGTCCCAAATCCTCCAGCTAATTCCGAGTCGTCCTCATTTGCCCTACCTGGGGAAGGTCGGGAGAGCATTTTGGTCGGATCAAGCCGTGTTTTTGGCGCTT
>Ga0315284_10009151_pt1 | contig 14134 bp, 14 predicted proteins | sample YL17G09_16_MG_FD_203696 | JGI IMG/M metagenome (GOLD analysis project Ga0315284, IMG submission 203696) | Sediment microbial communities from Yellowstone Lake, YNP, Wyoming, USA - YL17G09_16 | ecosystem: Environmental > Aquatic > Freshwater > Lake > Sediment | place: USA: Wyoming | collected... | reverse complement strand
GGCCGGCACCGACGAAAAGACGATGAAGCACCTGCTGGCGCTGCTCGCCGGGCTTCAGTATGTCCGGCCGGAAGGTGATCGGTACGCGGCGAGCATTCCCTTGCTCACCAAGACCGACGAGCCGATGCTCCGCGGCCTGCTCGCTCTCAGCCGCGAAGTCATGGCCGCGTGGCTCGCCGCGAATTACCAGCCGCTCCGCAAAGCGCTGGAAGGCATCACGCCGCTCCGCTACGGCGTCCCCTACGAGCAGGTCTTCACCCAGCTCTGGCACTACATCTTTGGCATCACCAACCGCCAGCTAGCCGAAGCCGGGCTGTTCGCTGACCCCTATGCCGCCGCCCGCAGGTTCAAAGGCTTCATCCCTGCCATTTGGTCCCCCAGCCTCAGCGCACACCACTGACCCCACCCGCCGAACACTTCGGCAGGGGTCGCGAGCAACTTGCCAGGTGAGAGTGTGGCATCTGCGAGGATCCGTTGACTTGAGGCCAGATGGCCGTGTAGGATATAACCTGTGAAGATGAGATAGAAGGTTATCCAAGCTCCCGAAGGAAGGAATCCATGATCGGCTATTGCGGCATCAACTGTCTCGAATGCACGGCCTTCCAGGGCACCGTGAAGGGTGACGAGGAGCGCCTCAAGCGCGTGGCCACCGCTTACTGGAAAGGGGCCTACCAGCCCCACGAATGGGTATGCCTCGGCTGCGGTCCGCACAACCAGCACTTCCTCGCCAAGTACTGTTACGAGTGCAAGACCCGCCTGTGCGCCACGGAGCGCGCCATCCAGAACTGCGCCGCCTGCGACGAATTCGAACAGTGCGCAAAGGTGCAGGACTTCATCAAGGCCGAGTCACCGGAGCTCGTCCGGACCATGGGCTGGCTCCGGGGGAGCTACCTGGCCAGGCAAAGACAGGGAGGTTAGCCGGGTAGTGGGGAACTGTCTACGGGAGGAGACGGGCCGGCCGGGCGAAGGCGCGGAACCGGCAATCGTGAAGCCACCCTGCCGATCGCCGGAAGGAGGACGCGATTTTGTGATCAGACGGTATGCGGCGCTCTTCCTCGCGATCCTCGTTTTCTCCGCCGTCCATGAGGCGGGCCATGGTTTGCTCGCCGCTGCGTTCGATGAGTACGAGGCCTTTCATGTCCGCCCGTTCGGACTGGAGGTCGCGTACAAGACCCCAGTTGCCCAAAGGGTGGGCATCAAGTGGGGTTTCATCTCCGGGGCCAGCAACATGGTCACCCTGGCCCTGGGGTACCTGCTTTTTGCTATCAGGAAGACGCTCTCCCAGTTAGACAGACCGTTCTTGCAGGTGGCAGCCAACACGATGACGATCCTCTTCATGGTCATCGACCCTCTAAACCTCTCGGTCGGCCCACTCCTCTATGGCGGAGACATCGGAGGAGTCGTAGTGGGGTTCACAGTCAACCAATACGTAATCCAGGCCATGTTCTTCCTGGTGTTCCTCATTAACCGAGAACTGATCGCCCAATGTCTCCTACCCCAATACGGTGTCCGAGCCAGGAACCCACTATGGAAGCCCTGGGTCACGCCCAGGGCGCTTGCAAACTTTCGTTCCTAGTTCGCACGTGGAGACCTGATGAGTCTACTCGCGCGCCGGTTCCTGCTTGCGGGCGTGCTGGTCTGCGCCGTGACCGCCTTGTCGGAGGTGAGACGCTACGTGGGCGAGGCGACACCGAGCCCCGCGATGGGCGGATTGAAGGGAGATCCCATCATGACCGGCGCCCCCGCAAGCGGCGCCTGCGAGGTCAGACCAGGCGTCAGCGTCGATTCCAGCCATCCCCTGGTGCTGACGAAGGCGCAGGAGCTGACGGAAGGCCTCACCGATCCCGCCGCGAAGATGCGCGCCCTCTACGAGTTCGTGCGCGACCGCATCGGCGAGGGGCCTTACGGCGGGATGAGGGCATCGGACGTGCTCCAGGCCGGCAACGGCTACTGCTACAACAAGAGCGTACTGCTGACTGCACTGAGCCGCGCCACGGGTATCCCGGCGCGCCTCGCCTTCGACCGGGTCTCCATCCGTGCCTGGCGGAACCCTCGCAGCGGTGTGCCCCGCGACATTTCCTTTCTCCACGGCACGGTCGAAGTGTGGCTTGGAAACGCCTGGCGCCGTCTGGACGCTACCGGCAACGCGGAGCGCTGGAAGATCTGGGTCCAGGACGACCCTATCGAGATTCCGCTCCCGCTCGCATTCTCTGCCGAACGCGACGTGGTCTTCGCCTCTCATGGCCGTGTGACCGTCGAGCGCACGGGCTTCACCTTCTGCGACTGGACCGACGAGGTCTCGCACCTTACCGCCGAGCAGAGCCGGTACTGACCTGGACCCGGGGTCGGCGGCCACGCTCCTGCCACACCGGCCGGAAGGACGCGACCACAACACAGGTAGCCGGCCGGAGGACTCGATTAGGCCCTGACCGATTTCCCGCCCGAGCATTTCACGGTGCCCGTGCTCCGGTCCCGCGAGGTGAGCAAGACGGCCGACGTGCGCGCTGTATCCCCCGTGCCAAGGGGACACGCTGCGCAAGGGCGCCGAGCCGACCGCTCTCTGCCACGGTGGTTCCGCGCGTCTAAGCTAATCAGGTCCACACCCGTGACGCTCCGATCGAAGGGCCACGATCGGCGATCTTGACTTTCAGGTGGCGGCAACCTAGGGTGTGGGGATAACCCCCAACAAGTAGATTGGGGGTTACGACGGTCCCGCACAGCCCGCCCGGCGGCGCCGCGCCGGGTGCCTGAGGGAGGCGACCATGATCAATACGCTGCAAACGTGGGCCGCGGAGCGGGGCTACCGGGTCGGGTGGGGTCCCCTGGAGCTGGTGGAGACAGTGTTGAAGGAGATCGGTACACGCCGCGCCTCGCGTGAGCTCAACGAAGTGCTATTCCAGGGTGAGCTCGCCTCGCTGAGCGTCGGCGAGGGCCCGCGCGAGCGGGGACTGACCACTGTCGTGGTCGTGGTGAAGCCCCGTCCCGCGCACATGGTTTCCTTCGACCTCAACGAAGACCGCATCGAGGCGGTCCTCCCACCGACGTACGTCCGCTACTATCCCCTGTCCGACGACCTTGAGCGCGACCTGCAGGAGCACGGGCTCCCGGGCGCTCGGGTCGAGCGCGTCGCGGCCCCGCTCAAGCTCCTGGCGGCATGCCTAGGGCTTGTGCGGTACGGCCTGAACAACATCACCTACGTACGTGGCATCGGCAGCTACTTCCAGCTCTTCGGCTACCTGACCAACGTTTCACTCCCGCTGCCCAAGCGCTGGCGGCCGCGCAAGCCCTCGCTGCTGCCGGAGTGTGCGAGCTGTGGCGCATGCCTCTCGGCGTGTCCCACCGGCGCCATCGCCGACGATCGTCTGCTCCTGCGCGCCGAGCGGTGCCTGACCTTCGCCAACGAGAACCCCGGACCGTGGCCTTCCTGGGTCCCGAGCTGGGCGCACCACTGCCTCCTCGGCTGTCTGCTCTGCCAGCGCTGCTGCCCGGCCAACCCCGAGCTTCCACTGGAGAGCTCAGACGTTCTCTTCACGCGGGAGGAGACGCGGGCGCTGCTTGCGGACTCCGGCGACCACAGCGGACACCAGTGGGACGGCATTCGCGCAAAGCTGGACCGGCTCGGACAGCCCTATGCCGAGCCGGTCATCGGGCGGAACCTGCGTGCGCTGGTAGACACCTCTGTTTCTCGAGGCTGATGGGAGGGCGTGGGTGCTCACGCTTCGGCCGAGATGGCTGTTCCCACTCGAACTCCCGCGCGGCTACAGCCCGTACGACGCCTTGGCGAAGAACTGGCGCCCCGGGGGCAGGAGGCTACCGTCCTCGTCGAGCAGGCGGTGGTCGCCAACGCCGAGCTCGAGGCGACCGTCCGCAGCCGGCAGGGCAAGGAGCGCACCGTGGGCAGCAACCCGGAGCGGCAGGAGGAAGGCCACGAGGGCGAGCCGAAACCCGCGACGGTGCAAGAACGCTGGTAGGGGCTTCAGGCAGCAACCTGTCACTGCAAGCATGAATAGCCTCTAATAAGGTCTACGCGAGGGTTGCAGTCATAGGTTGCGGCATCTAACAGGCAAATACAATTTTGCAGGTTATAATGGCGGTGTCTCGCCGGGCAGCGGGAGCATGACGCCCGCATGTTGAGCGAAGCGAGGGGGTGTGATGATGCGACACACCAGGACGGCAGGCGACGCCCCAATCGTACGGTTCGGTGGGCGTCAGACGCCCCAGGGCTACCTGTTCGAGCTCACCGGTGGGCAGCTCTGTCTGGACTTGGCGAATACCGTGGACAACCGGCCTACACCCGAGGCTCGCGAGCTTCTCCGGAGCTTTGGCGACCTTGTGGATTGGGGTGTTCAGGCCGGTGCGGTACCCGGCTCGATGGCGCAGGTGTTGCGCCGGGCGGCCAGGCGCCACCCGCGGGCGGCCGCGCAGGCTCTGGACCGCGCGCGCCGAGCGCGCGAGGCAATGTTTCGCGTCTTCTCAGCGGTGGCGGGACGCAAGGCGTCACCCGGCTCCGCAATCAAGGAGCTCAATGCGGCACTCGCGAGGGCGCTCGCCTCGCGGCGCGTGGACCTCCACGCGGGCAGATTCGCCTGGGGTTGGCCGGAGCACCATCCGCCCGACCTCGACCAGGTGCTCTGGCCAGCGGTGATCTCCGCGGCGGAGCTGCTCATCTCCGATGAGCTCAACCGGGTGCGCGAGTGTGAAGGTGAGAGGTGTGCCTGGCTGTTCCTTGACCGCAGCAAGAACCGCTCCCGACGGTGGTGCGACATGACCGTCTGCGGCAACCGCACGAAGGCCCGCCGCCACTATGCCCGAAGCAAACAACGGGCGAGGGCCTCGAGCTCATAACCTACACGCAGCCACCAGGCGAGGGCGGCGCGCATGCCGTAGTGCCGCCGGCATCGACAGGGCACTTCCCACGCGGTCCAAGAGCGGATCGTGCTGTCAGGGGACGGCCCGTCGCCCGGCTCCTCAACCTCCTGACAGGTCTTGGTCCCGCCGTCCCGACCATCCTTAGCCCAGTTGAGAACTCAACATCGATGCTCACCGCCATGCGCGACCCCTTGGTCGCGGGTTGCGGGGTCGCCAGTCGCGCGCTGTCGGCCAGTTTGCACGGCCACCGCCCTGCCCTCCGCGGCTCCAGGCGTCAGTTCTGCAGCCCGCGTCGTGCCGCCCTCCCGCACCGCCGCACGGTCAAATCCCGCCGTCCCCGGCCAAACAAAGCAAAGAACTTATGGGCCACCGCGAGGCGGCTTCCGAGGCGCGCTTGGGTGGCTCTGGCAGCGCCGTTACCGTGGGTCTCGTCGGTCGCAGTGAGAAAACAACTACCCTTAGCTTGACCTGCGCGTTCGCGTCCCTGGCGGCAACCGCCGACATTCTTCGGCAGATGGGGCGAGTCTTGGCATGTGGTAGTGAGCCCAACGCCGGGATATGGTTTTGGGGCGGGGACTAGCGGCTCGAGGTGGCGACGGGTGATTCTTTGAGCACCGTGGCCAAGATGACGCTTACGGCGGTGAGCGCGATGAGCGCGAGCATGGAGCCGGTCATGACGCCACCCGGCGACTTGAACGCGTCCATGCAGAAGATGAAGATGATCCCCGAGACCTGACCCATCACAATCAGCAAGCTGTTGGATGTGCCCTCCGGTGCCGGGTGCGTGATCTCCGCCCCGTACTGGAACCCGATCGGCCCTGAGCTCAAGAGGAAGAAACCGAAGACGAATCCCGAGATGAGAAGCAGCCAGTAGCTGGTGGCGAAGGTCATGCCGACGAGGCCCGGGATCATGCCGATGAGCGAGATGATGATGAAGGCCCGCCGTCGCCGGCCCAGGTCGGAGAGGATCGGGACCGCAATGGCGCCCACGATTCCGCCGACGAGCATGAGCGCGCCGAGCGTGCCCGCCTGCGCGATCGTGAAGCCGCGCGGCCGGATGATGGTCTCAATCCAGGTCGAGACGCCGTTGAAGATACCCAGGCCAACGAAGAAGATGACCATGAGCAGGATGAAGTCCTTCTGCCGGAGCATCCGTTTGAGGCCGTCGAGCATCAACGCGCGTTCGTCATGCCCGGCCGGGGTCGGTGGCCGCTCGCGAAAAAGCACGAAGAACAGGATCGTGGCTATGATCGTCGCGACGCCGTAGATGAGCAGCATGTTCCTCATGCCGTAGTGGATCGTGAAGGGCGGCGTGAGCCCCATCGCGGCCAGGATGCCAACATAGAGGGCGAGCGTCCCGAGCCCGGTGGCGGTCGCCCGCTCCTTGACCGGGAACCAGCGGGCCGCGACCTTGGTGATTGATCCGAGGATGAACGGCTGGCCGATCGCGAGCCCGACCTGGGAGGCGAAAACGAGCGGGAAGCTTCCCGCAAAGATGCCGCGAGTCGCTGCGAAGACCGCGGTCAGGGCGGCACCCAGGCCGACCGCAGCGCGCAGGCCCCAGGTATCAATCGCCCAGGCGCTGGGGATCACGATCAGGATGTAGATGACCATGAAGCTCATGGAGAGGAGGCCGATCATCATGTCCGACGTGCCGTAGAAGCGCGCCGCCTCGATCGTAATCGGGGCGAACGTTATCCAGAGGAGCTGCGACATTGCCGCAATGACCATGAAGCTCGCGAGGACAACCCAGCGATAGGGATAGGCGCGATAGTCAGACTCGAGCATGGCCAAGCATAACCAATCGAATCCAAAATCCAAGTGTCAGGTCCCAGACCACCGACAGCTCTGAGGTCGTCATCATCAACCTCTCGCCACGCCGCCGGCTCCACTACACCCGCGCCAGCCCCCCCTCGAACAGGTAGTTGATCGGGTAGAAAACGTCGCTGCCCACCGGGCTTCGCTCCGCTCTGCCTGGCGGCAGCTATCGGAGGAGTAACATCCAAACTGGTACCGCAGATCGGGGCAGGTCACCACCAACAGGCCTCCGAGGGGAGTGCGGTTCAAGGGGTCGCGGGTTGCGGGGTCGCCAGTCGCGCGCCGTCGGCCGGTTTGCACGGCCACCGCCCAGCCCTCCATAGCTCCGGGTGCCGGTTCTGCAAGCCGCGTCGTGCCGCCCTCCCGCACCGCCGCACTGTCAAATCCCGCCGTCCCGACCAAACTACCCAGTAACGTACCAGCGGCTCGCGAGTGACGTCGCGAGCCCCTTTCCATCGCAGCGCTCACGGGGGAACGCGCTCGGCACCACCGCGCGCGCGGTCGCGTCTTTTGGTCGTGCCTGGGTTCGGGCGCACGGTGAGCCTGGCTCCGGGGACGTTGGCCGGCCGCCGAGCGACTCCTCCGGAATCACTGGAGAAAGTGAACGCATTGTGTTACTTTTCTCGTGTAGATCCGGAGGGTTCGACCGTGCTCATTGGGAAGTTCGTCGAGGGCCGTGCATCGGGGGGACGTTATAGCTTCAGCCTTGAGGAAGCAGCCCACGCCACCGGTCTGTCGCGGGTGGCCGCACGGGCCTCCTTGCGAAGGCTGAAGCAGAAGGGGCGAATCGCGATGGCATTCCGGGGCTTCTACGTGATCGTGCCACCGGAGTATCGCCGGCTGGGGTGTCTGCCACCGGAGCAATTTGTGGCGCAGCTGATGGAGCATCTCGGGCTCGCGCACTACATTGGGCTTCTCAGCGCGGCGGAGTTGCACGGTGCCGCCCACCAGCGGCCCCAGGTGTTCCAGGTCGTGGTGCCGGTGAACCGCCCCCAGCTCCGCTGCGGCGAGCTCCGGGTCCAGTTCGTGGCGAGGCGGAATACGAGTGAGGTGCCAACTGTCCGGCACAACACACCGCGTGGCTACGCGATTGTCTCGAGCCCCGAGGCGACCGCCTTCGACCTCGTCGGTTACCCGCATCACTGCGGCGGCCTCGGCAACGTCGCTACGGTCCTCGCCGGCCTCGCACCCAGAGTGAAGGCGAAGGAGCTTGCGCGTCTTGCGCCGCTCTCGCCGCTCCCCTGGGCCCAACGGCTGGGGTACCTGCTCGACGCAGTGGGCGTCCGCTCGCTGACCGACCCGCTTGCTGCGTACGTGGCCGGGACCGCGCGAGAGTACGTCCCCCTCAACCCAAAGCAGCGCGGCAGGGCCGGCACGCGATCGGCACGTTGGAAGCTCCGCGCCAATGAGCGCTTGGAGCTTGACTTGTGATTCCCTTCGACTTCATCACCGAGTGGCGCGCGACCGCGCCGTGGATCAGCGACGTCCAGGTCGAGCAGGACCTCATCATCACCCGGGCGGTTGTGGAGATCTTCAACGTCGAGGAGGTTGCTTCCGCGCTCGCGTTCAGGGGCGGGACGGCCCTGTACAAGCTGCACCCAAGACCGAAGCTCGAATCTACGACTACGTCGATGCGGCTGTGCCAGTCCTGTCGCGTATGTTTGAAAGGCGGCTGCGGGGCTACAGGGCGATTGGGTACCGCAAGGAGGAGAGCTCGGCCACGAGCACTTCGACGGGAGAAATGGCGACGCGGTAGGCCTTTCGGAGTCTTCTGGGTCGCTCTTTGGTATGTGGTCCACTAGCACCATTGCTACGTAACATCACTCAGGGTAAGATTGCGTAGGACGAGTGATATGGCGCACCTTCCCGACTCCTACAGTGGCGGCCAGGGCCTAGCACTCCTCGACGGCCTCGATGAGCGGGGGAAGCTCGTCTTCACGGCAGGCGACGCCCTCGACGTAGGCGCAGCCCGTTCGCTCGCGGCGAGGCAGGTCTACCCCGTGTTGCTGCGACTCGAGGCCGCAGGTTGGATCCGACGAATCAAGCGTGGTCTCTACGCTGTGACGGGCAAGCTCCCAGGGTCGAGCGCGCCGCACGACTACGCGATCGCAACGGCCCTCTACACACCGTCGGCGCTCAGCCACAGGACGGCGCTGCAGCTCCACGAGCTGAGCGAACAGGTCCCTCAAGTCATCACCTGCACGACGACAGCGAAGGTCGTGACGCCGGCAATGCGCACGCGGCAGGCAAAACGGCGCAGGCGGGCAAGTATCTGGGAGGTCGACGGCCTCCAGATCCAGTACATCTCGATGCGCCCGGCGCGTTTCTTCGGTGTCGAAGAAGTCTGGGTCGATGAGCACACGCGCGTTCCCGTCACGGACCGCGAGCGGACGGTGCTAGACCTCGTGGCCGACCCCTCACGGGCTGGGGGTTTCGGGGAGGCGCTTTCGGTTCTCGAGGCCCACCACGAGGAGCTCGACTTGGCGAAGCTGGTCTCGTACGCGCTGCGCCTTGAGGTCGTGGCGGTGGCGAAGCGGCTCGGCTGGGCGCTCGAAACATTCGGTGTTGGGGACGATGTTCTCGCTCCGCTCCTCGCTCTCCCGGTGAAGGGTGTCCAGGCGCTGGATCCGCAGCGTGAACGCCGGGGCACTGTCATCTCACGCTGGAAACTCCTTGACAACCTCGCAGTGGGACGAGCCCGATGAGGCTCGAGTCACTGCTCAAAGCGACGGCCAGGCGGCTCGCCATCCCATACGAGACCGTCCTGAAGGACTACGCGATCGGGCACCTGCTGTCGGCCATCACCAACGAACCACGCGTCGCGGATTCACTCGTCATGAAGGGAGGAACGGCACTCAAGAAGCTCTACTTCGGTGAGTACCGGTTCTCGGAGGACCTCGATTTCTCGGCGGAGAGTGGCCCGCGTGGAGCCGCCCTCGAGGAGGCGCTCCGAGCGGTCGCCAACCGCGCCCAGGGCACCCTGTCGGCGCGGGGTCCGTTTGAAGTCTCGGTTGAGCGCACAGTCCACCGTGACCCGCATCCGCACGGCCAGGAGAACTTCGCTTTCCGCATCCAGTTCCCGTGGCAGCGCCGGCCGCTCTGTCTGGTGAAGCTCGAGGTGACAGTCGACGAGCCGATCCTCCTCTCGGCGACGGTTCGGCCGATCATTCATGGCTACGGCGAGGAACTGACAGGTGCGGTGCGCGCCTGCAGCCTCGAGGAGATCGTCGCTGAGAAGCTGCGCGCCCTGCTCCAGAACGAGGCCCGCCGCGGCGTGCGGGGCTGGGTCCGTCCTCGTTGCCGGGATTTCTACGACCTCTGGCGTATTCTCGGAGATCCACCCGCCGGGTTCGATGAGGCAGCCATTCGTCGCATTCTGCCAGCCAAGTGCTCCGTCCGCGGTGTGAGTTTCGGTTCCGCCGCGGACTTCTTCCCGACCGGCCTGCTCGGTACTGTTCGGGCTGGTTGGGACGGTGACCTTGGTCCGCTCGTGCGCGATCTACCACCCGCCGACCTGGTCATCGAAGAACTCAGGCGAAAGGCGGAGGCGCTGCTCCACGAGTCCTGAGTACCGACGGCGCCACGGGCAGGGGGAGCACTGCCCCGAATGCTGCTGCGTCTCACAAGCCTGTCCACATTCTTGTCCACATTCGGGAGACCCATTGGGCACCGCTCGTCATCATCCGTCTCCCGGGAGAGTCGCAGAGCCCTTGGGCGATTTCCCTGGAATGTTGGCACTTGCGCTCTGCCGCGCGCCCGCTATCACCCTTCGTGGCCGCGCGTCCCCACGGGGCACTTTGCCCCCTCTCCGGTCATGGGGCTCAAGGGGTCGCGGGTTGCGGGGTCGCCAGTCGCGCGCCGTGCGCCAGGTTGCGCGGCCACCGCGCTAACCCACACGGCTCCAGGCGCCGGTTCTGCGGCCCGCGTCGTGCCCCCCGCCCTGCCCCCGCACGGTCGAATCCCGCCGTCCCGACCAAATCTGACCGAGCAATCGCGGGCCACGGAGAGGTGGCCCGAGCCACGAATACAGGTGCCTTGTCTTACAGTCGCACCGCCGTCGCCGCGACGGGAGTACCATCGGGGCCAGCAATGCGGACGAAACCGGTCAGCGGGTTGGAGCAGTTCGGCGTGGACGCCTGAAGAACCGGAATTTGTGGGCGGAGGGGACGACGATGAAACGCATCTGGCAAGCTGCTCTGGTCTCTGCGATATTCCTCCTTCTGACAACGCACCTCGCAGCCCAGGAGGCGAGCAAGCTCGGGGACTCGGAGGTGACGAGCCGCCTGGCCTACATTCAGCACTCGCTGAATGGGGGACAGAGAGCCGCCGACCTCTGGTGGTCCGGTTGGCTCATCGGGTACGGCGCCGCAACCGCGGGTCAGCTGGTCACCTACTCAAATTCCCGCGACGAGAAGCAGAGACAGGACCTGCGCGTGGGGTCCGTCACGACAGCGCTCGGGGTGGGTGCCCAGCTCGTTTTTCCGCTGGAGGCCGGGTGGTTCGCGGCGCGACTGAGGGCGGTGCCTGGCGACACGCCGGAAGCTCGGCGAGTGAAGCTCGCGGCGGCCGAGAGCTATCTTCGCAAGGCCGCGGCGCAGGAGAACCTTGGGAGATCGTGGAAGGCCCACGCGATGGCCGCGGCCGTGAACCTCGCGGCGGGGCTCACCATCTGGCTCCACTACGACCGCCCCGCCAGGGACGGTCTGGTCGCCTTCGCCGTCGGCCAGATCATCTCGGAGGTGCAGATCTTCAGCCAGCCGATAAGGGCGGTTCGCGACCTCAAGGAGTACGAGCAGCGGTCCGACTTTGGCGCTGTCGGAATGGCCGGAGACCCCCGTCGCACCTGGTACGTGAGCGTAGCCCCGGGGGGGTTCGTGGTGGGCTGCAGGTTCTAGGGCGAGACGTTGCGGATCGGGCCTGTTGCCGAGAACCTGCTCGAGCGTGTGGCGATCCTGCTGCGGCTGGGGCCGCGGCCCCTGCTCGAGACGCATGGCACGCTGCTTCTAGCCCAGGCACTGATGGTCGCGACGAAGGTCGGCGTGTTCGAGGCGCTTGCCGCAGCGTCGCTGACACCGGGTGAGGTGGCCGCACGCTGCGGCACGGACGAACGCGCGACGGCCAAGCTGCTCGGCGTTCTCGAGGCGACCGGTTACCTCCGGGCCGCGACCGATGGCAGATACGCCCTCACCAAGGACGCCCGGAGGTGGCTGCTCGAGGACAGCGCGCACTCGCTTCACGACAACGTGCTGTTCAGGTTCGTGGAGTGGGACTGGATCGGGCGTCTCGAGGGCTTCGTCCTGACCGGCACGCCGCTCGACATCCACGCCGAGATGTCGCGCGAGCAGTGGGAGGCGTACCAGCGCGGCATGCGTTCCCTGGCCGGTGCGTTCGCGCGCGAGGTTGTGCTGCGAACGCCCGTCCCCAGGGGCGCGCGCGCCATGCTCGACATCGGCGGCTCGCACGGGTTCTTCTCGGTGGCGCTCTGCCGCCGTCACCCGGGGCTCCGCGCCGAGATCCTCGACCTTCCGGGGGCCGTCGCCCAGGCGGCTCCGATCCTCGCGCGCGAGGGGCTCGGAGACCGGGTCACGCACCGCTCCGGCGACGCGTTGACGGAGGACCTTGGGTTAGAGGGTTTCGACCTCGTCTTCGTCTCGAGCCTGCTGCACCACTTCGACCGCGCTCACAGCCGCGACCTGGTCCGGCGGGCGGCCCGCGCGCTCCGGGCCGGCGGTGTGCTGGTGATCCAGGAGCTGTTCGCCCTCTCCTCGGCCCGACGTGCAGGCCAGGTGGCCGCCCTCGCGGACCTGTACTTCGCGCTCACCAGCGAGTCCGGCACGCTGTCCGTCGATGACCTGGCGGCCTGGCAGAGGGAGGCCGGTCTGAAGCCGAGGAGGCCGGTCCGGTTCCTCTCCTTCCCGGGCGCGGGTCAGCAGAACGCCGTGAAGCCCCGCTGAGCCGGGCCTGGTCGCAAGAGGGTATGTCGGGGGCTCGGGCTCCGGCGCGTTTCGACCCGAGAAGCCGAATGTGGGGCCGGCACGTCGTGCCGGCGTGTTTGCTTTGGTTTCTGGGGGGTTCGCGCGCCGCGCGTGTTCGTCATTGCGAGCCCCCGCAAGGGGGGCAAAGCAATCCCGCCGAATTCGACGAGATCGCGTCGTCGCTGCGCTCCTCGCGATGACAGCACTGTGTGGGGACGGCGGTCCGCGCCGGTAGGCGCGCTCCGGCGGTCGCGCCCCACATCTGAACTGAAATGAGGCTCAGGCCAGTGCCAGGGCGATGAGCCGGTCGAAGAGGCCGGGGTGCGAGCCGAGGAAGCGCACGACCCTGCGCCGGAGCCGAGGTCTCCTCGCCAACCCGAGCACGGAGCGGCACACCACGGTGTACCGGCGGAACTCGCGAGCGGCCGCCCGCTCGTAGGGGAGGAGCGAATCCCGGGTGGCGCCCCGCTGGAGCGCCCGGGGCAGGATTGCGCCGAGCGCCTGCGCGCCGGCAAGGGCCAGCGAGATTCCTTCGCCCGTGATGGCATCGACGTACCCGGCCGAGTCGCCCACCAGGACGAAGCGATCGGCGATCCGCGAGCGAACCCCCTGCGCGAACGGCCCGGCCCCCCGAGCCCGCGAGTCGGCGGGTGCATCGGCCAGACGTGAGGCCAGGGCTGGGAACCGCTGCAGGAGGTTCTCGAAAGAGAGCGTTTTCGCAACGGCGTCCCTCTCGAAGAGGAAGGCAATCCCGACCCGTTTCGCACCCGCCGGCGTGACGAACGCCTCCACCCCGGAGCCGAGGTGCACCTCGACGAACTCGCTCCACGGGGCCACGCGGAAGTGCTGCCGCAGCCCCAGGCGTTGCGGCAGCCGGGACGGGCGGTCGAGCCCCGCGAGCCGGCGGAGCCGGGAGTGGAGGCCGTCGGCGGCGACAAGCACCCCGGCGACCACCGCCCCTCCGGCAGTCGCGAGCGTCACGGAATCGGCGGTCGTCGTGAACCCTTCGACCGCGCAGCCCCACCGTATCGCGACCCCGCACTCGCCGGCGCGCCGGGCCAGCGCGGAGGTCAGCGCGGTGCGCCGGATGCCGAGCCCGGGCGAGGGGAGCCGGCCCTCCGCGCACGAGCCGTCCTCCTGGACGTAGCGGATCCCGAGGAAAGGGGCGCAGTCCCCGGAGGGGATCCGGTCTCTCGCGCCCATCGCCTCGAGCACGCGCACGCCTGCGGGCATGAGCCCTTCCCCGCAGGCCTTGTCGGGGGGGCCGCTGCTCCTGTCGAGCATGACCGTCGAGAGGCCGGCGCGGGATGCGAAGATCGCGCTGGCGAGCCCCGCGGGGCCGCCCCCCACGACGGCGACGTCGAAGCTATCGCCCACGGCCGAGCTTCACCTTGGCGAACGCCAGCGCGGATTGGACGAGCTCCGCGGAGAGCCGGGCCGGCCCGGCTGGGCGGGGCGGTGTGAGCTGTCCC
>Ga0315284_10009149_pt1 | contig 14140 bp, 23 predicted proteins | sample YL17G09_16_MG_FD_203696 | JGI IMG/M metagenome (GOLD analysis project Ga0315284, IMG submission 203696) | Sediment microbial communities from Yellowstone Lake, YNP, Wyoming, USA - YL17G09_16 | ecosystem: Environmental > Aquatic > Freshwater > Lake > Sediment | place: USA: Wyoming | collected... | reverse complement strand
AATAACAATGAAAATTCCTTTGGTTGATGCAACAAAAGACGGCAAGGCATTAATGACTTTAATATTTAATAAAGGAAAATTATCTGCATTTGAAGCTGATAAAAAAATTCAGGAAGAGGAGATTATTGAAAAACCGATAATTACAAATAATAAACAATTACAAAATAAAAAAGTATGAAAACATTAATTAATTTATCTATCGCAGGCGCAGTCGTAGGTGTTGCATATTACATCTACAAAAATAATAAAGACCATAAGGCGTTAATTGCATCTGCACATCAAAAAATTGTTGATGCTGAGGCAAAAATTAATGATATGGGAGCGAAAATAAAGTCTCTAACTAAAAAAATAATAAATACAACTGAAGTTTCGTAAATTAAAAAATAAACAAAATAATAAACTTAAAAAATAAAAAACATGAAAAAGAAAATTATTATAGTAATCGTACTTGCCGTAGTTGGATTGGCAGGATATTTTGGATACCAAAAATGTTGTGGATGTAAAGCTGAAGATACTTGTAACAAAGACAGTGTTGCGGTATGCACAGCTAAAGTAGATACTATTAGCGCAGTTACAACAAGTACAGAATCAGTAAAAGATACAACTAAAAAATAAAAATATGAAAAACTTAGATTTAAATGCTAACACCTATCTACTTGATGTAGCAGGTTTTGATGGCGAGGAAACTTATGGAGCACAAGGTATAGTGCCCACTAAAGAATTAAGAAAACCGCTCACTCCATACGAAAGAAAGTGGTGGCAGATATTTAAAGTTGTAAAAAACCCAACCGCTAAAGAAATGACGCAGCCACATCCATAAGATTAAAAAATAAAAAAAAATGGAAAAGTCAACAAAATGGATTATTGGAATCGGCTCTGTAATGTTAATAGGTACAGGAGTTGGTCTTTGGTTATACAACAAAAGTAAAGACAAAGCTAATTCAGGTGATAATAAAGATAAGGACAAAGATAAAGATAAGGACAACAAAGATAAAGACAATAGTGGTAGCGGGGATACTTATAATCCTGCACCATCATATACACCGTCTTCATCAGGTGTTCCTTTTACAAATACAGCCGAAGGAAATAAATTTCGTGCATGGGTAAATAAAACTCATTTGTCTTATGCAAAATCTATTAAATTGGACGTGATGGGCTCTTATAATAATTCATTTATTAAAAAAGCATGGGCAGAATATGGCGATGAGTATCAGAAATCAACAGGAACGCAAAGTGTACCCAAGACCGCTAATTCAAATTTCACAGACCTATTGAAAAACACAGGTTTAGTAGCAAACAAGGATAATATCGCTATTGCAAAATTTAATGGAGGTAAAAATACAGCTCAGTTTTATACAAACGGAAGAATATTTATTTTCGATTCAAACAAAAAAAATGTTGCAAAAGGAAATTATGCAAATGGAGGAAGACAAATTTCTATTGATGGAATGTCGCCAATAAGTTCAAATAGTGTTTGGGCTAATTTAGAAAACATAATAAAATAAAAAAAATGGAAAATAATTTAGATTTAAACGCTGACGGTCAAAATATTGATTTATCTAATGCAGATGGATTCAGTAATTTCAGCTTCAGAGATTGGTTCAGAAAAAGAACGCAAGGTGGAATAAAATCTCCATCAGGAACGACTTATCCTACGGCTATGCCTCCTGAAGCGCCTACGAATAATCCTTCTGAATTAAAGCCAACCAAACTTCTTCCTGTATTTACAAGTGTAGGAGGTGTATTTAATCAAAATGACCCTTGCCCTATAATAGACATTCAAAAAAATGGACGAATATATCGGCTTGCAAATTTATTTCCATCAAAAAGCGGAAAGGGATATACGGTACAATATATAGCAACTACACCAACTCCACAAGATGTAGAATTTCAACTGAATTTTCAAATTTCAGATGGGATATATAGGAAATGGAGTAATTGTAGAAAAAACGCTTAATCGAATAATTAAAAAAATAAAAAGTGAAAAAAGATTACTTCAGAGAAAATGACGCTTTGGATAAGGGCAGAAAAAAAGTTTACCATCTTAAAGAAGGCAATATTGAATTATTGAATCCAAGAGATGGGTCATTGGCGGGTTATCTTGAAAGAGGGGACTTGGCGTACCGCATAAAAATTATAAATGAAAATGGGGAAAAAATGCTTGTTTTCAGGGCGATGAAATTTGCGGGTAAGAAAAATCAGAACGCACATTTTAAAGCAAAAAAAGATTTATTCGCAAAACATTATACTGAAGACAAGGACGGAAAATCAAGTGTTGATGGCGATAAGTCAGCAGAAAAAAAAGAAGAGGGTAAAAAAACAAGCATATTAGTTCCTGTTGTTACGGGTTTGGGAATTGGTACACTGAGTTATTTTATTGGAAAAAAGTATAATAAAAATGCTTGGATTTTCGGAGGAGTTGGATTATTGGTTGGCGGAATTTTGGGGCATCTTATAGCGAATAAAAAAATGGTAAAAAAATAAACTAATTTTAAAAATAAAAACAATGGCAAAAACAGCAACAGTAATAGCACCAGATAGAAGCAATTCCACAGCAATCTTAGTATTTGTTGGAATAGCAGTTATAATTGCAGGAACAGGAGTACTTTTTTATCTGAATAAGAAAAAGAAAGACGCACTAAAAGATAAAGCGCCTGTAAAAAAACAAATTACTAAGGACGGTAAGACCGTTTTTGTTTATGTAAAAGAACCAACTAAGGATACGGGTGGAGGTACAAACCAAACTCAACAGTCTAAACAGACACAACAAAATAAATCTGTAATAGCCCAACAAGAACAGCAATCAGAAAATAGTAATATGCCTTTTTCAAATGAAGCTCAAGGTAATGATTTCAGGCTTTGGGTAAATAACAAATACCCTTCATACGCCAAGTCTATTAAGTTAGACAAAAAAGGGTCTTTCAATAATAGTTATATTATGCAAGCTTGGGATAAATTCAGAGAAGAATATATAATGGATGATACGCCTTCTGCACAAGTTAAGCCTAATACCAAATCAACGACTCCTATATCAAATACTCCAAAAGAATCTACAACTTCAACTACACCAACATCTTCAATTCCATTTACAAATTCAACAGATGGAAATGCTTTCAGAGGTTGGATAAATGATACATATCCTGTTTATGCAAAATTAATTTTATTAGACAGAAAAGGTTCTTACAATAACAGTTTTATTAAAACCGCATGGAAAAAATACGGTAGCGAATACTCAGCGCCTATATCTAATCCTAATGTTGTGTATCCGCTTCCTGTAAGTGATTCTCCAAACTATACTCCTATTGCGCCACCTATGACATTTACAAGTACAAGTCAGGGAAATAAATTCAGAGCATGGGTAAATAAAAATTATCCAACCTATGCAAAATCTATTGATTTAAGTAAAACAGGTTCTTATAGTAACAGCTATATTAAAAAGGCTTGGGCAAAATACGGTACTGAATACACATCAGACAGCGTAGTTTCATTTACGGGAGTGCCTTCACATTTAGATTTAAATGTTAATAAGTCAAATATTGACGTATAATGGAAAAGTCAACGAAACAAATAATCGGAGCTCTATCAGTTCTTGCATTAGGAATAGCCATATATAAATATGCGGACGTTCCCAAAAAAATGAAAGACGGAAGGATTAGCGAAGGCGCTTATATAAGAAGAAAGTTGGGCGGAGGATTAATAATGATTATTGGTTTTTCTTATGCCGTTGCCCCGTTAATAAAAATAAAAGGGTGGAAATAAAAATGGAAAAAAGTACAAAAAATATTTTATTAATTTCGGGAATAAGTTTACTTGTTATTGGATTTATATTTTTTATTATAAAAAAAGAAAAAGAAGATAAGTTACCATCTTCTGATGTAAAACAAAATAGAAAAATAACATTCTCAAGAGCATAATGGTTTTAGACATAAAAATACCCGCTATACAAAATTTGGGCTATCCGACTAACCAAAGGGAAAATATTTTGTCTAAACTGAATCTAATTGAGAAAAACTTTGGAAGTATAATTACCATCGTTTCAAAAGTTACAAATGTTCCAAGTGAAATAATAAAGTCTGTAATTTTCATAGAGTCAGGCGGAAACAAAGATATAGAAAGTTTTATATGTAAAAAAGTAACCTCAGCACAATGTCCTGTTGGATTAATGCAAATAAATCCTGAAACAGCTACAAATGTTCTATATAAAGAAAATAGAGACGGAAGATTAAGCGAAGCGGAAAAGAATTTATTTTATAAATGGGTTGGAAAAGCAAAAACCGATTGTATTTTAAGTATGCAGTATTATAACCAAAAAAAATCCTGCAATAACAACACGGGAGTTTCTTTTACTAAGGCAGAATTAAAAGACCCAAAAATAAATATTTTAGTTTGTTCTATTTTGCTTGGTCAATATATAGACATTTTCACTGAAGGAGGTAAAATTCGTTTTGACAAAGTGATTATAGCTTATAATAAATCATTAAGAACGGCAAAGAAAATTACGGGAACTATTGAGCAAGCGGTGACTAAATTACCAAAAGAAACTGCTCAATATATTTATAAATTAATGGGTGTAAATTCCACCCTTGACATTTTAGTATAAAATAATTATGGATTGGAACAAGGTAAAAAATAACAAGACACTTCAAATTGCCCTCATTATAGCTGTGCCCACAGTTTTAGTGGCTGGTTTTCTTGGGTATAAATATTTGAAAAAGAAGCGTGATGAAAAAAAAGCTCTTTTAAAACCTGAAGAAGTTATCAAAGAAATTATTGATAATTCAGGAATGGAATACTACAAGATTACAGCTCCATTAATTACGGATAATATATTTGACACAGCAGATAGAATACATGATGCGATTAAAAAAATAAAATATTTAACTGTTGGAGAAAAAGTAATTAATATTTATGGAAAAAAATTCATAATTACAGAATTATTAGCTAAACCCGAAGATGCAGAAAGGATTAAAAAAATACTTCCAATAGTTGGAAATAATATTCAAATCGAATTAACAACAAAAGAAAAATTAGTTACAGCGCTCCCAATAGAAAAACAAGTTGAGATTATTAAAAATGATGTTGTGATAAATAACATGAATGATTTTGAAGAGGCTATAAAATCAGTAGAGAATAAAAAGCCTTTTGGCTATGATTTAACCGTTATAAAAGTGTTGCCTAATATTGAAAAAAGAGTTTCGTTAGACGAACTAAAAAAGATTGTCGAGTATTCAAAAATAGGAATTGATAAATTGAGTGAGGTACAGTCGAAAGAATTTAAGGCGTTAGTACAAAAAGCTTATACACCATTAGTTGCATAAAAAGTGAAAGCAAAAAATGTAAATATAATTTTGACAGTTGTTATCTTAGGAGGCATCGCTACTGCTATTTATTTAGTTACAAAAAATAAAAACAAACCTGAAGACAAAAAAGAACCTAAAAAAAATGAGGATAATAAAAAGGTAAGTTCTATTTTATTTGTGGGGGATTCAAATACTTTTGCAAATTTTAGTTATGCCGACCAATTAAAAAAATTATATCCGAATTTAAAAATAAAAAAGATTGCCATGAACGGGGCTAATTCTGATTGGGCAAGAACTCAATTAGAGAGGGAATTACAAAATAATAAATACGATATTATTTCTATCCTTATAGGGTCGAATGACATTTATGGTGGAAAATCAATCGCTTCAACAAAAGGTAATTTAGATGCCATGTATAATTTAGCACATAACAAAGGCTCTAAAGTTTTAGCCATTACGCCCCCAAGTAAAGATTTTTATTTAGAAAGAACAAACGCAAAACAAAATATGCTTTCCGATTTAATTAATTGGATGAAGTCAAATAAAAACATTGATGATTTTATTAATTTTAAAGCAATGACACCGAGCATAACTTTTTTTAGTAGCGGTGATGAATATTTACACCCACAAGCACAGGCTCATAAATTATTGGCAGGAAGAGTTCAACAAGATTTACAAATAGCGTAATGGCACAGGAAGCAATAGATATAAATACAATAAAAAAATTAACAGGAGCAAAAGATAACGTTGCTTCTATTTGGCTTCCGTTATTTAACGAAATGTTGCCGAGCAATGGCATTGACACAAAAGAAAGGTTAACTGCCTTTTTGAGTCAGGTTGGTCATGAGAGTGGTGGATTGTTATATACAAGGGAAATAGCTGACGGTAGCGCTTATGAAGGCAGAAGAGACTTAGGGAATACGCAAGTAGGAGACGGAAAAAAATTTAGGGGCAGGGGGCTAATACAAACCACAGGGAGGGCAAATTATCAAGCTTTCAAAAATACATTTGGAGTGGACGTAATTAACAATCCTGATTTGATGGGGGGACAATACGCCACAAATTCAACGCCTGAACAATTAAGAAATTCTTTATTGTCCGCAATTTGGTTTTGGAACAGAGCAAACCTTAATAATTTAGCAGATAGATTAGATTTGACGAAACCTGTTACAGAACCAAATAATAAAGACACCATAACACGTATAACAAAAGTAATAAATGGCGGAGTAAATGGATTATCGGACAGGATGAATAAATTTGAATTAGGCAGAGATTATATAAAAGATTTAAATTTAGTGTTAAGCGGAACAAAAAAAGTTTTGATAGAAACAAAAGAATTTGCGAAAAAACATTTTCTTCCAATAATATTAGTTTCTGTGGGCTTGTTTGGACTAATTACTTTCGCTATATTGGCATCTAAAAAAAATAAAACATAATGAACAGAATTGTAAAAAATAGTTTAATCCTTGGAGGTTTATTATTAGCAAGCACCTCGCTAATAGTTTATTTCAGAAATCAATTTAAAAAACTTGCTGATAGTTGTTATACGGTTGTTGGCGGAATAATTCATAACATTTCTTTGAACGATGTAAAGATTTCGTTGATTTTTCAGATTAAAAACAATAGCGATATTTCGGTTAACGTTGAAAACGTTGAATTTAAAATTTTTGTGAATAATTTGTTTGTAACTAAAATTTTAAAGAAACAAAAACAAAAATTATTAAGCCATTCTTCAGTAACATTTAATTTAGATGTTCAATTTTCGCCTCAAGACTTGATGAGAGCGGGTTTGGCGAGCATTGAATCTTTAATAGTTGATAGGAGTAAATTGGTAATTGGCATAAAAGGCAACTTCGACGCTGAACTTGGCATCGTTAAAATCAAACAATATCAATTCGATGAGAAAATATCTCTCAAGGAACTGCTAAAACCTTCAGAAAATAAGAAGAAATGTTGAAAATAAATATTATATTTGCAATAATCAAACCAATTAATCAAGATTACAATGACAGACGAGTTAAAATCAGCACTAAAAATGCTAAGTGAAAAGTACAATATTGAGCCGATGAAATTAAGAATCAAAATTTCAAAGCCAAACAAAGATTTGAAATATCATATAATGGAAAATGGAACTGACATAGATGAAACAAACGTCGCTACTGCATTAAATTTAAATACAGTAAAGGCTTTTGGTGCAGGAATAAAGCTAAATTCTTTATTTGATAAATTATCTGAAAAAAATCAAATTAATAAATCAAATATGAACGTGAGAATATTTACGAAATCAGAAGATTTCTCACCTCAGTTTTATTTATTTGATAATCAGAGTCCGATAAAAAAATTAGAGTTAGAAGATATTGATTAATTTAAAATAATAATAAAATGGTAATTCCAAATTCAGTAGATAATGTTTTCACTTACGTTTTGACTAATGACATATTTGATATAGTTGCAGAATATGGCGTTACCGCTGTTGCAATGGAATTAATTGCAGGAACAGCAACTTTTGAAGGGAGTCTTAAATTGGGGAGTGTTGATTCAGCGCCAATTACTTTAACCATCGGAGACCCCGTAACTATTGGTCAAAGCCAAGCTATTGATAGGTTAACTATTGATGCGAGTGCAGGAACAGTTAATATAATTTGTAAAAGACAATAATTGTTTTTTTTATTTAATTTAAAATTTGAGACATGAGCGAAGGAAAAAAATTAAAAATAATTATAAATAAAACTGAACACAATATAGGAGGAGATATTTTAAACATTCACTATGTAGTGGACGGAGATGCAAAAGAAAAAATAAGTGTTTCGGCAAGTTCGGAAGATTTGACAGAGGAAGAAAGGATTGTTTTTAAAAAAATGTTTATGGTTTTTGAACGTCTGTTAAACTCAAGCGAATCAAATAATATCATAGGATTATAGTATTTTTTAATAAAAGAATAATAATAATAAAATGGGATTGAAAACTGAAAATTTTGGATGGACAAGCGGAGGCGGTGGAGGCGGTGGCTTTCCTATACATGGAGGCGGTACGCTAAACTATATAGCAAAGTTCACTCCTGATGGTACTCATATAGGAAATTCCATATTATTTGACGATGGGACTAATGTTGGATTAGCAACAATAACTCCTACTGCAAGATTACAACTTCCAGCAGGAACTACGGTAGCGAACACAGCGCCTTTAAAACTAACAAGCGGAGCATTGAACACGATTGCTGAAGTAGGTGCGATAGAATTTTTAACTGACAAATATTATGGAACAATTACTACTGGGGCACAACGAGTTGAAATCACATTAAATAATATCGCATTAACAAGTACTCGTGTTCCTTTTGTTACCACTAACGGTAGATTAACTGATATTAGCGCATTTACATTTGTTACAACTAACAGTGTATTGACTTTAGGTACAGGCGCTAATAAAATAACTATTCAGGGTGGTTCAGGTGCAGCAACTTCAGCTATGTGGATGGGTGTAGTACCAACACCTACAAATTATTCAATCGCTGGAGGTGCAGGAACTACAAATATAAATGCGGATAGCGGAATGTTAATCTCATTCTTTGATGCTGCGGTTAATGCCATAGCTGATTTCGCATTAGTAGATATAAAAATATATACAAAAACTGCGTTTACAAATTTTGGAACTCCACTCACACCAACCGCTTTAGTACACATTGATGCAGGTACAGCAGTAGCGAACACAGCACCTTTAAAACTCACAGCAGGTGTAAATTTAACAGTTCCCGAAGAGGGAGCAATAGAATTTGACGGAACAAATTTATTTTATACAACAAACACTCTAACAAGATTAACTATCGCAACTACGACCACTAATGTAAGCGATAATCAGACAATAACGGGTACTACTATGACATTAGCAAATACACCATTATTTATTTATGCGGTGTTTAAAAATGGTCAACAATTAAATTTAACGGCTGATTACACAATAGTAGGAGCAGTAATTACTTTTATAAACCCATTGGTGGCAGATGTAATAACAGTAGTTTATCAATATTAACATGAAAAAAACAATTTTAGCTTTCTTATTATCAATTACTTTTTTAAGTAATGGGCAAACGCTTATTAAATATAAGCAGATGGAAAACCCTCCAACGACAACCTCTTTAGGTGTTTGGGGCATACTCGGCAACACCTTAGGCAACAATACTTCTTTTATAGGGTCTTTGGATAATAGGAGTTTTCGCATTAGAACAAACAATTCATTCTCACACGAATTTAAAGTTGATAGTCTTGCTGGTGAAGTAAGAATTGTCCCAGATACAAATGCATTGGGTAATAATATTGGTTTAACCGTTTATGGAAGTTATCAAAATAACCCAAGGATAAATTTAAGCGGAATAAATGACCCAGGTTATTTAATTACTAATAGAGCTACATCAGTTATTTGGTATTTACAAACACAAACATTTGCGGGTAATGCAGGTTTAGATAATTTTAGCATTGGCACTTCGGCTAACCCAGCCGTTGCAAACCAAGCCTGGACAACAGATGGGTATACTCGTATAAAAAACCGTTTACGAATAGGTGATATAACTACATCACCAACAGCTTTAATACATTTTGCCGCAGGTTCAGCCACCTTACCAGCCATTCAACTAACAACACAAACAACTTTTAGTACGGGGACACAAGGCGCAATTTGGTGGACAAGTCCTTCATTCAATTTCAATGGGGCAGGAGTATTTAGTACGTCTGTAACAAGCCCAACTCTTTATGGAAGTTCATCAGCAAGCGGTAATTTAATTTTAAATAGTAATTCAAGCGCCACACCAGGACTTGTAGCTGTTGGTGGCGCAACTACATCTACCGTTCAAAGCACAAGCGGTATGCTTAACCTTTATAATTCAAATGCAACTACTAACAATTATGCACTTATTGGGTTCGGACAATCTGCCACAGCCACAAATAATTTTGCTAAATTCGGTGTTCAATACTCCGATAGAACGGGAGGTTCAGAAGACCAAGATTTTATTTGGGGGACAGTTGCTGCGGGGGCTTATGCTGAAAAAATGAGATTACTATCTACTGGCGCAGTCGGAATTGGAACTACTGCGCCAACAGCTACATTAGATGTACAGGGAAATTTAAACATTTCAAGTACAGCAACAATAACAGGCGCATTAAAAGCAAGCTCTACAATGAGTTTAGGCGTAGCAAATTTAACAGGAGGTAATACGGGTACGGTGGCGGTAGTTACGGATGTTTATTTTACTATTCCAATTAGTTGTGCAAGTAACGAACCAGCAGACCTAACAACTTATTATTTTGGGAATATAGATGGAATGCCACCTAACATTACAAAATATTTTAGAGTAAATATTCCTTATGCCTGTACGTTAATTGGTTGGGAATTATCGGGTTTTACAAACGGTGTTGTCGGTACTACTGAAAGTAATACGCTTTCGGTAGTCGCAAATAATTCAAGTACAGTTACTCTAAGTTCAACTATTAGTATGGGTAATAATAATACGCCTTCCGCTTCGGCAGGATTCTTCGCTTATAGTGGAACTGGATTAAGCACAGATTTTTCAGCGGGCGATTACTTTTTTATGCAATGGGATACTCCAACTTATGCGACAAATCCATCATCATTATTATTAACGGGTTATTTGGTTTTTAAACGTAAATAATGAAAACCCTACTCATATTAATTACAGTATTTTTTTGCGGTTGTATAACGGTAAACAAATATTATATTATTGAGCCTAAAAAAGAGCCTGTGGTTTTACGGAATAATTTGGGAGAAATTGACGCTGTTCCATTTATGGCATATCCAAATTATAAAATACTTCCTTACAATACAATTCCATTACCAACTTCGCCAACCGCCAAAAAATTTTGCGACAGCACTTGGAAGATACAAGGAAATAAAACTTCATCAATTACCTTGCACGATTGTTCTAAATATCGACTTCAAGATTTTAAATTTAACTAATAAAAAAACAACTAATAAAAAATAAAAATCATGAAAATAACAATAGTAATCCTTTCAGTAATCCTAATAACATTATGCTTATTAGCATGGAAAAAACCGATTTTAATAAAACGAAGTACTTTGCACGTTTGGTGTAATTGGATATTAACTACAATCGTAGGATATATTAGTTTGGAATTATTTAAAAAAATAGGACATCATCCTTTAGATATAGCCTTATTGTTCAGTGGTATTGTTGGGGTTGGGGTTGCTTGGGGAAAAGAATATATTTGGGATAAAAAATTAGGTTTAGGCACTTTTAATCCTGAACACGCTTGGTTAAGCGTTTGGGGATGCCTGTTAGGATTGGTAACAATTTTAGTTACGTTTGAGGCGATGAATGGTAATGGAGCATAAGGTATAATTAAATAATTTAGAATTTAAAATAATAATTTTAAAAATAAAAAATAATGGAAAACGAAGAAAAAATAATTAAAAAAGATAGTATTTTTATTAAATTCTTTCAATGGATAAAGACATGTCTTGAAGACCATCAAGGAAAAATTTCTATAAAAAGAGTTATAGCTTTAATGTTAGCTATAACCATCTGTTATGTAATAATCCATATAGCAAGAAATAATGACCTTTCTAAATTTAGTTGGGATAGCACTAATTTATTTTTAACTGTTGTGTTTGGACAAATTTCGTTATTAATTACTGCGGTAATTATTGAAAAGAAACACATATTAAATAGTAAAGACGTAAATTCTACATCTGTTACAAAGTCATCAGATGTTACTTCATAATTAAAAAAAAAATAAATTTAATTAGTCTCTATGATTATTTTTTAACCGTTGTAACATCGCAGGCATAGATTGAAATAAGCTTATATTAAGAAAGAAAAGCGGGGGTAAACTTAATTATCTGATAAGGAACAGCACTTTAAAAATCAAAGTCGCTTAAAAAAAACTAATTAACATTAATTTGTTTATTAGTTTTTTATTTTCATGAAAAATAAAAGGTACTTTAGTAGGATTAATCAAACTGAAAAATCAAGTATTGTTTGATTTTCAAATAATAATTTGAGTAAACTTAATTACATATTTGACGTTGTAGGGGAAAGGAATCGTCCTATGCGAGGGTTTCTTGATGTAAAAACTCAAGAGATTGTTATTTATGATGATTCAAAAGGAAAAGAATTATTTAGAATAGGCGGTCAGGGACAACAGAGGCAAGTAGCAAAACCAATAACTAAAACTAAGTTAAACACACTGACATTTGTTATTTGTAATGGAAGCACAGAAAAACAAACAGCTACTTTATTCGCTTCAAACCTTGAGCCACTCATTCAGCCTTTAGGAGTTAGTGTTATTATTAAGGAAATAGAAAAGCAAGCATTTAATACTCACAATTATTTAAGGAGAGATATTTTATCAAATAAATTAAAAGTCGTTGGATTTTCTTATTTCGTTGAAAACCAACAACAGCTTGTTAATGATTTACAATTCGGAACAATAAAGCCTTATGGCGTTGTAGAAATGAATCCGTTTTCTCCATTAAATTATATGAGCGCAAATCAGATTGCTACAAACATGATGGATTTGTCAACGAAATTTAATTGGGATGTAGATGCAAGGTCTATTCTTTATGTTCCGATTGAACCTAAATCAAAAGTTACATTATTATTTAATGTGCTTGAAGAAGTTCGTGAACCTCTTGTAAGCGAATATCAAAATACTATTGAAAATAGACCTTTAAATTATATTGAAAATAGACCTCTAAATTATATTCAAAAAAGACCTGTAAGTTATATTGAAAAAAGACCAAGTTACGTTGAAACAAGACCGATAAGTTACGACGCTAACGAATCTAATACAGTGTTTAAAAATATTAATTCAGGAGGATTAGGAGCTGTAAATTTTGATGGAGGTAATGATTTTGAATCTCAAAATATTAGTAGTGACAAAAGACACAGTGCAGTTATGAGTGTGATAAAATTGGGTATTGTAGTTGCGGGTGCTGTGTTGATTGTTAATGCTATTTCAAAATTTAAGAAATGAAATGGCAGAGCATTTTATATTTTATGTCGGGCAAGAAAATGACGGATACCCTAAGATAAGAGGATTTTTAGATGATGTTACCAAAAGCATTATTATTTATGACGATTGTAGTGGGACGGTATTATTTACAATCGGAGGAAATGGCACAAGTGGATTTTCAGGTTACAGCGGTAAAGACGGAACGTTTGCGGGCTCAGGATTTTCGGGTTATAGCGGATATAGTGGAGGAACAGGAATTGACGGAAATAGCGGTTATAGTGGATATTCGGGAGTAGGTTTCAGTGGGTATAGCGGTTATAGTGGTGGGACAGGAATTGATGGTCAAAGCGGTTACAGTGGTTATTCGGGTTACAGTGGAGGAACGGGAAGTGACGGACAAAGTGGTTTCAGTGGTTTCAGCGGATATTCGGGAAGTGATGGGCAAAGTGGTTATAGCGGTTATTCAGGATATAGCGGAGTAGGTTTTAGTGGCTATTCGGGTTTCAGTGGTTATTCGGGAAATTCAGGTATCAGTGGATTCAGTGGTTATTCGGGATTAAGCGGATATTCAGGAATTTCAGGATTTAGCGGTTTTTCGGGAATCGGTTTTTCGGGATATAGTGGTTTCAGTGGGTATAGCGGTATTTCTGGGTATTCAGGTTACAGCGGATTTTCAGGTGGCTCAGGGTTCAGCGGTTTTAGTGGGTTTTCAGGCGGTTCAGGATTTAGTGGCTATTCGGGATTCAGCGGTATCAGTGGGTTTTCAGGGTTTAGCGGATTTTCGGGAAGCGGATTCTCAGGCTATTCAGGCTTTTCAGGAGGTTCAGGTTTCAGCGGATTCAGCGGATTCTCAGGTGG
>Ga0315284_10009146_pt1 | contig 14141 bp, 10 predicted proteins | sample YL17G09_16_MG_FD_203696 | JGI IMG/M metagenome (GOLD analysis project Ga0315284, IMG submission 203696) | Sediment microbial communities from Yellowstone Lake, YNP, Wyoming, USA - YL17G09_16 | ecosystem: Environmental > Aquatic > Freshwater > Lake > Sediment | place: USA: Wyoming | collected... | reverse complement strand
CCAGGTCAACCTGGGCCTGAAAGGGCGGCTCACCGAAAATCTTCACCTCCTTGTGGATGCCGGGATCTGGGACGGGTTCCTCCTCCGAGCCGGTGTCGCCTTCCGTTTCTGAAATCCTGCCCCGCTAGGTCCGTCGTTATCCGCGCCAAGGACGACGAGGCGGCGCTCCCATTCAGAAATTAGATGTGGAGTTCGACGATGTCCTCGTCCCGGAGGACGTAATCGCGGTTGAGGCGGAGGCCTTCCAGAGCGCCGTCCTTGCTCCAAACCCGGGCGAAGGCGAGTTTTTCGGCGAAGTCCTTGTGGACCGCCCGGGCCATGTCCATGACGGTGCTGCCCTGTTTCAGGGCGAAGGGGGAATCCGTCTCCGCCTTCTTTCCGGGGACCTTGCTGTGGACGCGGACGATCCGGAGGAGGTCGAAGACGCGGCGCTTCAGTTCTTGGATGTGGAAGCCCGTCCCGGCTGAAACGGCGAGCCGATCGAAAGGTCCTTCCAGGAGGGTATTGAGGTCTTCAAAGGCCTTCCCCGTTCCGTCAAGGTCGCTCTTGTTGGCCGCGAGGAGGGTTCTTTTCAGGAAAGGGGCTTTCTCGGGAGGGATCTCCGCCCCCGAGGCCGTGAACTCGGCCTTTTTTCCCTTGAATCCCGAGATGATTCCCTCGAGGAGTCCGGCCGCATCCGGATCACCGAGGTCGGCGACGAGGACGACGGCATCGGATGTCTTGATCATCTCGGGAAACCACGGCTCCATGGATTCGGACGTCACGGGCGGTGTGTCGACGAGCTGGACCTTGATGTTCTCGAAAGGCATCATGAAGGGAGAGGGGAAGCGGGTCGTGAAGGGATAATCCGCGACCTCGACCTCGGCCCCCGTCAGGACCTTGATCAGCATCGATTTTCCGGCGTTTGGGGGGCCGGTGACGACGACCTGCCCCGCCCCCGACCGTTCGATGCGAAGAGAAGGCCCGCGCCTGGCCGTCGCAGGACGCCTCTGCATCTCGTCGCGGAGCTTGGCGATCTTTGACTTGTAGAGGGCGACGAGCTTTTCCGTTCCCTTGTGTTTGGGGATAACGGAGATGAGCTTCTCGCAGATCTCGATCTTCTCCGCCGCGGTTTTCGCGTCCCGGAGGGTCGCCTCGATCTTGTGATATTCAGGGGGCAGGTTGGCCGGCATCTTCGCCTCGCTTATCCGGGATTATACCGTAAACAGGGAATGGCGACCAGCGGCATAGACGGCCATCGAAGGCCGCTGGACCCGGGCTTTTTCCGAGCGAGCTGAATTTCCGCTCCGGACAATGAATCCACGCTCCTAACCATAGACTTCCACTCCCCCCTGATCACAAAATACTTAAAAATATTCCCCGCTCTCCTCGGCTGCCGCAAGCGCAACCTGCTCGAAGACATGGGACGGCGGGGGCTTCGCCGCCACGAACGTCAGCTTCATGTGATCGATGATCCGGTCCACGGCCCCGAACTCCGTGATGAGACCGAGGCGAAATCTCGGGTCTCTTTTTTGTGCTCGAAAGATTTCTACCGAATTTCTTGTCTTCGGGGACTGATTGGGACTCAGCTTTTTATCGCGCCGAGTGGCAGGCCGATACGTTTGAGCAAAGCCTCATAGCGGGGGTCGGACCGCAGTCCATCAAACCGCCGGTCGCATTTGATATAAATCAGAAAGCCTGACCGCTCCTCTAAGGCTTTAGAGAGCCATTCAAAGGCCTGAGCATTTTCTCCAAGGCCAACATGGACGGCAGCGATATCGTAGGCCGGAACGTAGGTTCGCTTCGACTTCTCTTGGAGTTTCTCCAAAATCTCCTGCGCTTCCTTCTTTTTGCCGGCGATCCCATAGGCGTGACCAAGGCCGGCCAGGGGCAGAGAGCCATCTTTCCAATGGCTGAGGGCGTTTTGGAACTCGGCAATGGCCTCTTTGATCATGGATTTCTGCTCATAGGCCCAGCCCAAAATGACCTGGGCCCACGCATTATTGGGGTCCATCTGGACTCCTTTGCGGGCAAGCCCAATCGCCTCATCATAATCTGCTGTGCTGAGGCAGTGCCAGCCGAAGCATAAATTCATGTCCGATGAAAAGGGATCGAGTTCCGAGGCGAGTTTGATCTCAGCCATGGACTCTTCCATTCTGTCCATGGCCATCAGGTAATGCGCATAAAGATGGTGAGTATAGGCGAGGCTGGGGTTGAGCTCCAGGGCTCGTTTGAATTCTTTCTCCGCCTCTGTCCAATCCAAATCATAATGGAGCCAGGCCAGAGCCAGATAGCTGTGGGCCTCTCCGAGAGTATTATCCTTCTCCAGTGCCTTGAGAGCCGCTTGTTTCATTTTCAAAAAGGCTTGCCGAGGCGGAACAGTGCCGAAAAGTCCACTAAAAAAAGAACCGTCTGCAATCTTTGTGTAAGCCAAAGCAAAATCCGGGTCGAGTTTGATCGCTTGATTAAAATATTCACTATCGCCTGAATAAACTCCCTTGAGGTAAACATCAAAAGCTTGGGGATTCACAGCCCTTCTTTTGGCCAACCGGAACCTCGCCTCCTCACTGAGTCTGATGCCGATCTGCCTCGTGATATCCCGGGCAATTTCGCTCTGTAGAACCAGAAAACCGCCGATGTCGCGTTCGTAGCTTTTGACCCAGAGCTGCCGGTCTTCGGCCGGATTAATCAGCCTGGCTGTGATCCGCATTTTTCCGCCCGACCTCAAGACAGAACCCTCAACCACCATGTCGGCATTCAGCTCTTTGGCAATCTGCGGCAGAGATTTTTCCGTTTTTTTATACTGCATGACAGAAGTCAGCGATCTTACCCGCAGGGTGCTAATCTGTCCCAATTCAGTGATGAGATTGTCTGTCATGACCACGGCAAAATCTTTTTGCTCAGGATCTTGGGAGAGATTCTCCAGAGGCAGCACGGCCAGCGACTGCACCTGAGGAGTTCTTGCCCGGCCTGTCAAAAAATCTCTTATTCCACCGATATTGAGAGCGAACAAAAGACCTGCCACCCCGAGGACCAAAACACTCATAGGCAGGGGTCTTTGCCATAAGCTTCGCTTTGCCCTGCGCCTGGGCTTTCCGGCGATAAGCGCCCACAGATCACCGGTCTCAACCTGGTTTAAATCAGCGAGCAGCTCCTTTGCCGACGCGTAACGGTTGGCCGGCTCTTTCTCCAAGCACTTAAAGATAATCCGCTCCAGCCCCTCAGAGATTTGGGCTCCCGGGGACCGTAGCAGTTCCGGCGGCTTGTCGAGGATCGCATGCATGATCTCAGAAGGGGTCTCCTGAGGAAAGGGCTTTTTCCCCGTGACCAGCTCATGGAGAATGGCCCCCAGGGCATGGATGTCGGTGCGCGCGTCAACTTCGCGGCCATCCAGCTGCTCGGGCGCCATGTAGGGAAGGGTCCCCGTCAAACCTTGTGAGCCGGTGAGAGTCAACGTCTTGTCTATCGTTCCCGCGGGCTGAAAGAGCTTGGCCAGGCCGAAGTCCAGCACCTTGAGCAGGCCCTTGGGCGTGACCATGATATTCCCGGGCTTGAGATCCCGGTGGATGATTCCCTGCTCATGGGCCGCTTCCAACGCTTCCGCCGCCTGTTTTCCCAGCGAGATAACTTCCGCCTCCGGCAATGCTCCTGAGAGCGACTTCTCCCTCAGCGTGACTCCGGATATGTATTCCATCGCCAGAAAGTCCACGTCTCTTTCGGTGTTAAAATCATGAATAATGGCGATATTGGGATGATTGAGCTTAGAGAGAGCCATCGCTTCCCTGCGGAAGCGCTTTCTCATCTCTTCATCGGCGAGTGCCCCGGCGGGCAGGACTTTAATGGCAACATCTCTTTCCAGGCGTTCATCTCTGGCCCGATAGACAACACCCATTCCTCCAGCGCCGATTTTTTCGATGATGCGATAATGCCCGAGAGTCTGGCCTATCATGGTGGCTCACTCCTTGAAATCCAGCCGAATTGCAAATATTCTCCTTCTCCCAGCAAAGCAGATGGGATGGCGAATTGTTGCTATCAAACCCTTTATGTCCCTATTGAGTTCGGAATCCATACAATTAGTATAGGATTGCTATATCACCGCCTGGTGATCGATGTCAAGTTACTGAACTTGATTTCAAGATGAAGTTCCGGGAAATTGGCAATTTGCACGGTGTTACCGATTTATTATTTCTGCCCCATGCCTTGTCCTTGATAGCAATCCGACCAAGATCAAGGTCGTTAGGCTAGGTTGGGGTCGATCGGTAGAGACGGCGCTACGGGTCACAGATCTTCGGCTACCCCGCTACCGCTTTCCGACCTTGAACACCGCCCGGGTCCGGCAGTGCAGCGCGTCGAACGGCTTCCATCCCGTGTAGGGGATGCCAACCACGCGATGGTACGGCAGCGCCGCGCGCCAGGTCGCAAGCGCCTGCTCGTCGCCGGGGCAACCGAAGAGCGGCACGAACACGCTGCGGTTCAGGATCAACGCATTTGTGTAGGCGGGAAGCGCTGGCATTGATTGCCCCGTAGCCGGGTCGGAGTAGCTGCCGCATGGTGGGCAGTCGATGCGCAGGACCTCGTAGGGCCGGCCGATGGCACTGCTGAGCCGTGACAGAACAGCGACGTTGCGCTCGATCGGAGCATGCTCGGGGTGGTCCGCAGGTGCGCGCTTGACGAGCAGGCGCCCGGGATCGAGGACCTTGAGCCAGCAGTCGATGTGCTGGATACCGACGGGCTCGGTGTTCTCGAGCACGACCAGGCGCTCGATGCCGAGCCGGGTGCGCAGGCGCCGGCGTAGTTCGTCGTCGGTGATGCGCGTCCGGTTCTCGTCGAGGAAGGCGACCGTGCAGAAGGCTGTGCCGCGGCCGTCGACAAGGAAATTGCCTCCAGTCACGAACGCGTCAATCGCGACTCGTGGCAGCCCGAGCGCTTTCGCGACGTCTTCGGGTGTGCAATCGTCTTCGGGGCTCCTGCCCGGGTAGAGGAGCTCTTGACCTCGTTCGACTGGCGGCGCGTCGCGCCGAAAGATCGGCGTCTCGACGTAATCGGCATCGACGAGCTCGGCCCCGCCGTCCGAGCGGACGACCGTATGCGCCCCGTAGTCGCGAATCCACGGAGTCTTCGTCGTCGTTGGAACAAGCGTGACCTTCGGACGAGGCACGCCGGCCGTATCGAGATCGGCGAGCGCTGCCTCTTGCCGCTCTGGCGTTACGAGCACGTAGAGCTGCCCCTCGTCCGCCAGTTCGGCGAGCAGCAGAGGAGGAACCTGGAACGGATACGCGATCAGCGTCCCGATCGCAGGCTCCCACTCGGCCACAACGCGGCGGTCTAGCGTGACCGCTGTGCACGCTGAGCTGAGGGCGATCAGAAGCGAGAGCAGAGCGAGAGACGAGCCCAGGCGGGCATTCTGACGGACCCGCGTGCCGCTCACGATGCGCGGGTGAGCCGGGTTGGCAGTCCTCGGCGCCGACCGCCTCGTCCGCGTCTGCTGGAGAGAGACGTCAGGTTCCTTTCTCATAGACATCTCGCCGGTGACCTATTCTTCAGTGCATTACATCCGCTGGATTTGATTGTTAGGTCGTTATCGATTTGGATCATACCAAACTTTCCAGCAAAAATCTTTATCCCTAAATGCTTTTAGACCTCCTTTCCGTATTATCTTCGGCAAATTTTTGAAATAAAACCAATCGCCAAATTGATCAAAAGACCTCGATGAAGTTATTACATAATCGGTCAAAATTACCTTGAATCTCTTCCCCTTCATTTTTCCTTGTTTTTTCATTTCAAAAATGAATTTCGAATCTTCCGCTCCGAACAAAGATTCATCAAATCCCCCAATATCTTCGAATGTCTGCCTTCCCGTAAATATCAACCCCCCCGCAACTCCAAATAACCATCGGGCGGGAATTGTAGTGATGCAATAGGTTACAAATATGCCGAGTGATCTTCTATCCATTTTTAGCGTCGTTCCTCCGCCTATGCACTTTCCGGATGACATCACGTCATCGATGGAATTGAAGATATTCGGAGATACACAGCTATCCGCGTCCAGAAACCCTAAAATCGATCCCGTAGAAGATTGCGCGCCTTTGTTTCTTACTGACGCAATACATCTTTTTTCTTCTTTAACAACCGTTGCTCCTTTATTCTTGGCAATATTCTCAGTATTATCTGTCGAATTATTATTGACGACAATTATTTCTATAAGAGACGGATTCCGATAATGATCCCTAGCCTTATTGACCGAATCAAGCGTTCTGCCTATGTATTGTTCTTCATTAAATGAGGGAATTATTAAAGATATCTTCGGGTTTTCCATGTTATTGAAATTATAACCTTAACAACCCCGCTTTTCCATCTTGCAGCGGGCAGGCTTTCTTAAGCCAATTCATTAGCCGGCTATCAACTATCCGCAAGAATGAAATGTTATGCTTTTTACCAGTGAAAACATAAGAATTTGCTTTTTCCGAGCGAGCTGAATTTCCGCTCCGGACAATGAATCCACCCTCATAACCATACCGGAAGTATATCGTCGGCCGGGCGGATGAAAAGAACCGAAAAACGGCGGTGGTCACCGGTCGCAGTAAGAGCAAAGGACGCTACAAAGGGAAGGACTTCGATAGTCAGGCCAGATAGACGGACACCTGGATCAAGATAGATGGTCGTTAGCAGCGCGTGGCGAATCACGGCTCGAAGATAGCACAGAAGTAGTCCCAGGCCCCCGTCAGGCATCCCGGGAACTGAAAGATTTTATCACATCGGCGATCGTCGATTACATATAACTGGATACGATTTCATGGTAAAATATCAACATGAGCTTAGGGCAGAATGAAGCCGTTCTTGAGAATATCCTAGCCAAACTCATCAAATCGGCGATCCTCCCGCACGACTGTTATTTGGCCGGGGGCACGGCCCTTTACTTCCATTTCCATCATCGGCTTTCTGTGGACCTTGATTTTTTCTCTCCCAAACCATTCCGTCCTGAAACGTTTATTTTTAAATTCAGGCAGGAGTTTGGAGAAGTCGATTTGGAGCTCATGCAAAAAGAGACTCTGATTCTATTCCTTTCCCCAGAAAGGCTGAAATTTTCTTTATTCTATTTGCCGTATCAGCTCTTGTCTCCTTTGGTCCCCTACGAAATAAGACCCGGAATTGTCTGCTCATTGGCCTCCCTTGATGATATCGAGGCGATGAAAACCCTCGCCCTTGTCCAGAGAGGCTCGGCCAAAGATTTCGTTGACCTCTTCTATTTACTTAAAAAAACCGGGCATTCATTCGCAGATTTGTCCCTCCTTGTACAGCGCAAATACGACCTCGACGACAAATATAATTATCATCTCAAGACCGCCATGGTTTATTTTGACGATGCCGAACAGGAGCTCGAGGCCATTATGATCGTTGATAAATCAAGGGGCATTCGGAGTATGTCCGGGAAAGAATGGAAGAAAATAAAGGATTTTTTTGTGAGGCTATGCCTGTGAGGAAAGAGCTTTTTTGGGATAGGCTCGAGCAGAACATCACACCGGAGATTGAGATAGAAAGGGCCATAAATTTTGGCGGGCTCGATTACATCGAAGAAGTCCAGGACAGACATGGGAGGGACAGATTTCGGGATGTTCTATTGAAAAACCGGAATCTCAGCAAAAAGGCGGTTAATTACTGGTGTCTCGTGTTGGGGATCGACAGAGAAGAAACCGCGACCTTTAAAAATCCATCCCTGATCTGGTCCCCCTATCGGTGAACGGCGGGCATTTCAAAGCAACAGGTGTGCTAAATCAAGCCGCCGTTATGCCTCAAAATGCTCCCATTCGTATTTGACCCTCTCCATGAGCTTTTTGAAGTGCTCCTCGCCGCGGATGTTAACGAGGAAGGGATCGTGTTCCATTAGAATTGGATTAAGTATCTCGTAGAGACGCCCGACGCCCAGTTGAAGGCCAATTGATGATCCGTTCGTTCTTGATCAGGGGGATAAGTCCCTTTCTAATCCGCGATACCTAGTAAGGCATATGACCTTCATTGACGGGTCTCCATAACGATGCTCATATTTGCCCAATCAGCAGAATAGAGAAATGATCTGAAGAGCAAGCTGGGAGAGGGGCAATGGGTTCAACACGACTTGAATCTAGAAATGATCAGACGAGTGCCGATATCAGGCCTTCAAGGCTGACAAAATTCACCTGCAAGCCCTGATATTCCTTACGGTAGCTCCTGTCAACATCAGAGGCCACAACGAAATTCTCTCCGAGCGGATGCAGGCCTCGAAAAACCTTGAGATTACCCGCATCAAACTGGTCTGCCGACCATTTGCATTCAATCGCCACGACAGTGCGAGGGGATTTCTGCAGGATGAAGTCGATTTCGTGATGCTGCTTGTCGCGCCACGTCCGCACGTCGCGGCGCTGGAGCCTCGCGTGGATCTCGTTCAGCACATAATGTTCCCAGAGCACCCCCTTGTCCTCGGGCCGAAGCGTTTCCCATCCTTTGTAATGACAGACAAATCCGGAATCGAATCCATAGACTTTCGGAGCGGCCACGATTTCGGTTGCCCGCCGCGCGCTGAACGGTCGGATGACATGGATGACAAAAGTCGCTTCGAGAACGGCTAAATAGTTGCTAATGGTTGTCCGGCTGACCTCGCAGGGTCGGGAAAACCTCGTGGCCTCGAAAACTCCACCGCTTTGACCGAAAAGAAGTTCGGCGAAACGGGCAAACGACTGCCGCCGTTCGAGGCGGAAGAGCTCCTGGATGTCCTTGGCCCAGTAGGCGTCCATCCACTCTTGAAAGTCGCGCTCGGCATAGTCGGACGCGAGGAAAAACGGCGGCAGGCCGCCCCGATGAAGGCGGCGATTAAGATCGACCCGGCCGAAATCGCTCAGGTCGATCGAGTTCATCGGAGTAAGCCAAATCTCGAGCTTACGACCCGTCAGCGTGTCCCTGAACTTCGAGGAGGCGCCGAGCGTTGATGATCCGGTCGCGATGATTTTCGTAGAAGGAAAATGGTCGGCCGCGATCTTCAGCAGTTCGGAAGGATTGGGCAGGCGGTGGACCTCATCGAGGACGAGCCTCTTTTCCTTTCCGGTTTCCAGGAATTGCTCCGGATCCTCCATCAAGCGGCGGGTCCGGGGCAGCTCGCAGTCGAAATATTGAACATCAGGCAGGGATTTGCAGAGGAACGTCTTGCCGGCCCTCCGCACCCCAGACAACCAGAGGACGGACTTCCTCTCCCAGGAGCGCTCGATTAAGCCTAGCCAATAATGACGCGATTTGATCATGGCGCGATCATCATATCAAAATATTTACCAAATGCAAGTACTTTTTCGTTTGGTAATGCTAGATGCAAGATGCCTTTCGTTCAGTTTAGGCCGAGCCCTCGGCTTCTCATTCCAGAAACAGGGCTGCGGTTAGATGTTGAAGCCCCCCCCTGCCTGACGCGAACAGGCGACACATGGATTAGGAATGGCAATTTCACCCCCTATGAGCGAATTCGTTTTCTATGTCCTATGGAACCCTATTGTCTGCCCACGTCTGATCATATCTCCCCAAGAAACCGGCAAACCTGCGGCTTCATGATTGTGGCCCTAGAAATCACCAGACGCCTCGCCTTGCTGAATTCAATCCTTATTTTGGGTCCAAATAAGGCTGGCTATGATCCGAGTTGATTCTAGAAGCAGTTTTTCACTACCTATCCCTGGGGCTGCCTATCAAGTGAAATAAATGAGTTAGAAAATATTATCGCTAATTAAATTGCGGAGACCGTGCCTGAGAGGATTCGAACCTCCGACCTTTGGATCCGGAGTCTATGTATCGCCTGTTCGAATCAGGCCACTGATCGTGCAAGTCGCCGACTGAAAATGGGTCGAGAGCATCGGCGGGAGTGATCAGCTAACCTTCAGCACGGCCAGCCGCTGCCTGGCGTCCTCAACCTCGTGTGGGCCGGGGCAGCCACGATTTGGGTTTGCCGGCTATTTCAACTCCGGAAGCCTCATGCGCCGTACCAGGTCCTGGAATCTGGGGTCCGTGCGCAAGGGGGCGTAAGAGGGATTCTGCCTTATCCAGGGGATGAAGGTCATGCGTTCCTTGACCGCCGCTTCCAGCCATCGGAAGGCCTCATCCTTTTCCCCCAATGCTGCATAAATCTCGCCCAAAAACCATCCGGCCCAAGCGCCTGTTGGCTTGCGTTCCCCTGCCAAATACTTGGCTAGCATCTTCATCGCCTCATCCTTGCGGCCGGCCTGGGCGTAAGTGCGTACGAGAGCCCATTTCCAAGGAGGGCTAACAGCGCTGAGCTTCTGATGGGCCGCAATGGCCTCCGTAAACATTCCCTTCTCTGAATATAGAAATCCCAGCCAGCAAAGCGCCTGGTCAAAATTGGGATCAAGCTCCAGCGACTTCCTGGCGGCGTCCATCGCTTCCTGATATCGTCCAACACTCCAGTATTGCCAAGCCAGGTCCGAACTCCAGAAGGGATTAAGCGGATCCACCTCGATCGCTCGTCTCATCGCCGTAACGGCTTCATCCTTGCGCCCGATCAGCAGGAGATACCAGGAATACATGCGTTGAGCCTCTGGCAGACTCGGGTTAAGGGCCATGGCGTGCAGAAGGGCCTTTTCTGCGCCTGCCCAGTCCCACTCTTCGAATAGCTTAATTTGGCCCAAGGCCGCCTCGGTTTCGGCCAGTGTCCCACCCAGTTCCTCCGCCTTGAGTGCCGCCGCCTTGGCCCGGGCGAAAGCGTCCGGTGGAGGGGTCGTGCCATGACCGATGAGACAATAACCGAGCGCCAATGCGGCGTAAGGCAAGGGATTCGTTGGGTCCTTGTCGATGGCCTGTTGCATGTAGGTCAGACCTTTTCCATATTCTTCGGGCGTCGGTTTGTTTAGATAGAACCTCCCTTTGGTATAGGCCACGTACGCCTCGGGGTTGACCGGGCGGGCGCTCGCCAGGCGTGTCTTCTCCTGGGGGGTGAGCTGCAAATTTACTTCATGTGCGATCGCCGCCACAATCTCGTTTTCGAGCGACACGACGTCGCGCACGTCGCGCTCGTAGCCATGGGCCCACACCTGAGCTCCGGTTGTCGGATTGATCAGCTGGGCGGTGACATGCACGCGCTCCCCCGCCAGCCTCAAGGCACCCGTTATCAAAGCTTTGACATGCAATTCCTGTGCGATCTTCTGTGGGGGGGTATTCTTTCCCTTGTAGGTCATCACCGTGCTCCGGGCTATCACGGTTTTCAGGCTGCTGAGCCCAGCGAGATTGGTGATCAGCTCGTCGTGGATCGATTCGGCGAGGCTATCTTGCTCGGGATCGCCCGAAAGGTTCTCCAGGGGCAGGACGGCGATGGAATCGAAGGCTTGGGTGCGCTTGGGGAAGAGAAAGAGTCCGACGAGGACGGCCAGAATTACAATTCCCGCCATCACTGGATAAGCATAGACCTTCTTGAGCCCCAGGACCCGGCCGCGGAAGATAATCGAGGCGGCCCGAACCGGCTTCAGGCCTTCGGCAACCGACTGGAGATCCTCCAGAAGCTCGTCCATGCTCTGGTACCGGTCGGCGGGGTTTTTCGACAGCGCCTTGAAGACGATATTCTCAAGCCCCGCCGGAAGGTCTTTCTGCAGCTTGCCCAAGCGTTCCGGCTCCTGCTGCAGGATCGAATGGATCAGCGTCTGCTCGTAATCCCCCTTGAACGGGAGGACTCCCGAAAGCATCTCGTAAAGGACGACTCCCAGCGACCAGATGTCGGTGCGTTGGTCGACGGCTTCGCCCTTCGCCTGCTCCGGAGACATGTAGGCGACCGTGCCCACGGTTGTCCCCTCTCGGGTCAGCTTAACCTGGCCGGCGAGCTTGGCTAAGCCGAAGTCTACAACCTTCACGACGCCGTCGGTTGTGATGAGAAGATTGGCCGGCTTGATGTCGCGATGGACGATGCCCTTCTGATGGGCTTTCGCCATTCCCGTGGCCGCCTGGATGGCGATTCCCAGGGCTTCTTCCTGCTTCAGGGGGCCGCTCTTGATCTTCTCCCTCAGGCTCTCCCCCTCATAGAAGGCCATGGCAATGTACATTCGGTCGGCTTCGGCCTCGCCGATCTCATAAATGTTGCAGATGTTGGGGTGATCGAGGGCCGATGCGGCCCGCGCCTCTTGAATGAACCGTTCCCTGGCGTCGGAGTCCGATACCCACTGGTGAGGAAGAAATTTGAGGGCAACCGGACGCCGAAGCTTGATGTCCTCGGCCCTGTAGACAATGCCCATGCCGCCCCGGCCGATTTCATCGACGATCCGGTATTTCCCGGCGATAAGCTTATCTTTCGATATGACAGGAAGCGGAGTCGCGAGTGTTCTTGTGAGGGAATCCGGTAACGACCCTTCCCCCGTGAGCAGGGCGGCGCAGCTGCCGCAAAACCGGGACGTGTCAGGATTATCAGAATGACACTTGGGACATTTCATGGCCCCTTCTCTCTTTTCAGCTGATTGACAGAAAGATAGCACCAAAAAAGGGGCCAGTCAACGGCATGTATGGGGTCAGGGCCCTTTAATCAGAACCCGCGGTGTGAAATAATATAAGCATGAAGCGAAAGCCCAAGGCTGTAAAAATATTCAAAAGCTTTAGCGAACAGGAAGTTTGGGACATCCAGTACTATATCAGCCTAAGTCCGGAAGAACGCCAGCGCATCACCCGTGAGTTCCGCGAGAGATATTAAGGTCCGATATCTCATCGTCGGGGCGGAAGCTGTGATCTATCACGGCTTCGCCAGGCTCACCGGCGGCATCGACATCTTTTTCGAACCCTCTCCTGGAAGCGGCAAAAAAGAGCAAGTAATCCTGGCCTCGCTTGAACGGGCGTCTGTGTCCTTCTCACCATGCCGATGACCAACGATGCGAAGGACAGACCCGCGCCTGGCCGTCGAAGGACGTTTCTGCTTCGGCTGCGGCATCTGCCGCTCTGCCTGCCCGCAGGGCGCATGGTCTCTCTTCGAACGGTCGGCCGTCCCGGCAACAAGGAATCTGTGGGTCTGATCAAGCTAGAAATCGAGCTGGTGAAGTTTTATAATCCTTTTTTGAGTCAAAGAAAATATTAAGATAAGGAGGTTATCCCATCATGAACGTCAAAAAAGCGGTATCCGTTCTGATTCTTATCCCCTCTCTCGCCCTTCCGTCGCCGGCCCAGAAGAAGGTGGCGGACTTGAAATTCCATGAGATGCAAGAGTACTGCTGGATGAGGCTGGCCGAGATCGTGCCTGAAGTTACAGACAGGGTCATCCTGCCCCTCGGCACGGTCGAGTCCCACGGCGCCTGTGCCATTGGGGCGGACAACGTTATCCCCTTGCACATGGCCGGATTGATCTGGTCCAAGTGCAACGCCCTGGTCGCTCCGGCCGTCAACCACGGGGTGACGGGCGCAAGCGTTTCCCGATTTCCGGGATCCATCACTATCCGGCCGGATGTCTTTGAAGAATACATCTACGACATCCTGAAGGACCTCGTGCGGACGGGTTTCCGGAATGTCCTGATTCTCAACGGTCACGGCGGCAACACCGATCCCGTCAAGAAGGCGATGACCCGGCTTCACACCGAAACAGGCGCTCATTTCATGGTCGTGGATTGGTGGGTCATGGCTTTTGATATCGTCACCCAGGTCTACGGCACAAAGACCCAGCAATCGGGCCACGGCGACATGGAGGAAGCGGCGCTGGTCATGGCCTACAATCCCGAACTCGTCGATAGGGATATGTATGAGAAGCTGGGTAAGGACAATGTCGGCCGGGCCGGCATTGACGCCGGGATTGCCCTGCTTCCCGCCTGGGCGACCTCCCGTTATCCAGAGAAAGGAGTGGGCTATCTCGACTTCGACGTCCAGAAAGCTAAAGAGTACACAAAGAAAAAGGCCGACTATATCGCCGACGTCTTCCTCGAAGCGGTCCAGAGATGGGAAATGATGGAGAAGTGGAAAAAATAGGGCTGTATTTCCGCTCCGGACAATGAATCCACCCCTCTAACCATACCGGAAGTATATCGTCGGCCGGGCGGATGGGAAGAATCGAGAGACGGCGTTTTATTGACTCCCAGTTATCCGGTCGGGGCGGGGGAAAAAGGGCCCCGGAAACGGCCGGGTTTTGGAATTTGCCGCTGCGGCCTCCATCTGTTTTATAAACGATAGAAAAAAAAGGAATT
>Ga0315284_10009145_pt1 | contig 14144 bp, 11 predicted proteins | sample YL17G09_16_MG_FD_203696 | JGI IMG/M metagenome (GOLD analysis project Ga0315284, IMG submission 203696) | Sediment microbial communities from Yellowstone Lake, YNP, Wyoming, USA - YL17G09_16 | ecosystem: Environmental > Aquatic > Freshwater > Lake > Sediment | place: USA: Wyoming | collected... | reverse complement strand
CGGAAGCAGACTTTCGGGATCGGAAAGCGACCGGATTTCGAAATAGGCGCCGGAGGGGATTTCTCCCAAAGGATGGAAGAAGGGAACGTAGAATCGTCTGGGGACCTCACCCCGCAGCCGATGATCCTTGGCATCCCCGGCGACTCCCACAATTTCAAGGGTGACCCGGGTATCCGGGAATTCGTCCCTGACATGTTTGCCGATCGGGTTGCTGCTGCCGAAGTAGAACTTGGCGAACGCCGCGTTAACGACACAGACCGGATTTGAAGACGCCGTATCCTGGTGACCGATCTCGCGGCCGAGCAAAATCGGGATGCCGACAGTTGAAAAATAGCCGGGCCCGACCTGGTCGAAACGTGCGGCGTTATCTTCCTCTTTGTCTGAGTGGTAGCCCTCGACCGTGATCTGGTCACCGGATTCCGTTCCACCGAACAGACCATTTTCGGATATGGTTACGCTGCGAACGCCGGGCATTCCCTTCAGGTTTTCGCGCAGCCAGAATCTTCCCGGTTTCACCTGGGGCTCCATCATCATGGGAAGATATAAATCCGGGGAATCGCCGACAATTTCGCCGCGAAATCCCCTGGGGGCGATGCCGATGACCGTGAATTCACTGCGATTCAGTTGAATGGTTCGTCCAATCACGGCAGGATCAGATCCAAAGCGCTTTAGCCAGTATTCGTAACCGAGGACCGCCACCGGATCGACGCCGGGGGTTGAATCTTCCGCGGCGGTGAATACCCTGCCTGACGCCGGTCGAACGCCAAGAACCGCGAAGTAATCTCCGCTGACGAGCTTCCCGCGCACTTCTTCGACGGGGCCTTGCCCGAGGCGCACATTGACGCGGCCGGGATTGCTCTCCGAAGCAAACATGCCCGAAAAAGCCTGGTTGTGATCGCGAATGTGCTCGAACTCCTGATAGGTGAATAGTGAACGCACGCCTGTCTCCGTGCCGATGGAAACTCCTGAGGAAGCCGGATCCGACAGAAGCACGAGGCGCTGCGGATCTTTAACCGGCAGGAGGCGCAGCATGACCGCGTCGACAAGAGAGAAAATGGCGGTGTTAGCTCCAATGCCGAGGGCAAGCGAGAGTACGGCAACGCAGGCAAAACCAGGGTTCAGGCGTAGTGAGCGGAGGGCATATTTGACATCTTCGACAAAATTGCTCGCTATCGGCATGGCGTCCAATCCTTCTCCTGCTGCGGTATGCCGTGGCGGTCTCGCAAAACTCACCGTGCTGTTAGACGCCGGCTATCCGGGATTAGTTTGCTTTTTAATGCATCCAGTCCTCTGTCCCTTCCAAAAAACCCATCCGATTTGAATTTGGTCCATCCATGCGAGGGCTGAGCAACCGACGCGGTTCCAGGATTGGCTGAAACCCGTCGGACGGGATTCGAGTATGGGATGATCGATTGAAGGTGGAGAGAAAAATCGGCATTTCGCTCCCGAGTGGGAAGTCGATCGAGGGGGAAAATGGGAGGAGCGATCAGGCTGCGCGCCGCTCGTAGCGATGATGAAGCCCGCCAACTCTCGGAATCTCGACGACGATGCCAACGAATCACGGTTTCCGGCTTGATGATCAACAGAGCTGAGCGCCAGTCAGGCCAAAGGTGCGACAGCCAAACCCACAAGATGCGGTCTGAGGTGCGCAGTCGTCTCCTGGCATGAGTAGACCTTCGGAGGACGTTGAGCTGGTGACGGAGAGCGAGGATCTCAGCCTGGAGAACGAGGCGTGATCGAAAGCTGATGAGCAGAGTTGAAATTAGGGAAACAAGAACGCCGTTCATGGACTTGAAGGCTGGCAACAGAGTCCTGCAAGTGCAACAAATTCAATCTGGACCGAATTTCTGGTAACGACAGCCACTGTTGTGGTCCTGGAGCCTCTGGAGTGGATCCATCGGATCACGGCGCATATTCCCGCTCCGGACGCACGGGAATCGCGGGTTTCTCGCCGGCAATTCGCCGCCTGTCCCGATCCCGCTCCTGATTCCGCCCGTTTCCCTGCCGCCCCTCCTGCTTTCCCCTTGCGCGCCCTCGATAGAATGTCCTATAAGTCACTGGGCCTGCCGTTGAAAGAGGCCATCAAGGGTTGAAATAGCGGGCCGCAACAGGAGGAAACATGATACCCAGCAAAAAAATGGAAGAGATACTCAACAAGCAGATGAACGCAGAGTTCTATAGCTCACACCTGTACCTGGCGATGGCCTGCTGGTTCGAAGCGCAAAACCTGCCCGGGTTTGCGCGCTGGATGGAGATCCAGGCCGAGGAGGAGCGCGGACACGCCATGAAGTTCTACAACCACCTCAAGGAACGCCGCGCCAGCATACTGGTGGGGGATGTTCCGGCGGCTCCGACGAAGTACAAGGGCCCGCTCGACGCCATGACGGCCGCATTCAACCATGAGGCCCATGTCAGCGGAGAGATCAACAAGATGATGGACGCGGCCTTGTCGGAAAAAGACTATGCGGCGGCTCAGATGCTGCAGTGGTTCGTCAGCGAGCAGGTTGAGGAGGAGGCCCGCATCGACGCCATAGCGCAGCAGCTCAAGATGGCCGGGGAGTCCAAGGGCGCCCTGATGCAGATTGACCATCACCTGGGCAAGCGCAAGGAAGACTGAGGGGATGTCATGATGTGTCCCCCGGGTGCTGTGGTGGCTGGGCATCTGTGCCTGGATATCTTTCCGAACCTTGATCATCTTGGTCGTGAGCAGTTCGACGTCCTGTTCAGACCCGGGCGGCTCATCCAGGTCGGCGCTGCCCGGTTCTCTACCGGTGGGCTGGTGTCCAATACCGGGCTGGCCCTGCATCGCCTGGGCGTGCCTACTCGCCTGATTGCCAAGGTCGGCAGCGATCCGTTTGGGCAGATCGTGCGGGATGTCGTGACCCAGCATGATGCCCGCCTGGTCGAAGGCATCACGGTTGATCCTGCCACAACCACCGCCTACACCCTCATCATCAGCCCGCCGGGCATGGATCGCATCTTTCTGCACTGTCCGGGGGCCAACGATACCTTCTCGTCTGCTGATATAGCTTATGACCTGGTTGCGCAGACGGCCTTGTTTCACTTCGGTTATCCCCCGATCATGCGGCGGATATACGCCGATGCGGGCAAGGAGCTGGTGGAGGTCCTGCGCAGGGCCAAGGCGACGGGTGTCACGACGTCCCTGGACATGACCTTCCCGGACCCCAGCTCTGAGGGCGGCAAGGCAGACTGGCGTGCCATCTACAAGGCGGCCCTTCCCTATGTGGATGTATTCCTGCCCAGCCTGGAAGAGCTGCTCTTTACCCTGCGCCGTAAGACGTTTGAACAGCTCAATGCACGCGGGCCCTTGCTTGCCCAGGTGACCGCGGTGCTCCTGGCCGATCTCAGCCTGGAGCTGCTGGACATGGGGGTCAAGATTGTGGTGCTAAAGCTCGGAGACCGCGGCCTCTACCTGCGCACGGGCGGCCTGGATAGACTGGAATCCTTGGGGAGAGCAAGACCGGTTGGGCTGTGCCGGTGGGGTGATCGCGAGATGTGGGCGCCCTGTTTCCAGGTCAACGCAGTGGGTACCACAGGCGCAGGCGATGCGACCATCGCCGGTTTCCTGGCGGCGTTGCTGCGGGGTCTGTCGCCTGAGCAGGCTATGACCATGGCTGTGGCGGTCGGGGCCTGCAACGTGGAGGCAGCCGATGCCTTGAGTGGATTGCGTACCTGGGAGGCCACAGCCGAGCGCGTGGCCGCAGGTTGGCCGCGGCGGAGTCTGAGCATTCAAGGGTCCGGCTGGCAACGGGACGCTGCAACGGCCCTGTGGCTCGGGCCTGCAAACCCTTCATTGACGGAGACATAGTCCATGACCCAAAGACCCAGCAAGCTCCCCAGCCTCAAGGATCTTCTTTCGGACGCCCAACGAGGTGCCTATGCGGTCGGCGCGTTCTCGCCGCGCTATATGCCGGTGATCGGCGCGATCTTTCGCGCGGGACAGGCGCTTCGCTCACCGCTGATTGTGCAGGTCGCCGAGGTAGAGCTGACGTGGTATGGCATGACGCTGAGTGAGTTCACCCGGGCGTTTTGGGAGCACTTCGAGACCGAGCGTCCCACTGTGCCCATTGGCCTGCATCTCGATCACACCCAGGACCTGGCAGTGATCCGGGAGGCCATCGCCTGTGGCTTCACGTCAGTGATGATCGACGCCTCCGCCAAACCGTTGGCTGAGAATACGGCCATCACCCGGCAGGTGGTTGAGTACGCTCACGCCCGGGGCGTCGAGGTGGAGGCAGAGCTGGGCCGGATCGCGTCCGCGGACTGTGTCGAGACCCTGACCGACGACGAGCTGTTCACAGACCCTGCTGAGGCGGGCGAGTTCGTGCGTCAGACGCAGGTGGATGCCCTGGCTGTGTCTGTGGGTACAGCCCATGGCGTCTACACCGTGCACCGGCCTCGTATCGACGTAGAGCGGCTCAAGGCCATACGCGAGTGCACACCGGTGCTACTGGTATTGCATGGGGGTTCCGACACCCCTGCGCATCTGATCGCCCAGGCCATACGAGTGCCGGGTGGCGGCGTCAGCAAGATCAACATTGCCACCGATCTTGAACGTGGCTTCCTGGATGCCCTGCATCGCAAAACACGCCTGACCCACGCGGAGCTCAGGGACGTTGCGAGGGCGGATCTCGATCGGGGCCTCAAGGCAGCGCAGGCCGTGGTGGAAGACAAGATCGTCCGCTTCCTCGGCAGCCGCAATCAGGCCGCCTGATCGCCTCCAGCGCTTCCATCTCGGGGCGTGTGGCCACCGGCCCTCGAAGGGCCGGGGTCAGGCCTGGAAAACTTGATGGGGTGCTCGTGACCGCGAGGCGGCTTGGGGTAACATTGATCGCATTTTCCCCGCTCGCCCAGGGGCTCCTCACCGGAAGTTCTCCACCAGCATCAGGTCCAGGGTGTTCCGATCCGCCTGTCCCCACACTACGTAAACATCGTCCGGAGAAACGGAAAATGCCCCGAATGGTTTGTCCATGGTAGCAGCCGTATTTATCTTGCCAGTTGCGGTGTCCAGAAACTGGATTGTCGATCCCGTCCTGAAGTAAACGCCTTTTGCGGTCACGGCAAAGCCCGTCCAACCAACGGCGTCTGGCAGCACCTGCTTCTCCTCGCCGCCCTCGGTCGGCATTCTGAACAAACCCGACGGGCCGGGTTCCTTCACGTAATAGATGTACTTGCCATCAGGCGACTCCAGCGCGGCGACACCGCCCAAGCGGGTGACCTGGACCGCTTCCCCTCCGCCCACGGGTATCTTCCAGGTCTCGATTCGGCCGGTGCGGTCGGAGCTGAAATAGATCCAACGGCCGTCACGCGACCAACTCGGCCTGGTGCTGCTGAAAGGGGGCGAGTTCGTCACACGACGCGGAGGACCCCCATCTGCCGAAATTACGTAGATCTCGGACTGCCCCTCCACGCGGGAATCCAAAGCCAGCCAACGGCTATCCGGCGACCAGCGCGGCGTGCCACACTGCGGCCCGCCGAAGGAAGTGAGCTGTTGACAGTTCGACCCGTCCGCGTCGCAAGTCCAAACCTCAAAGTTTCCGCTCCGGTTAGATTGAAAAGCAATCTTGCTGCCGTCCGGTGAGTATTTAGGGATATTAGATTCGTATGTCGAGCCGATGAGCGTCTTGCGTTCTCCGGTGCGGATGTTCAGACGCCAAAGATTGATGTTGAGAACCATCCAGCCGTACACAAGGCGCGGCGGCGTGCGTGCAATCGCTGGGAACATAGCGGCAGGAAGCGCATAAGGCAGGCGTCTCGGCATCTGACGTCCGGAAACGGGGACCCGCCAGAGACTCGGAACCCGAAGGCCGCCAGCCGAGTAAACAATTTCGTGGCCATTGGCGGTCCACGCAAGGCCGGCGATTTGGGCGTAGCGTTGATCGCTGACCCTCGCCGGCTCCCGAGCCGGTTGCAGATCCCGCGTGAGCGGCAGCACATAGAGCTCAAAAACCCAGTTCCTTGCCTGCCGGGCGAATGCCAGGCTGCGGCCATCCGGCGAGATGGACGGGTAAAAGTCGCCCAAAGCGCCGCCTTCGGTGGCCCGGGCTGTGGTCAGGAACGTCGTCAGCCGGCGACGCTCGCCGGTTTCGATTGAAATCGCCCAGATGCTCATCCGCGCTTCTGAATCCCGCTCGCTAAAGGCAAGCCACTTCCCATCCGGCGTCCAGGACAGCCCCCCGACGCCTATCATCTCTGTCAGCTTGCGCTCCTGCCCGCCAAGAGGTGAGATCAACATGACCGCCACGTTACCCTGGTCCTGTTGCCGGCGCGCAAACGCGATCCAGCGGTCATCCGGGGACCAGGCGGGGCCGGACTCTGCCGCCGGGTTCGTGGTCAGCCGCATGGGCGTTCCCGCCGAGCCGATCTGCTTGATGTAGATGTCCTGGTTGTCTGCCTTTTCGCCGTTCCAGACGAAGGCAACCTTGCTGCCGTCCGGCGAAAACGATGGTTGCGTCTCGATGCCCGAATAGGAGGTCAGCGCGACGGCCCTGAGGTCGCTGGGCGGCGATGCCTCTCGCAGCTGCCAAACCACCACCGCGGCCAACAGCAGCGCCGCTGCGGCAGCGGCCGCCCACAGCCACCGCCAGGGGCGCTTCCGCTCAGTAACCCGGATGCCGGCCAGTTTGCCCGATTCCGAGTCCTCCTTCAGTTCTTCCAGGGCGCCTTTGACGTCATCCATATGCTGGAAGCGGCGCTCCGGATCTTTGCGCAGCGCGCGAGTAATGATTTTTTCGAGGTCGTGCGGTACGTCGTTGCCCAGAGGCGCGGGCTCGCGTTCGATGACGGCCGCAAGCGTGGAGAACTTCGAATCCCCTTCAAAAGCCCGCCCGCCGCTAACCATCTCATACAGCACTGAGCCGAAGGAGAAAATATCTGAGCGTCCATCGATCTTCTTGTTACCCTCGGCCTGTTCGGGGGACATGTAGGCCACCGTGCCTACAATCGTGCCCTTCTCCGTCGTCGCCTGGTCGGTGCGCGTGGATGCGCCCTCGTCTGGCGAGGCAATTTCGGTGAGCTTTGCCAGGCCGAAGTCCAGAATCTTCACCAGACCGTGCTCGTCGACCATGATATTCGAAGGCTTCAGGTCGCGGTGCACAATGCCAGCGGCATGCGCCCGCGTCAACGCGTCGGTGATCGGGATGGCATACTTCAGGGTCTCATTCAGGCGCAGCCCTTTGCGCGTGATCAGCTGATCCAGCGTCTTGCCGTCAATGAACTCCATGACGATAAAGTCTGTCTCGCCTTCTTGCGCGATATCGTGGATCGTGACAATGTTGGGGTGGTTGAGTGCTGAGGCAGCTTTAGCCTCCTGCACAAAGCGCCTTTTGCGGTCGGGATCGGCGACCTTTTCCGGCGGCAGGATCTTCAGTGCCACAAATCGGTCCAGGTGCAGATCCTGGGCTTTGAAGACGACACCCATGCCGCCTGCGCCGAGCTTCGCAACAATTCGATAGTGGGCGAGTGTCTTGCCGATCATGAAATAAACTTCTCCGCCGGACAGAGACGGCAACCTAAAGCCTTTTTGAGCGCCCTGAACATTTTGCCCGCATTATATTACGGATATCAGCGATCCTGCGACTTTTCTTGCCCGAGTGCAGAAAGCGCCTGGAAACTAGGCGATCGTAAACCGATGCTGAAAACCACAGCAATCGCTCCCTGGGGCACTTCTGCTAAACCCACCCTGCGCAGCGAGGTGGCTCAGGTGATTGCCCGGGAGATCGGGATTGCTGTCTCGCCGGAAGAAAAGGTGCGGCTTGGCAGCGTCCGACGAGTCAACACAGAGAGGCCTACGACGACTACCTCAAGGGCCGCGATCAGTCGGGCCATTGGAGCGGCGGAGGTTTAAAGAAAGGCATTGCATTTTGGATGGCAGCCTGGCTGCGGACGACGGGTAAGGTCTTGAGATGGGGGTCTTTTGCGAACCGCGGCCCGTCTGCCGCGACTCCCCGGAATCCAGGGTCGACCACAAAGAACATTTCACTGCAATCCGACGTTGCCGCGACTGGAGTCTTGACACACTTCTTCCAGCAAGCGAGAGCGGATTCGTCCCCCTGCTCACGAAAAGTCAAGCTCGTCGACTTCACTGTCCGATCACTGGAAGGTCGACATCGAGAGCTGGGGCCCCGACCCGGCGATGACGACCGTGGATCCGCTTGTGGAACCGGCAGTCGATCCGACGCGTTCGGCGAAGACCAGGGTATCCCTCAGCGACGTTTCGCTCGTGAGCCGGACGAAATGGCCGCCCAGATGGCTGCATGCGTTTATTGCCCGCCATTTTCTCTGACGCCCGGGACGTCCCCTTCTCAGTTTGACATGTGACCAAAATGCACCTAATATGGCATCGAATATGATGCTAAATACTGTGAGGTTTATGCCATGTCAATCAATGTTGCTGAAGATATCCGCTCTGTCACCGACCTGAAGCGGCGTACCCGTGAAATTCTTGATCATGTACACCAGACGGGGCGGCCCGTGGTTGTAACGGTGAACGGTCGGGCCGATTCGGTTATCATTGATGTCAAGGTCTACGAAAAACAGCTTAAAGCAGTGAATCTGGCAAGATTGCTGTCGGAGGCAGAGGCGCAGGTGGCTGCCGTCCAGACCCGCCCGGCCCGGGCGTTCCTGGACGAGTTCAAGAATGTCCACAAGATATAGCGTCGAGATCACACCGGCCGCCGAACGGGATGTTGAGGAGATCTGGTCCTACATCGCTGCCGACAGCCAGGAGAACGCCACTGCATTCATCCTGCGGCTGGAGGAGCAAATTGGAACACCTGAGCGATTCCCCGAACGCTGTCCGCTGATCCCCGAAAACGAACAACTCGGAACTTCCTACCGCCATCTCCTCTATGGAACCTACCGCACCATCTTTCGCATTGCCGGAACTGCGGTCATCATATTGAGGATAATCCATAGTTCCCGCCTGCTCGATTCGTCGTTTTACGAGATGAAATAGTGCGTGGGAATGCTTACAGGAGTGATTCCACGTATTTGCTCCTGTTCATGCCGCACTCCATTCCGAGCGTTCGCCTGAAACAGAATAGCCGCTCGCGTCAGCAAGCGGATATCTGAAACGCTTTCAGCCGTATTGGACACGAACTGCTTGACTTTCACATATCCGCTTGCTGACGCGCGCGGCTCTGTTTGCCCGCCTATGTTCTATTGTCTGAATTGCAGATTCAGAGTAGCGAAATCATACTTTTTTTTGGTAATCTGATTTCAGATACCTGAACCCTCTTTCCCATCGAGGTACGCACACATGAAACGGACCATGTTCATTTACGTGCTCGCGGTTGGAGCTGTTCTGGCTGCAACCGGATTCGCGCAGGAATTGAAGCCGATTACGCTTCCCAAGCCCCAAATGGAAGGCGGCAAGACCGTGATGCAGGCCCTTGCGGAGAGGAAGACCACGCGGGAGTTCAGCGACCAGGCTCTGTCCCCGCAAATGCTCTCGAATCTTCTCTGGGCCGCGTTTGGCATGAACCGGGAGAAAGCGGAACGGGCCGGCACCGGCCGCACCGCGCCTTCGGGGATGAACCGTCAGTCAGTGCAGTTGTACGTTCTGCTGCCGGAAGGCGTATACCTCTACGATGCGCAGCCACATGTCCTGAAACCGGTCGCGGCGGGCGATATCCGCCCCAAGGCCGGGCCGGCTCCGGCTGCAATGGCGGCTGTGACCATCGCATACGTGGCGGATTCTGACGCTGGCTCGGCCCCCGTAGAGACGGGATTCATCGGGCAGAACGTCTATTTGTTCTCCGCTGCATTTGGTCTGAACGCCTGGTTCCGCGCGGGCGGGGTCGCCGAGCTTGCCGGGCCTCTGAAGCTTACCGAAAAACAGCGCGTCCTTTACGCTCAAACGGTAGGGTATCCGGTGAAGAAGTAGCCGGGGTCTGGCAGGCTGTCGCCTTTGGCCGTCCGCCGTTCTGCCGGAGTGTGAGATCGACGCGCTTGACTGTTCATGAGCAGGGGAGAATCCGCTGCCTCCTGTGGACGATCCTCGCTCGAACCTGGTCTCGCCGCTGCGTTCGGATGCCGCCATTTACGACCTGACTCACAAACGCAAGCCGTAGAAAAGAGACTCCGACAGGAAAGGAAATATGCCATGAAGCATTGCCTTGGTCGAAAACTCTCATTGCAGTTGACCATCTGGCTTCTGCTGGCGCTCATCGTGGCGCCAGTCGGCAGCGTTGGCCAGGCATCGAAGGCCGGCGGCATCATCTCCATAGCCCCGGACGAGTTCCTGTTTATTGGATCCAATCTGACGCCCAGCTTCGCTTTGGATGGGGCGGGGACGCGGGTGGTGATCGCCTCTAAAGACGAGGGCCGATACGAGAAGGGGAAATGGATTCCCGACCGGCGTCTCAACGGAGACGAGGCGAGACGCGGGCTGCCCAACGGAACCATTGGAATGCTGAAGGTCAAGGTGGTGCGCATCCCGAACTAGTCTCGTGTCCCTGAAATACGTGTAGCCGGTGTCAGGCCTGGAAAATCAATTTTTTCCTGACCGCCTGCTGTACATTGAGATGCGTTGGCAACAGTAAACTTTCCGGGCCTGCCACCGGAGTCGGTAGGTGACCAGGGTAGCTGCATTTATGTGATGGGAGCGGCGGGCTGCCTTGACTTCCCCCGTGACAGCCGCTACCCTGCACCTCACCTCTCTTGGAGGAAAATCGGAATATGTTCAGATACGCCTTTCTGCCTGCCATCATCAGCCTGTCTCTTTTCGCACAAGGACCGGGACGCGGCATCCCCAATCTCACCGAGCCGCAAACCGCAGCGCTCGCCCGCATGAGCGCCGGCCTTGCCCCGCAGGTGCAAGCGCTGGCCGCCGCTCGCACGGCACTGACCGCCGCCGCATTCGCCGATCCGCGCAATGACGCCGCCATTCAGGCGCAAGCCGAAGCCGTGGCCACGGCCGAACGGGCCCTTGCCGGGGCGCGCGCGGACGCTTTTGCAACGCTCCAGGCATCGTCCGACAGGCTCGCGCCGGATCAGGTCGCGGCGCTCGCCGCTGGGGGCGGCACCGGTCGCGGTGGCCAAGTCGGTCCCGGAGATCAGGTGGCCGGCGCTGGTGGCGGCGGCCAAGCCGGTCACGGCGTCATTCCCAATATACGGCAGCCGCAAATCGACGCGCTAACCCAGTTGACCGCCGCCGTGATGCCGTTGAATCGCGCTCTGACTGCAGCCCGCGCGGCCCTCACCGCGGCGGCTTTCTCCGGGCCGCGCAACGACGCGGCGATAGGCGCAAGAGCCGATGCTGTCGAGGCGGCCGAACTGGCCGTTGCCAACGCCCGTGCAGCCGGCTTAGGGAAGATCCAAGCGTCCTCCAACAAACTCGCCCCGAATCAGATCGCGGCCTTCCTCGCCCTGGGCGGTTCGTTTGCCAACGTCGGCTTTACCCAGCCCGACCCCTTGAATTTCGCCGACCACGAAGGGTATGTCTCGCTCTTTGACGGCGTCAGCCTGAAAGGGTGGGACGGCAATCCTAAGTTCTGGCGCGTCGAAGGCGGCGCGATGGTCGGTGAATCCACCCCGCAGAACCCGAGTGGGAACAGCTATATCGCCTATCGGGACCTGGAAGCCAAGGATTTCACCTTGAAGTTCGAAGTCAAGGTCGAAGGCAGCGGCGGCACCGGCTTCCAATACCGCAGCAAAACCGGCCTGCCCTGGCTGGCCAACATTGCGGACAATGTCACGGCCAACGTCGGTCCGGTAAACCTTAACTGGATGATGACCGGCCCGCAGGCCGACTTCTGGCCCAATTCGCGCGACTGGACCGGCCAGTTTTATTCCGAGAACACCCCCTTGCGGATTCTCGCCTGGCGCGGCCAGGTGGTCGAGGGCGCCGGAATGGCCCGCAAACAGCTCATGAGCAACATCGGCGACCGCCAGGTTCTGGGCAGCCTCGTCAAAATGAACGACTGGAACGAGTACACGGTCATCGCCCGCGGCGGCGTCTGCATGCACATCCTGAACGGCCAGTTGATGGCCGTGATGGTCGACGACGACCCGGCTTCGTCGAACAACCAGTCCGGCCTGTTCGGCATCGAGATCGAGGCCACTACCAAGGTCTCCGTCCGCAACATCTGGGTGAAGAAGCTGAACTGAGTCCTTCAGCTTCCCGCAACTCGGGATCCGCTCTCGAATTGTTCCGGTCGAATAGGAGCGGGGGGATAGGCCCTGGTTCTCGTGTTGCCATTTTGCGGATTCACATTGTTTGGGAGTAAAATCACATCGAATATCGACATCATTTTAGAGTAGGATGCCCCTGTGATCCGCGGACTTGAGAGGCGAACACAGAAATTGGAGCTTGTTTTGATCATCCACACAAGAATAAATCAGGAAGGGATGAACTCATGAAAGAGCAAAACATACTATTTGGACAAGTATCCAGACGCGAGTTTTTGGGCACTGCGGCAACGGCTGCTGCTTTTTCTGCTCTGCCCCTGACTTGCTTAGGTATACCGGCACCTGGAGCCGTTGCACTTGCAAAACCGAATTCCAAATTCAACGGCGTTCAGATAGGTACTATTACCTATAGCTTCAGAAATTTGGACCCAGGAATTGAAGGTGTTCTTAAAGCATGCGTGGAAGCAAACTGCAGCTCAATTGAATTGATGAGCAATGGTATCGAAGATTGGTGCGGCGCTCCCAAAGCTGCGGCAAGGGGACGGGGGCCTGGACCTGGCGGCGCACCTCCGGGCGCTCCCGGCGCCACACCTCCAGGAGCTGCCACAGCCGATGCGCGCGGAGCCGCAGCTCAAGGCGCTCGCGGTGAAATGCCGCCTCGGGGAGGGGGCCGCCAATCTCTGACACCGGAGCAGCAGGCCGCCCAGGATAAATACAACGCCGAAATCAAAGCGTGGCGTTTGGCCGCACCCATGGATAAGTTTGCACAACTGAAGAAAATGTTCAGTGATGCAGGAGTCGGAATACACATTGTAAAATGGTCGCCTGCAAGATGGTCCGATGAAGAAATCGACTATGCGTTCAAGACAGCAAAAGCATTGGGCGCAAACGCAGTTTCTGAAGAACTCAGCTTAGATGCGGCTAAGAAACTGGGCCCGATTGCTGAGAAGCATGGAATGGTAATTGCCTTCCATAACCATATGCAATTTGCCGCCGCGGGATTCGAGAACGATGTGCTTAAACCTGCTCTGGCTGTTTCACGGGCAGTTAAGATGAATTTTGATATCGGACACTTTCAAGGTTCAACCGGCAGACATCCGAACGAGATCATTAACCAGTACAAAGATCGTATCTTCAGCTTACACCTGAAAGACAAAACAGGTCCGAAAACTACACCTCCCAACACAAACCAGGTTTGGGGTCAGGGTGAGACTCCTCTAGTAGAAGTTCTGCTTAAAGTAAGAGATGAAAAATTACCATATTATTGCGATATTGAACTTGAATACCCAATCGCAGCATGGTCAACCTCTGTGAAAGAAGTAAGAACCTGTGTCAGCTTTGCAAGGCAGATCCTTATTTAATCAACCATTCTGATCGTCAGGAAATCTGCGAAACAGTGACATATTAAAAGCCGCCTCTTCTGAGGCGGCTTTTATTTTTAAAAACGGGAAGACGGGTTCCTTAACTCAATTCCCAGCCCTTACGATATTCGCGGGTGAGAAACTTGTTTGCAGCCTCGTTGTTAGTGATCTTGCCGGTAGCCGGGTCGTAAATGATTTCCCACGCTCTTTTCGGCGCTTCCTTATTTTCCCAACGAAACCAAGTTCGCGAAGAGCCGATACGCGCCGGGCACGCCTGCCGAAAGCTCGCGAAAGAATACGAGGCCTGTATATACGAAATAGCCCTCGCCGTACTGAGCCACGAGAAGACCGCTCTTAAGCGGCACCTCACCCGGATCGCCGCTGGCGAGGATGGCAGTCCAGTAGTCATCCCACTGGTTCGGATAATAAATCCCTCGCTCCTGGATCCAGCCATCGAAATCGGCGCTCGAGATTTTATTGGGAGTGGTAAGTACCGGATGGCCAGGCGCCAGGAATGTTACCGCCGCGTTCTCGTCGGTCACGCGATCATTCGAAAGCCGCAGGCTGTAGGGCGCGAACTGGTCCGTCTTCAGGCCGTTGGGCCGGTTGTATTGTTCGAGGACGTTGCCG
>Ga0315284_10009144_pt1 | contig 14144 bp, 14 predicted proteins | sample YL17G09_16_MG_FD_203696 | JGI IMG/M metagenome (GOLD analysis project Ga0315284, IMG submission 203696) | Sediment microbial communities from Yellowstone Lake, YNP, Wyoming, USA - YL17G09_16 | ecosystem: Environmental > Aquatic > Freshwater > Lake > Sediment | place: USA: Wyoming | collected... | reverse complement strand
GTCGAAGCGTGGCGTCAAAAGCCTCTGCGGAGGGAGCAAGCCGACGGGCCGCAACATCAAGTGAACCTTGCAGCCTCGACACATTTACAATGGGGAAGCCGAGCCGCTCACTTCACGGCGAAGGCCAGGTCCGCCGCGCGGAAGACCGGAGAAGGAAGTGCGGCGGGTTCTCCCGGGGTATGGAGGGCGGCACGTTGTCAAGGAATGGTGGGGAATGGAAATGGTAAGCTGAAATCCTAGGGTCATGGTAAATAGAAATGCTAGGGTCGCGGTAAACAGAAATCCCATAGGCAGGGTAAATGGAATTCCCATTGTCTGAGAACTCCTGTAAGGTAGAAAGAAACTTTACAGGAGGCGGAATGATCAACAAAGCGATGTTCAAGCAGGTTCAGGCATTTAAACGGCAGGGATTTTCCCAGGGCGCGATCGTCAAAGCCCTGGAGCTCGATCCCCGAACCGTGGCCAAATACTTCGCCATGGAGGAAGAGGGCTTCCGGGCATACCGCCAGGATCAACTTTTCCGGGACAAAGCATTCGACGACCGGAAGAGCGAGATCCTCGAGGTTTACGGGGCGAACGACTTCCGGCCGCTTCCGGTTTCGTCCGTTTACGATTATCTGGAGGAGAGATACGGCGCCCTGCCGGGGAATGAACAGACCCTTCGCAACTACATCGCCTATCTCATCCAGACGGAAATCCTGCGATTGGACGATGCGGTCCGGGTTTACGGCAAGGTCCCCCAACTGCCCTTCGGTAAGCAAATGCAGCTCGATTTCGGCCAGTTTCGATGCCGCCGCGGCTTGGTTCTCTACATTTTCGCCGCGGTGCTTTCGGCCAGCCGCTACAAGTACGTTGTTTTTCAGGGGCAGCCGTTCCGGACCTTGGACATCATCCGGCATCTTTTGGACTGTTTGGACTATTTTGGCGGCCGGCCGGAGGAGATGGTGATCGACCAGGACCGGCTGATGGTGGTCAGCGAGAACGCCGGGGACATCATCTATACGAAAGATTATAAAGAGTTTATCGATGAACAAAAGTTTCGGCTGTACGTCTGCCGGGGGGCGGATCCGGAAACGAAGGGCAAGGTCGAGAACCTGGTGAAATTCGTCAAGGGGAACTTCCTGGCGAGCCGGGACTTTGAGAGGGTGGAGGAGGCCAATGCCGGAGTCCGGAAATGGCTGCCGAGAAGGGGGAACGGGAAGATCTGCCAGGCGACTAAGCAAATCCCGGCCGTTCTCATCGAACAGGAACGGGCGCATCTGCGGCCGCTGCGGAACTCTATTTTCCGGAAAGACTCGCTCCTCGGCCGGGAGGAGCGAGCGGCCAACGAAAAAGCCTTGATCTCGGTCAAGGCCTGTACCTATCAGCTGCCCTCCAAGTACAAGGACAAGACGGTCGAAATCTACACGACCGAGGAGGATCTCTTTGTTTTCGATATCTTCACCGGAAAGGAGATCGTCGCCTACCGGCTCTCTCTCATCCCGGGACAGCTCGTCTCCACGCGGGCCTGCCGGAGAGAAAGCGAGAAGACGGTCGAGGAGCTCAAGGCCGCCATCGGCGGACTCTTCGAGCTCGAGTCGTGGAAGCGTTTCGCCGAACAAAACTTCAAGACCTTCCCGAGATACGTGCGGGATCAGTGTCTGGAAGCCAAGAGGTTCTTTGCTGAAAAAGAGGTCGAGACCGGGATCCTGGAGAGGGCCTTGGCGTACTGTCTTGAAAACGAAACGCCGAGCTTTACAAACCTCAAGGACACCTATGTCCATTTCGAAAGGGAAAGCAGGCAGCCCGAGCCGGTTTCCGGCGTTGAGGTCGAATGCCTCAGCCACTATCAACCCTTGAAGGTCAGCCAACGACAAGTTTCCGACTACGAGAACGTGGCCCGGGAAAGGGCGGTCTCATGAAGGCCCATCAGCAGACTCTCACCTACCTCAAAACGCTCAATCTCCAAGGCGTTCTCCAGGGCTTCGATGAGATGATCAACGACGCGGAGTCGAGGAAAGTCTCCTACCTGACGTTCCTGAACTCCGTCTTTTCGGCGGAGATCGACTTTCGGATTAAACGCCGGGTCGAGAGAAACATGACCGGCGCCCACTTCCCGGTCCATAAGGGGCTGGAGAATTTTGATTTTGGACGGGTGAAGGGGATCGGCAAATCGGAGGCGGTCAACCTTCTCGACTGCCGGTGGGTCGACACCAAGGAAAACCTGCTTTTTTTCGGGCCTCCGGGTATCGGGAAAACCCACTTGGCCATCGCCTTCGGACGGACAGCCGTGGAGAAAGGGTACAAGGTCTGTTTCGAGCGAGTCACCAACCTCATCAAGCTTCTCAAGACCGCGGAGGTGCAGAAGACGTCGGAATACAGGATCCGGAGGATCATGAAGTCGGACCTGGTCATAATCGACGAGATCGGCTACACGCCCATCGAGAAGCGGGAGGCCAATCTGTTTTTCGGCATGATCAGCGAACTGTATGAAAAGGTCCCGCTGATCGTCACCTCCAACAAGAGCTTCGAATCCTGGGCGGAGATGATGGGCGACACGGTGATGACCACGGCCCTTCTCGATCGGTTGCTTCATCATGCCAGGGTCTTTACCTTGGACGGAGAATCTTACCGCATCACAAAATCAAGAAAGGAGGTTTGAATCATTCCGATGGAGGATGGGAAATCTGTTTACCGAAGGGGTGGGAAATATCCTTACCGTGCTCCTGGGATATGTCCTTACCGCAAGGATAGGAAAAGTCCTTGACATTTCCAGGGAACAGGAGAGACCCATCTGGGTGGTCCGAGTCGGGACAAGGCGCGCCGTATAAGCTGAAGGCGAAGTCGGCCGCTGCCCAGCGGGAGTCCGAGGGGGTAGTAGTACCTATGAGGACCGTGAATGATAACGCGGTCGGAGGGAAGGACCCCTGGGGTGGTCGTGACGGTGGAGAGGGTAAGCGCGAGGGCATGGTCGGCAAGTCCGGACCCAACAACCCCGGCGGGCGTAGTCCCGTTGAAAAAGTGCAAGAACCTCAAAACCGTCTGGGTAACGCGGTCAATCCTGACGCGGGATGCCGAGTCCCTACGCTAATCGACCTCCGGAGTGACGACCGGCGGGACGCGAGGGATAAGGAAATAGCTGCGCCAGGAGTAATACCGCTTTACGAGAGGCCACCCGTAAGCCGTGTGCGGGAAAATCGCATGCACGGTTTGAAAGGGGGTCCTGCTTCTATCCTTAGGGACTTTCCGATAGGGTAGGAGCAGGATCTACCAATGAGACGTCAGCATGACGCGGCCGTCAAGGCCAAGGTAGCGTTGGAGGCGATCAAAGGGGAAAAGACAATCGCCCAGATCGCCGGAGAGTATGGGATCCATCCTAACCAGATCCGGTTGTGGCGAGATCGAGCCCTGGCCGCTTTGCCTGCCGTTTTTTCCAAGGGCGCGGCAAAAAGCGAAAAGGACCATGCGGATCTCGAGGAAGAACTTTTTCGGCAGATCGGCCGGCTCAAGGTCGAGAACGACTGGCTCAAAAAAAAATCTCAGGAACTCCGCTAGGGACGAGGCGTGTCTTGATCGAACCCAAGCATGAGATATCGGCGGCGCGTCAATGCGGGCTGTTGGACGTGGCGAGATCATCCTATTACTACGAAAGCGCCGGCGAGAGCGCTTTGAACCTGGACCTGATGAGGCTGATCGACGAGCAGCACATGAAGACGCCGTTTTACGGATCGCCGCGGATGACGGAGGTCTTGAAAAGAAAAGGGTATGAGGTCAATCATAAGCGAATCGAACGCCTGATGCGGGTCATGGGGATCGCGGCGATTTATCCCAAAAGGCACACGAGCCAACCGCAGCCGTTGAATCGGATCTACCCCTATCTTCTTGACCATCTTGAGATTAGCCGTCCGGATCAGGTTTGGGCCTCGGACATCACCTATATTCGTCTGGCGCATGGTTTCGTGTTTCTGACCGCGGTCATGGACTGGTTCAGTCGCTATATCTTGGCTTGGGAACTCTCGATTTTCCTGGAAAAAGAGTTCTGTCTGACGGCTCTTGATCGAGCGCTGGGGATCTCTCGGCCTGAGATTTTCAACAGCGACCAGGGCGGGCAATACACAAGCCCGGAATTTACGGGCCGGCTCGAGGCGAAGGGCATCCGGATTTCGATGGACGGCCGCGGCCGGGTGTTCGACAACGTCTTCATCGAGCGGCTTTGGCGGACGGTGAAGTACGAGGAAGTTTATCTTCATGCCTACGAAACGGTGGACGAAGCGCGTCGGCGTCTGGCGAGTTACTTCCTCTTCTATAATACGGAGCGGCTGCATTCATCGCTCGGTTATCAAACGCCCCGGGAAGTATATTTCGGAGGATCGACTCATGCGTTTCCGCCATCCTCGGCAGAGCTGAGAGTTTGAGATGAATCTAATGGAGATCGTCGTTCCTAGGGCATCCTGGAGCGATGTATTTTCGGACGACTCGGAAAATCCGCTTATTCCGGTCGTCCCGTATTCAACAAATTCCCGAAAGGGCCCGGCTACAATGCACCTTCCTTGCCTCTCTTTTCTGTCCAAAGAATGGGGGGAAGTTCATTAAGCCTGGGGATGAATGGCACCCGGAACGCAGCCAGCGGAGCTGGCGAATCTGATTATTCGTATCAAAGATAGAGAAAAATTGACTGAAGCACATCGGCGACACCTCTATCAAGTTCTCGCCAACCAAGCAGGTTTATCACATAAAAAAATAACTTTTATTTATGGTGCAATCCAAATACTTATTATTATTCTTGCATGGATATTGAAAGAGAAGGAAATCATTTATTTAATTAGCCTGCTCACAGTATTATCAGTAATATGCTCTATTATCGGATTTCGTGTAAGACATCGATGGGAGGGCAGCAAAAGAGCTGCTTAATATGTGTTTGGAGCGGGGGTGAACATGCCAAAGGAAGGGAAACGAGTTCAGAATTTTTTCATAAAGACGACGCGTGGAAAAAGAAAAGCCTTCTTTCTGCTCACGGATATCTTCTTTATTGCTTTTGTAGTCTACGGATCATTTTGGCTGAAATTCGAAGGTGAGATTCCCGGAGAATATAGCCTTATTCTCATTAGATATATCTTATTAGCAGAGATCTGCAAAATCACTTTGCTGATCGCGTTGAAAAACTATAATTTCACCTGGAGGTATTTTTCAGTCGGGGAAGGATTGCGGTTGATCTCCGCATTGACCCTGGGTTGGGTGTTATTCGGTTTATCTCTTTATCTCATGGGCCCGAATCTCGGAAGCAGGACGTTTCCAAGATCCGTCTACGTAATGGATCTTGGATTTTCTCTAGTCCTGATCGGATCGCTCAGGGTATCAAAAAGAGCGTATCGAGAGTTTCGAATCCGGCGAAACCGCGCCTCGATGGGAAAGGCAAGGACTTTAATCATCGGAGCGGGATCGGCGGGGGAACAGATCGGCCGGGAGATGGTGAACAATCCCCGATCGAAATATTTTCCAGTCGGTTATCTTGATGATGACCCGGCGAAGGATGGAATCGTCATTCACGGAGTCAAAGTCATCGGGCGGGGAAAGGATATTCCAGAGCTTTTAAATGCGAGAAATATTGACGAAATTCTTATCGCGATGCCTTCGGCCTCGTCCAAGGAAATCCGTCAGATCGTCAATCTGATTAGGAGCACGAACGCCGTAAAGAAAATTAAGATCCTTCCAAGCATCATCGACTTAATGGATGGGAACGCGGCTCTTAAGGATATTCAGGAAGTCAAAGTAGAGGATCTCCTAGGAAGAGAGCCGGTTCAAATCGATTATGAGGCGATTCGAGCTTTTATCAACGGAAAGCGAGTCTTGATTACCGGAGCGGGGGGATCAATCGGCTCGGAACTTTCTCGGACGGTCCATCAGTTCAGTCCCGCGAGGCTCGGAGTTCTAGATATTGACGAGACGGAATTGTATTATGTGACGAATCGGCTTAAAAGGACGGGGGGAAGCATTTCCCCGTACATCGCCGATATTCGGGATGCCGAGAAGATGGAAACGATCTTCGACGGTTTTCGTCCGGAAATTGTCATTCATGCGGCGGCTTATAAGCATGTTCCCATTCTCGAACACTTTCCCGAAGAAGCGGTCAAGACGAATATTTGCGGGACCAGGATTCTCGGCGAACTCGCGAACAAGTACAGTGTTTCGAAATTCGTCAATATCTCCACAGATAAAGCCGTTAACCCGACGAGCGTCATGGGGACGTCGAAACGAATCGGGGAGGAACTTCTGCAGGTCTTGAATAAGCGGAACAGGACCCGATTTATTTCTGTCCGGTTCGGAAACGTTTTAGGAAGCCGGGGGAGCGTCATTCCTCTTTTTAAGGAACAAATCCAGAGCGGTGGGCCGGTGACCGTCACTCACCCGAACATGAAGCGGTATTTCATGGCGACGGCGGAGGCCGTTCTTTTGGTCTTAGAGGCCGCGGGCGCTGGAAAAGGGGGAGAAGTCTTCATCCTAGATATGGGCGAGCCCGTCAAGATCGAAGAGTTGGCTAGAGAAATGATCCGGCTGAGCGGCCTCGAGCCGGATGTCGATATCGCGATCGTCTATTCGGGTCTCCGGCCGGGGGAGAAGCTTTTTGAGGAGCTTCTCGGCGCGCAAGAGGGTATCGAAGCGACGGAACATCCGAAAATCTTCCGGGCGCAGGCTCGTCACGAATGGACGGAGAGCGTTCTCTGGGAATCCGTGGATCGTTTGAAGACGCTGAGCACGAAATATTGCAAGCGAGAAGATATTATAGAGGTCATGAAGACGATCGTGCCGACTTACAAACCCGATCTGGGAAACGGATCGATCCTCAATTGGTAAGATGAAGAAACATATCGATCTTCTTTCGATTGGTGTCTTGCTATTGCTGGGACCGTTTTTTGTTTTTCCTAAAGAAAAATGGAATTGGATGCTTTTAACTGTTGTAATCATGCTCTTTTTCAGCCGATGGATCATCGAGCGGAGGTTTCTTCCGAATACTCCAATCGATGCGGCAATTGGAGTGCTTTTAGTCATGGCCTTGGCCAGCGTTTTTGTAATCAAGGATATCGGCGAAAGCGCCGGGAAACTGGCGGGTTTGATATATGGCATCGTCGTTTTCTACGCCCTGACAAAAGCCATAACAACGCCGGGGCGAGTGAAGGTGGCGATTCTGGTATTTTTAGCGGCGGGATGTGTTTTAGCGGTTGTTGGCTTGTTGGGCCGAATTGAATACAAAGAACCATTTTTTGCTCCCGTTGAATCCAAATTACCAAAGATCCCGAAAATAAAACTCGGCTTAACAGGGGCGGAGACGGGAGTTAATCTGAACCCCCTGGGTGGAATTCTTTTACTTTTTATCCCGATAGGAATCATGCAATTTCCACTTCTGGTTAAGGTAAATAAAGATTATGCGGCTCCCTCAGTGAGAAGAGTCGGGTTTGTAGTCACAGTCGCTATCCTTGGAGTTCAGGCTTTAGCTGTTTTGCTTTCCATTTCTTTTGGAACATGGTTCGCCTTGGCCTTGGCTCTCTGGCTGATGGGGGAATGGAAAAGGCCGATTAAAACAATTATCGTGGGGGTTTCGCTGACTATTTTCGTCTTTTTTTTCTTGAACACCAGCAGACAGGTCAATAACAAAAATCCAGGAATACGCGATGCTATCAATAGCAGTATCGAAAACCGCGTTGATTTATGGAAGAAAGGGTTGGAAATCGCGAAGACGCATCCCGTTTTTGGAATTGGGATGGATCAACTGCGGAGAACGCCGAAGTATTTATATGGAGACTCACACGCTCATAATCAATTTCTCCATACCGCCGCGGAGCTAGGAATTCCCGGGCTAATTGCCTATTTAGCGATTCTTATTGGGGTATTCTGGATAGCTGGGGAAGTTCGGCGATCAGCTTTGCCGGAGTGGATGAGGCTGACTTCTCGTGGATTGGGAACCGGGATATTTGCTTTTACATTATTTGGGATGGGCGATGCGATCCCGCTGGGAGCGAAGCCCGGAATCTTTTTTTGGATGTCGTTGGCCATGATTACGAGTATTTATCTCTACGGGCGGAACAACGGCTTCATGAAGAAATCCGAAAAAAGATCAAATTGAAAGACGCAATTGATTTTGCCTTCCGGATTTTCCTCAAACACGGGATCTGGATTGTCGGTGCGGCCTGCCTGGTTGCCGTCGGGAGTCGGGTGATTTTTGTGCGAGCTGGTGGAGAGGGTAAGTCAAGCGATGACGCGCCAGAAATCACGAAGCGCAGAATCATCCTCGGTGTCATCGTCCTTGTCATTGGAATCGTAATCGCTCTTATTCCCATTAAATAAATCACTCATTTCCTCGCCCTTTAGATACCAGAAGGGGGGATTATGCGCCGACTGAAAAGAATTGTCGTGATTTATTTCATTGTCTGCGGATCAATCGCCACAATCTGGACGTTCTGGTCAGTATTGGATCTGCCGATTTATTTTGATCGTCTCTTGATAGAATCTCAGGAACCAGTAGAAGCGGATTATATCGTATGTGTGACCGGCGGCCTGTCTTCCGATTTGCTGCCAACGGAAGACGGTTGGCGCCGCATTTACGCCTCTGTTCAACTTTATCTTGATGATTATGCTCCTAAGATTGTCTTTTCCGGTGGAGGCGCGGAAAGGGTAACAGAGGCTGAGGTTTACGCGGAAGCGGCTTCTTGGTTTGGTTGTCCAGCTGACGACATTCTTTTCGAACCCGGAGCGAGCTCGACGGCCGAACATCCCGGACGTCTTCTGCAGCTTTCTCAATTAAAAATTTCGAAAAACACGCGTCTAATTATCGTCACGACGCCCCTTCATTCCCGGCGCACGGCGGGCGTTTTTAAAAAAATGGGATTTACGAATTTTCGGCTTGTGAATAAATATTCTGCTCGTAAATCTAAAGATCCAATCGTCGTGAGGTCTCTGCGGGCATCACGTTTCGCGGAGTTCCAGCCGAATGGCAAGAGCTATGATGATATTTTCAATCGGCTCAAAAGGCGGACTGAATATTTCTTCTCCAGCTTACGGGAATTAGCGGCGCTCGTCTCGTACAAAATCAAAGGCAAAATATGACAGGAATTCCGTCATGAGGCCATGCGATGCTAGTCGAGAATCTAAGGCCATGGAATATGTGCCGCTTGTGACCATCATAATGCCCTGTTTCAATGAGGAAAACCACATCGTTAAAACGCTGAGCAGTCTTGTGGACGAATGGGTCCTCGAAAATGGAGAAGTTCTGATCATGGACGGGAGAAGCACCGATCAAACCCGTCAAAAAATCGAGGAATTCAAGAAGAGCCTGCAATTTCTTAAGAATAAAGAAATGATCGAAGGCGCTATTTTGAATCGCTTCTTGAAAATAATTGAAAACCCGAATCGTCAACAGGTTTTCGGCCTCAATAGAGGAATCGAAGAAGCTCAAGGGGAAATCATCGTCCGAACCGACGCACACTGCGTCTATCCGCCCAGCTATGTAAAAAGTTGTGTCGATCTTCTTCTTTTAAAGGAGAAAAACGGAGTCGCCAATGTCGGCGGGGTCATGGATCCTATAGGTTTCCGCCCCGTGCAACGAGCCATTGCCTTAGCGATGCGGAATCCTCTGGGAGTCGGAAATGCCCTGTTCCATCTTGGAACCAAAAGTGGGTTTGTGGACACGGTCTATCTTGGAACATTCCGGAAGCAATTCCTGAATGAAATCGGCCTTTATGATACCGATTTGCATACGAATGAAGATGCGGAATTGAATCTGAGAATAATCCGCGCAGGGAAAAAAATCTATTTGGATCATCGACTTCGCGTTACCTATTTTCCTCGGGATACTTTAAAAGCCCTGGCTCATCAGTACTACAAGTATGGACGCGGGCGAGCTTATACTTCCTGGAAGCATCGAACGGTTACGAGTTGGAGGCAGATCATTCCACCGATTTTTATGTTGGGATTGATCGCCTCCCTTATCTCCAGCCTATATAATCCCTTGTTTCTCCTTTTTCCCTCTGTTTATGCCCTAACGATCCTGATGATCGCGCTTATTTGCAGGGATTCTTCTCATCATGAGCGTCCTGGGCCAGGGATAGGGATTTTGATGGCGGGGGCCTTAGCCGTGATGCACATCAGCTGGGGATTGGGATTCAACCTCAAATTATCGAGATTGATCTTTCGGAGACCAAAAGCCACATCTTCTCCGGCCCGAATCGCATGATACCAGCTAAAAGGATTCTCCGTTTTAGCTTTGCGTTAGCATTGACCGCCATCGCGCTTTGGCTGAGCTTTCGCAACGTTGATTGGGCCGACCTGAGAAATGCCTTTGGCCGCGTGAATTATCTATGGGTGGCGGCGGCCGCGGCTAACAGCATTTTTTCGGTCTATGCCCTCGGATGGCGTTGGGAGATCCTCCTTGTCCCACAATGCAAAATATCTTTGGGCAAATTATTTCGCTTCAATATCGTTTCTCAAACCGTAAATATTGTTATGCCGGCGAGGATGGGGGAATTCGCTCGGGCTTATCTTGTTTCTAAGGAGGGAAGCGCCTCGGTTTCCTTCGTCCTCGGGACAATTCTTGTCGAGCGCCTTCTGGACATTTTTATTTTTTCGGTGTTTTGGGGCGCGACTCCCGCTTTGATGGCCATAAAGGGGCCTTTTGCGGGGCATCGGGCTTGGTTGTTACTCTTCATTTTGCCTGCCGTTCTCCTGGTGTTATTTTCATTCGCTCCATCGCTTTTTTTAAAAAACGCGGATCTGTTTTGTCGGATTTTTCCCTTAAAAACGCGAGATCGGATCCTCGGCATCGTTCGGCAGGGGCTCGAAGCTTTTTCCTCACTGCGGCAAAAAAGGACATTGATGCGACTCTTGTTGTTGACGGCCGGATTGATATTCAGCCAGATCCTCACCAATTTCATTCTTTTCAAGGCTTTCCACCTTCCGCTCTCCTTCGGACCGGCCATGGTCGTTCTATTAGCAATTCAGGCGGGGAGTCTTCCGCCCTCGGTTCCGGGAAAAATCGGTGTCTTTGAATACTCGGTCATTCTCGCCTTGGCGATTTTCGGCATTCCTCGAAGCGAAGCTCTTTACTATGGTTTGATGCTTCATCTCGTTGTTTTTCTTCCCAAAATAGCTCTGGGTCTGATATATTTTAGCGGAACGAATTTCCGTCTGAGGTCTTTTAAGGAGAACGAAGAAATCGAGAAAAAAGCTTGAATAGGCCTTGGCGCTTAGAGATAGAGACAACTTATAGAAACCCATGAAAAGAAATTATCTCAAGTTCCTGATCATCCTCGCAGGAGACGCACTCATTGTTCCTTTTTGCTATTGGGCTGCCTATTTCATCCGCTTTGGCACGCTCTTCGGTTTTCGATACAGTTTTTCGCCGGTCTTTCTATTCATGCTGACCTTTGCTTATATCGTTGTTTTTTATTTCTTCGATCTCTACGTAATGCCACGCCAAACTCGGTTTGGAGCCGTCGTAAGCCAATTCATGTTTGCGATCGGGGTATCCGCGATCTTAGCCTCGCTTCTCAAATATTTATTCTTTCTCTTTCCCATCGGCCGTGGCATATTAGTGATCGCCAACGTCCTCATCTTCGTCCTGATATTTAGCTGGAGAAAAGCGGGGAGCCTTCTGTTCCGTTATATGATCAAACCGAGATCGGTCTTATTGATTGGGACAGGAGAAGGAACAGACGAGATCATCCGGATCCTCGAGTCCAACCCTCGTGAGTTTCACTTCTTCGGTATTTTGATGAATGAAGAGCCCAAGGATGTGGCATTCGCATCGGTCAAGGATCGTGTCATCGGTCCCATTGATAAGCTTACAGAAGTTCTCGAAGAGAATGCTATTGAGATCATCGTTCTGACCGATACAGCGGGAAAACACAAAATCTCTGCAGATGGGCTTATTCGAGCCCATTTGCGCTCCATTGAGGTGGTGGACGTGCCCGGTCTTTATAAAAGGCTTACGGGCAAAATCCCTATCGATTTTATCCAGGACGAGAATTGGTTTCTCCAGACGAAAGGCTTCACTCTGGTCAATGATCATCTGGCCGGGAAAATCAAACGTTTATTCGATGTGGTGCTTTCCAGCTGCAGCCTTCTTATCAGCTTTCCAATCTGGCCGTTCATCGCTTTTCTGATAAAGGCTGAATCCAAGGGACGTATCTTTTACAGTCAAACCCGGATTGGGAAAAACGAAATCCCCTTCTCACTGTATAAGTTCCGCTCGATGGTCGAGGGGGCTGAGGAGGCTGAGCCTGTATGGGCGAAGGAAAACGACCCCCGGGTCACGAATTTCGGTCGCATTTTGCGAAAAATTCATCTCGATGAGTTGCCCCAGCTCTGGAATGTGCTTCGGGGAGAGATGAGCCTCGTCGGGCCCAGGCCGGAGAGGCCGGAATTTGTGGCGGCGTTAAAAAAGGAAATCCCGTTTTATGCTTTGCGGCATTTCGTCAAGCCCGGCCTTACCGGCTGGGCCCAGATCAACTATCCCTATGCCGCGTCGACGAAGGATTCCAAGGAAAAGCTGGAATTTGATCTTTATTACATTTCCCAGATGAACTTGATCTTCGATCTGAAGATCATTATCAAAACCATGTTGGGCTATCTTTCGTGGAAGCACAAGAAAAAATAGCGGCCCTCGATACGTTTCCCGACTTTTAATATCTCGCCTGATCTTTCTCACCCTCCAAAAAAAATCTTCCGGCAGGTTCGCTTTCGGACCAAATTGTGCATGTTATTTTATTGGACTAATCTTCGGCCGAGTTGCGATTTATTTGACACATTTTGCCAGAACCCATACAATATCTCATTATTATTAGCGACTTGCCGTGTTGCGGCAAGAAGTCGCGCAAAATCATGCCGCTGAAGGAGACATTCCGGTGCATGTTCCTCTTCTTGATCTGAAAATCCAGTATAAAGCTATCAAAAGTGAGATCCAAAAGTCTCTCGAGGAGGTCCTCGAGTCCCAGGAATTCATAATGGGTCCGCACGTCGATAAGCTGGAGACCGCCATCGCCGATTATTCGCGCGCCCGATACGCCATCGGTGTCTCCTCCGGCACGGACGCTCTGCTCGCCGCCCTCATGTCCCTCGACATCCGGCCCGGCGACGAGGTCATCACGACGCCGTTCACGTTTTTTTCCACGGCCGGGACAATTGCCCGCCTCAACGCTCGTCCTGTCTTCGTCGATATCGAGCCCGTTACCTTCAATATGGTGCCTTCTCAGATTGAACGCGTGATCACCCGTAAAACCCGAGCGATCATCCCCATCCATCTCTTCGGCCAGTGCGCTGACATGGACCCCATTCTGGAGATCGCCCGCAAGCGCAATCTCCGCGTCGTCGAGGACGCCGCCCAGTCCATCGGCGCCGAATATAAAGGCCGGCGCGCCGGATCGATGGGGGACATGGGCATATTCTCCTTCTTCCCCTCAAAGAACCTGGGCGGGTTCGGCGACGGCGGCATGGTCGTGACTAACGACGAAGCTCTTTTCGAGAAGGTCAAGCTCCTCCGTGCACATGGGATGCATCCGAAGTATTATCACAAGATCGTCGGCGGAAATTTCCGGCTCGACGCTCTGCAGGCGGCCGTCTTGAGTGTCAAATTGAAATATTTGGACGGCTGGTCGCAGGGGAGGCGGATGAACGCCGCCTATTATGATCGGAAATTCAGAGTATCCGGATTGATCGAGCGAGGCCTAATTCAGATTCCCGAGGCCGTATATAAGGAGAATGGAGATAGAAATTACCATATCTACAATCAATATACGCTTCGGGTAAAAGATCGGGACCGACTGCAGGCGCACCTAAAACAAAATTTGATCGGCTCGGAGATTTATTATCCCGTTGCTCTCCACCTCCAGGAATGCTTTCAGGATTTAGGATATAAGGCAGGGGCTTTTCCTGTCTCAGGAGAAGCCGCTAAGTCGGTGTTGTCGATCCCGATTTATCCGGAGCTGACGGATGCACAGAAAGATTATGTTGTGGGGATGATCGAGGAGTTTTACGCGTAGGCCTACGCGATTGCCGCGCGGCAAAAGCAGCTCGCATGTATGAAAGCGCTGCAGATGTCAAGGCCTTAGAAAGGTGATTCTATCATAATGTCGTCTTCCTCCTTGAAGGACTCTGGTTTGCCTTTGGGGGGCTCGATC
>Ga0315284_10009143_pt1 | contig 14144 bp, 21 predicted proteins | sample YL17G09_16_MG_FD_203696 | JGI IMG/M metagenome (GOLD analysis project Ga0315284, IMG submission 203696) | Sediment microbial communities from Yellowstone Lake, YNP, Wyoming, USA - YL17G09_16 | ecosystem: Environmental > Aquatic > Freshwater > Lake > Sediment | place: USA: Wyoming | collected... | reverse complement strand
GCCGAGAAAACACCTCCTCGTTCTGCATCGGATGGTCAACCCCATACCGCCTCTGATTTGTCTCAACAATCTTCTCCCTAACCTCCGGAGATGAAAATGGGTTATCTACCCCGTATCGCTCGACCATCGTAGCCCGCCTCTTTTTATCAATAGCATCAAAATCCTGACCAGAGGCCCACCTATCCCTCACACACGATGATGTGAGAATCAAACCCTTGTTTGCCTCCATTGTAACTCTATCATTCGTCCACCCATGCTTTAGCTTCATGTGCTGACCTAGTCGCAACAAAGCACACCCACACTCCGGACACTTTACAAAATCTTTCCCCTCTACATACTTATCCGGATGGGACGGTACGCACTCCTCCAAATGCCTCTTAGCGAATCGCTCCAAATAAGTATGGCCGCACTTGTCACACACCACGGCATCAGAACGCTCTCCGATAGGCTTTACATGAGTCCCAAGATTGGCCCTATTCCTTTTCTCCACAATACTTCTCAACTGAAGCGACGCTCCGGGATACTTCTCAAAATATGTCTTCGCATCCAAACCATGAAGTCGGATATGCTTTACGAGGACGGGAGAACGATATCCGCACTCTCGACACACCACATGGTCCACACTATCTTGTTTGTAACTAGGACATCTTTTCCCATGATGATGTTTTTGAGGTCCATCCACAACTACACCACCACACGTCTCACACATTATAGTTTTCACACTATCCTCCTTAATTCTTAATTCAATCTACATCGGCTAAAAATAATAGTCAACACAAAAAGAAGCCCCGTAGATTTGCACCTACGGGGCTTCTAGGTTTTCCTAGCTATTTCGAGCAAACAACCAGAGTAACCTTAGACTCTGGCTATCTCCAAAACTTGGAGCGAAAATGGATTGTATGCCCCAATTCCCAGTTGCTCGAAGATGCTGAATCCGATCAGACGATTCTTGGGATCGTCGGCGCTGAGAACTGTCAGCTCCGTGCGAACCGGGATACGTCCGAAGAACTCGGCCTCGCCGCAAACATAAACTGTTCCTTCCGGAACAATCCTGCTCACGATGAGCTTGGCTCCCCAGAGCGTCGCCATCAGACCAGTCTTCAGCAAGACCGCCTGCGTCTCGATATCCAGCGTGTCCCTGTCCCACTTGCGGAGGTCAGCGTAGTCCTTCGCATTCAGGAAGACCGTAGCGACACGAATGTCACTGCGTTCGACGTTAGCGAAGGCGTCCGCCAGAGCGTTCGCCGTGAGGTTACCCGTCACCGGAATCGGCGGATTGGGGTTCGTCGGGTCAGCGGCCAGAGCATCCATGACTGCGAACACCTTGCGGTCTTCCTCAGCCTGAATCTCGGACTTCGCCAAATCAACCGAACGCTCAATCAAATCGAACCGACGCTGCTTGATTTCCGTCAGTTGGATTTCGGGGTTGCTGGCAATCTCGAACAACGGGAACAAAACCCTCTTGGGCTTCGCAACCGCTATGATGTTCGCTCCCTCTTCACCGACTACATAGGCGGTGATATTCGGATCTTTGTCGTAAATCGGCAAAGCTCCATCTGGCAACGCCTCGACGAAGAACGCCTTGCGTCCAACCGAAGCGTAGTCACGCCGCCTGCGGAGCGGCTGAATCATACTAGCTGCCAAACGCTGACGCCCTGCGGCGGTGCGGATATGCTGGCTGATGATTTCCTGTTTGGTCTGGTTATCTATCATTGTCTTTTCCTCCTTGAAGCATCACCCGTTAGGGTCAGATGCGCATGTCCAGACCCATGGTCGGGCTTGCAACCGTCGGCTTCTTCGTGAGAATACCGATGACCGTCTTGGGAGCAGTCTCGTTAGACTCCTCGTTTGTCAGAAGTCCTTGCGCTGAACTGTAGAGCAAGTCTCCCACTGTGTAGACGATGTCGATAGTATCGTCCGCAGCCGTCTGCGTCTCGTACACATCAACTTCGACCTTGGCCATGGCATTCATTACCGTGACCTTGCCCGACGCCACGGCGGGGCTGTTTTCGAATGCCGCACCTGCTGCGTCATTCACGAACAGTCCTACCGGACGAAGCACGTCCGTGCATGGAACCACGGTATAATCGTTGCCAGCGGAAATCGCTGCCACCGATCCACCGAGGACTCCACGAGGAGTGTTGACACTCAACGTCGTATTCGCATACGCCCCGTAATTGTCTTTGGTAAAACAATCATCGGAGAGCACCGGAATAGCGTCGAGATGTCCACGAATCAGAATCGTTAGACTCATCGCTTGTTCCTCCGTTCTTCCTTACGGCTTTATTTGAATACTTCGCTAACATCCGGGGCCGTTTCCCAGAGTTGGCTGATGTCGGTTACGCCAGCACCCGTTGTGTTGGCAACCTTGGGCTGACCGCCCAATTTCTTAATACCGGCTTTCTTGGAAGCATCGACTTTCTTCTCGTCGACGTCCTCTTCAGCCGCTGTCCTGTCCTCAAACAGGGAAGCGAGTTGAGCATCCGCCTCGGGGTCAGGCTCCACCTCGTCGTCCATCGAGCCGGTAAGCTCAATGTCCATCTCGGTCGAACCAGCCTTCTTGGCTTCCTTCTTCTCGTCCTCCTTGTCTTCTGCCTTCTTCTCTTCGTCCTTCTTCTCATCAGCAGCCTTCTTGTCCTCTTCTTTCTCGTCGGCTGCCTTCTTCTCGTCTTCCTTCTTGTCTTCGGCCTTCTTCTCGTCTTCCTTCTTCTCGTCAGCAGCCTTCTTCTCTTCGTCCTTCTCGTCGGCTGCCTTCTTCTCCTCTTCCTTCTCATCCAGCGACTTCTTGATGCTGGCGATCACGGACTCCAACTGAGCGAGTTTGGCGGACATAGCCTTCTTGTCCTCGTCCTTCTCGTCAGCGGCCTTCTTCTCGTCCTGCTCCTCTTCCTTCTCGGCGGACTTCTTGTCGGCCTTCTCGGCGAGTTCCTTGGAGCCCTTCTTCTCCTTGGACTCTTCGATCTTGTCCTTGATGAACTGAGGCATTTCCTTCTTGTCAGCAGCCTTCTTCTCTTCGTCCTTCTCGTCAGCCGCCTTCTTCTCCTCTTCGTCCTTCTCGGCGGACTTCTTGTCGTCGTCCTTCTTGGCTGCCTTCTTGTCATCCTCGTCCTTATCGTCGGACGCCTTCTTCTCGTCTTCCTTCTTCTCATCAGCAGCCTTCTTCTCTTCGTCCTTCTCGTCGGCTGCCTTCTTGTCGTCCTCGTCCTTATCGTCATCAGCATACAGCTTCTGAGTTTCGGCGAAACGACCAAGGGTCCTGTCCATGGACTCTCCGGAGAGGGTCATAAGGTCACGAGCCTGTGCCTCGATAACATCGTCGTCGACTTTCTCGCCCAACAGCAACACGGCGATACGAACCGCCTTGTTAGCTGCTACACGAACAGAAGCCACGGTCGGAGGAGGCAGGGCACCCGGAGTATTCGGACTCTCACCCCACGGTTCCGGCTTTCCGAAACCAATGCCATCACGCTCGTCATTCTTCCAATCATCACGCATATCGGGCAGCTCGTGGTTCACGGTCTGCTCAAATGTGTGATAATCTTCCCAACCCGGGTCCTTCCTGTTAGGCTGATTCACATTTCCCGGATATGGGATGCTCATATCAGCCGCACGCCTGTTTGTCAGTCTTACACGACTCATGTTACTTATCCTCCTCGTTGATTTTCTCGTCAATGGCGTCCGCAATCTTATCGATTCGGAATGCCAGTTCACGACGACCATGCTTCTCCAGATATTCGGCCACCTTGTCGAGGCGAACCGAAGCACTCTTCAGCCGGGCCACGTACTCAGAACGAGTCGGGGCAACTGCGCCCATCGACGGACCCGTTGTCAGCTCCGTGCCATGCGTGATTTTTTCGACTTCGGTGAACCTGTCCTGCGTGATTTGTTCCTCGATACCATCGGGGTCAACCTCGCTGGCCTTCTTCCCGTCGTCTTCCTTGTCGGCCTCAGCGGCCTTCTTCTCGTCTTCCTTGTCGGCCTCGTCAGCGCCTGCGAGTTTCCTCTCCATCGCAACGATGTCCGCCTTCAAAGAGGCTTCCTTCTCATCACCCTCATCAGCGTCTGCGGCTCTCTTGCCCTTCAGAGCTGCTTCAAGGGTGGCTACCCTCTGCTCGAGCCTACTCATATCACTCATGAAACTTCCTCCGTTGTTCCTTTATCCGGATGACAGAACAATCCATGGCTTTCACCCTATGAAAAAAATATAAAGAAATTATTACACTTTTTTCTAGGGCCACAAATTAGTTCCGTAACCCAATTTCTACACATTATTTCAGGATTTCCTTGGCGAGCCGCACCAACATGCTGGCTACCTTGGTTTTATCCGCTACCGGCCAATTATCATTCGCCTTGGCGTTTTGGTCGCCTTGGTCCTTCAGGTCTGCCGGACCTGCTGGCCTACTCTTGTTTACTTCTGCCATGTCTTTCTTGGCTATGGCATCGGCTTCGCTCTCCAACCCCTTATCGTCGGCAGCGGCCTTCTTTGCCATTTTCTCATCGTCCTCTTCTGCCTCGTCTGCGTGCTTCTCCAGCTCGTCATCCTCGGCACCAACTAGCTTCTCGAGTACGGCGATTCGCTTTGCCAGCTCCTCCGCCTCGATAACATGTGTCATCCTCTCTCTGCTCATACCTTCTTCCTCCTTTGTTTCATTACTCTTGACTCACAGTTTTTATGAGCCTTGCCAATCATTCCCCGGCATGTTTCTTCTCGAATCCCGACAACCCAGCCGGTTCACGTCCTAAAAGTGCTTCTATGTTGCTCAAAGGTCTTCAAAGCCTCATCCATTTCCTTTCGCTTCTGCTCCGGCGTCTTACCACTTGGATGCTTTTTCATAGTTTCGTAGACATCACGCCAGACATCCTTCTTTGTAGTCTTCTTCGGAGATTTATTCTCTTCCTTCTTTTCCACAACCTTGTGATTGGATTTGTTAGCGTCCGGATGCTCTTTCATATATTTGTCAAAAGCATCCTGCGTAGGAAATTCAATCGCCATCAATTCCTTCGCCACCGCCAGTATCTCACGAGCTACAGCTATTCTATTCATTTCTCCCCATTCTCTATTTCAGAATCACAATCCAAGAGCAGACTTGTATAACGCCCAGCATCCTGCATCCCGACGAATAGATTTCTCAGCCTTCGTCCAACGAGACCTCATTACCTTTGTCGCATACCACAATGCAAAGGTCGGCCCATATTCCGAATCCAACGCCTGCTCCACCGTCTTGAACTCGCAAATCTTATCCAGTCCGCCTACGCAAGCGCCCTGTGCCTTTGCCGCATCCACCATCACCTTTAGGTCTTTATTCATGCGTTCCTCCTCGCCACCATATGCGTCATTCTTCCGATTCTGTCCTCACGCATCCTTCTCATCATCTCCGCACGAGCTACCCGAATAACTATCATTCCCGCCCTGTCTGCTACCCTCATCTTGAATAGGCTCTCAACTGTATCACTCAATTTCCACGTTGGGAATCCTAAAATTGCCGCCGCAGCTTTCGGGATATCCCCAACATAGTGATTCAACACGGCACCCACGAACGCCGGTTTGTCCACCCATGACGCCTCAATGAACTTCACGCTCTTCGGGTCGCCCACCAATTTTCCATTCTTCTTAATGAGCCTACCGCACAGCTCGGCAACCACTCGCTCTACGCCCTTCTTGTCCGTGAACTTATGAAGCATCTCGTCATTCAAATGCGAACAATTAGCGTCATTATCTCCCATCACCTTGCCGCACTTGGAGCATTGAACATAGTCTGCTAAGCAACCCATACTCATTGTAGTCAACTCGCCACTCGCTATTTTCTTAACCAATGAATCGTGCTTCTTATGAGTCGCTACCAAAATATCGCAATTTTTTACCTTCATGCCGGAAACGATGTAACTATGGTCCTCTTCCACCTCGATGTTGTAAACCGGCACCTCTACGGAATCCGCAACCCTATCCGTCGAATCCACTCTCCTTGCAATACCCTCGGCACAAGCCATCGACGCCCTATTGCCCATCGACAAATCGCCGGACCACGCATCAAACGCATTCTTCACCCTCAGATACCGCCTCATCCTATCGCTGGATTGGCAGTCTAGTTCCACCGTCGCACATCCGCTGTATGGTCCGTCATGCCATCCACCAGTTGTGGAGTATGCCATCCCCAGCGAAGACAGGATAAACTCCACTCCCCGCACCATATCGTTACTCGCAGACTTGAATCCGACCACGTCCCTTCTCGTATGCCCGTCTCCATCTATCAATCCGGCCAAGAATCCCAACCGGGCTTCCTCATTCCAACGCAGCATAATGTCGGTGTTGAACCTCTTTGTTGACGACCCCCTACCGCACAATCCGACCATCGTCTCGGCCAATACGCCATGTCCGACTCGAATATTTACGCCGAACTCCGAGGTCTTGCGACTGTCCACCCATCCCTTGACATTCCGCATCAACCTTTCACCGGAATACCTCTGCGTGAAGAAAGGAACCCTATATGGACCCATCTCGCCGAGCACCGCATTAATCGCCTTGCGTGCCACACTCTCTTCATCCTGATGACAGGTAAACTGAACCACTTTCGGATGTTTTACGCCATCCTTGTCGGGTCTTTCAACAATTGAACCTTCCGCCGCATAAAACCCAGCCAACCATGCCATGTCATCGCTAATCTCAATATCACCAAGACATTCCGGTCTCGGCTGTAATACCCACCAATCCCTCTTCAACGACCCCGCCTCCACCAGCGCCCACTCATCTCCAATATCACTCTTTGCCCACACCTTGTGCCCAGCCGTGCATCCGACCGTATCTAGCTCGCCTCGTATCTTTAATTTGACTATGTCCGTGGCATACCTTCTGGACACCGCCAAAACCTCTCTTGGCTTTCCTTCTCCGGAGAACACCATGTCACCAACAACAACATCCTTGATTTCCTTCTCCGTCCCGTCCGCCATCAACACTTTGGCATCACCAACGAAGCAGTAGTAAATGTTTGCCGTTCTTCCCTTTTCATCCTTGTATTCCAGCGGCCTTAATACGGCGTCCAGAATCTTGCCCTTGGACAACTCAGGCACCTGAACGTGCTCAAGGTAGTTTTCGCCGCCCACGAACGAGCGAAACGTCGCCAGCAACACCTCATTGCTCCATGCGTTACCGTTGTTGTTCACCAGCTCGTTACATGCCGGTTTGACGTAGTATCCATTGTCCTCTACTTCGACCGAAGCAACGATAGTGCAATGTGAGAATAAGAAATCATCCTGACCGAACTTCTTCCAATCCACGTCCAACTCTCTGGCTGTGCGGACCCTACCACCGTGAGCCAATAGACTCCATTCCTGTCGAGGATTCATCAGGACAGTTGCCACAGGCAAGTCGAGATTGACTGACCTCGACCCAGCAAACGCCAAACAAAAATCACCTGTGCATCTACGGTTCATACTACATCCTCGCATCCGACAACATCCTCTCCACCGCCACCAACTCTTTCATTACCGATGTTCTATCACTTGCCTCTCTGGTAATTCCACTCGGTATTTTCTTCCCATGCTTCTTAAGCAACTTGACCGCATCGTCGTAAACGAAAGCGGGAACGCTCTTCTCGGACTCCTGCCACTCTTCCATCTTGGCAATCAACCCCTCATCCGTGAGGTCTTCATTTTCGACATCCATTAATCCAAATTCGTCCGCACGCTGCTTCGACCCGGAATGCGTGAAATACTTTGATGGAAACCCTGCGGATACCAATTCCCTTGCTGTCATAATCAACTCACGAATTGCCTTCACATTCATTGGGACTCCATCAAAATCTTCTTTGCATCATCCGGAAGAAACTCCCAATCCTCTCCTGCCACTGATTTGGCTCGCTCCCCATACGAGAACTTCTGCAATAGCTGGATGCGCCTGTGGTAAGGTATTCTCTCCCACAGACGCATCGCCTCCTGCTCGGTCACAACAGCCGTAACTCTTTCGGCTATGCGTTCAAACCGATTCATCCTTACGCCTTGATAGCTCGCAGGTTTTTGACAACCTTGGCATACACCTCAGGAGATACAGATACTCTCGGCTTAGTACTAGCCGCTGCCGCCACCCTCGCAGCCGCCTCTGCATCAGTCATCTTACACCCGGCCCTGCGCACCGCAGATACCATTTCTCTCAGAACGTCATTTCTGTTCATGTGTCTTCCTCTACTACGGAGTTGTAATAACCGATCCGCCCACACCACCGAACGTCAGTGATGTTCCGAGTTTGCGAGGTTCAACAAGTGACAATATGATATCCATTATGAACTGCTCCATAGTCGTAATAGGAATCTTCTTGAAGTCTCGTCCGATGACCTCAACCGCCTTCACGACAGCGCACATTGGCTCCGTAATGGGATTGAAGTCGTAGTCGTCACCAGCAATTCCGCCCTGAGCCAACCTTCTCAACGCAGGAGCTAGCCATGGCCTCGTGCCAGAATTCCCCACCGGATTACAGAAATTCACAACCATAATCCGATATACCCACGCCTCGTAATCCACAGGCTCGGTAATTCTTGCGTTCCGAGCCATGTTCTTCGTCCACCTGCTGTAGTCCCACCAATTTCCTGTCGTTGTTCCTGCCATTGTCGTACCCTCCGTTTTCTGCCCTTCGAGGCTACTCCCGGAGCAACCTCAGCGGGGTCCGAACCATCGTCCCCGCCGACCTTATGGGCAAAGGTCAAACTACCCACCATCTCGTCCCGTAAGGGGGTGAAACCCTGTTGAATCACCCCATTGAATCCATTACGAGACCTGAACGGCAGGCGGCTTGTAAGCACCGATATTCCGCTTCGTGCTGGTCACACCACCGAGGTCAACGCTCTTGCCGACAAACTCATTCGCCGGGTCAACAAACAGCGTAGGCTGCTTCTGTCCACCCATGCTCACGAAATTCGTCACTCTCGGCGGAAGAGCAATCTTGTTCTTACCGTAGAACGAAATCGCCTCATCCTCACGAACCCTTCCCGCTATCACTGTCTGGTATGCTCGACTATAGGCCATACTATCCTCCTGCGGCTTAGGCCGCTTTTACCACCTTGCGTATTTCTTTCTGTTCTCATCAGCCCACAAGGGCTGTAAGTTCGTATAATGAAAATCTCAACTACACCAAAAAATGCTTGATGAACTGGGCTGCCTTCTTAGCATCATCCGGCCCAAAATACTTCTTATTCCGATACGACTCTTCACTTGGAATGTTTCCACCCATCTCGAAATCCGTCGTGGTCCCCGTATACACCACGATGTCGTCCGAGTTTCTGTTCTCCGAAAATGCAACCTTGTTGCCGCCCTTCGACAACGCAAACCCGTTCTCCCTGCCATTCTTGTACGACTCCAAAGACGCACCGGATATCTTTCCGATAGCGTCCAAAACCGCCTTGGCTGCGCTCAGTTTACCATCATCGTAAGCCAGCAACTTCGCCACCGCCATCAACTCTTTCGCTACAGCCATTCTGTTCATCTTAGCCTCCGGTTCAATTCCTTAGCCGCCTATGCCGCACGATTCAACCCATCCTTTCCTGAAAACATCCCTATCCATGCAATCGCCTTATTTCTTTTCCGGCTAAGTCCAATCCCGCTTCCATACAACATGCCTAAAATTCCACGGGCATTGCGTCCACACGACCGCATATACCAAGTCGATGTTCCACAGCTATGCTTATACACCTGTGACCCGTATCCGTTTTTCCGACACAGTTTCGCAAACGCTTCGACAATATCCTTAGTACCGCACAGCGATATGCTTTTCTTCATAACACAACCATCCCCATCGAACATCCCACGAAAGAAATCCCATTGAAATTCCAAAGGAACATTCGGGCATTTCAATTTCTTCGATTTATTCGGCACAATCCCTAGTCTTCCCAAATCATCAACCATCTGAGGCGATACGATTCTTAATTCCGAATACGACCTACCACTCTTGAGTGTAAAAGTACGGACAGGATGTTCCGACCCTATTGTCGTTCTAAATGCGTCAATGATTTCCCTGTCCCTCTCCTGTAAACATAATCCAATCGCACGAGTATACTTTCCACAAGCCACATACCCATCCGACGCCATCCATCCCAACCAATATGCTTTTTCACCAGAATCTATCTTACTGAAATACGAATGATTGGCTTGGTATTTCACATGAGCATCTCGGAGAGAACGCCGATTCACACCTGCCCTTTGTAGAATATTAATCACCGTCACATCACTTATCCCAATCCTATCCGCTATCTTCCGACAAGATAGTCCATCCCCATACGTCTTTACAATTCCCTGTTCTTGCCCCACAGCAACCATCGTCCTTTCGGTGCCGCACTCAGGACAACCTTTGCCATCCAAATGAATATTTGGTTTTTGTATAAACTCTCCATGTTTACGGCACACAATTTTTACTCCCACATTCCAGCCACCATACTCAACTAAAGAATAGTCATAGGTGTCTCCGTGCATCATATGTGCTTCGGATACAAATTCCTTCGTTGTTTTACGCTTTCCCATCATCACCGCAATCTCCTATTCAACTCTTTCTTGATTGCAACCGCAACCGGTCCTCTATACGATGAGCTGTTCGAAAGAAAGTAGGCGACTATCGATGAACCTCTATCCAACCCGTAGTTATCATCGATATGCTGCAACGTCTGCATGGCATCCAAATACGGCTTAGCAGCATAGTTTACGGCCTTCCAATCGATGCGAACCAGCGATGCAATCTCCGACAAGGTCATCCTTGGAAGCTCTGCCAGATTCGTCATAACCATTCCATCGGCTACAATACTTTTCGCTATCGATACTAACTCTTTCGCTACTGCCGTTTTGTTCATGCCAATCCTCCCGGTTCTCAAAACATCTTGCCCCTACGACCCTTCGCCGTTGTCACATCCACATCCGTCACCTCGCCGTCCTTAACCTCAATTTCAATCTTGGTCACCGCCTTGCTCCTCGGAACCTTGAACCCGCAAGACGGGCACACATACAACTTGTCCTTCTTCACGAACGGCTGAAGCTCCATGTCCTTCCTGCACTTCGGACACATGGCACTCCCATTCTCCTGCTCCTGCCGAGTCAGCCGATATGTCCTATCCGGAGCACCCCAATACATCCCCCGGCGAGACTTAAGACCTGCCTGTCTGGTGGATTCCTGATGCAAGTCCTTCGCCAAGTCCTGCATGATGCTAAATCCGCCGCCCCGAGGAGAGTCTATACCATGCGTCTTCGGGTCTCCCACAAACTGATCGTAGGGAACACCCGCAGCCGTCTTCGTCAAATTGTGGACATCAGCATCCGCCGCTGATGTCCTATCGACGAAAAAATCGGAGCCCACCTTGGTCCTACGAGACCCCTTCAAAGACGCTTCCGAATCGAACGGACACTCTCCTCGTCCGTCTTGTCCTCCTTTTCCGTGAGGACCCGTCCCGTCAGGCACACCCGGAACCACACCCGCCTTGGTTCTGCGTGATGCCATCTTGGCCTTTACCATTTCGTCCTGCGGCATCATGATCTGAACTTCATCCGGGTCATGCTGCGAAACCGCACCGCCACCCCACGCCACAAACACCTTATTGATACGAGCGTCAACCGCCCTAACAACTCCGGTAAAACCGAGGTTGTTCACAATCACCGGCTTCACGATGTCACCAGCCTTAAACTGGGTCACCATGTTCTCATTCCCTGAACCCCAAATACTTCCCCTGCGAGTTTTCATTAGTATGGTCCTCCCTCTTCTGATGAAAATATAAAGGAATTATTACGAAACACCCTATGCCGCCATCATGCTCCACTTGCGTTCAAAAACATCCTTCTTCCTTGTAAGGTACAGGTCCCCACTATCCCTATACATCCATTCGTATATCTTTCTCACATCATCTTCTGCGCCCCAAGAACAGGTGAAAAAATCCTCCCTCTTTGCAGAAGTGGCTCTCCTAACTCCACCGCCGTGAACTCCCACTATTCGGTTGGTATCCAAATACATCCTCTCAACAAAATCTTTCTGTGCATATAAGGACAATCTCAAGTTGTTCCATTCTCCATACACACCAACCGAACCATCTCCGTCAAAAAATCCTCGAAAGAAATGGCCATACAAAACATCAGGCAGTCCATTCGGGAATACCATATTGCCAAACGACTTGGCCTCTCTAACTCCAATTTCCCTCAACCGGCATGCCATATAACAATTATTGAAAGACAACACATGACACCTCTCGCCATGATTCCTAATTTCAGTTTTGATACCCATTATTTTCCTGATTTTTTCCAACAAACTGGTATCATTCTGAAAGAACAGAACAGTCCCCCTTTCCCTTATACTGCCGTCCGCATATAAAAAGCCCAATATATATGCAGACTCTTTTGTCCATGAATCAAAGAACAAAGCATTGACCGATTTTGAATACTGAGAACTACTTGTTTTTTTCTCAACTCCGATACGAGACGCTATCTGTCTGACTGATTGTGCCGCAATACCCAACTCCACGGCACATTCTCTTCCCGATGTCTTCTGATAGTTGTCTCTTATGTGTTTTTCTATCTCAATTCTCTTATAGGCCCTCCTAGAACCAACCCCCAACCTTCTAGCCCTCAACACACATGCTCTGTAAGATATGCCAAGTTGTGCGGCACACCAACTTGGCCCCATCGTCACGTAATACTGTCCCAGTATATCACATGATTGCTTGTCCATAACATATCCCTCCGTTACCATAGGGAGGAATATCAAAGAATTGTTAAACACCTATCCTATCTCCACTGGAAATTTTGGTACAAACCGCCTATCCGTAAGTGCTACATTGCGTATGTTCTTTAACACAAAACTCTTGATGTGCTTGTCCTCCATATCCCAAGCGAACAGCATTTTCCTAAACCCGCTCTTCAACCTTCGGTATCTGTAGCTATATACCCCGACCACGTATTTCTTGGTTTCTCCCGTGGTCTCCTTGCGATACGTTATCACTATCTGAACCAGCGTCAGTGCCGCCTCCCGTATCGACAACCTCGTGTTTCTCAATGCAAAGAGCGTCCCATAAGCGGGCTTTCCTACCTTCTTTGGCTTTCTACGAGGTGCCTTTTTCTCCTGCTCCTGAATAAAAAGGGCTCGGTCAATATCCTTCTTGATAGCTTCGCTGAATGATAGTGGCATGATTGGTCCCCAACATCACATAGTTCAAATCAATCTGAACGCATAAACCTTTCCCATCCGATTAACCGTCCGTCTCGCCATCCCTTGCTTCTCCATCCACTTAACTATAGGCATCAACCGCCTCAGGCTGATTCCAGACCTCTCACTAACTCGAAGATAGGACACATACCCTGTAACATCCTTGGCCATTTGACCATAGGCATACCTGATTAATACCAAGTCGTCTTCCGCCACCGAAAGAGCCGTTGGTACTCCATCGTCCACAGGGTTGAACACATATCCGCCAGCTTCGTGAGACGCCGACCACGCAACTCCCGAATCCCTCTCAAACTCCTTCTCCTTGGCTCTGATATACTCGTGCGGATTCGGAAATCCAGCCCTGTCTGAATTTCGATTCACCGTCTGCTCAATCCAGAAGTTCTTCATCATTACGGCAAATCTCCTGATCCTGAAACCGGCATCGTTATCCCATTTCTATCCGCCTCGGACTGAATACCCTGATTATACATGTACTCGTTTTCATCCAAGTCTGTCTGCGTCGGCATAGTCTTTATCATGTCCGCCGGATTACTCGACCACGAATTGCATTGAATCCCATGATGGTCATCTGGTCCCGTCCAACCATCCTCAATAGGAAGTGAACTCCCATATCTCCTAAACCAATACATCGCCGGGCAGTATGTTTTGTGAACACAAGCCTTGCACCCCTGTCCGGGTGGTCGCCTCACAGTTCCCAACGTGGGGTACGGAAATGAAAAAGCCATTTTATCACTCCCCGAAAGTAGCCATCGCTTTCAACGCATCGGACATGTAGGGCGATATTGCAGTATCCATCAGGTCCTTTATAGCATCTCTCGCTGCTTGCTTTGGTACTGTGTCTGCCTTCACATTTGGCAGGTTGTCATCAATGACCTTGATAGCTGCAATAATGGTATCGAAGGCTTGGTCCACATTCGCCAATGCCGCATCATCTTCTTCTGTTTCAGCCGCACTACGGCCCGATGCC
>Ga0315284_10009141_pt1 | contig 14148 bp, 7 predicted proteins | sample YL17G09_16_MG_FD_203696 | JGI IMG/M metagenome (GOLD analysis project Ga0315284, IMG submission 203696) | Sediment microbial communities from Yellowstone Lake, YNP, Wyoming, USA - YL17G09_16 | ecosystem: Environmental > Aquatic > Freshwater > Lake > Sediment | place: USA: Wyoming | collected... | reverse complement strand
GCCAAACTCCAGTCCCAGGATTAGGCGGGCGCAGGGTCAGGTTCCGGGGCCTTCCTCCGGGCGGTGGAGCAGGTTGGCCAACTGAACCCGGTTCCGGGCGCCCGTCTTCGCATAAATGCTGGTCATGTGGTTCTTGACCGTCTTGGGCGAAGACCGGTTCAAGGCTCCGGCCCTCGCCCGGTAATCCGGGATTTGGATGGCCGGTTACTAGTTCACTATTCGCTAAAGACTCGCATTGGCGAATTTTCACCATATCCCCGGCACCAGCCTGTATCTGGTTTTCTGGGTGTATTCCCCGTAGCCTTCGAGGTTCTGGAGCAGTTCCTTCTCCTCCCCGATTATTCTGAATATTAAAACGGGGATGATGGTCAGCGCGGGAATCAGCGCCCAATAGGAGCTTAGCGCCAGGGGGCTGGCCCCGTAGAAAATGATAATTGACGTGTACATCGGGTGCCTTACCAGCGCGTACGGTCCCGTGGAGATGACCTTCTGCCCCTTATCAACCTCGACTATTCGCGAGGCGTAGCTGTTTTCCATGAATACTCTCAGTGTCATCAGATAGCCGAGCAGGACCAGGGCAATCCCGGCAATTGTCACGGGGAGGGGAACATCCGACCAGCCGAACCGCCTGTCAAAACCCGGCACGATGAAGGTCAGCAGGAACGGCAGGATCGCCAGCGCCTGAATCAGTTTTTGTTCTTTCCGTTTTTCACGTATCCTCATCCTGCGTTCAAGGAGTTTCGTGTCATGCTTGAACATGTACGCCCCGAAGATTGTCATGGGCACGGCAATATAAATAAGATAAGCCCACCCTTCCCAGTACCTGAGTGTCCCCGCCGGCAGGAAAAACATCAGCCCCATGATAAAGAAGACGAACAAAACACGCGCAATCGCCCCTCTTTTCAGCTTTTTAAGCTCAATCCCTTCCAATTCCCTGTCTTCCCCGTTCATAAATCCTCCACAGGCTCCTGCTAACCACTACCTACTGCTTAAGGGATAATAATTTCCTTTTCTGTTGAGCTGGCCGAATGATCGTCCAAGCGTCAATTTTGCCTCATCCCATCATGGGGGATCATAAAACCTGATATGTAGAAATGTCAAGCTGAGCTCAAGATAGCGGAGGACGGGCTAGGACTTAAGTCTCATGGCGTTTGTCGGCAAAGTCGAATGATGTTAAGATTGTGTTCATGACGGCGAGCGAGCTTCTCTCTCCATTGGGTGAGCATGGCTACCAATGGCGCATTGTCTCCATCGATCATCTGGATGGGCTGCGCGAGGAAATCGAAGGACCTCACCGACAGGGGCTCTATGATGAAGAATTCTACCAGGAACGAATTGCCCCGATTGTCTTTAAGCCTCCCAAGGATTTACGGGAAGCCAAATCGCTGATTGTATTGACCAGCCCCCAGCCTCAATTTCGGGTTGTTTTCACCTGGAAAGGAGAAAAGCGGCCGGCCCTCCTTCCGCCGACCTACGTGCGCTATAAGGCTGTTAAAGCCCAGGCTAAAGAGTTGCTCGAAGGGATTCTTAGCCCGGCAGGGTATCGTGTAGCGTCGGCCTTCCTGCCGGAGAAACTGCTGGTCGCGCGCAGCGGACTGGGTGCTTATGGTAAAAACAGCATCTCCTTTGTCCCCGGCATGGGAAGCTTCCATGAGCCTGCGGCTTTTTATTCGGATTTGCCTTGTGCCGAGGACCATTGGCAGGAAAAGCCGATGTTGAAGAGATGCCAGAAATGTTCGGCGTGTGTTCGCCAGTGCCCGAGCGGCGCGATCACTCTTGAGCGCTTCCTCCTCCACGCAGAACGATGCATTACTTTTCGGAATGAAAAGCCCGGCGCGATTCCCTTTCCGGACTGGCTGGATCCCAGTTGGCACAACTCGCTGGTCGGATGCATGATCTGTCAACGGGTCTGTCCGGAGAATAAGAAATTCTTAAAATGGATCGAAGAAGGGCCGGAATTCTCCGAGGAAGAAACCGGCTTGATATTGCAGCGAATTCCTTTCGAAAAGCTTCCCGCCGAAACTATAGACAAGTGGAAATGGCTCGGCCTATCCGAAGACTTCGATGTTTTTCCCCGAAATCTGCGAGCCCTATTGAAGGAGTTGGAAAAAGTCCATGCCGATTAGCGTTCAATTTTCTCTTTTCCATTCCTGTTTATAACTCTTGACACGGGATAGCCCTCCAACATAAGTAATGGGGGATGAGGGTGCCCGAATGGATCTTGGCTCCCCGCGATACTCAATAGGGAAAGGATTTCGTCATGGACAATAAAGCGCCGACCCCAAAATCGAAAATTCAGCCGCGCTGCTGCCCAGGCGGGCATCCGGCGGGGAGAACGAGCCAAGGCTTTAGTCGCCGGGCTTTTCTCAAGGGAATGGGAGCAACAGCCGTTGCCGGCATGGCCTTGGGCAACCTATCCTGGCCACTTCCCGCTGGAGCGGAAGTCGAACCCGATGTCGGACTGGTCAGGCGGCCCCTGAGGGTCAAACCGATCCTTTCCTACGAAATCCCCGGGCGCAGGTTCCAGACGAGCTGGAGGAGTTGGGGAGGGATCCAAACCCGGGCCGACGTCGAGCAAGAGTCGGGGCGGATCCGGGGCGAGCTCAACAAGCTCCGCTCGGCCTCCGATTTCCCGCTGGAGTTCCTCCCTCTCTCGGCCGTGCGCAAGGCCGCCGATCTTTCCTCTGTGGCGGACCTTGCCGATTCTGACGCGATCCTTCTCTATGCGGCGGGCGGCTGGATGGATGTCTTCGACACCCTGGGCGGGATGGGAAAAGACATGATCATTTTCTGCCGCCACCGGTCCGGTCCTGTCTATCTCTGGTACGAGATCGTCAGTCCCCGTTACCTCCGCCAACATACAGATGCCCCGGCCATCAAGGGCATTACCCATGAGGACGTTGTCATCGACAACCAGGAAGATATCCTCTGGCGATTGAGAGGATTGGCCGGCTTGCGGAATACCATGAATACCAGGATTCTGGCCATCGGCGGCCCCGACGCCTGGGCCCAGCCGAAAGGAGTCGTACCCAAGCTCGTCGAAAACATTTGGAAATTCGACTTCCGGACGCTTCCCTACGAAGAACTGAGTCCGCTCCTCAAGGCCGCGCGCGCCGACCGTGAAGCCGTGAAAAAAGCGCGTGACCGGGCGGCCGCCTACCTGAGCGCTCCCGGCACGACTCTCGAGACCGACCGTTCGTTTGTCGAGAACGCTTTCCTTCTCGAGCAGGTCTTCCTCGGCCTGATGAAACAGGCGGACTGCCGGGCTATTACCATCAACGGCTGCATGGGCACCATAATGCCCCTGGCCGAGACTTCGGCCTGCCTCACGCTGAGCCTTCTCAACGATGCCGGCTGCCTGGCCTTCTGCGAATCTGACTTCGTGGTTATCCCGTCGGGTGTTCTCCTGGCCAATATCTCTGGGAAACCCGTGTTCCTCAATGACCCGACCTACCCGCACGATGGTATCATCACTCTGGCCCACTGCACCGCCCCCCGGAAAATGGACGGCCGGAAGCGAGAGCCCGCCCGGATCCTGACCCATTTCGAGTCGGATTACGGGGCGGCGCCCAAAGTGGAAATGAGCCGAGGACAGGTCCTAACCAACATCGTCCCGGATTTCGCGTCCAAGCGATGGGTCGGGCTCAAAGGGGAGATCGTCGATGCACCGTTCCTGCCCATCTGCCGCTCCCAGATCGATGTCCGTTTCGCCTGTGACAGTCTAACCCTGGCTCAGCGGATGCCCGGTTTCCACTGGATGACCAACTATGGCGATTATATCCGGGAGACCGGCTATGCCCTCCGGCGGGTGAATATCGCCTGGGATGTCCTTTAATCTCGCTACTATATCCACCCTCACCTCGATCCTCTCGCCTCGAGGGAGAGGCAGTCTTTTCTTCAAACCATCTTTGGGATTTGCGGTACCCGGAACGGTATAACGAAATATCTAATTTCAGCAAAAAGAAAATGAAATGATGGATAGCGTCCGTCGCGATGTCAGGAGAGGCGATGTGATGAGAAAAAAGCCGACGAGGTGCTCAGTTTCGAAGCGAAATTTTAGAGCCGGCTTCCCGGACAGCGAGTTCGGCTTTGATTTTCATCATAAACTTCCGGTTGACGGGGTAAATCAGGATGATCAAGAGGGCAAGCGCGGCGAAGATCGGCCCGGAGATGAATGTTACGAGCGCCACATTCCTGGCGGCGGCGGCCGTTTGGGAAGTTGCTTCGGGGACGATTCCGGCCCAGTCGAGCATCAGCCCGGTCAGGAGAAGCCCTACTGATAAGGCGGCTTTGGAAAAAAAACTGAATACGGCGGCATAGCTCCCGTCTTTGAGAAGGTCCGTCCGATGCTTATTGATTTCCGAGACATCGGCGATCATGGATGTGGCCAGCGGAGCCAGCACGCCGCTTCCCGCCCAGTACATCGCTTGAAAGAAGGCGAAGACCAAAGCAGCGACAGGAATGGTTGTCTCACCCAGCACCGGGATTGCCGGAGGCACCGCCCAGGCAGTGCGCGGCGGCAGCAAACCCCCGCCGAAAATAAGAAGAAGCATTAGGTTGCCGGTCACGCTCAAGGCAACTCCTACACCGGCCACGGGTTTCTTGTCCAAACGCCGTACTAGGGGAGCTGCGATCAAAGAACCGATGGCAAACCCGACCATCGTGCTGCCGTGCACCACGGTTTTCAGCAGGTCGGGAAATTCCATGTAGAAACGGTAGGTAAACATCTGAATTTGGGCTACAAACATCATGCCCAGCTGGGCTACTCCGAAAAAGACGAAGACGATCATGGCCCGTTTGTCTCTCAAGATGTCCCGCATGTCCAGGAAAAACGCTCTCAGGCTGTTGCCTTTGATTTCCCCGCTGGTCCTTGTGTCGTAGGCATACCTCCTCGTGGAGAAAAAACAGATCAGAATCAGGGCCATCGCCGCCAGGGCCAGCACGGCGCCCATGCGCGGGTAATTGGATCTCAGAGTGGTCCCGTCGATCAGCGCGCCGCCGGCCCCGATCCGGTCGGAGAAAAAAAAGACCCAGCCGCCGGCGTTAAAAAAGAGGTTCATGGCCATATTAAAGATGGACCGGACGCTTTGGAGCTTGGCCCGTTCATCGTAATCCGTACAGACTTCGAACCCCAGCGCGACATAGGGAACGCCGAAGATTGTCCAGGCGGTGCGCACGATTAAGTTGACCGCCAGGATGTACCAGAAGATCGCCGCCGGCCCCCGGAAGATCGCCGGGACGAACCAGAGAAAGAAAAACGAGATGGCTAGAAAGATCCCTCCGCCCAGGATATACGGATGACGCCGGCCGAAACGGCTGCGGGTGTTATCGGTGATATGCCCCATGATCGGGTCGGAGACGGCGTCCCAGAGCATGGAGACGGAAAGGGCGAGACCGGCCCATTGGCTGTTCAACCCCAGGACCTGAACATAGTAGAGCATGGCAAAGGCGGCGATGCCGTTCATGGTCAGCGAGGTGGCGCCTTCACCGGTGGAGTAGGCGATGATTTGCCGGAGGGGCGTGCCCAAATTCCTCCGAGTGTTGTCAGAAGTCATAAGGATCTCGCCGTTGAGCCGCAATCCTCTCTTTTATGCGAGGAAAGAAGAGATGTCAAGTCGGCCAGCTTGGACGGGGATATTGATCGGGAGGGAGAGTTTACTTTGTCTGCTCTGCGACTTTTAAGGCTTGCCCGGCGGCCACGTCCTTCAGGGCGACTTCGATCCCCGAAGGAAAGAGGACCACAAGATCAAATTTTTTCGCGGCGCTGACCCCGAAGTGGGCCTGGAGCGGATTGCCGGGAAAAGTCCCGTTTCCGGTCGTCCGCAACGAAGATGTCGCCGGCGGGCCCATCTCACGACAATTTTCTTGTTCTTGACTTCGACCCGAGGTCGGGACTATCATTTTTTCGTGAAGGGAGGCAGCGATTCCGAGCTGAATGCGGGGAAAGCCGTGCAACACAGAAAAGAAAATCCTTATACCCTCCTGAACATCGTCGGGCACGGCGGGATGGGCGTCGTTTTCAAGGCCGAAGACACGAAACTGTGCCGGACGGTCGCGCTCAAGTTCCTGCCCGAGGAGATAGGTCTGGACCCTGAAGCCAAAAAGCGGTTTTTGCGAGAGGCGCAGGCCGCCGACATCCTCGACCACCCCAACATCTGCCCGGTTTACGAAGTCGACGAATCCGAGGGGGAGATGTTCCCGACCATGGCCTTCATCGAAGGCCGCAGCCTGACGGCCTTCGTCCCTGTCTATGCGAAGGTGCTCGTGCCGACCCTGGCCCGCGACCCGCGTTTCGGGGCGATTCTGGAAAGACTCCGGCTTCACGCTAACTCATGTTGACGCTTTATTGAGGTATGCCATGAACGATCTTTGCGGCCAAACGATTCGCGGCTATGAACTGCTTGAGCAGATTGGCGCCGGCGCCTATGGCGCGATCTATCGCGCCCGCCAGCCCGTGGTGGACCGCGAGGTCGCCATCAAGATCATTCTCCCTGAACACGCCAGTCAACCCGATTTCATCCGGCGCTTTGAGGTCGAAGCCCGGCTCGTCGCCCAACTGGAACATCTGCATATCGTTCCCTTATATGACTATTGGCGAGACCCGGAGGGCGCTTATCTGGTCATGCGCCTGATGAAGGGCGGTACGTTGGGGAAGGCGCTTCAGCGTGGCCCGTTGAGCCTGTCCCAGGTGACCCGTTGGCTGGAGCAGATTTGCTCGGCACTGGCGGTGGCGCATCGGCAGGGCGTCATCCATCGCGATCTCAAACCCGGCAATATCCTGTTGGACGAAGAGGGCAATGCGTATCTGTCCGATTTCGGCATTGCCAAAGTCGTGCGTGTCCAGGCCCTGGCCACGGCGACGATTGGCATCACCGGCACACCCGCGTACATCTCGCCGGAGCAGGTGGAAGGCCGGGCGAACACGCCGCAGACCGATATTTACAGCCTGGGTGTGATGCTGTTCGAGATGTTGACAGGTCAGCATCCCTTCCGAGGCTGTTCAAGCGGCGAACTGATCGTCAAACACTTGAGTGTGCCGGTTCCATCCGTGCAGAACGTTCGTCCCGATCTGCCCGTCGAGCTGGATCGCGTTATCCAATGCGCCACCGCCAAAGACCCCGCCGCGCGCTATGCGGATGTCACGGCGTTGGTGACTGATTTTCGGCGCGCGCTGTCTCCCGAAACGACCACACGAGTTGCGCTGCCCATCACCGAACAAACGCTGGCCGTGCCTAATCCGTACAAAGGTCTTCGCGCGTTCCAGGAAGCCGACGCGCTCGACTTTTTTGGCCGCGAGGCCTTGACCGCGTACCTGCTCACCCGACTTGCTCCCGCTCCCTCGCAGGGAGAGGGCCGGAGAGAGGGTGATAGCCGGTTCCTCGCCATCGTCGGCCCGAGCGGCTCGGGCAAATCGTCCGTCGTCAAAGCGGGCCTGCTCCCGGCGCTGCGACACGGCGCCCTGCCCGGCTCGGACAAATGGTTCGTCGTCGAGATGCTGCCCGGCCCGCATCCGCTGGAAGAACTCGAAGTCGGGCTGCTGCGCATCGCCGCCCATCAGCCCGGCGGGCTGATGGAGCAGTTGCGGCGCGACGAGCGCGGACTGGCGCGCGCCGCACGCCTGGTTTTGCCGTCGGCTGACAGCACGCTGCTGCTGATCATTGACCAGTTCGAAGAGGTCTTCACGCTCATCGAAGACAAAGCCGAAGCCAGGCATTTCCTCGACAGCCTGTACGCGACGGTGATGGACACGCGCAGCCCGGTGCGCGTCATCCTCACCCTGCGGGCCGACTTTTACGACCGCCCGCTGATGTACCCGGATTTTAGCGACCTGATGAGCAAGCGCACGGAGGTCGTCGTGCCGCTGACGACGGACGAGTTGGCGCGGGCGATTGCCGGGCCGGCCGAGCGCGTGGGCGCCCGGCTTGAGCCGGGCCTCGTGACGGACATTGCCGCCGACATCAAGCAACAGCCCGGCGCGCTGCCACTCCTGCAATACGCGCTGACCGAGTTGTTCGAGCGGCGCGAGGGTCGTCTGCTCACCCGGCAGGCTTATCAATCCATCGGCGGAGTGATGGGCGCGCTGGGCCGCCGCGCCGAAGAGGTATACGCGATGCTCGACCCAGCCAGCCAGGATGCCGCCCGCCAACTGTTTCTGCGCTTGGTGACGCTGGGCGAAGGCGTCGAAGATACCCGCCGCCGTGTTCTGCGCACCGAACTGATTTCCCTCACTCCCCAACTCCCTCTCCAGAGTTTGAGAGAGGGTGCAGCGGGAGAGCGCGTCATGGATGCCGTCATCGAAACATTCGGCAAAGCGCGCTTGCTCTCCTTCGACCGCGACCCCGCCACGCGCGGGTCAACGGTCGAAGTGGCGCACGAGGCGCTCTTGCGCGAGTGGAAACGGCTGCGGGAATGGCTGGACGCCAGCCGCGCCGACGTGCGCCTGCTGCGGATGTTGGCCGCCGCCGCGGCCGAATGGGTCAACGCCGAGCGCGATGCGAGTTTCCTCTTGCAGGGCGCACGGCTGGCGCAATTCGAGGGCTCGGTCGCGGGGACCAAGCTCGCGCTCACGCACGACGAGCGCATGTTCCTCGAAGCGAGCCTGGCCGAGCGGCAAAAGCATGAAGCTGAAGAAGCCGCCCGTCAGCGACGCGAACTGGAAGCGGCGCGCAAACTGGCCGAAACAGAAAAGCGCCGGGCCGAAGAGCAAACGCGCGCCGCCGGTCGATTGCGCCAACGCGCCCTATTGCTCGCAGGCGCCTTGCTTGTTGCGGTGGGACTTGCCTTTGCCGCCGTCTGGCTGGCGCAGCGGGCGAGAGCAGAACGGAACAATGCCGAGTACCAACGCCAGGTTGCCTTTACGCGCGAATTGTCGGTGAATGCGGTGAACAATTTGAGAGCTGACCCCGAGCGCAGTATCTTGCTCGCGCTGCAAGCGGTGTCGGTCGGTTCCGCCGGCGGCAAGCCCGTCCTGGTAGAAGCCGAAGAAGCGTTGCACCGCGCGGTGCAGGAGTCGCGATTACGGCTCACAATACGCGGACATACCGCCGGGCTCTATCGTGTCGCGCACAGCTCGGACGGGAAAAGACTAGCAACGGCTAGCATTGACAAAACCGTCAAGGTGTGGGACGTGGCCTCGGGTCAAGAGCTGCTCACTTTGCGCGGCCACACCATGGATGTCACGGGTGTCGCCTTAAGCTCGGATGGCACGCGCCTGGCAACTTCCAGTTCCGACAAGACCGCCAAAGTGTGGGACGCGGTCACGGGTCAAGAGCTGCTCACTTTGCGCGGTCACTCCGGTTTCATCGCGGGTGTTGCCTTCAGCCCCGATGGCAAGCGCCTGGCAACGGCCAGTTTAGACAAGACCGCCAAGGTTTGGGACGCGGCAACGGGTAAAGAGCTGCTCACCTTGATCGGTCATACGGGGGGAGTCGGCAGCATCGTCTTTACCTCCGATGGGAAACGCCTGGCGACGAGCTGTTGGAATGATGAACTAGAGTCCACCGCAAGGGTGTGGGATGCCGACACCGGCAAACTGTTGCTCACCTTGATGGGTCATACGAATGGTCTCTGGGACATCGCTTCCAGTCCCGATGGGAAACGCCTGGCGACGTGCGGCTCCGAAGGGACGGCGAAAATCTGGGACAGCGCCTCTGGACGATTGTTGACAACGATATTCACTCAGGGTGTTCCCATGCGCGCCGCGTTTAGCCCTAACGGGACTCGCCTAGCGACGGGTGGCGCAGATGGGTTGGCGAAATTGTGGGATACGGCAACCGGACGGTTGTTGCAGACCTTGGCTGGACATACCGGTGAAGTGTGGGGCGCGTCCTTCAGCCCGGACGGCCTGCGCCTGGCGACGGGGAGCCGAGACGGCACGGCCAGAGTGTGGGACATTTCGCCGTCCGGAAGCCGCGATTGGCTCACCGTTGCGGGCCACACCCTGGGAGTCCCCCATCTTGCTTATAGCCCGGATGGCACGCGCCTGGCAACGGCCAGCGGCGACAAGACCGCCAAAGTCTGGGACACGCTAACGGGCAAAGAGCTGCTCACATTGTCAGGTCATACGAAGGGTCTCAAAAGTATTGCCTTTGACCCGGACGGCAGTCGCTTGGCGACTACCAGCGCTGACCAGACGGTCAGACTATGGGACTCGAGGACCGGAAAAGAACTGCTCAGTCTGCCTGCGCCGGCTTTTCCTTTCCCCATAGGTCTTCGCGTGGGATTCAGTCCCGATGGGAAGCGGATTGCCGCGGCGACTGCCGGAGGCACGGCCAAAGTCTGGGACGCGGCCACGGGCAAAGAGCTGCTCACCTTGGCTGGCCGCACCGAAGCTTCCGTAGGCATCACCTTCAGTCCTGATGGCGCCCGCATTGCGATACCGTACCTGGATCGTGTCGCAAAGGTGTGGGATGCGGCAACGGGCCAAGAGTTGCTCACGCTCTCTGGGCACGGGGCCGGTCTCTGGGCTGTGGCATTTAGCCCTGACGGGCGGCGCATCGCCACGGCAAGCCAGGACGGGACGGCGAAAGTGTGGGACGCGGCGACCGGCCAGGTCTTGCTGACACTCTCCGGCCATATCGGTTCCGTTCTCGACGTGGCTTTCAGCCCGGACGGTGCGCACGTGGCAACGGCCAGTGGCGACGGGACCGCAAGACTATGGGATGTTTCGATCGGGAGCGCGCGGAGCAAGCAGCCCCTTGTTTTTTACAACCCTACAGCGATGACGGTTACGAGCGTCGCCTTCAGTCCTGACGGCAAGCGATTGGCGGCATCGAGCGCCGATGGCACCGTGCGTATTTATGCGCTTCCGCTGGACGATATCATCGCGATCGCAAAATCGCGAGTGACGCGCGCGTTGACGACGGACGAGTGCCGCAAGTATCTGCATGTGGACAAGTGCCCGTGATGTAACCGCCCTCAACCGTTCTTGACATGTTCCGGCCTCGGATTGATTTTTCCTTACGATAGGTTGGAGGAGAAAATTGAAAAAGAACGCCGTAACATGTGTCTTTCTCCTGCTGATCCCGTTGTTTTCCCGGGCCGAGGATCCCGGCCGCGTCCAGGGCCAGGTGACGAAGGCCGGAAAACCCATCGGCGGGGTTGATGTTGTCCTGAAGGAACTCTCGCTTTCGACAATAACCGATAAGAATGGGGCTTACAGCTTCGATCGCCTTCGGCCTGGAAAATACACGCTCATTTTCAAGCAGGGAGATAACTCCGTTACAAAGGAAGACAGGATAGTCACAGCCGGCAGCACTACACAATGCGATGTGGACGTTGAATGGGAGGTTCTGCTTACCCATACCCTGACTGTCCACGCCGCATCACGCCGCACGGAACGCGTCGTTGATGCTCCTGCGGCGGTGAGTGTGGTGGAGGAGGCGGAGATTGAACGGGAAATCGCTCACGGGGAGCTGCCTAAGATTTTGGAAACAACCCCGGGCGTTGATTCAACACAGGGCGGGCTCTATGATTTCAATCTCAATACGCGAGGCTTTAACTCCAGTCTAAACCGCCGCGTCCTCACTTTGATGGACGGTGTCGATATGAGCATTATCTTGCTGGGAGCTCAGAATTGGACATTGGTTTCCTCTTTCCTCCCTGACCTGGCATCCCTGGAATTGGTTCGAGGTCCCGGATCAGCACTCTACGGCGCAAATTCCTATAACGGTGTTTTCAACATCAGCAGCAAGGACCCTCGATACAGCCAGGGCGGCATGATACGCTTTTCTGTGGGTGAGCCGGGCACAGCTCGTCTCGATCTGCGATACGCGAGCAGTCTGGGCAAGGACTGGTACTTCACGATCCTGGGCGGATACATGGAAAGCAAGGGCTTCACCCAGTCGCGGAACGAATCCGTAGAGTATGAAGGCCTTCCGAGGGAAGCGGTTCCTTTACTGTCTGATAAGTTAAATAGCCTAAACGCCAAAATAAGATTGGATAAGCATTTCGGAAGCAGCAGCGTGCTCACTTTTGAAACCTGGTTTATAAATCATAAGGGAGATGCCTTTATTTCCGGATCAAGCCGCATGCAAGGCAAAAACACATCTATACCTCTGGCGAGGGTCAACTTCCATTCCCCGCACTGGAACATTTCTGCGTATAGTCTCGGAGGGGTGGATTTCCAGGGAATTTCCCTCAGTTCTGGCGGACAACTGTATGCCGACTTGTCCAGGATCCACGGAGAAATCCAGGGATTCACCGATATCGCCAAGGGAAAGGGCAGGCTTGTCGGCGGCTTCTCCATTCGCCGTGAAGGAGTCGATAGCGCTAACGAACAAGGCGTTCAGACACTCACATCCAAGGCCATCAATGAACACATGGAGGCTGTTTATAGCCAGCTCGATTATTTCTTCACGGACAAGCTTAAGTTCGTGCTCGCGGGCCGCGTGGACTTCAGCACGCTGCATGATCCCCAGTTCTCACCAAAAGCGGCGCTTGTGTATTCATTCAATCCCGGCCATTCACTCCGTTTAACCATCAGCCAGGCGTTTCAGTCACCGAACTACTCTGAGTTTTTTATGAAGATTCCGGCCGCTCCTGCCGTTAATCTATCCACCATCGAAGATGGGCTCTCCGCTGCTTTTGGCGGCAGGGACCTGGGTCTGGGATTTAAAAACATCCCTATGCTCGCTCTCGGAAATGAGAATCTCAAAGTCGAGGAGATCACAGGCGTCGAGATAGGATATTCCAATATCTTCGCTCGCAAGTTAATTTTTCACTTCAATTACTTCAGAAACCAGCTTAAAAATTTTGTCACCGATCCGTTGCCTGGTGTTAATCCCTCATACGGGCCCTACGCTCCGCCATCCGATCTTCCGCCGGAGATTCAGGCGGCCATTGTCACAACACTACAAAAAAACTTGCCGCCACGCCTTTTTGCCCTCATGTCCAATAGCCTCGAAGACGGTTCCGCGATTTTTGCCGCGGCTTCCATTACCAATGCCGGCAAGGCCAGCTCCCAGGGGATAGAGCTTGATCTCAGATATTTCCTCGGTAAACGTTGGAATGTGGATTTCAACTATACGTGGTTCGATTACACAGTCAAAGAAGAGTTGATCGCAGACAAAATTCTCGCCAACACGCCCAAGCACCGGATCAATTTGGGAATGGCCTATGTGTCCGACCGGTTCGACATGTCTCTCCGCTATCGATGGGTGGATGGCTTTCCATGGGCAGTCGGTGTCTATGTCGGCGATGTAAAATCCTATAGCCTTATTGATTTGACTTCGAATTTTAAAATTGGCGATGGATTCTCTCTCGGAGCCAACATCAGTAACTTTCTCAACAACAAACATTATGAGATCTTTGGAGGTGACATTCTTCGCCGTCGTGCCGTTGCCAGCATTTCATACCGGTGGTGATTCTAGGAGGGCGATCATTGGCGGACCGTCACCGGGATAATGATAAGGGAGGTAGGCCATGATCGATCTCTGCGGGCAAACGATTCGCGGCTATGAACTGCGTGAGAAGATTGGCGCAGGCGCCTTTGGCGCGATCTATCGCGCTCACCAGCCGATGGTTGACCGTGAAGTCGCCATCAAAGTCATTCTCCCCGAGCACGCCAATCACCCCGATTTCATCAGGCGCTTTGAGGTCGAAGCTCAACTCGTCGCCCAACTCGAACATCTTCACATCGTCCCGCTGTACGACTATTGGCGCGAGCCGGACGGCGCGTATCTGGTGATGCGCTTGATGAAAGGCGGCAGCCTGGAAAAACGGCTCCATCAAGGCCCGCTGAGCCTGACCGAAACTGGACGCATCCTGGAGCAGATCGGTTCGGCACTGGCAGCGGCCCATCGGCAAGGCGTGATCCATCGCGATCTCAAACCGGCCAACATCTTGCTCGACGAAGAGGGCAACGCGTATCTGTCCGATTTCGGGATCGCCAAAAAGATGCGCCTCCAGGCCCTTGCGACGGCGACGGCAGCGATCATCGGCACGCCGGCGTACATGGCGCCGGAGCAGGTGCAAGGCGAGACGCTCACGCCGCAGGCCGACATTTACAGCCTGGGCGTGCTGCTGTTTGAGATGTTGAGCGGGCAGCATCCATTCCGAGGCAGTTCGACCGCCGAGTTGTTCATCAAGCACTTGACCGCGCCCCTCCCGCGGCTGGGCGAGATTCGTCCCGACCTGCCGGCGGAACTG
>Ga0315284_10009140_pt1 | contig 14149 bp, 8 predicted proteins | sample YL17G09_16_MG_FD_203696 | JGI IMG/M metagenome (GOLD analysis project Ga0315284, IMG submission 203696) | Sediment microbial communities from Yellowstone Lake, YNP, Wyoming, USA - YL17G09_16 | ecosystem: Environmental > Aquatic > Freshwater > Lake > Sediment | place: USA: Wyoming | collected... | reverse complement strand
GGCTCTTTTCCTACGCGCACTCGAGCAACCGGACCACCGCAGTCATCGACTTCTCTCAGGACAATCCGATTTTCGCCCCCCAGGCGAAGGGTCCGCTCGACTGGGATACGCCCAACAGGATGATCTCATGGGCCGTTCTGCCGGTTCCTTACCTGAAAAAATATTCTCTGTCCTACTTTGCCGAATGGCACACCGGCATGCCGTGGAGTCAGATCAACCAGTTTCAACAGCTGCTCGGTGATCCCAACTCCCGGCGCTTTCCCGACTATTTCAGCTTGAACCTGCATGTGGAACGACGGCTCCGGTTCTGGCATACAGAGTGGGCGTTGCGAGTAGGTTTCAATAACCTCACGGCTCACTACAATCCAACCGATGTGATCAATAACATCGATGCAGAGGATTTCGGCCAGTACCGCGGCTCTCAGGGCCGTCGTATCCTTACAGGACGAATCCGCTTTCTGGGCAGGATCTAGTTCCGACCTCCGACCTCCGACCTCCGACTTCAGACCTCCGACCTCCGACCTCCGACTTCAGACCTCAGACCTCAGACCTTAGACCTTAGACCTTTGTGGTTGGCAGCGAAAATTAGAATTCAACGAAATCGAGAGAATATCCCGGTCGAGAGCCTTTGCTTCTGGTCGGAGGTCGGAGGTCGGAAGTCGGAGGTCTGAGGTCTGAGGTCTGAGGTCTGAGGTCGGAGGTCTGAGGTCGGTTCACGCGACGCGGGGCGCGATGCGGAAAATCGCGGTGTGACGGATCGTGGCCAGGCAGCGCCGGTCTGCAAAAACGCCCGCATCCAGGACGATGAAGTGGTTTCCCCTGAGTTCGAACTTTTCCAGCACGCATCCCCGGGTTTCGACCGTACATTCCTGCTCCTGAGCGTGGTAATTCTGCACTGCGCTCGACACATGAATCCAAGGTGGCAAATCGTAGTTAGCCGTGAGGATCAGGTTGGCTTGAGATAAAATCCAACCGGGATGCACGAGTTCGCGATAGATTGGGTGATGATCGCGGACTGTCTTCTCGCAGTATTCCCAATGAGTTGTTCGGTCGAACTCGGAAGTGATGGCGGTCAGGTGCTCGCCGGCCTTTAATGAATGGAGCGAAATGGGACGCCTGGGTTGATGCTGACCGGCAGGATAGTCGTCCATCGTAGGTTCGGGTTGCGGGCGCTGCGCCGATAGCCTGGCCACTCCGGTGCCGCACGCCATCCCCTGCGAGTTCTCGGCCCGATACTCGAAGCAGAGCGTGCCTTCTTTCATCATCGAAGTGAGGCACCCGGCAACCCGGATTTCCTCTCCTTCGTAGGCAGGGTGATGGAATGCGACTTCGGCAAAGCCGTGCTCCAGCCAGTTGCGACCCATGAATTCCACAAGGCTGCGGGACATGTAGGCGTATATTGAGACCCCCGGCACCAGTCCGGCTCGGTAGCCGTGGCGCCGGGCGTGGGTGTCGTCGCAGATGAGGTTGCAGGCTTCTCCACCGCTCTTGCACGCCTTAACCCTGTATTCAGGAAGCGGAGATCCTATCGCGTAGAGCATCGAAGTAAGATCTTAATGGTGCACAAGGCCAACTGCCATTTCAGAGACAATGGCTCAGCATACCACAAAGCCTGCAAGTCAGCATGCATTCGGCTCCAATTTGCCTGTGATTTAGATAGTACAAGCCGGAAGCGGCCACGAATGACACGAATAGCCTTGGCCGCCCTTCTCTCCTTTCGTGCCGTTCGTGGCCAGGTTTTTCCCGCTGTCTGAATCGCAGTCCAATTTGCGGCAGGTTTCGTTCTTGCGCACAGGTGCTGATGTCGTAGTATGATCTCGACGCGATTTGAAATGTAAGAAAATAGTAGATCCAGGAGAAAGCCATGCAAGCGATGGAATTTCGGACTCTCGGCAGGACCGACCTCAAAGTTTCCCGTCTCGCGATGGGAGCCATGACTTTTGGCGGACAGGTGACGGAAGAAGAGGCAATCCCAATGGTCGACCGGTGCCTGGAGCATGGGATCAATTTCTACGACACTGCGAATGTTTACAACCAGGGAAAGTCGGAAATCATCCTGGGGAAAGCGTTGCGCGGGCGGCGCCACAAAGTGGTATTGGCTACCAAGGTGCGAGGCAAAATGGGAGAGGAACCGGATGACGTTGGGCTGAAGAGGCCCGCCATACGCCGTGCGATGGAAGGCAGCCTCAAACGCCTCGGAACCGATTATGTGGATGTGTACTATTTGCACCAGCCCGATTGGGACACCCGCATCGAAGAGACTCTGGCCACCATGGAGGACCTTGTGAGAGAAGGCAAGATCCGCTATCCCGCGGTCTCCAACTATGCTGCGTGGCAGGTGGTACAGATGTTGTGGCACAGCGAAAACTATGGCTATGTGCCTCCGACAGTATCCCAGCCCATGTACAACCTTCTGGCGCGGGGCATTGAACAGGAGTATCTCGCCTTCTGCGAGGAATTCAAGATCGCCATCGTGGCCTATAATCCGCTTGCCGGCGGATTGCTCACCGGAAAGCACCCGCCTGAAAATGCCCCGGCAGCCGGCACGCGTTTCGACGGCAACAAGATGTATTTGGACCGGTACTGGCACTCCGCCTATTTCGATGCCCAACGGGAGATAGCCGCAATTGCGGATCGGGCAGGAATGTCGACAATCGCCCTTGCGTTCCGCTGGCTACTGACGCAGCCGGTGGTTGATTCCGTGCTGCTGGGCGCTTCCAGCATGCGCCAGCTCGAGGAAAATCTCAAAGCCTGCGAGGGCCCATCGCTTCACGCTGATGTTCTTGCGGAATGCGATGGCGTCTGGGAAAAATTGAGCGGCGTGACGCCCAAGTACAACCGGTGAGGTAGATCCCATGCGCGAATTCTGGGCACAGGCTGCTGCGCTGGTGTGGGGGAAGTACACGGTTATTCTTCTCATCGGCACGGGGATCTATCTCTCCTGCCGGCTCGGATTCTCTCACCTGCGCAGGTTTGCCCTGGGATGGAAATTTGCCTTTGAACGCGCGGTAGCATCTGCCGCGCCACAAGCTGGGACTTCTGCGCCTCAAGGGGAGATCTCGCCCTGGCAGTCGCTGATGACCATGCTTGCCGGCGCGATCGGAAACGGAAACATTGCCGGCGTGGCCACCGCCATCGCCATTGGGGGCCCGGGCGCCATTTTCTGGATGTGGGCGAGCGGCCTGTTCGCCATGGCGACGAAATACAGCGAAGCGATTCTGGGGCTGACATTCCGTGAGCGGTTGAAGGATGGCAGCACCGCGGGCGGTCCCATGTACTATCTGAAAAACGGCGTGCGGTCGCCGCTGCTCGCCTGGATATTTGCCTTCCTTGCCGGCATGGCCGCGATGACGACGGGGCCGTTAGCCCAGACTAATTCGGTGGCGCTGGTGCTCAACACCGAGTTTCTGATTCCGAGATGGCTGTCGGGCGCTGTGATTGCGGTCGGGACCTGGCTTGTGGTGATCGGGGGCATCAAGAGCATCGCCCGATTCGCGGAAAAGCTGGTGCCCTTGAAAGTCATCCTCTATGTAGGGGGTTCTCTGTATGTGATTCTCGCACATGTCCAATGGCTGCCCCAGACCGTTACGCTCATTTTGAGGAGCGCTTTTACGCCGACGGCGGCAGTCGGTGGATTTGCGGGCGCCGGAGTCGTCCTCGCTGCCCGGTTGGGAGCCGCGCGCGGCCTGTATGCGAATGAGGCCGGGCTGGGGACCGCGGGGATGGCGTATGGCGCCGCCAGGAGCAGGAATCCTGTGGCTCAGGGCTTGATTGCCACGGTCGATGTCTTCATCATCACGTTCGTCACCTGCACCATGACTGCGCTCGTGGTGACGATCACGGGAAAATGGTCGAGTGGACTGCTGAGCGTCCCTTTGGTTGCTTCCGCCTTCAATACCAGCATTCCAGTAGTCGGAGGCTGGATGGTTGCCGTGAGTTCGTTGCTGTTCGGTTACTCGAATCTGATTGGATGGGCTTATTACGGCGAACTCTGCTTCGGGTATATCTTCCGATCCAACGTGCTCAAAATATATGCCTGGATCTATTGCGGCTTGATCTTCATCGGCGCCGTCACCGAGGTCAGGGTAGTCTGGGATTATGCCGATACTATGAATGGGCTGCAGATTTTTCCCAATTTGATCGGGCTGCTGATTCTGGCTCCCCATGTGGTTGCGGCCACGAGGGGTTTCTTCCGTCGGGACGCCGAAGGTACGAAGGTCACTCGCGCTTGAACAGGAAGCTGGCACAATAGCCGACGCAGAAGGTAGTGACGGTGCCGATCAGTACATACCAGGTAAAAGCTATGGTACTGAGCTTCCACACGGCAAGCATCACGGACAGTCCCGCGGCCATCCCCAGGATCGAGCCCTTTTCGTTCGCTTTTTTCGTCAGGACGCCGAGAAGAAACACTCCCAGCATGGAGCCATAGGTGATCGACGCTATCGTCAATCCCGTCTCAAGAACGGACTGAATCTTGCGCGACATGATCGCAAGCCCGACCAGGGCGATCCCCCAGAGCACGGTCATCCAGCGCGAGAAGCGCACCTGCTCGGCAGGAGTAGCGTCCTTTTTTAGAAACGGACGATAGAAATCGACGACGGTGGTCGAGGCGAGCGAGTTGAGCGCGCTGCTCAGGTTTGACATCGCAGCCGCAAAAATCGCGGCGATCATGAAGCCGGAAACGCCATGCGGCAGGTGCCGGACGATAAAGTTAGGGAAGATCCGATCGCGAACCGCCGGGACTGTCTCTTCCGGATGATAGAGGTAAAAGCTGAAGAGCATGACTCCGACGATGAGGAAGAGCGCAAACTGAAAAAACACGATGAGGCCGCTGCCCAGCAGCGCTTTCCTGCTCTCGCGCTTGTTGCGTGCTGCCAGGAGGCGTTGAACGATCAGCTGATCCACTCCATGGCTGGCCGTATTGAGGAAGGCTCCCCCGATCACGCCGGCCCAAAAGGTGTAGGTGATGCGGTAATCGAAAGAAAAATTCCATACCACCAGCTTGTGGCCGGCATTGGCCATGACGCCGGGCCAGCCGCCCGGGATCATGCCCAGGATCACGAAGAAGGCCACCAGCGTGCCACTAATGTAGATGAAAAGCTGGATCACATCCGTCCAGATCACTGCCGTGAGCCCGCCCTCGAATGTATAGATTAACGTCAACGCCGATATGATCAGGATCGACCACACATCACCCGTCTGCAGCACAACGCCGACCACGGTGGCAATGGCGAACACTCTCACGCCTTCAGCCAGCGCACGCGTGATGAGAAACATGCTGGCCGTGGCGTGCTTGATGGTGGATCCGAAGCGCCGTTGCATCAGCTCGTAGGCGGTGTACATCTGCCCTTTGAAGTAGGCGGGAATCAGGATCAAGCAGATCAGGACGCGCCCCACCAGATAACCCATGACCAACTGCAGGAACGACAGATCTCCAGCGTAGGCAATGGCCGGAGTTCCGATGATGGTGAGCGTGCTGGTTTCGGTCGCGACAATCGATAGCGACAATGCCCAGGTCGGGATATTCTGGCCGCCGAGAAAATAGGTGTGCAGAGACTGCTGCTTCTTGCGGAAGCTGACGCCAAACAGGGTAATGGCGGCCAGATACGAGAGGATGATCAGGCCATCCAGCCAATTCAGTCCCAAAGTTACCCCCATAGGAAGGCTTCAGAAATAGCCTAAATAGGATGCAATTGCAAGAACTGGAACATCAAACGATTGACGATTGACGATTGACGATTGACGATTGACGAATGGGATGGTTTATCAGGTACTCGTCGCGTCAATCTCAAATCGTCAATCGTAAATCGTCAATCTTCAGCACGTTCCTGTGTCGCCTTTATTGTCTGATATGATATTATTTCAAGGTTGTGCGTTTGGTTCGTGGCAGGACAGGGAAGAGGAGTCTGAAAATCTGGCCGGCGTGGCCGCAGTACAAAACCCATTAAAGGAGCAGTTCTAATCCCGTGAAAAGATATTTCAGATTGGCAGCCGTTATTTTTGCATTCTTGTGGGCTAGCTATGTCATGGCTCAAACAGCCGGGCAGACGACTGGGCAAACAACCGGGCAGACCCAGGCAAAGCCGAAGCCTGCGCCCCCTCCAGCTCCTGCGGCCAAGCCCGCCGTCAAGACGGATGAGCCCGATGAGCCCATCCCGCCCGCCGCACCCAATGCGCTCTTTCCCGCTCTGGTTGCACGTGTGAACGGCAAACCTGTCTTGGGCCGTGATCTCGAGCAGCGTGTCCGCACCGAACTGTCCACCATTGGCAATCCAGCCTGGAAAGATCTGCGCGATGACTACAAGGTTGATGTGACGAGCCGTTTGCTTGCGCAGCTCATAGGGGACGAATTGCTGTATCAGAAGGCGGTGGCAAGCGGTGTTACGGCTACGCCTGCGGAATCCCAGGCCGAGTTCGACAAAGTAGCGAAAACGTATCAGAGCGACGCTGCGTTGAACACAGAACTTTCCAACTGGGGCATGGATCGCAAGGCGCTATCGCGAGAACTTAGCAGAACCCTGATCATCCAGAAATACGTCAAGGAGACCATCACCAAGAAGCTGGTGGTGACACCTGCGGAAATCGAGGATTACTACAAAACTCATCCGGGCGAATTCACGCACGTGGACCTCATTCGCACGAGCCACATTCTGATCGGCGTACCCCAGGGCGCCACACCCGATCAGGATAAAACAGCAAAGCAACGCGCCGAGGCCCTCCTGGAGCGCGCCAAAAAAGGGGAAGATTTTGCGAAGCTTGCCAAGGAAAATTCAATGGATCCTTCCGCTTCGCAGGGAGGCGACATTGGCCTGACGGAAAAAGGCGAGTTGGAAGCTGCCTATGAAGAGGCCGCTGCCAAATTGAAGGTCGGCGAGATTGGTGGTGTGGTGAAAACTTCTTATGGGTACCATGTCATCAAACTAACCGACCATAAGAAAGCCGGCACTGATGCCCTGGACGAGGTTCGCGCCCAACTCGCGGATTTCCTCAAGAACCGCAAAGAGGATGATGAGGTTGCGAAACTGGTCAAAACGCTCCAAAGCCAGGCCAAAGTCGAGGTTCTGCTTAAAATCGGGTAATCCTCTGCCCGGTCGCATGCAGACAAATCCAGTCTTTTGGGTCCTGCGATCAGGGCAGGGGCAGTCGATGGCCCGATCGGGCCCCACGAATCTCGATGCGTTCGATTGCGTCTCCTTCCAGAATCAGGTCTATAATTTCCAGTCCTCGTACGACCTTGGCAAAGACCGTGTAATCCGGATCCAGCCTGGGATTGTCGACCAGGTTGATGAAGATCTGTGCATCTCCCGTGTCACGGCCGCGGGTCGATATCCCGGCGGTGCCTCTTTCGTGCATCAACCGGCCCACCTCATCCCGCATATAGTGAGAATCTCCCATGTATTCGTTGGCTCCGGGGCTGCCTCCCTGAATGACGAAGTTCGGCTCGACGCGGTGGAATGTCAGCCCATTGTAATATCCTGAGCGTGCCAGGCGCACGAAACGCAGGACAGTGACGGGAGCCTCCCCGGTGAGCAGGCGCAGCTCAAAACTGCCCCCTGTGCGCATGGTCACCACGGCAGTCGCTGAGGCAAGGTTCTCTACTTCTGCAAGCTGGGGAGCCGGGCCTGGATCCTGAACTGTGGTTATTGGAACCTGTTGTGTGCCCGTCCAGGCTGTCAGTGCTTCGGCTGCAAGCGATGCCACCCGGGGATCAGAATCACCCAGGTAAGGTTTCAGGGCTGAGGCATTTTCCGCGGATCCCAGCTCACGCAAGCGCTGAAGAATCGCGACGCGCGGGTCACGCGACGTGTCACTGTGCTCGGCAGTCAACCGTGCTAGAGAAGCAAGGAGGGCTGCAACGGCGCTTGATTGATCCGGCGTGCCTGCCAATCCCCGTGCCGCGGTGCTAATCAGCTGATAGTCCCGCGCTGCAAGCGCCTCAAGATATATGGTATCTGCTTCGTGACGCCGGCCCGTGATCAAGCCGCCAATTGCTGCAGTGCGAACATTATCATTGCTGTCGCGAGCGAGTTTTTCGAGCAGAACAAAATCCCCGACCGCCCGGGCTGCGCGCGCCGCATAAGTGCGAACCTGCCATTGCGGGTGCGATGCGAATTTTTCGAGGCGGGCCCGCGTCATTTCCGGCGCAGTCTTTGCCAGTGCGGCCAGCGCATGGGCAGGTCCATGCCAGCCGCGTTCTGCGGCTGCCGGAGGCAGACCATCCGCGATGCGGGAAAGAGTCTCGTTCACCACCCGGTCCCGGGCACACCCGCCTCCGAGCAGATCGATGGCCTGCAGCGCCACAGTGGGTGTTCGGTCTTGGACGGCGGCGAGAATTGGGGTGCAGCTCTCGGAACGGTGGCGCCGGCTGTAGGCGGCAAGCGCTTCAAACCGCACCATGGCAGCGGAATCCTTCAGCGCCCGCGCCAGGATCGCATCTGCGCCGGCATCTCCTGACGGCAAAGACGCAGCGCCCCTTACCGCATGTCGCCTCACCTGGCTATCGGAGTCCTTGATTGCCTCCGCGAGAAATGCCCCATCGAGCTTTCCTGAGGTTATGAGCGCCGCCAGCGCCAGCCTGCGCACAAGCGTGTCTTTTGCAGAAATCGACAGCTGACGCAACCTTTCCAGGGTCGCTGGGGCCGGGATTGAAAGCTTGAGGCGCAGGCGGATAAGCGCCTCGATCCCCCGGGCTGCGCCCAGCAGTATGACGGGAGGGGCATCGGGAGCGTGCCCGGATCTGGTCGCTGCCACCAGAGCGATTTCGGCTGACTGGACATCTACGGCAGTTTGGTATGGGAGGCGGCCGAGCACTTCGCAGAGGGAAGCGCGCACTTCATCCTCTGGCTCCCCGGCAAGCTGAGTGCGCAGAATTGCGCATGCGGCCGCGGCATGCGACGGGTCCGTGGCCAGAGCCAGACCGTAGGCCGTGGCGGCATCCCGGCGCACCGCCGGTGCAGCCGCGTTCAACAACGGACGAATCCGCTCCGCCATCTCGGGCCTCTCGAGACGCCCGAGCGCGCGCGCCGCCAGCCTTTGAATCTCAGGGTCCTTGTGGTTAGAAGCCTTCATGAGAACTGCCAGGTCAGCCTCGGTGCGGGCACGGTTATGCTCTGCGGTGAGAATCGCCTGTCGCAGAGCCGCGTTTGCCTCCTCTGCGCGGCTGAACGGGGGCAACGTGACGGTGGCACAGAGCATGAGAGCGGCGAATGCGGTCTTTTTAACGGCAGGGTGATCGAAGCTCATGCGTCGAATTCTCCTCATCGGCAGCACCTCTCTGTGGCGTGGCAAGATGGACTATGCAATCTACTACGGTCCATTGTATCGAGATTCGCACAAAATGTTGACGAAAAGCTGGGCTGGACGAAGCGAGCCTTGATGATATAATAGAAAAAACGTTCTTGCATTCTGCCGAGACGCTTTCATGATATTGCGGAATCCCCCATACATGTGTTGGCTGAAGGCTCTGCCTCTCCTCCTGTTGCTCTGCCTGATTGCTCCGCCATTTTATTCCCAGGCGCAAGCGCCGGCCCAGGCGCAGAAACCCAATTCAGAGTCCACCATTCGTGTTGGGGTCGGACTGGTTCAAACCGACATTACGGTTTTTGATGCCAAGGGCCGTTTTGTGGACAGCCTGAAGCAGAACCAATTTCAATTGCTGGTTGACGGTAAGCCTCAGCCCATCGACTTTTTCGAACTGGTAACTGAAGGTGGTCCTGCGGGAGAAAATGCGCCAGGCGCCGCCGCACCCTCCATCCCGACACCGCGCCGGGCAGCCCCGAACCGCGCTGACTCCGGGCGTACGCTGCTGTTTTTCCTCGATGACCTGCACATGTCGGCAGACAGCATGGTGCGCTCCCGGGCTGCGCTGCTGAACCTGATCGATAAGAGCATGGGGGTCAATGACAGGGGCGCCATCTTTACGACGTCGAGGCAACTGGGATTCCTGCAGCAACTCAGTGACAACAAGGCGGTCCTGCGCCTGGCCCTTGCGCGGCTGGCATTCTTTAACGACGCGATCCGCGACCTCTCCCGGCCGGTCATGAATGAAGCCCAGGCTGCCGCCATCGAGCTGGGTGATCCGGACATCATCGGATTTTTCATTGACCAAACCGTATCTGCCTATGGACTTATCAACGACTCCCAGGGTAGGTCCACCGCCGCGGAGATTACGCGCAGCCGCGCCGCCGCTCTCGCGCACGTGTCTGCGGAATTCGCCATAAAATCACTGATCTCGCTCGGCAACATTGTGCAGTCCTGCGCGGCGCTGCCGGGCCGCAAGTTGCTGTTCTTTTTGTCCGATGGGTTTGTCTTGCAGCAGCAGAAGGCAGATATCATCTATAGGCTGCGGCTGGTGGCGGAGGCGGCGGCGCGCGCCGCCATTGTCATTTACACCTTGGATGCACGAGGTCTTGTCGTGGGTCTTCCGGATGCTACCTCCCCTCCGGCGTTTGCGACTCCGCAGCTCCCACGCCCCGATCCCTCGGCATCCGCTGGAGAGCTTTCCCCGGCCACCTCTCCTGCCGAGCCTGCAGGGCGCCTGGAACGCGGCTTCAGCGAGGTGCTGGCCACGCAGGACGGGCTTAATGCGCTGGCATCCGACACCGGCGGACGATTTCTCAAGAATACCAACGCGCTGGATGGAGCAATCGTACAGAGCATGGAAGAAGCATCGCGCTATTACCTCCTGGGCTGGCATGTCGATCCAGACAGGCTGCAGGCCGGAAAATACAGTTCGATTCGCGTAACGCTCCCGGATCGACCTGACCTGAAGGTGCGCCTGCGCCAGGGATCGATGGATTTGGCCAAGCTCATTCCCAAGGTGCAGCCCCAAAAGGGAAAGCCCGCCCCTTCAGCGGCCACACCCGACAGTGAGCTGATCAAGGCGCTGCAATATCCGTGGCCCATCGAAGACCTGCCTGCATTCCTCCATGCCGGGTATCTGTACCATCCGCAAAAGGGATATGTTCTCGATATCTCTGTCCAGGTCGAAGTTGACAACGATGAGCCTGGCGCGGGCGCAGGCAAAGAAGAGGCCCGGGTCGATATCATGGGAATTGTCGCCAACAGGGACGGCGCCAATGTGGACCGGTTCAAGGGGGGCATCTACCCCTCGGTCGACTCCCCCAGCCCGGCGCAGGCCGGAAACAAGGAATTTGCTTATACTCGGCTGGTCGGTATCGATCCGGGAGTGTACCAGGTGCGCGTTGCCGCGCGCGATTCGAAGAGCGGGCGCATCGGCAGCGCCCACTTGTGGGTGGACATCCCGCGGATCGATCTTCTCGCCTCTCCGAACCGGAAGATCCAATTGAGCAGCATATTTCTGAAAGGCCGGCAGCTCAAAGGGTCAGCCGCAAACGAGGTGACCAGCGGCTCCTTTGACGAAAAGCAGTTCAGTGCGAAGCGCCGCTACACCGCTTCGCGCCTGCCATTTCTTGTGCAGATATACAATGCCGCCAGTTCTTCCATTACGCTGCAAACCAGGATTTACCGGGGAAATCAGGTTGTGATTCAGTCTGATGCAAGGCCTGTAATCGCGGATGCTGCCATGGTCGAGGGCCCCCTTTTTGTTAACAGCGACTTGTCACTCGAAGGGCTGGCGCCCGGTTCCTATGTGCTGGAAATCATCGCCGTCGAATCTTCGGCCCATGCCATCGCGAAACAGCTGGTTCCCTTCCGGATTGTCGCCAAATAAAGGATGAAGCAACAGGCTTCGTCACTCTTCATTCGACAATTTCTGCTCGAGGCCGTGCTCACGAAGCTTGTCATAGAGCAACCTGCGATTGATCTTCAGCAGCTGGGCGGCGCGCGTGCGATTGCCGGCCGCGGCGGTCAGAGCGCGTTCAATCAACCTGCGTTCGAGGTTTCGTACTGCGCCGTGGAGCCCGTCCTCCAGGCTGAAAGCGTCGAGCGGATCGGCTGGCGCCGGCCCCGAGGCGAGCTCCACATGTTCGGGCATGATGACTCCCGACCGGCTGAGGATCAGCGCGCGCTCGAGGCAGTGCTCCAATTCGCGCACGTTCCCCGGCCAATCGTTCTGGTAGAGGACCTTTCGCGCCTCTTCGGAGATTGTAGGTGTTGGGAGCCTCAGGCGGGCCGCGCTGCGGCGCAGCAGGAACTGGGCCAATTCGAAGATGTCCTCGCGCCTGTCACGCAGCGGAGGGATGAGGATTGGCACGACGTTCAGGCGATAATAGAGGTCTTCGCGGAATCGCCCCTCGCGGACCGCGCTCTCGAGGTCGCGGTTGGTAGCGGCCAGAACGCGAACGTCGAGCGGCAGAGTCTGGTTCGACCCCAGTCGCTCGACGCAATGATCCTGCAGCACGCGCAACAGTTTCACCTGCGTGGAGGGGGTGAGTTCTCCGATTTCATCCAGGAAGATCGTCCCGCCATCCGCGAACTCGAACTTGCCGATGCGCCGCTGGGTCGCACCGGTGAAGGCGCCGCGTTCGTGTCCGAAAAGCTCGGCCTCCAGCAGCGTCTCAGGGATCGAAGCGCAGTTGACCTTGACCATGCGCTGCGCCGCGCGCGGGCTGTGTCCGTGAATGGCGCGGGCGACCACCTCTTTGCCGGTTCCGGACTCACCCCTGATCAGGACCGTGGAATCGGTCGGCGCCGTCTGGCCGATCAACTTGTAGAGCTTCTGCATTGCGGGGCTTTTGCCGACGATTTCGGATTCCTGGAGAGTATCCTCCTCGATACGATATACCTCGAGCTCCCGGATGCGGCGCCGGTTTTCGATCGCCCGCCTGAGCTGAATGCGCAGCTCGTCAAAATTCAGCGGCTTGGTCAGGTAGTCGAAAGCTCCTATTGCCATGGCTTCGATGGCGACCGTGCTGGTGCCATAGGCCGTCATGACCAGGATTGCGGGAGGATCGGGGGTGTTGCGCAACTCACGCACGAGCGTCAGGCCGTCCTTTCCCGGCATGCGGATGTCGATCAGTGCAGCCTCGACGGTGGCGGTGGCGAGAATGCGGGCGGCCTCGTCCCCATCCGCCGCACAGAGGACCTTGTACCCTTCGTCCTCCAGCAGGGCACACAACGATTCCCGCGCCTGTTTCTCGTCTTCGGCGATGAGGATCGGGATATCATGCTTCAAAGCGGACGACTCCTGTCGATCGGAAGTCTCAGTACGAAGTTCGTTCCTGACGAGGTGGTTTCGAACTCCAGCACTCCCCCGTGGTTGGCGACAATCTCACGCGACACAGCCAGGCCCAGGCCGCTTCCATTCGGCTTGGTCGTGAAATAGGCATCAAAAATGTGCGGCCGCGCCTCTTCCGGGATGCCTTGGCCCTGGTCTGAAACCAGTATCCGCACGCAGGTATCTTCCAGGGACGCCTCGACTCTGACCGCGCCGGAAGCCGGCGAAGCATCGATCGCATTGAGCAGTAGATTGATGAGCACCTGGACAATCTGTGGGCCATCAACATCGGCAGCGGTCCCGTCGGTGAAACCCTGAATTCCGATGCGCACTCCCTTCTGGCGGGCCGGCTCCTGTACCATCTTGGCTGCCTGTTCGATCAGCGGTACCAGATTCTGCTCCTGGCGGTTAAACATTGCGGGCCGGCCGAAAGCAAGCAGTCTCCCCACAATCATGTCGAGGCGATCGATTTCACGCAGGGATTCCTGGATTTCGTGAGCGACAGGCACGCCTTTTTTCAAACGCCGATCGAGCAGCTGCAGCGTGAGCTTCATGGAATTCAAGGGATTGCGAACCTCGTGCGCAACTCCCGATACCACCTTCCCAAGGGCAGCAAGCCGGTCCTGGCGGCGCAGCTCTTCTTCGAGCGCCACGCGCTTCTCCGCCATGCCATTGATCGCCATGGCGATGAGTCCGAAATCTCCCCTGATCATAGGCAGGCGGTAGGTAAAGTCGTCCTCGAGCCGGTGCAGGCCGCGCCGGATTCCCGCCACGCCGGAGTGGAGCATGTACCAGATGGAAACGATCCCAAGCATGCCCAGGAGGGTGAAAAGAACCAGCGCGGCAAGCCACCAGCGTCCAGTCTCTTCCAGAGGGTCGCGGGTCAAAGAGGTGCGCTTCGCCGTCCACGCCACGGCTCCGCCTGATTTTGTGCGCACGGCAGCCCACACGATATAGTTGGTCTCAAATTGATTGTCTTGCGTGACCACATCATTGGCCGAAGCAGCCCGG
>Ga0315284_10009139_pt1 | contig 14150 bp, 10 predicted proteins | sample YL17G09_16_MG_FD_203696 | JGI IMG/M metagenome (GOLD analysis project Ga0315284, IMG submission 203696) | Sediment microbial communities from Yellowstone Lake, YNP, Wyoming, USA - YL17G09_16 | ecosystem: Environmental > Aquatic > Freshwater > Lake > Sediment | place: USA: Wyoming | collected... | reverse complement strand
CCGATAGTAATCGGTTCCGGCCACGGCCATTCTTTGTCGCCCACCGGCGGGAAAGCCGCTGCTCCTGCAACGAACCCTCTTAAAGCGTCCGTGCCTTTTAGGGGCGGTCTATTTGGAGCCACCCCGCTTTCCGGCTTCTTCGCTCCATCGGCGGCTTGCGCCGGCGTAACCTTTCCCACCCCCGGCGTGGAAGATGGTTTCTTCGCCATGTTCGGCGACGATGGCGGATTATTGCTATTCCTGTCCGGCTGCGCTTCGGCTGTACCTGCGTTATTCCCGCCTGCCTGCGAGGCATCACCCGACCTTGAGATGATGGAGGCGAATATTGCCGACAATTTTCCCCTATCTTTAACGTCATAGTTGTGGCTAAAAATCAATCTGCGCAGATATTGCGATGCCTCTTGGCAGAGGCGCGGCGAGACAATCACGGAAAAGATATATTCTAATAAAAGCGGCTCACTGCCTTCAAGGGCGTCCAGCGCCTGCTTGGCAAAAAAAGCTGTATCGGCCGGGAAAGCGGCTGCCAGCCGCTTCTGAAGCTCATTGGAAACATTGTCAAGCCGCGCATTTTCGGAACGCTTCATATTATTAAAACCAAGGACCCAGCTCTTTACCTTTTTCTTTTCTCTCTCATGAGATATCGCGATTGCGTCAAACTCCAGTATGTTGAAATCGCGCTGTTCAAAGGCCTCCAGGGCCTTTTCTATTTCTCCTCTTTCTTTCTCTAAAAGCCCTGCCCCTCGCTTATTTATTCTATCCCTTATCAAGCCGGCTATCCTGATGCGGCCCGCGCTGTCTAAATAATCCCTTGAGGCCGGGCGCATCTTTTGCCTGCCAAGCGCCTGAAATAGTATATCTGTCCTCACTTTTGTAAATTCGGATATTTTGCCCGGCCCGGCAACATCGCTTACTATGGTTATATCTTCCGGATTCAAACTGTAGTAATCAACAAGGCCCAGAGGAAGGTCCTTAAACGGCCTGCGGGTATCAAACGGCTCATTTGGCTTTCCGAAATAATCATCCAAAAGCGCGATAGCGTCTTTTGCCTCCTTGAATTCCTGCGGCCCGACCACTGACAGCTGTGTAGCTATAACGCGCCGCATATCATCCTCAAAGGTGCTGACTGTTATGGGACAAACGCTCCCGGGCGGAACATCGTGAGACGGAGAGCGCGTAAGATAGCTCTTGAGTATCTCCAGTTCGCCTCTCTCTATATTCCTCGGATATCCCACACCTGTCAAAAGCGTTTTTAATTCGTCTTTAAAGTCTGCCCACTGGCCGAACCTCAATGCCGTGAATACAAGGGCTATCTGGCATAGGCAAGGTAATATACCTGTATCATGAAGCTGAACACTGCTTGTCGCTAATACAATACCTTTGTACGCTTCTCTTGCCCACGAGTGCAAACCTAATCCTTCACAGCGGTATAAAATCCGTCCGTATAATTTTAGGGCCCTTGCAAACGGCTCGGCCGTAAACTTGAGAGCGCCTTTTTGTTTATACGTACGGCGGCCTTCATACCTATACCCTTCTTTCATGTAAGTGGCGGCTTCCTTTTCTCTCCTTATCACGTCATCCAGCACCGCCGCATATTTAAGACGGGTGTCTTTTCTCATAAAGACTGCGAGCCGTTCCTTAAGCGCCGCCGGCGATTTAATCAGGCCGCTGTCTTCCTCTTCAAAGAAGCGCGCATTGAGGCCGGGGCGATCTTCTTCCGTAGCGTCTATGAAACGCTGGCCGTAATTCAACCATACGGCGAGCTCTTTCATATGATCCTTATTGCTGATGTCATCAAGTGAGTCAAGATACCGCCTTGACACGTAAAGGGCGCGCTTCGTCCTACCTGCATGGATAACGCGCACCACATTATTATCCGGATCGGAAAATAAAAGGGTTGTCTTCATATCAAGCTCCAGGACGGATGTCCATTTGCGCAGATTATAAACGCGCCCTTTCAGATACTCAAACCCCGGCCTTGATGACTGCCCTTCCAGAATGCTTATCGCCTTCTCTATTTTTTTCGCATTAAGAGACCCCCTCCTGTCTTCATGCGGCGTCTCCTCATATCTTGGCAGAAGCGATCTCGTATATATCGCCTCAGGCCCTGCGAATAAGAGCCCCCTGTCATAATAATGGACAACACTGTCTCCCCTGACATGATAAGAGATGCCTTTCCGGGCTAAGCTTATATTTTCTTCGGGATGGGTTATTTCTGATTTCTGGTTAAAAAGATGGGCGAGATACCTGCTTTCAGGGTCGTGGATAAGGCAGTACAATAATAAACCGTAGAATCCTATAGACGCATATCCGGTGTTTTCATTCGGCCTGATATCATAAAAAGACTTTATATCTCTTTTTAATCTTTTAAACAACCCGTCAGCGCCTTCTTCTCTTATAACCCTCCTGCAGTAAGCTATGAATTTTTCCGAACCGGAAAAATCTGCTGAAAGGCGGGCAAATAACAGCTCATAAAGCGGCCTGAAGAATGAATTTTTGTATTTTTCCGGGTCTTCCAGGACTTCCAGGAGGGATGCGCTGCCGCATAAGCGGCCGATGTAATCCGAAAGCGCTTCTGCGTCTTTTATAGCGGGAATATCGTCTTTGATCTTTCGCGGGCTGCGGCCTGATCTCTGTTTCGCGGTCATGGCGGCTTTAATTTTGTCCACGACGTCTTTTTTGTCTATGCCGGTGACGGCGAGAGTGCTATTCCGCGGCGCAGTATCAGGATAAGCCCATGCAATATCCTGAGAGAAGAAGGTGACAATGAGGATAAACGCGATGGCGCGGATCCATAAAGGAAAGCGCCGATATGTAGATATTGTTGGCTTGACTTCCATACTAACTTTCTCTAAATTGGTTCTCTTAACAAACGGCCAATAAAAAAACCAGACTGCCAAGCAAATATCTTCTAGGCGAGTCTGGTCTTTGTTACGTCATTGCGAGTCCCGCCTCGATGCGTAATCTAATCGGGGCGGGACGAAGCAATGACGATACGAATCCAATCTGTAAGACTCTCGATTTCCCCCGAGTTTTTTTGAATACCGGGAGCCCTAGAAAAATATGTTATTGTTTATATGATATCATATAATTATAGGCAGTCAAGCACAATTTTCTAACTTTTTGATACTTTACAGGATTATGTGATGTGAAAAACGCGGGTAATTATCTGCAGGATAAAATTGGTATATATAGCGGCGATAATATCGTCAAACATCACGCCGAATGAGCCTGAGAATTTTTCTACAGCCTTAGCCGGAGGCGGTTTTAATATATCAAATGCCCTGAAAAGCACAAAGCCCGATATCATGATCCAGAAATTATACGGAATCAGAAAAAGCGAGAGCATCATACCGCATGCCTCGTCTATCACGATCATCTGGGCGTCTTTTCTCTTGTATACCCTCTCCGCCTCGGCGGAAAATATTATGCCGAGCATGAAAAGGAAGAAGACGGATACCGCGTACAGCAGAAATTTATCCTTAACAACAAAATATAATAGTAGCCCCGCGAGGCTGCCTAAGGTGCCGGGCATGAGCGGCGAGTGGCCGAGGTAAAAAAAGCTAGTGGTGATCTTAACCAGCCTTCGCATTAAAATAGACCCCCTTATTCCTTATAAGATACGATATCCCGCTTATCAATGTCAAGAGAGTTGTTACGAGCATCAGGATATATATCGCGTCCCTGTAAAGGCCTTCAACCGACTCATTCCAGAAACCGAATACCTTCATCTCCGCTTCTTTAAATATAAGGAAGAATAATATGACGATTATTGAAAATACCTGCGATACCATCTTATGCTTTCCGCCTTCATCCGCCGCTATCACCTTCCCTCTTGTCAGCGCGGTAACGCGCATCCCCGTGACTATCGCCTCCCTGAATATGATTATCACTACCATCCATGCCGGGACAAGCTGCATCTGCACAAACGCCATGAATGCGGCAAGGACAAGGATCTTGTCGGCGATCGGGTCCATCAATTTGCCGAAGTCTGTTATCATATTGTATCTCTTCGCGATAAATCCGTCCAGAAAATCGGTCAGCGACGCCGCGAGAAACGTGATTAGCGCGAGCGCCTTGGCTATGACGCCGTGGGAGAACAGGAAGAGCATGAATACAAATACCAGAATAATCCGCAGGATTGTTAGTTTATTTGGTAAGTTCATATTAAATCCAAAAATCAAACTGCAAAAATCAAAATCATATATCAAAATCCAAAATTTTTGATTTTTGATATTTCATTTTGATATTTGATTTTTGATGTTTGCATTAAATTGCTTCTCCTACAAGATCGTACTCAAGCGTATCCGTAATCTTGACCTTATAGAACTCTCCGACCTTTATATTTTTGCCGCTGACGTGCACGCCGCCGTCCACCTCCGGCGCGTCGTATTCCGTCCTGCCGAAATATTGGCCGCGAGATATTTCCTCGTCTATCAGGACATCCAGCGCTTTGCCCATAAATGACCTGTTTATACCGGCGGATATGCCCTGTTGCAGCTTCATGACCTCGTCAAATCTCAGGGCCTTTACCTTATCCGGAATCTGCCCTTTGAATTTTGAGGCTCTTGTCCCTTCTTCCCTTGAATATAAAAAACAGCCTAATCTTTCAAACCTTGTATCCTTCAAAAAGATCAGAAGCTCTTTAAAATCCATTTCAGTCTCGCCGGGAAAACCCACTATCACGGATGTCCTTAAGGCGACGCCCGGGATATTCTTTTTTATCTTTTCTATCAAATCTATAATGCCTTTTTTCGTGACGCGCCTATTCATCCTTTTCAGGATCGTGTCATTAATATGCTGAATGGGCAGATCCAGGTATTTGCAGACCTTCGGCTCGTCCCGCACAGTAAAAATAAATTCGTCCGTATAGTGCGCCGGATGGGTGTAAAGGATGCGCAGCCACCTGACGGTATTCTTTAGCGCGGTTATGCGTTTCAATAACGGGGAAAATACGCCCTTACCGTATCTATCCGCGCCGAATAGCGTCGTATCCTGCCCTATCAGGTTTATCTCTTTCAAGAACCCTGCTTTAGTAATATTCTTTATCTCTTTTACCACCGAATCGGCCGTGCGGCTCCTGAAACGCCCGCGGAGGCGCGATATCACGCAGTAACTGCAGAGATTATCGCAGCCCTCCGATATCTTCACATACGCGAAGTGCGGCGGCGTCAGGCTGAAACGCGGCGATTTTTCATCATATAGGTAATCGGGATGCCGTTTCCAGGCCGGGGCCGGAATTTTTTTCTTTACTATATCTTTAATCCTGGGTATATCGCTGGTCCCGACTATGCCATCTACTTCAGGCAGGCTTTTCAGCAGTTTTTTGCCGTATAACTGGCTCAAGCATCCCGCAACGATGAGATATTTTATCCTGCCCTCTTTTTTAAGCTGCGCCGCCTCCAATATGGTGTCTATGGATTCCTCCCGCGCGCTCTTAACAAAGGCACAGGTATTGATTATGAAGAGATCCACGCCGTCGCCGACTTCATCCGATATTATATACCCCTCTTTTTTCAAAGAGCCGAGCATTATTTCGGAATCAACGAGATTTCGCGGGCATCCCAGGCTGATTATTCCGACTTTGGTCATAAATTAAATTCAAAAATCAAAGTGCAAATATCAAAATTATATATCAAAATTCAAAATTTTTAAATTTTGCATTTTCATTTTGATATTTGATTTTTGATATTTAAATTACTTTATCCTGACGCCTTTGCGCGTAATGACCAGAGTGAATATATTATTTCTCTCAGGCAATCTTATCTGCTGGCCGTTCAGTATGAGTTCCAGTGCGCGGGATTTGCTTATTTCAAGCTCTATGCTTTCTTTGGCCGTGACGGTCTCAACCACGCCTTTTGACATGGGTCTTGAAAATATGAGGAAGCCGTCTTTTGTTAACTTGACGAGGACCGGTTCTTTTATTTTTATGACAAGGTTTAATGGGGTTGTCTTAGGGATTATCTCTTTTGAATCCTGTTTTATTTTTGGGGAATTCTTTTTACTAGTCGGCGGTTTTGCGGCCTTGGTCGCTTTTTTCTTTGAAACAAAAGCCGCGGAGGGCTTTTGCGCGGACCTTATATTTTTTACAAAAAGAGCGGCTTTGCCGGCGAGGAAGATTATGACCAACATCGCCACTATGACAAGAGCCGCTATTCCGGTAAAATAGAGCGCCTTTGGCGCTATCCTGGTCTCCCTGGGCAGCAGGCTTTCATTAAACGCCTTATCCGGAACCTGGGGTTCGGAACTCGGCGGAAAATATTCTTTCAGTACCTCGCTGACCGGCAGGCCCAGGGCTTGAGCGTATTTTTTAAGAAAACTCCTTACGTAGGTTTCTGTCAGGATCTCGTTTGCCCGCCCCTCTTCAAGGGCCCTTAATACGGTGGAGTGTATCTTTGTCGTCTTCTGTATCTGCTCTATCGTGAGAAATTTTTTCTCTCTGGCCTCTTTAAGTTTGTCGCCCACGGAAATTTCGGGAAAGCGCGGGTCTTTTTTGTTATTTTCCATTTTTGGCCTGATATTCTTCCATGGTGACGAGGATATCCCTCGGTTTGGAGCCCTGGAACCGCCCCACGATACCCTCCGCCTCCATCGTATCTATTATCCTCGCGGCCCTTGCGTACCCTAACCCTAGCCTGCGCTGCAGCATGGATACGGACGCCTGCCGCGTCTCTAAAACCATCCTGACCGCCTCTTCATAGAGCTCATCCTTCTCGAGCTTTCTGAATGTCGGCTTCTTGTGTATATCCAGTATCGCCTCAATATATTCCGGCTTCCTCTGACCTCTTATGTAATTTGTTATGCGCTCTATCTCTCTATCGGATATGAGCGAGCACTGCGCCCTTATGGGCCGCGAAGCGCCCGGCTCAACAAATAACATGTCTCCCCTGCCCAATAGTTTATCCGCCCCGTTCATATCCAGCACCGTCCTTGAATCAACCTTGGACGCCACCTTAAACGAAATCCTCGCCGGGAAGTTGGCCTTGATCACGCCTGTTATGACGTCAACGGACGGGCGCTGTGTCGCAATCATTATATGTATGCCGACCGCCCTTGAGAGCTGCGCGAGGCGCGTTATCGCGCCCTCCACTTCGGCTTGAGCGACCATCATGAGGTCTGCGAGTTCGTCTATAATCAGGATAATGTAGGGCAGCTTCGTCGTTCGTCGTTCGTCGTTCGTCGTTCGTTGGTTGCCGAATTTTTCATTGTAAAGATCAATGTTTCGCACGCCGGATTTGGCAAATAACTCATACCTGGAATCCATCTCATCAACAATCCATTCAAGCGTACTCGCGACCTTCTTATGGTCCGTCACTACGGGCGACAGGAGATGCGGGAGGTCGTTGAATACGGCAAGCTCCACCCTCTTAGGGTCTATCATTATGAATTTTACTTCGTCGGGCGTTGAATTAAAGAGTATGGAAATTATTAAGCTATTGATACAGACCGTCTTGCCTGAGCCGGTGGCGCCTGCTATCAGAAGATGGGGCATGGTCGCGAGGTCGGCTATGACAGGGGCGCCGGCAATATCTTTGCCGAGCGCGAGCCTCAGTTTTGATCCTGATTCTTTATATTCCTTTGAATCCAGGACTTCTTTTAAATAAACGAGCGCACTCGTGGAGTTCGGGACCTCCACACCTATAGTCCCCTTGCCCGGTATGGGTGCCACTATCCTTACGCTCTGCGCCTTCATGGCGAGCGCTATGTTGTCGCTTAAGGAAGTGATCCTGTGAATCTTCACTCCGGGCACCGGCTCAAGCTCGTACCTGGTTATCACGGGGCCCTTGTTGAACGTTACTACTTTTGCCTCTATGTCAAAATCCGCGAGCGTCTCTTCAAGTATCCTGGCATTCGCCTCAAAATCCTCTTTTATCTTTCTCTCTTCTATCGGAGGCGGGGAATCCAGAAGGTCCAGGGCGGGAAGATTGAACGGTTTTGATTCGGCGAGCGTCACACTGATCTGGGCGTCAGGCGCCTCTTCTTCTACCTCTTCGCGTTTTCTGCCTGACAGAATATCTGCCTTTGTGACATTTGCCGGCACGTTAACGCCGGGTAATATCCTAGGATCCCTTTTTTCCTTAACCGGTTCCCGCGCTTTAAAAATCCTGACAGCCGGCATCTCGGATTTCTTAATGCCCTTTTCTTTAAGATTAAGCGCCAGGTCTTTTGACTTTTTGAAGATAGCCGAAAGAAACGGTATCAATAAAAATTCAGTGGCCAATAATACCGATAGGAGGAATAATACTATTATTACGAGGATCGCCCCGACAAAACCGAGATATTTGACGAGGAAGTCGGAGAAGGCCAGCCCGACGATACCGCCGAGGCGGAAACGCACGCTTGCAACAGCGCCTCCGCACAGAGAGAAGAGCGCGCTTGAAGCCAATATAAGGAAGAACGTCCCGAATATCTTAAAATATAATTTCTGCGGCGTAACACCGGAAAATCTCGCCACGGCCCAGCTTAAGATCAGGAACGGTATTACATAAGCGCTGAAACCCATGATGAAAAATATTACTGCACTAAAGATAGCGCCGAAAAGGCCGGCAAAGTTCCTTAAGGGATAGTTTACCTTTGAGGTAAAAAGAGAGATATCTGAAAATTCAAACGTTATGAAGCTTATAAATACGAGTATGGCTATGGCAAAAAGTATTATCGCCTGTATTTCATTCCATCTGGTCTTATCCACCCCGCACCTTCTTCTAACCCCGTATCTTCTTTAAGAAGGTGCGGGGTCGATCATGCCTTGTGCCTTTCAGGCCGGGGCTGTTAACAGCCCCGGCCTGTACAACGGTAAATCAGCGCACTAGCGCTATAACTGCCGCGCCGACAAATATACAATATATGCCGAAGAGAAAAAGCATGTTCCTCTTTAATATCCCGAAAAGCGCCTTGATCGCCGCTAACCCCGTCACCATGGCGGCGATGCCGCCTATCGCGAACGGGAGGGCGTCTATAGATACAAGATTACCACAAATCTGGCGTGCCTTCAATAAATTCGCGCCTAAGACCGCGGGCAGGGCAAGGAGGAATGAAAACTTAAGCGCGGCCTCTTCGTTTAATCCCGCTATCAGTCCCGCGCCGATCGTAGCGCCGCTGCGCGATATACCGGGTATCACTGCGATACCCTGCGCTATACCTATAACGAGCGAGTTTAATATGCCCACCGGCCTATCTTTGCGTATCTTCTTCCAGTAGGCCGCGAAAAAACTCGCGATGAACAGAAATATTCCCGTGATTATAAGACAGCTGCCGACGAGCCGCGCGTCCGTAAACAGCGGCTCTGCGATACCCTTTAATAATATGCCTATCAGGAATGTGGGCACGCAGCCGATCACAATAAACTTGAGCACTTGGCTACCCTTCCTCATCATATCCATGATATCTTTCCGGAAAAATATCACAATGGAGATAAGCGTGCCGAAATGCAGGAAGATATCAAAGACGAGCATATCTTTCCTGAAACCGAATATATTCTGCATTATTACAAGATGCCCGGAGCTTGATATGGGAAAGAATTCGGTGATGCCTTGAACAACTCCTAATATAACCGCCTGGACTAAGCTCATTGCTACCCCTTGCACCGAATCACGAATCACGAACGACGAACGACGAACTCAGCTATTTACTTCCCAGTATGCCCGAATCCGCCGTGCGAACGCGCGGTTTCGTCAAGCTCTTCAGCCACCGCGATATCAGCCCTTACAACCTCTTTTATCACCATCTGGGCAATCCTATCGCCGCGCCGTATAATAAAGTCCTCCCTGCCGTGGTTTATCATTATCAAATTTACAAGGCCGCGGTAATCCGAATCTATTGTTCCGGGCGTATTGACCAAACTTACGCCGTGCTTCAACGCCAGGCCGGATCTGGGCCGGATCTGGGCCTCGTACCCTTCAGGCATAGAAATATAAAAGCCAGCCGATATAAGTTTTATATCGCCTGGCATTAGAACCACTTCGCCGTTTACGTCGGCAGTAAGATCCATCCCGCTCGAGCCGCTTGTCGCATACCGCGGAATAGGAAGATCGCCACACCCTTCCTTCCTCTTGAGGAGTATCTTTACTTTTTTCAAGTTCGCTTATCTTTTATGCTTATCTAAGTAGGGCACCCTTAAGGGTGCCCTACAGCTGTGGATAACTATTATCTCTTCCTGTCTTTTTCAGGGTCGGGCTTATAATCAGGGTCGGCCTGCTTCTTTGATAAATTCAGCCTCCCCTGCTCGTCTATCTCGGTCAACTTCACGTCAAATTCATCGCCCATCTTCACCACATCCTCTACATTCTTGACAAATTTGTTGGCAAGCTCGGAAACATGCACCAGGCCTTCTTTTCCCGGAAGGATCTCCACGAACGCCCCGAAATTCATGATCCTCTTTACCTTGCCCTTATAGATCTTTCCTACCTCGGGCTCCTCTGTTATACCTTTGATTATAGCGACCGCCATTTCTATCGCCTTGGGATCGGTGCCGGCCACCTGAACAGTCCCGTCATCGTCTATATCCACTGTGGCGCCTGTATCCTGGATAATCTTCTTTATCACCTTGCCGCCCGGCCCTATCACAGCCCCGATCTTCTCCGGGTTTATCTTTAAAACCGTTATCCTCGGCGCGAACGCCGAAACATCGCCCTTGGGTTGTTTTATCGTCTGCATCATCTTTTCCAATATAGTCAAACGCGCCTTCTTTCCCACTGCCAGCGCCTCTTTTATGACATCATAACTTATGCCCTGAATCTTCAGATCCATCTGGAGCGCCGTGATGCCATTCCCGGTTCCCGCCACCTTAAAATCCATGTCTCCGTAATGGTCTTCTACTCCGCCTATGTCGGTCAATATTATTATATCCTTCCCTTCCTTCACCAATCCGATGGCTATGCCGCTCACAGGACTGGATATAGGAACGCCCGCGTCCATCAATGACAGCGTGCTCGCGCAGACCGTCGCCATGCTGGACGAGCCGTTGGATTCCAGGATATCTGAAACGACCCTGACGGTGTACGGGAATTTCTCTTTGCTCGGCATGACCGGTTTAAGCGACCTCTCTGCCAGCGCGCCGTGCCCTATCTCGCGCCTTCCGGGGCCCCTGATCGGCCTCACCTCTCCGACTGAGAACGGCGGGAAATTATAATGCAGCATGAAACTCTTCTGCGTCTCGCCTTCAAGCGCGTCTATCATCTGCTCGTCGGCGCTCGTGCCCAGAGTCGTTACCGATAGGCTCTGAGTCTGGCCGCGCGTAAATAAGCCGGAGCCGTGCGTGCGCGGCAATACGCTGACCTCGCAGGTTATCGGCCGGATCTCGTCAAATGTCCTGCCGTCAACGCGCTTCTTCTTCTCTATTATGAATTTGCGCACCTCTTCCTTTTCGGCCTCATAGAGCGCGCGCTTTACGTCTTTTTCCGTATATCCCGAATCCTCTATCACGAATTTTTCTATCAATTCTTTACAGAGCTCTTCCATCGCGTCTTCGCGCTGCTCTTTTGTATGAAGCCGGTTTATTTCGTCTAATCTAGCGACCGAAGCTGATTTTACCTTCTTAATCAGATCGTCGTCTATGTTATGGAGGGTGGCTTCTCTTTTTGCCTTCCCGCAAATTTTGCGCATCTCTTCCTGCATCTCTATCAACGGCTGCATCTGGCTGTGGCCGAACTTGATCGCCTCCAGGACAATCTCTTCAGGAAGTTCATTGCTGCCTGACTCAACCATCAATACGCTGTTTTTATTGCCGGCGACAACAAGGTCAATATCGCTTGAGATGAGCTCCTTAAAAGTGGGATTGACCACAAATTTTCCGTCTATCCTGCCTACCCTGACAGCCGCTATGGGGCCGGCAAACGGGATGTCGGATATTGTAAGCGCTGTTGACGCGCCGAGCATTGCCAGCACGTCAGAATCGTTTTCGCTGTCGCTTGATATGACTATGGCTACAATCTGTATCTCGTTGATAAAGCCCTTGGGAAATAGAGGCCTTATGGGCCTGTCTATCAGGCGCGCGGTGAGTATCTCTTTTTCGGAAGGCCTGCCTTCGCGTTTAAAAAATCCGCCCGGGATTTTCCCGGCGGCATAGGTCTTCTCCTGGTATTCGCAGGTAAGCGGGAAAAAATCTATATCTTCCCTCGCCTCTTTAGAACAGACCGCTGCAACTAAAACGACTGTGCCGCCTAATTGTACGGTGCAGGCGCCGTCCGCCTGCTTTGCCATCCTGCCGGTTTCAATAATTATGCTCTCTTTTCCTATTTTTTTCTCAAATTTTTGCATTCTATACCACCTTTATGTTTGTGCGGAAGTTTTTCATGAAAATACCGGTATGAAGAGGTTAATCAAAACTACTTTCTCAGGTCCAATTTCTTTATTATATCCTGATACCCTTCAGGGCTTTTTCTCTTCAGATACTCCAGAAGCCTTCTGCGTATGCTGACCATGCGCAGAAGACCATGCCTGGAATGATGATCTTTCTTATGCGCCTTGAAATGATCGGAAAGCGAATTTATGCGCTCGGTCAGGAGCGCGATCTGGACATTGGGCGAACCTGTGTCCTTTTCGTGCACCTTGTAACCACCTATCAAATCTTTCTTCTTCTCTTTCGTTAAAGCCATCTTAATACCTTTCTTATTCTTAAAGTAATCTATTATAGTATCATAATCATATTCATCTGTAAAGCAAATTATCTTTAAGCGAAGCCCGGGCGGCCTGTTCATCTCTCTTTATCTGCATTATCAAACTATCTATTGTATTAAATTTCTTTTCGTCCCTGAGCTTCCTGACAAAGATTATCTCCAGGTCCCTGCCATATATCCTGCCATGAAAATCAAATATGTGCACCTCTATGGACGGCTCCTCATCGCGGCCATGGTCATAGAAGGTCGGCCTTATACCTATATTCATGACGCCTTTTAAGGCCCTCCCTTTAAACTTAACCTTTACAGCGTATACGCCGCCGGGCGGCATAGCTTCATGATGGGGATTCACATTTGCTGTCGGGTAACCGAGCCGGCGCGCCAATTTAGCGCCTCTTACAACGGTTCCGAGGATAGAGAATGGCCTGCCCAGGAGCCGTGAGGCATATTTAATGTCGCCATTCATGACCAAGCGCCTTATAAGGCTGGAACTCACTATGCGGCCGGCCACCTTCACGTGCCTTATCACCCTTACATTCATAGAGAATCGCGCGGCTATTGTTTTAAGTTCATCCGTATCCGCGCTTGCGCCTTTGCCAAAAAGAAAATCCTCGCCCACAAATATCTCTTTTGCGCGTAATCTGTCCGCTATGATATCCTTTATGAATTTTTCGGCAGGAAGGCCTGCCATTTTTCTATCAAACTTCATTACGAGTACTCTGTCTATGCCTAATTCTTTGAGCAGCCGCACCCTGTGCCTGAGAGAAATCAAACTCGGGATAAAGCTGTGCGGTTTTAAAATTTTCAACGGATGAGGGTCAAAAGTTATAACAACGCTTTCAAGCCCTTCTGTACGCGCTTCGCGCGCCACCTTTTTAATAATAGCCCTGTGGCCGATGTGCACACCGTCAAATACGCCGATTGTCACTACGGAATTTTTCACGCTCATGTTATCGAACCGTCATTGCGAGCCCTGTACCCGAGGCACGAAGTGCCGAGTGGTACAGGGCGAAGCAATCTCAAAATACTTTTTAATGATCCGGCATCCATACTCTTTAACTCTTCCAAGGTAGCTGCTTCACTGATAGTAAAATCCCCTGACCGCGTCCTGCGTAATCCCGATAAATACGCGCCGCATCCGAGGGCCGCGCCTATATCGGCGCATAGCTGCCTTACATAAGTGCCTTTTGAACAGCTGACCTTAAATGAGATTTCCGGCAGGTCAATGCCGGTTATCTCTATCGAGTGAATAGTCACCTTCTTCGGCTCTACCTTTACCTCTATCCCCTTCCTGGCAAATTCATATAATTTCCTTCCTTTAAATTTTTTCGCGGAGTAGGAAGGCACTGCCTGCTCTATCTCGCCCAGGAATTTATTGAAGACGTCTTTTATCTCTTTTTCGGTGACCTTTGCGCAGGCACGTCCCGCACTTATCCTGCCCCATGCATCGCCGGTATCCGAGGTGGCGCCGAGCGTCAGGGTCGCCTCATACTCCTTATCATCATTAAGGAAGGAATTCGATTTCTTGGTATATTTACC
>Ga0315284_10009138_pt1 | contig 14151 bp, 7 predicted proteins | sample YL17G09_16_MG_FD_203696 | JGI IMG/M metagenome (GOLD analysis project Ga0315284, IMG submission 203696) | Sediment microbial communities from Yellowstone Lake, YNP, Wyoming, USA - YL17G09_16 | ecosystem: Environmental > Aquatic > Freshwater > Lake > Sediment | place: USA: Wyoming | collected... | reverse complement strand
TCAAGGTTAAAAGATCGGTTCTATAATTTTGCGATTTGTTTGTAATGATATTGTGGTACACATCGTATATCCATCGGAAATCCTGTGTTTGTTTTGAAAATTGAATCCAGAAACTGGCAGTGACATTATCGTCTTTACCATTGGTGATTATTTCACCAAAAACTTTCCGGGTTATAAAATTGTCGTTCCAGTAGCCAGCATGTATTTGATAAGGTGAAGACTCGTGCGCAGGTTTCTTCTTCTGAAGTGAATTATTTGTTGATGAAGTGGTAGTCTCTTTCACGGCAGCGAAAGTAAATTCCTTTGAGAAATTCATGATAAGTATGAATGAGATGAGCACGTTATTAAGTTTCATAGATTTTGTAAAGTAATATGTGTATTTTACTTACTAACAATATATTAGAATAATATACGAAGTCCAAGTGCGCCTAATTTGTTCTCGTTGTTCTGGGAAAATGTATCATAGGGTGTGTATGTATAGAATATTCCCAAAAAATTCGCTGTGCCTCTCAGGAATACATTGAATGTAATGCTTATTTTCTGCTCTGTCGAGTTATCCGCTTTTATCCATACATGTTGATTGAGACTGATGAAAGAGACGAGATTATTGAATGTTCCGATATGATATCGTGTCAGGCTGAAAAGCTCGTACCGATATGTATGGTTTTTCGCCACCCATATTGAATGAGAACCGTATAAAAATGCGCCGACGTTTATCTGACCGTCAAGTTTATTTATAAAAGAATTATAGGTATTTTTATACCGCTCTGGTAAATACAGAAAATATGAACCTTTTGACCCGATTCCCAGGCGAATACTGTTTTGCCAGAAAGCACCATTGTAATCTTCAGTGCGGCTGATGGCATATATGCTCTCATGGTGGAATGATCCTCGTATAAGCCATGTCCTGAATTCATATCTGAATCCGGGAGAGAGGGTATAACGGATTCTGTCCAATGTAAAAATGCTTGAATCCGAGCGTGAAATGATGGTCATGTTTCCAACCTGGCCTGTTATAATGAGTTTTCTATTCTGAAATATATCGACATACGCCATAAACTCAGCACTATATCCCGGGTATAAGTTATTGTTTCTTATGACTCCATTGACATACGGTGCAAAAGATGTGACCCCGTGAGTATGCATCAGCAATCTCGCCTCCGCGGTTTCTCTTCCTATAAACACCACAATTAAAAACAATATGAGGTTTTTGACCATTATAACTTTTGTCCATACATTATGTTTCAGATATTCTTTCAGTTCAATAAACAGATATGTGTGAGGTGACAAAGGCGCCTAAAATAATATTTTGAATCCCGCTGAACCCAATCCATCGGTATTATCGAGTAAAAACGTATCATAAATGGTATAATTATAAAACAATTTGGGCAAAATTAATTGTCCCTTTACGGAATGCATTAACGGTGATATTAACTTGATGTTCCGGGGATTTATCAATTACGGTCCATACATGCTGGCGCAAGCTGCAAAAAAACACCCATTTTCGAAATGCTCCGAGGTGATATCGTATGAGACTGAATAATTCATACTGATATTCGTGGTTTTGCCCTGATAACAACGTATTTTTTGCGGGAATATAATAACCGACATTCAACTGCGCATCCCATTTATTAATGAATGTGTTATTTTTGGTTATGTACTGAGCGGGTAGATAAAGATAATATGATCCCTTTGAACCTACACCGACTTGAAAACTGTTCCACCAAATGGATCCCTTAATTTCTGGACGATTTATCATATGAATGCATTCGTGGTGAAGGGCACCTTTGATAAGCCATGAACTGGATTCGAAACGGAATCCCGGGGTGAGTGTGTAACGAATACGATCCATTTTCATCCCGGTTTTATCCTGCTGTGTTATCATTGTTGTGGTTCCAAGCAAGCTATTGAAAACAAATGCAATTATATTGAAGAAGTCAACGTTGGATATATATTCCGAACGGTATCCGGGATAGAGTCCTTCAGATTTATTAAAACCATGAATGTAAGGCGCGACTGTAATGTGCCCGTGGGTGTGCATTATCAATTCCGCCTGAGCAGCCTCGGAGATTAGTACAGTACAGATAATAAGTACATAAATAGCGGGCTTTTGCATGAATGGATCGATAATTCCCTTTATTAGAATGGTATTTTTTTATATTATACAATACATAAGGCGGTGTATTCCATCATATTCATGAAAAACAGAAACTCTGATATCCGTTTTATGATTAATCCTCGTTTTTCTGGTTGGTCTTACCGATTATTCGTTCATGAAATATAAGTAATGCGCTGATATACTCCGAAAATTTTTTTTTATGAACGAGAGAACTGAAGTCTCATGCTTATAGTATATGCCATGACTTAAACACCTGAGAATGTGAATGAAAGGATGATGTCCTGTGGCTTCTTTCAAAATAATAATACTCTCAATGATCTTCATCTTTGTCATCCTCGTTTCTGTACTCTATCTTGCTGCCTCTCCCTACGGTGAAAACGTCATTCGCGTTGTCCTCGAAGACAGGCTGGGAGAAGCCCTTGGTCAGCGTGTCAGTATTTCATCTCTCGAGACTAATATCTTCTCTTATGTGGAACTCAGAGGATCTGTGCTGCCGGTAACAACAGGAGAAGGGGATCGACCGTTCTTAACCGTTGATCATGCACGTGTCAGCTACCGTCTCTGGCGTGTATTCAGACATGGATTTTCCGCTGATTCTGTTGTTATCGACAGTATGCGTGTTGCCATCATCCGTGACGAAAAAGGGCTCCATATACCCGGCACCGGCAGGAAAAGAGAGGGTGAACGAACCGGCCAGCCGCTCGATTTCCGGCTGTACTTTGCTCAACTTGAAATAAAAAATTCTTCACTCACATACGATGACCGCATTGTGCCGCTCCAGGTTTCCGCCGGAAACGTCGATATCGCCATACGAGAGCGAAATGACAGTATCTCCGAATTTCAGGTTGAAGCAGTTACCTGGAATGCAGCATACAGGGAACACGCTCTCATGATTGACAGCCTCGCGGTCACGGGGAGATTAACCGGAAATGAAGTGATCCTTGACCGTTTCGAACTCGATTTTCCTGGACTCAGATGTTTTCTCGCCGGAACGGTCGGTATCGGTGATTCTCCGGTAGCTTTCAACGGAGAGGGAAAGATCGAGGGAAGCATTACACCAATTGCATCGTTGTTCAGCGATACTTTTCCATCATGGTTGAACCCGCGGTCGGGAATGACCATAACAAACATAGGATTTTCTGGGAATATCGCCAATCCGTCGTTGATAGTTACAACTCATATCACCGATATGCAGTTGCGGGACACGGTTATACCTGAGGTTTCCCTGGAAGGATCATATACTGACCGGGTGGCGACAATATCCAGGATGAGCCTCGATCTGCTCGATGGCAGTGTTGTCGGCGAGGGGAAGGTCGTTGTCGATTCACTGTTAATGCATGATTTCTCGCTGACACTGAATGACCTACAACTCGACCGTGTCTGGGAAATGATCTATAAAGATTCTTCGCCCTACCGGGGGAAATTCACCGGAATATTGACGACAGGCGGACCCCTGAGATACCCTCGTGATCTCACTGCCGCCGCGCACCTTTCAATGGAAAAAATGACTTATCAATCACAGAAGCTCGATGATTTCGAGACCGACATGATATACGAAAAAGGTCGGTTCAATCTGGCCTTCGCACAGGCCGGCACTGTATTGAACGCCGGTGTCAGTCTTGATGGTGAGGAAGTGAGGGGTACGTTTCGATTTCAAACAACAAAACCTGGAGGACTGGCAGGATTTGCAAGAATATTTGAATTGAATGGAAACCTTGATGTAGCCGGTACCATATCGGGCACCATCAGAAATCCCTCGATAACAGCCGATTTCGATGGGAGAAATATTCGCTTCCATGGGTTTCCGCTCGATTCGGCGCATGGACGAGTTCTTTTTGAAAACGGAGCTGTCGTGCTGGAAGAAAGCATATTCTCCGGCAAGTTAGCTTCTGTAGATTCTCTGACAGATCCCTTTCATGTTACCAGTCTTCATGGAGGTGTATACTATTCCGGAACTATCAAAGGCCCGGTGAATGATCTCGAAGGTCGTATCGAATTGCGATTGGTTAATCCGGAATACCGCACATACCGTCTCGACAGCGTCGAGGGGCTGATATCCGTCAGAGACCGGAAAATCACAGTCGAACATTCTCTGATTAAACAAGATTCCCTTGCGGTGGAAATGACCGGTTTTCTTCATCTCCCATCGAAAAGCGGTTCTTTAACGTTGGTATTCTCTCGTCAGATATCGGATGATGCACACCGGGAAACCATCCAGACCGCCCCCCTGAAAACTGCTGATAATGGTTTTCCCCAACGTGAGCCATCCGGCACTATGAATATCGGCTTTTCCTTTGCCGATCCGGATATGATCGGGCTTAAAGTCAGGGGCACTGCTCTCCATAGTGGCCAGATTGCTGATGTCTACCAGGATTCCCTGTCCATCGAAGGACTTCTCGATTTCGATCTGGAATTTGAAGGGACACCGGAAAAGCCTTCCGGGCGGTGTGATTTTTTTCTTGATTCTCCACGATTCAGGCAGGTGGAAATGGATTCGTTGAGGAGCAGCCTCCGGGTAGAACCGGACAAACTTATCGTTGATTCCCTGGAAATGTATCTGAACAACCAGAAAACGAGCGCCCGGGGAGAAATTGAATTAAAACATAGTCCCAAAGGGTATCCTGCTATCACAGGGCAGAGTGCCATGCGCTGGACGGCAGAGGGCAAAAATATCATCGTACAGATGGTAAAGCTGGTGCTTCCACCCGACATGACAGTGACCGGAGGCAGCAGTTATAGTCTGGAGTGCAGTGGTACTTTCGGAAAACCGGTCATACGGGGAAATTTCATTATCAGCGACGCCGAATTCCGGATAAAGCCCGGTGCACCGCCCATACAGAAACTGAATATCAGCACCTCGCTTCAGGATACAGTCCTGGTTATCGACCGGGCGGAAGGTTCGGTCAGTGATATCCCCTTTATTCTGACAGGTCTTATAGCGACCAGCGACTGGAAACAGTTCAGAACAGAGGGGAAAATACTTGTTTCCGGCATCGAATCATTTGAGGGCGCGGGAACATTTACTACGGATTATCTCGATTACCATGTGAGTATAAAAGACTTTGATATCGCTCTTCTGCGGCCCCTGACCCCCGGTATTCATGACCTCACGGGCAGGGCATTTGCAACAGTCTCGGTCAGCGGTTCGTTTCAGGAACCTGATATTAATGGCTCTTTGCATGTATCCGGTGTCGTTTTCCAGATTCCATATTTCAATATTCCAGTATCACAGGGCGCAGCATCCGTACAGTTCGGTCATAAAGCCGCCCGTCTGGACTCATTGACGGCGTTGATTGACAAAGGTACTATCTTCGCTTCCGGAAACGCTGCTTACAGTGAGAATACTCTGACCCAGCTCGATCTGAATGCGGCGCTTTCCGGTGTAACCTTCATACGTCCGAAGAATTTTTCGCTGGCTGTCGACACGTCTCGATTAACCCTGACGAAACGTGGAAACAATTACGATCTCGAGGGAGAGATTGACCTCGGGGAAAGTAAACTGGAAAGGGATTTTCAGCCCAGGGCACTTCTTCCCTTTATGGAAAAGGTAGATCGCCCGTCCCCATCTCCATCGCCCTTTCTGCAATATGTCAGGATGAATGTCATGATCAGAGGCGGGCGGAAACTATGGGTCGACAATAACCTGGCGCGCCTGCGTATCAGTTCCGATATCGGGATGATCGGCACCCTTGCCCGCCCGAACGTTACCGGAAGACTGTCTGTCGAGGAAGGGTATATTTTGTATGTGGACCGTAAGTTTATAATCAAACGCGGCATCATGGATTTCATCGATCCAAACCGGCTCAATCCCCTCATCGATCTCTCCGCGGAAACATCACTGAAAAGCTATCAGACCCTCTCCGCAACACCGTATGAAATAACCCTGACTGTCAACGGCTCTCTGGACCAGGCAGCGTTCGAACTGACATCGCAGCCGCCCCTGGACAAACCCGATATCATCGCATTGTTGACAGTCGGCGCAACCCGCCAGCAACTTACCGGTCAGACTGCAGACGGTACTGATACCTCGCTGAAAGGGATAATCATGGAACGAGCCGAGATGCTGTCCAGTCAGAAGATTTCCGGCTATGTTTCAAGAAAATTCGGAAATTTGCTCGGGCTTAAAGAGGTAAGCATCGAGGGTAATCTCTTTAATGTCAGTAAATCATCAGGACCGCAGCTTATCGCTTCCGAGCAAATCAGCGACCGGATGGACATTACATATTCCACTGCAGTCGGTCACATGAACGAACAGAAAGTACGCCTCGATTACCGTTTGAACACATACATTTCTATCATGGGAGAGACAGACCAGAAAGGTCGGTCTGGACTTGACCTGAAATACCGTCTGAGGTTTAAATGAGGTTATTCAGGATAACATGCTGGACAGCGGTGTTCTTTGCCGTGTGTTCAGGATTATCTTCACCGGTCAGAGCTGAATCGAAGAAAAAGATCCGGGTGGAGCATATAATCTTCAAGGGTAACAGTGTTTTTGGGGAAAGCAAGCTCTCGGAGGTTATGGTGACACGGTCGTCACGCTTTCTGCGTCCTCGTTATTACCATGAAGAAAACCTCAGTGAAGACCTCAAATCGCTCGAACTCTTTTATCATCAGCACGGTTATCTTGAAGCGGCTATCATTGATTATAAAGTGGAAACGGATTCGACCACGTATAAGGCAACTATACGAATTACCCTCTCGGAAGGGGAGCAGACGCAGATTGAAGGGGTGAGCATTCTGGGAAATATTGTCTTTTCGGACAGTCTTCTGGCTGATAAAACCAGTATTCGAGCCGGGCAGCCATACCGTCAGAAAAGAATCGATGATTCAACCGAGGCATTACTTGTTTACTATGCAGAGTATGGGTACCTCGATACTGAAGTGACGCCGGATATAAGAGTCGATACCGAAACACACCGGGCGCTCATCGACTATTACATATCTGAAAAATCTCAGTACAGAATCGACGATATTCAGATTCAGGGGCTTGAAAAGACACGAGAGACCATTGTCATGAGGGAGCTGCTCTTCCGGCCCAATGAAGTCATCAATTATTCACATCTTCTTACATCACAGCGAAACATTTATCTGACCGGTTTGTTTCAGAGCGTTTTTATCCGCCCGCACGCGCCTTCTGGCGGTGATTCAACAAAAAAAGACATACAGGTGATTGTAAAAGAGAGTATGACGGGTGAATTCAATGTGGCTGGTGGGTACGGTTTGGTGGACAAGGTGCGGGGGAAAATTGAAATTTTCAACAACAATGTCCGTGGAACCGCTCTGAAACTCGGGCTGACGGGGAACGTCAGTTTTGTCCAGAACAGCGTCGAGTCCTCTTTCACCGATCCATGGACATTTGGAAAGCCGCTCAGGACCGATATCAATCTCCTTGTCGAGAAAAAAGTTGAGCCGGGTTACAACCTCGCCCGTATCGGCGGCAAAATCACCATGGGGCGAATGTTCCGGAAAAACAATCTTACAGCGACCTACCGTCACGAACAGGGGAAGTTGAGTAATATCAAAGGGACGGATATTCCTGAGAAACTCACATCGAATACGAGAAGTATCAAGCTGGCGTTCAGCCATGACACACGCGACAACCTGTTCAATTCTTCAAGGGGTTTATTCTTTGAAGCAAGCACCGAGGCGGGCGCTTATGTCACATCGCAGACACGGCTTTTTTATCGGTATAATACCATGATAAAATATTTCTATCCTATCGGTCAAAAAACTGTTATTGCAACTTCAGCAGAGCTTGGTTTGTTTGATGCCGAAGGCGGCCTTGATGCTATTCCGCTGTATGATCGGCTCTATGCCGGCGGGCCGAATGTCCTCCGTGGTTTCTCATACGAAAAAGTGGGTCCCCTCGACAAAAAAAGAGTCCCGGTTGGTGGAAAGCTGAAGTTCGTCTGGAATCTCTGTGAAATACGCCGGATTCTCTATAAAATGGTCGGAGGGGTCGTTTTTATCGACATCGGCAACGTCTGGACGAATCCACGGGATGTCAGTATACAGGATTTACGGGTCTCTCCGGGCCTGGGGCTGAGAATCAACACACCCATCGGTCAGGGCCGTCTCGATTACGGTTTCAACATCGACCGTCAGGCTCACGAATCGCCCTCGCAGGTCTATTTCAGCATGGGACAGGCATTTTGAGGTTATGGATTTTTTGAGGATATTCTATATTGTAGAGATCAAGCGAAAACGGACGCCTAAAGCAAATCCGGCTGAACGAGAAAATTAAGAATTTCCGGAAATATGGGCTATCCAAGCAGGACAAGTTCCTTTATGTATTAACGACGGAAAACTTTGATGTAACCACGAGGCCGGTAGAGTATCCCGATTGTCGTCCGATGATTCAAAGGGTTGAGAAAGAGTTTTGGCAGCTTTTGAGATTGGCGGGGAAACTGCCGGAATACCGGTATAGGTTTGCGGTTTTGCATAAGTTCAAAGAGTATGAGAAGGCCGTTTGGTAGATGCCGAGCGGACGAAGGGTGAAGATTATTACATGAAAATAGATGTATGTAATTAACGATCAAGGCTCAGCGGGTGCTATTAGCGATCTGTAGGGGCTGCTGGTTTGAAGCTTTAAATTTTATCAAAACTACCAGAGGAGTTGTTCTTGAATTTTGCAGGAGCATATAAATAACGATCTAAAGAGTGGACTACATTATAATAGTATGTTGGTCCTTCAATGTAATCATTCAAGATCTGTTCAACATCATTTCTGCCAAGATATTTTGAAATGATTTTTGCCGCCAACAATCGAATATTATCATTCTCGGAATATAATAATTCCTTTGCGAGGGCTATTCTGTCTTCCCTTCCTAACATGTTATCTGATCCGCCGCTATCTCAGATATGATCTTATCTTGGGACTTGACCAACTCTCGGATTATTTTCTCCGGATTACTGCTTAGTTTGATTCCGACACTTACCGCTCTTTCTTTAGTGGAACCGTAGGATTTTTTAGCTACATCAATAAGTCGTTCTATGTCTGTAGTATCACCATACTTCTCTATTATTGATATGCATGAATCATCAGCCATTCCATACTTGAGCTTTCCTATATACTCTCTGGCAATATCGATGTCGGACTTATCATCTAATTTAGATATGCCATTTATTGCTGAAGAAGTAAGTTTATCTCTGATGAATTGTTCCGTGTCTGGATTGTACAATTCAAATACTATCGAAGCCTGCTCACCGTATTGAGATTTCACTTTATCGATAGACTTATTCATAAGACTTTCAAAATGATCCTCCAAATCAAACCTGAGCCGTTCAGCCACATATGTGGTATGTGTACTAGCCAGAGCCTCATATGCTCCATCCACATATACAGAGTAAAAATATACCATATCTTCAAGTTCCTCCTTGGTCTTTTTTGAAAGGACTAAGGGAACGATATCATCCTCTGTGACTTCTGATCTAGAGAGACTCAAAAATGTAGCAGGAGTTTTTGGTCTTGGGAATAACTTGGAGATTTCACTAAGGCTGAACTCCTCACCATTTTTAAGGAGCCATTCAAAACCAATTCTCCTGACAAGCGAGTCAGGATCTTTAAGGATTTGTTCTGATATTTCTTTAGTTAGTGAACCAACCTTAGAAAGGTAGTCTGCTGCGAATTCTCTAACTCTCGGGGCTGCCTCAAAGACTGCTGAAATTAGCAAAGGCTTGCTTATGATGAGATTACGTTTTTCGCCGGATACCCTATAAGCCCTGGTCACTACTTTTGATGTATCTTTTAGAATTACAAACGATTGCTCTGGATCATGTAGATAGAGCAAATCAATGTATGCCGATAAAGCAAGATCCTTCACTTCTTCAGTGGGATGACTTAAAAGTGGCTTCAGGAGCTTTAATGCATTTATGTCTTCGCAAAACCTTAGTAATTTTAGGCATGCAATAACAACTTTTTGCTCCTCATCCTGTAGCAATTTGCTGATCAATTCAAGTGGAGGGCATGTGTTTGATTGTTCGAGGGATAGCAAAGCTCCTTCCCTGACAATGGTATTACGATCGTGCTCAGACAGGGAGAAGAGAATGCCCTCTATTTCGGTAATATCTCTTTCGGAAAGCCAATACCATCCTGGCACGACATTAGAAGCATGACCAAAGTAAGTTCGTATCAGGAACCGCCACTCATTGAGAGTCAGTTCCCATTCCTTCCTCTTACGATATACTAAGTTAGCTTCATGACTACCCCATATCTCCCCTATATGTGATTCAGAGAATAGTGCAGTGGTTGACAGGTGGGCGCGAACTCGCTCCCAGTACTCTATCTCTGTTTCTTTGCCATTCCCCAAACATCTGGTCAGCTTGGAGAAGACCCCAATGAGCTGAGCATTCTTTTCGTTATAGGTACTCGATGGCTCCACTCTTTCGCTTTTGGTAGTTTTCACGGTAGGCGATTCGGTTTCTGAAGTGCCAACAGATTTCAGAGCCTTAGTGTAAAGGTCCAAAACGTAAGCACTTAAATCGTCGGAGACTATACCCGTGAAATGATTCAAGTTTTCAAATTCCTTAAATAATAGCTCTTTGCTTTCTACTAATTTCTTTTTAAAGTCTAGCGTTTTCTTGAGCTGTTCTCCTGGATCCTCATGTTGTTCCTCATCTACCCTCTTGAAAAGCATCCATATCTCTGGTCGATCACCACTCAGTCTTCTATTACGGGCAATAGTGAATTCCTCTTCGAAGCCAGAGCTGTATTCACCGCTACTGGTGCCCCAGCGTTTCCATATCATGCCAATAAATAGATCACAATTTTCAACATCTTTATTTATAAGTGATTGAGGCCGGGAAAAACCAGCTAAGGTATCTTCCCAACCCAAGAGTTCAATTTCCCACCCTGCACGCCTGCCATAGATTTTGTTTAGCCTTCCGACTACATCCCTTAGAGCCTTTCTCTCGTCACTTAAATCACTTGGAGATGCGACAAAAACTGATAGAATTTTTCTTTCCATTTTTGCTTCCGTTCAACGAGTCTCAGATATTCAGTTTTGCTTCTAACGTATAGAGTTTTATCCGTAGTGTAGAAGACATTTCGGATAAAACATGTTGAACTGAACCGCGTGACAGGTAATGTATAACTATCTATGGAGATTGTAAAGGGAGGTTTTACGATACGCTTCTATGCGGTGCCATGATAGACGAAATCGGATAGCGCAGGCATGTGTTCTCACACGGGCTGGTCGCCCGTTCCTCTGTCTATCGCAGGTTTCCCCAGCAGCAGGAACCAGATTCCATTGAAAACCCCTTCATCCAAAATCTTGAAACCAGCCCGGCTCGCCATGCGTTTCCAACCGCCCTTGGTTGTCAAAAAGAACGACAGCACATTGGCAACGGCAAACATCGCCCAACCTGGCACCCATACGACGAGCAGGAAGCGCCCGCCCGGTTTCAGGACACGCCACATTTCCCGCAGGCCATTCTCTTTTTGCGAACCGAGGTGGTCGATGGCATGGGCGCTGACGGAACTGTCGAAGGTATGATCTGGGAACGGCAATTGGGTAAGGTCTCCGTGCTCGATGCGCACGCGGTCATCGAGCGCGGCGAGACGAAGGTTCCGTTCCAGCAGTTCGCGGCCTCCACCGTAGATATAGTCGGAGTCGAAGAGGTCGAGCGCGACAATGCTCCCTTTTTTTAATACGCGCCCCAATGCGATGGTCGTTCTTCCTGCGCCGCAACCGCCGTCAAGAACGAGGTCGGACTCCCCGGACAGCAAATCGACCATTGGCAGGGCGGTATGGTCGGGCCGAGCAAACGACCGGGTGATAAGAGAACCCGTGAAGAAACTCGCTGCGAGAAGGACGAATATGAGCGCGAGAGGCCACCAAGTGGGGGCTGCAACTTGTATTGCCACGGCAACAGAGGCCGCGACGAGTGCGGCAATCCAAGGGCCCATCGTAAACCCCGGAGCCCACCCGAAATCGTAGTTCGTCGCGACAGCTGTGCCGTTTCCAACTCGCCGCCGCGTCCACCACCGAACAATCCTGCTGCCCCCCATGACGTAAAAGGAGGCCAGTAGCACGATCCCGCCAATAAGGTGAAAACACGCGAACAGAATGAGCACACTCGACACGGCCTTGAGTGAGGGAACGTAAATCATCAGCATGAGGCCTGCGGCCAACCCAAGCACACCTACTAACCACATGTGGCTATGGGTGTACCGATGCGTCTGATCTTTACTTTCCATCGACTGCACTTCCCGGGAATTCACAAAAATTTCATGAGTTGTTTGAGTTCACTGAGGTTGGACTTTTTTATCCGGCGTCTTATATTTTCCTCATATATCTTTCAGTATAATATAATTGATTAAAAGTTTCGCCAACAACAACTGTTTTTGACGCACCGAAATCAAATCCTCGAAATCCCTGAATTTTCAGGGTTTTTTTGTTGCCGTTTTTTACAGGTTTTTGACTCAGGGGTATTTCTGTAATATACTGATACAATAAAACATGCTCTTTTTGAAATTCAATACTTTTTTTCACGAAAGGAAAGCCATGTGGAACACACCAATACTAGAACGACTTGACCGAATTCCCCGGCTGTACTTAACCGAAGCCCACAAAAATTCGACAGGATTAACAGGAATGAAAAAAAGATATGATAAATCTCATGTAAATCTTGTAAATCCTGTCTATTAAAATATGTAGGGGTGCCAGCCTTCAAACCTTTATTGACATTTTCCGAAAAAAACGGTATTATTAATGCTCTTAAAAATAGTTGCCCCCATAGCTCAGGTGGATAGAGCGACGGATTCCTAATCCGCAGGCCGCGTGTTCGAGTCGCGCTGGGGGCGCCATGAATACTATATTTAGCGGCATTTTAATGGTACCGGCAGGCACCCTGTGCATTATGACAGGGTGAAAGAATATGAGGGATATACCGGATCGATCCGAACATTATTCCATGCGGGATAATTGTAATCCTGAACGGATGAAGAAAATCTTCAGCAGGATATTTCTTTTCATCTTTATCCTGTCGCTGATAGTCACAGTACTCCTGCTCATATCCGGGCGCGGAAGAGAAACAGGCCCGTTCGTCGTTATGTTTTTCGCATTTCTCGCACTCTATGTCAGAACGCATCCGGTCCTGTCAGTGGTCACCTTCAGCGTGTGGATGAGCACCTTCATAGCGGCGCCGATGTTCTATCCCGGTGTGTTTCTGGAATGGAACGGCGTGCAGATGAAGACGTTTCTCATGCCGATCATCATGTCCGTGATGTTCTGCATGGGTACCACGCTCAGCATCGATGATTTCAAACGCGTGTTTATCATGCCGCAGGCGGTGCTCTTAGGTGTATTCCTCCAGTACACCATCATGCCGTTCGTCGGCAAGGGTGTCGCCATGGTCATGGCGGTGAACAGGGAGGTCGCGGCAGGCATCGTCCTGACCGGCTCGAGTCCTGGCGGTGTCGCATCGAACGTCATCACCTTCCTCGCGGGAGGAAATGTGGCGCTTTCGGTGACACTGACCGCATTTTCGACAATGCTCTCGCCTGTCATGACCCCCACGTTTACGAAGTGGCTGGCGGGTGTGTATGTACCGGTCAGTTTCTGGGAAATGATGGTCTCGATTCTAAAAATGATCATTCTCCCGATCGGCGGGGGATTGCTGTCCCACTGGTTTCTTGACCGGATGGGGAAGGTGCATCCGGTTTACCGGAAAATTTCTGATTATATCATGCTCGGCCTCCCGAAATACTCCATGTGCGCTATATGTGTCGCCTGTGCGATCATGACCGCAAATGCCCGTGAACAATTGCTTATCGGGCCGATTGTCGTCAGTGTGGTGCTGTCTGTGATTCTTCATAACTTTTTCGGAATGGTGCTGGGCTACTGGGGTGCGCGGCTGGCACAACTCGGCGAACGTGACTGCCGGACGATCTCCATCGAGGTCGGCATGCAGAACAGCGGCATGGCTGCTGTTCTCGCCATGAATGTTCTCAAAAGCGAGCTCGCATCTATACCCGGGGTCGTCTATTCATCATGGCATAATATCACCGGTGCCATTATCGCCGGTTACTG
>Ga0315284_10009137_pt1 | contig 14151 bp, 8 predicted proteins | sample YL17G09_16_MG_FD_203696 | JGI IMG/M metagenome (GOLD analysis project Ga0315284, IMG submission 203696) | Sediment microbial communities from Yellowstone Lake, YNP, Wyoming, USA - YL17G09_16 | ecosystem: Environmental > Aquatic > Freshwater > Lake > Sediment | place: USA: Wyoming | collected... | reverse complement strand
AGGCCAAATCCGCCGCCCTGCCCTACTGGCAGGAGATCATCAGCCGGTACCCCAAGAGCCCGCGGTGCGAGCAGGCGTTCTACAACGCCGGCGTCCTGCTGTGCGAACTGGCCGAGGCGGCGGATGCCCCAGGCCTGCGTAGCTCCAAGAGCGAAGCAGGCTGGAAAGACGCCGCCTTCATGCTAGGCCGATTCTGCGAGTTCTACCCCAAGAACCCCTTCGTCGGCGACGCCTACGTCCGGGAGATCGACATCGCGCTGGAGAGGATGTTCGACCTCAAATTGGCGGAGAGCCTTGCCGACACAGGCAGCCAGTGGATCAAGAGGTGGGAGGACGCCGCAGCCCGGCCAGAAGCCAAGCCCGCGTACGGCCCATGGCAGGTTCCGCCTTCGATCCCCGACGAAGCCGCGATAAAGTTCGTCATCTATGACCTGCGACTTCGCGGCATATTCGCCGCCTATCTTGCGGAGAAGTACGAAAAGGCCAAGCACCTTCTGGCCGCCACCGGCCCACTCGAACCGAAGGATGGCCGGATAGATGCGGAGAAGGTGCAGAAGGTCGGCCTGTATTTCCTCCAGAAGGCAATAGTCGCCCAGAAGCCCATCTGGAATACCGATGTTCTCGCGAAGGCGAAGACTGACCCGCAGCGCACCGCCCTGAAGCTTGCCGATCTCTACTTGAAGGTCGTCCGGCCGGACAAGTCCGCCGCAATATACGAGCGGATTATCGACAAAGACCCAGTGTTCGCGCCGGCGTTGCCGGGACTGGAGCTTTATGCCTGCATCCAACTGGCCCGGTCATATTCGTACGACCGCAAGGACCATGACAAGGCCATCACCACTCTTCAAATGATTTACAAGCCGGAGTTTGCCAAAGAGCCGCAACTTGCGGAAGGGCTGGTCTGGCTGGGGACGTTGACGTTCAACTTCACCCAGGACGCAAAGAAGGCCATGCCCCACTTCGACTATGTGCTAAAGCACTTCCCGGACAGCCCATCGGCGGAGCGGGCCATGTATTTCTGCGCTCTCACAGCCGTTTCCGCAAAGGATAAAGCATTGGCGGAAGGAATCTGCAAAGGATTCATATCTAAGTACCCCCAGAGTAGCTGGGTGAAACACGTGACATTGCTCTTGAACAACGAAGTTGCTAAACTACCAACAAGGGAAAGGAGCAGCAAATGAAGAAGGGATGGCCTTGGATAATAACGACCCTAGCGGCACTGGTTTTTGCCGGACAGGCGGCCATCGCTGCCACCGGGCAAGCGCGATTGGGGCAAGACCCACGGTCGCCAGACAATGGGCAAATAATAAGCAACAACTTCGGCTTCGCTTTCATGGAGTATGTCGATAAGGGCTCCCCGCAAACCGACACTTGCACTACCGTAGATAAGAACAACAACCATACCCTCACGGCGATAGATGGCGTGGCATCGCCGGAAAACACGGAGGCTATCATCTACATCCTCAGTGGGGATACCGTCATCTTCTTCGGCAGGACCAGCGAATGCTACTACATGGTGACCGGAACCCCCGGCCGCGGAACTGGCGGTGGCGGAGTGAGCCCGGGCAAGTGGAACGCGGACTTTGACACCAATAGCGACGAATACGATACTGCTCATTTTGTCGTTTACATCAATGAGCGATACCGTAGCGACGACGATACATTTGTTGTTGGCGGCGAATCCGCAGTATGGATCGAGCTGACCAATGACCTCAACGGACCTTCTCAAAGGTACTTCAAGCTATCTCAGGAATCTCTGAGCGATGATGGCGCAGTGACCTTCTCCAATCCCGATGAAGTCTACGAGATCACACCACACACCCCCGTGTGTGTTTTTGCGTCTGGATCAATGGAAGGGGTAGTCTCCATCAAGGCATTTGAGACAGACGCTGACGGGGACCCACCGACGGGCGCCCCCGTTCTCGAGGCGACTGCGGCAGCGACCGTCAAGGGCGGCACAGTGGCGATTGTTCCTGACGACGGACAGGCCGGAACGACAGGGAACGTCGTGGGCAGCAACAAGGGCGCTACAGGGGAGAAACATTATGTATCACCGAAGAAGGAAAGCGATTTTGTTATTCTCAAGGCGACCGGCTTCTCGGGAGCCTTTGACGACATTTATAAATGGGACCCGGTTCCCACTGCCGGGACGGATGTGCAGCCAGTAACCGGTTCCCCCGAAAAGGTCAAGGTCAAGCGAGATGCGGCAAAGAAGATCGTCGTGAAAGTGCTCGATAAGGCTGCCCCCAACACCCAACGCGACCGAATGAACGTGTGGATTGTATGGGCGACGCCCAGCACGCCAGTGAAAGGTCCTGGCCCAACGATTATTCCGCAAAAGGGTCATGTCAACGTTAAGGATAGACACAATCCTCAACAACTAGGAGATGGTAGAGGCGTGCAAGGACCCACTTGGGTATTTGTGTTTACGATCGCGCCTATCGAAATGGTGGTCGGCAATAACGACCGCCCGGACTTCAGCGGTAAGAACGCGACTGATGTCCCTGGAGGTGAAATGACACATCTTCTGTTTGGCAAGAAGTTGAAGGAGGGAGCCATCACGAAGTGGGACGTGTCAAGGAGAGAAAGGGTCAGGGTTCTTTCTCCAACGGTAGGGAGCGAATGGTTTGACGGGATGTATCCAGGCAGAGTATATGACAACCTGCCCGTGGCGAATAGGGTGCAGGAGGATTATCCGACAGATCCTCGTATCGGAAACGACGATATTAACGCGGGGGAAAAGAACAACACGCCGAACGCCAACGGGCAAATTGGATCGGTAGACGGCCCAAGGATGCCGGTTTTGCGAAACGCGGCCGGTGCTCTTGGCGACACTGTCGAATTTAGGTGTCACTATGGGGAGTTCGTCCGACTAGAAATAGCCGGCAAGTGGTACAATGTATCTGATTTCCTGAACTGGCGTTTGCACGGCAAACTGAAGAAAGCAAGCGAGGCCGTTGATAATGTGAACTATAATAGTGACGGTGATAAGACTGATCAACTGTGGATAGATAATGGGTCGGTGTCAGACGCGACGAATCTGGGTTGGGAGTAATGCGATATTACCCGAACGTAGGCGCGCTTACGCCTAAAGGAGTCACGTATGTGGAGCAAGAATACTATATGTGCGATAGCAATCAGCGTAGTCGGAGTTTCCGCGATGGCAGTCGCCGCGACTGTGGGAGCTGCACCCGCGCGTAACAATGGGACGGCAGATCTGCCTGTTGTAGACCAACTGGTTAAGGAAATGCGAACCGACTTTATTCGAGAGAAAGTCAAGGAATATGGCGAGTTGATACAGAGCCACGACTACGACAAACGTAAGGCGGCGATCGACTTTTTTCACGATGTGCGGGCTGCCAGGGTAATTCTTCTTGCCATGCGAAGTGGCCCCTTTGATATCCGCGATTATGCGGCGGATGCGCTGTGCGATGTTGCCTGTGTTGGGGATGCATATGTCATTGAAGAGCTACTAGAGGCTCTTCGCGACACGACGCTATTAGTGTCAGGCGGAACTCCAGGACAAATAGCTATGGAGAAGTATCGTGTAACCGTAGTGATAGCGATGGAACGGATTACTAATGTGCAACTTGTAGAGGGAAAACCTCTCAAGATTCCGGACGAAGATGTGCCTGAGATAGAGAAGACCGTGAAGAAATGGTTGGAGAATAAATCGCCCAAGGGTGATGCGAAATCAAATAGAGGCACTTCTACAGGCGCTATGTGAGTTGTATGCGACGTATGGGTTACAGAGCGGTCGCTGGGATGGTGCTGTTGATATGGGCGAGCCCAAACGGATTCGCTCAGTCGGAGGCCCGTGTCATCGTCGAGTCGTTCTGGGGCTCGGCGGTGACGCGGGCTATCGCATCGGACTTCTCGGCGAGAACGGGAATCCGAGTTTCGTCCGAACTGGACGTGCTGAACCTTCGACGGTTCATCGACGGCAAGTGTGCGGTCGTGGCCCTGAGCATGCCGCCGAGTATGGACCGCGAACAGTGGATCTACGGTTTTCGCGCCAACGAGATCAGTCTGACTTCATACGTCGTGGGCCAAGCCAAGGTGATTGTGATCGCTAATGTTGGCAACCAGATGAAGGCATGCGATTGTGAATGGTTGCGTCGGGTGCTAGGCGAAGGCGGCCAGGATCCAACATGGGGCGGCAGCCGGACCCGTGTCAGGGTGTACGGCGAGAGCAAGAAAGACTCGATCAGCAGGCAGGTGTTGCGGCGCACGGTTATGCTCAGAGATGCCGCCAACAAGTGGGCCGGCTTCCAGGCGTACGGGGATAATTGGGAGGAATGTCTCGGTGAGGAAGCGGTGATAAAGAAGGTTAAGGCGGATAGAGACGGAATTGGATTTGTTCTCTTCCGTGATGCTGCTCCGACCGGCGTGAAAGTACTCTCTGTCGCAAAGTCGCCATCGGAAAAGCCCATTGCCATTGCCGGGTACCCCTCGATTCAGTCTGACTATCCGCTGGCCGAGCCGCTGGTCTTGTACCTCCATCCCACACGACCGGAAGCCGCGAGGCAGTTCTGCGAGTATGCCATTGGCCCCGATGGCTCCGCCATCGCCGCAAGGTTCGGCCTGGTCACGCCGTACATGCAAAGGCAAGCAGAGGCCGAGGCTCGCCTAGCCGATATGAGGGCCGGCAGAGGAGTGCGCGTTTCGGGCGTTGGCGATGGCGATGGCCGGGGGCCGTTTCAGAACCTGGCCGTCGAATACGTGCGGGCAAAGGCGACGATCCAGCCGGCGTACGGGCCGAGGGATTACGATGCTGTAGCCGTGGCGGCATTTGTCAGTGGTGGGCCGGGCAATGCGGAGCTTCTGCTCCTTTCCGACAAGCCCAGCGCTCGGGCGATGGAGCTTCATGGCAAGCAGTGGAACGCGCTGGGGCGGGATGCCAACGGCGGTTCGACCCCGCTCACCGCAGGTCAGCCGAACGGGGCGGGGCCGGCGGAGTATTTGCTGGCTGGGCGGGCGGCGGCGGTGATCGTCAACCCGGCCAACAAGATCGACGCCCTGACGATCGGCCAGCTCCAGGCCATCTTTGGCGGGGAGGTGGAAGATTGGGGGACATTGGGTTATAGCAAATCTCAAATTACTGGATCTCAGATTAAGGGATCTCAAAGCAAGGGATCTCAGATTAAGCCATATGGCCTGCGGGGCGACGACCTGGCCACGGGTATTTTCGAGAAGGAATGTCTGGAGCGGGCCAGGTGGAAGCGGGTGGCGATCAAGAAGGACTCGGCCGAGGTTCTCGCGGCCGTGAGCATGGACCCGCAGGCGATCGGGTTTGTGGACCTGGCGGGCATTTCGGCGACAGGCCAAAGCATCAAGATTCTGGGGATAAGGTTGGGAAGTGGGTCGGCCTCGCCCCCACCCGCCCTTGGGGCGACCTCCCCCAGAGGGAGAGGGGTTGCGGAAGGAGCGGGAGCGGCATTCCCGCCCCCTGGCAGAGGGGGAGGGGTTTATTACCCGACGCCGGAGAACATCAAGAACGCCATGTATCCGTTGTCGCAGCGGCTGTGGTTGTACGTTCATCCGCAGGCGAGCGACACGGCCAGGGACTTCGCGAAGTTCATCGCCACGTGCGGGGCCAGCGAGGCCAGCCCGTACGCCGACACGGTCAAGGCGGTGATGGACACATATCGCAAGAATGGCCTGGTGCCGCTTGCCGACGCCGCGCTGGTGCGGATGACCAAGGACGCGATGGCGGCCGATGCCGCAAGGGCCAAGGCGGAAGAGGGAAGGCGAAAGTAGGAAGGCAGAAGGCGGAAGGCAGAAGTAGGAAGGCAGAAGGCGGAAGACCCTGCTTTGCCGAGGCTACGCAGGGCGAGAGTAGGGAGTAGGCGGGATGCAGAGTGAGTGACACATAGGGAGCAGGCAGGTTTCGCGGATTGAGAAGCCTGGGTGGAAGGTGACAACATGAGTGGAATGAGAAGACACGGCGGTCGCGGCCGGGACGGGGGAATCCCTGCCGGTGCGGCATTGTTTGTTGCGCTGATCGCGGCGGGGATGACGGCTGGGGCGGGCGCGGAGGCGGCGCGAAACGGCGAGCCTGTGGGCGCGGAGGTTGCGGAGGCGGCGCGAAACGGCGAGCCTGTGGCGGGGGCGGGCGCGGAGGCGGCGCGAAACGGCAAGCCCGCGGCTGGGGCGGGTGCGGAGGCGGCGCGAAACGGCAATCCGGTGGGCGCGGAGGTTGCGGAGGCGGCGCGAAACGGCAATCCGGTGGGCGCGGAGGGCGCGGAGGCGGCGCGAAACGGCAAGCCGGTGGCGGGGGCGGGCGCGGAGGCGGCGCGAAACGGCAAGCCGGTGGCGGGGGCGGGCGCGGAGGTTGCGGGCGGGCATGTGCGGATCGTCGGGCCGTTGGCGGCGAAGGAGATGGTCGGGGCCCTCGCGGCGGAGTGCGGCAGGGCAGGCATGCCGATCACGTTGGATTACCAGCGGATCGACATTCCCGGCCCGGCGGCAGGCTCGCTGATGGCGGGGCGGGAGTTGATGCTGTGCATGGGCAAGTTGACCGACAAGGATGTGAGTTATTTCGCCGCCCGGTGGAAGGCCCTGGCGGCGGCGGAGCACGTGATCGGCGCCCGCGCGGTGGCGATAGTCGTCCACGAGCGAAGCCCGATCGACTCTCTGAGCATGGATCAGCTTCGGACGATCTTTTCGGGCAGCGCGCGGGAGTGGAGTTCCTTTGGCGGCACTCGCGTGGGGATCCGGTGTTACGGCCTGGCGTTCGGCGACCCGCTGACGGCGATCTTCCACGGTGGGCTTGTTTCGGCGGCGAAGTGCGGCATGATTGTTCGCAAGGGCAGTTCGGCCGAGGTGCTTTCGGTGCTGGCGGGGGACCCGCACGGCATCGCGTTCGCGGACGCCGGCGCGGCGGCGGTGTCGGGCGAGACGGTGAAGGTGATCGCCATCGGCTCGGCCGGGCCCGGGCAATCGGAAACGCCGCGAAACGGCAAGCCTGCGTCGGGTGCGTCGGTGGCGCCCAACGCCCAGACGATCAAGGATGGCACGTACCCGCTGGCTGAGACTCTGGTGCTGTACGTTTCGCCCAAGGGGTCGGAGGCGGCGCAGGACTTCGCGCGGTTCATCCTGGGCGGGGGCGGCGACGCGACGATCCGCAAGCACGGGTACATGCCGACGCTGCGTGCGGTGCGAGCGGACGCCCTGGCGGCGTTCGGGAAGCTTTACGGCCCGGACATCAAGCGTGTGAAGGCGACGCCGGACTCGGCGGACGACTTGGCGCTGGCGGGGCAGATGATCCAGTCGGCTCGGACGTCCAGGCTTGACGCGGAGTTGCTGGCGGCGATGTGCGAGGGGGCGTACGACCTTGCGGCCGGGGCCTCCGGCGGTCAGACGACGGCCTTCGAGGCCCTGAGCGTGCTGGCTGAGAAGGTTCCCGACAAGCGGTTCGATTGTGCCGTCAAGCGGGCGGCCCTGTGCGAGCAGGTGTACAAGGCGGGCGGTTCGCCGGCCGACGGCCAGCGCCTGGTGGAGGCGCTGATGACGGCGGCGGACCTGGGCACGTCGGCCCGCAGTTTTGCCGAGGCCGCCGACGCATGGTCGAGGGCCCTGGCGGTGGCGGAAGTGGTCAACGCTCCGGGGCTGGCCGTTCTCAAGGAACGCCGGCCGGCATTCGAGGCTCGGGTGAAGTCGGCGGTGGAGGCGGCGTCGCTGGCGGGGCGGCTTCGCGAGAACCCGCAGGATGCCGCGGCTCGCGGGCAGATGTTGACGTTGCAGCTCCTCGAGTTGGATCAGCCGGCCGAGGCGGCGAGGTATCTCGACGCCGCCATGGAGGAGGGGCTCAAGACGAACGTGCCTCTGGCGTGCCAGCCGGCGGAGAAGCTTTCCGAGGAATCGGCCCTGAAGCTGGCGGAATGGTACGTCGGCCTGGTTGACAAGGCGGGTGTGGGCGGCAAGGAGTTGATGAACGCCCGGGCGCGGGTATGTTACGGGCGATTCTACGAGTTTCACAATGGGCGCGACGACGCCCTGGCCATGCGCGCGGCTCTGGGGGTACAGAAGGTTGGCGGCAAGGTGCCCGACCCGTCCGCGCCGCCGGAAACGGCGGCCGACAAGTCCAAGAAGGGCAGGAAGCCGCCGGCCCCGGTCATCACCGCCGGCCTGAGGCCCGGCGAGGAAATGACCGACCTGAAACTGGCCGAGTTCGTGGCCGCCAACCCTGACCTGACGCGGTTGGGCCGGCAGGAGATCGGCAGCGCCCGGCAGATCACCGACCTTCGCCCGCTGGAGCGGCTGACGAAGCTCAAGACGCTGGAATTGCAGCAGGCTGGCAATCTCAAGGACCTCTCGCCGCTGGGCAGGCTGCCCAATCTCGAATCCCTGACGTTGACCGACCTGGAGGTGGACAGTATCTCGTCGCTGTCAGGCTTGGGCAAAGTGAATAACCTGAACATCAGCGGCGCCCGCAACATCTCCGACATCGCGCCGATAGGGCAAATGTCCTGTCTTCGGACGCTGAACCTTTTCGAGTGCGATAAGGTCTCGAACCTGGCGCCGCTGTCTCGTTTGACGGCCCTGACGAGCCTGAACCTCTCCGGCTGTCAGGACATCGCGGACCTGGGGCCGTTGGAGAAGCTGGCCGGGAGCCTGACTTCGCTGAACCTCAGCAAGACGAAGGTTGAGCGCATTACGCCACTGGCTCGCATGACGAAGCTCAAGACTCTGGACCTGCGGCATTGCGAGAAGGTCAGCCTTGAGGACGTGGCACGGCTTGCCGAGCGCCTGTCGAACTGCAAGGTACAGTCGGACATGCCTGCCAAGCAGCCGTAGCGGTAGCGGGATATGAACGTACGCGCCCTGTAAACCCACCTTCCCGATAGCCGCGGCTTGGGGGAAGATGTCGCCATGGACAGGAGAGCAACCATGGCGAAGATCAATTCACGTGCGGCGGATCAGCAGCGGCATGAGCGTTGGCGAGAGCTCTTGGCACGGTGGCAGTCCAGCGGTTTATCTCAGGCCGCGTTCTGCCGGCGAGAGCGAATCCACGTCTGGCAGTTCGCCTGGTGGAAGAAGCGGGGCGCTACATGCAGCGACGTGGCCACGATGTGCGCAGAGCGGCTGCGGTTTAGGTGCTCCGGTAGCGGGTGTGATTGTCAGGCCACTTGCCTCAGCGTGACGATGGGCAGGTGCCTGCGTCCTTGGGGATGGCGCGAATGTTCTGGTTACAGCCACCTGGGCGGTGGGGATCGAACTGTTTACTTTTTCGGCGGACATGCATTTCGCCCAATGAAATCAGGGCAAAACGACGTGACCTGAAATGTAAATTGTTTCGCTGCCAGTTACACCGCCTCCAGTCTTCGTTCGCCGCGGCCAAGGCCGCGGCGAACTTCGCCTTGGCAAGCCGGTCTGTTCGGCTTGACAAGGCGAACCCGCAGGGGAAGACTGCCACGGCGAAGCCCGTCCGCGGGCGAAGCCGGGCTCTGTTCGCATGGGTAGCTGCGGCGAACTACTTGTCACGGCGCAGCGGAGCGAAGTCGGACGCCTTGGCAAGCCCTTGTCACGGCGAAGCCCGCAGGGCGAAGACGGAAGGCAATCAAAAGGGAGCGCTATGAACGGTGCCTTCTGGTATGTCTATATGCTCCAAAGCGTACAGCGCCCGGAGCGCTATTACGTGGGCATGACGGAGAACTTGCCCGAGCGTTTGAAGGCCCACAACTCGCTCAAAGTGCCGCACACGTCAAAGTTTGCGCCATGGCGAATCGAAACTGCCGTCGCCTTCCGGGACAAGGAAAAGGCCCTGGCATTCGAGCGGTATCTGAAGACCCACTCCGGGCGGGCTTTCGCCCAAAAGCATTTCTGACGCCTTGGACCACTCCGGCGGGCCGTTTCGTTAAACCGCACCGGCACAGGGGTTTCGACGATTCCCGGTTGCCCGTCCGCGCCGCCCGCCACGGGACTCGGTCGGCCCGAAAACGCTCAGATAGGCCGTTTTGCTCTCTTTCCGCCCCGATCCTCTCTGAATCGTCGGGACACGGCCTCCGCGTGTCCCGACGCCCTAACATGCTTTTGTAAAATACCTTGTGGGTTGGGAGCGTCGGGACACGATAGGGTTTCGCTGCGGGTTCGCCACTAGGTAAGTGTGCCGGGCAGGAAGCCTCCGAAAGGTCAGGGCGGTCCGACAGGTGGGTACGTGGAACTGTGCCCAAGCCGCTTCATACCTGCTGTCGCGCGGGATTCAAAATCCCGTGGCCGCAAGGTCGTGTGGGTTCGATTCCCACCTCCGGCAGTTAGCGACAAAGGGCGTCAGATCGCGTCAATACGCGACAAATCGCGCCACGTTCGCCCACGTTGGGCGACTTTTTCCCAAGCCGACCCCAAGCTCGCCCTCGCCTTGAACTTCGCCACTCGGCGTCAAATAACGACATTCGCCGCCACCCCGCGACTACCGCGTGTGCGCCATATGATGCGCCAAAGATGCGAAGAGGCATGCGAGACGAGCGGCCGAGGTGCAAAGAATCCCGCGCGGATCAGGATGCGGAACAATCCAGCTTGCGCCACGTCTGAAGAATAGAGGTGGCCTGCCGTCAGACCCGAGTGGTTGCAGCAGGCGGAACTCGGGGCCTGTGGATTCAGAAGCTTCGAATTTCGGAAGCTTCGGAAGCTTCGAACTGGTAAAGATGCTGGGGGCACAGTAGAATCATACTGAGGCCTGTATCCGCTGTGCACCGGGTTCAACCTGGCACCAAAGGGAAGAATGCCATGTGGAAGAACACATGCGGGCTGATGGGTTGCCTCCTTGTGACTTTGTCGCTGTATGGCGCAAATCCTCCGAAGTCGGGCACAGGGTCCGGCGCGCCGACGACGATGCCGGAGAAATCGCCTGTAATTCGCGAAGTCTACTGGCAGGAACTGCAGGTCCGCTGGGTGTACGTTGACAACACCGGCCAGCCATGGCTGGCCACAAACAAGGGCGACATTACCCAAAACGCTAACAGCGGAATCAAGCAGATTAGTGCCCATCAGGAACTGCTTCTGGGCGACCGTGCGGGCCGGGCGTGGATCAATGTGAAATACAGCGGCCGGACGACCACCAAGATCTTTGACGGCAACAGTTGGCACGATACCGGCTTCTGCGCCTGCACGGCCTTTGAAGACTCCGCCGGACGTGTATTCCTCGCCGACCGCATGGACGTCCGTGTGTTGGCGGACGGCGCGTGGTCCAAGCAACAGGCTTCCCCGATAGCGTACGGCGCGGAAGGGCACTTCGCGGAGGATCCCAACGGACGTGTCTGGTTCTGGGCCGCCAAGGACCACATCGCCCCTTGGGGGTATTTCCCTGGCATGCGCGGCGCGTGGTGTTACGACCGCGGCAAGTGGACCAACTACACTCGCGATTCGGGTCTGCCGATCGAGGACGTCGGGTACTTGATCCCCCTGTCGAACGACCGATTCCTGATCGTAGGAACGCCTGATCGGGAATACAAAGAGAATCAATGCGTTGTCTGGAGCCCATCGCGGGGAGTGATCCCGGCGGGGAAGGATTTCTTTGGGCTCAAACCGTCCGGCCTCATCAGCTACGCCGGGATCGACCTTGACGGCTTGCACCACTTTCTTGTGAAAGGTCTGAAAAGCGACCAAACCGATAGACGTATTCGCGTCGTGGTTTCGTCCCAAGGCGAGGCGAAGGTGCTCTCGAAAGCGGAAGCGGAGCGTGCTTGGCAGATGCCGGTTGGCATCTACGAGAACAAACGCCGAATCTACGGCAGGCTGGGCGAAATTCCCCCTGCGGTCCCGAGCCCGGTCGGCGAGGCAATCTGCCGCGACGGTTTGGGCAGGATCTATTTCCGCACACTCATGTCTGGTGTTGTGGTGGTTTGGCCGAAGTTTGAGACGCCTGGCGATGTAATCCGTCTCCAAATCGACCCTTCGGGTATCAGGCCGATCTTCCAGACGCGTGATGGCACAATCTGGGGCGATCATGGTGAACGACCCTATGCGCCGCCTGGCAAGCCATGGCTGGTCCGTTGGGACGGCAGTGCCTGGACGGACACACCGGTCAGAATACTCCCTCATCCTCAGTGGACCAATCGGATGATGGCCCCGTGGAATCGATGGTGGCGACGTCCGGTTGTCCTGCCCGGCCGCGATTGCGTGCTGGCGGTTGTCCAGCATGACGTTTACCAGGACATGGAGGCGGCGGGAAAGGGCGACCAACTGGATCTGTTCGAAGTCTTGCGCAAGGACAGGCAGGATCCCAACGGCCACAACAGCAAATGGTACGAGGCATGGCTTTATTACCACGGAAAATGGTCCGAGGTAGCCAGACTGGATTCGCTGCTTGAGAAGCGATGGAGTCTGCTGGCAGCCGAATACACGAAGCCTTCTGCGCGCAGCGAGTGGTTCGCGGCCCAAGGCGATGGAAACGGTCGCCTCTGGGTGGCTTACGACTCGAATGTATCCGTTTTCAGCCGCGAGGGCGCCATGCAGTGGACGATTCCCATTGAATCACGGGCTTCCACTGTGTCGCACCTCTGCGGGCTGCCCGACGGAAGGATGCTGTTGTGTTCATCCAATCTGGGCTCCGGCGCCCTATGGGCGCTGAGCGTCAAGGAGGGAAAGGTCGTGGCCGATGTGGTGCCCAAACCATGGGGATCAGCTTTTCGCAACATCAGGCCGGTCGCTTTTGTCGCTCGGGACAAGACCATCTGGCTGACCGGCGGCGGTGTGTGGCGGCTTCGGGGCAATCGATGGGAGAGACGTGACGACCTGGCTGAATTTCTTTTCGAAGACACAGACGGGTCATTGTGGTTCCAGCCAGGCGGCGAATACAGGATGCTTCCCCATCACGGTTTCCGCGTCGTAAAAGGCGAAGAGACGAAGACCTTCCCCTGGCCGAGTGAATACCCGCTGGGGATGTTGACACCGACCCTCGACGGCAGGTTGCTGGCGATCTGCGACTATTGGATCATCGAATTGGACAAAGCCGATGACGCGCTGAAACGGAAGGTTTCCAAGGCTCGTATTGCGGACCATCTCGTTGGACGTTTCGATCCGGCTTTTCAAGCAAAGGACGGGGCTGTCTTCGTCGGTTGTTGGCGGGGAAAAGAATCACAGGCGGCAACACCGATTTTACCTGTTGCTCGTTGAAAAGCCTTACGCTCGTGCAAGCGTGGCAATGGCTTGTCGGATGTGGTCCGGGAGAGCCGACCAATTGCTGGCCAGGGAGGCCAGTTCGGCGGGAATGGCGGGTGTGTTGGCAGGAGAATCCGCAGGAGCGGGGACATTGGCTTTGGGAGCGTGGCCGGGAAGGGCTGGCAGGTTCTCCACGTCGCCAGCGAGGTCGCCCATGTCGATGTGCGTATAGACGTTCATCGTCAGGTCGATAGTGCTGTGGCGAGCGATGGCCTGGGCGTTGCGGGGATGCATGCCGGCGCGGGCGAAGGCGGACGGGAAAGCGTGTAGCGGCAAGAGGCGTTCACATGGCAGGCACTGTCACATCATCGCGCGAAAGCATCTGCCGCTGCTTGCTCCATAGGATCGGGAGAAGCTTGGGTAGCCTACGCAGGGCTAGGCCTTCCGGCACCAGGCCACCGAGAACGGCCGTAACCAAGTCCGGCGCCAAGCCTGCAAGTTTCAGGATTCTCCCGACATAGGACCGGTCGACATCGTAACGCACAGCAAGTTCGTCCAGCGACCCCACTTCGCCCGAGTCGATCATCCTTTGCCAGCGGTATGCTCGGGCCAAGGCTACTACCAGCGGCGAACGTGGGCCAACGTCGGCGGTCGTGGCGGCGTCTGGCGGCAGGATGATTTCCTTCCGCCCGCTGCGGGTCTTGAACTCCATCGGCACGCGGATGTCCACAGTCTGGCCGCCCGGGCCCGGCACCACGCGGCCACCGGCGCCCTTGCCAGCACCGTCGCCGACCAGTTCCGCCACCAGCGAGTTCAGCCCGTGCAGCCGCAGGCGGATGAGCAGGCTGTCCCGGCTGACGACGACCTCCTGGACCAGCAGCTTGACGATCCGCTCTTTCTCGGCCGGGAATAGCTCATCCCAAAGCGGGTCGAGCTTCTGAAGGGCCTCCCGCACGTCGTCCTCGGCCGGGCCGCCCGCGCCCAACGCCTCCAGCGCGTGCCCGACCTCCTCCAGCAGGTTTTGCGTCAAGCCGTACTCCTCGTTCAGCT
>Ga0315284_10009136_pt1 | contig 14151 bp, 12 predicted proteins | sample YL17G09_16_MG_FD_203696 | JGI IMG/M metagenome (GOLD analysis project Ga0315284, IMG submission 203696) | Sediment microbial communities from Yellowstone Lake, YNP, Wyoming, USA - YL17G09_16 | ecosystem: Environmental > Aquatic > Freshwater > Lake > Sediment | place: USA: Wyoming | collected... | reverse complement strand
CACGTTTTCTGTTTTTCACGATGATCCTGATTTCTTTGTTTGTATTTGTGAGTTGGAAAAAAGAAGACGCTGATTACCGGTCGCTCGTTGAAAAAGGCGATTTTCAAAAGGCAGAATGCGCCATCCGTGAAGTCATGGAAAAAGACACAAGTCTGACTGCGGAAGATAAAATTCAACTCGGTTTTGAGATCGACCGGATGCACCGGATTCGTCTGGATTTTACTAAAACTGAAAATGAAATTCTGGAATATGTAAAAACCTATATTCCGGAGGCGACTATCGCCGACCTGAAAAAATGGGAAGACGACGCTTCGCTCGAATTCATGGTCATTGATGGGAAAAAGATGTATTTCAAGAATGCCGCCCCGAATATTTTCCGCGTCAACAAAGACGCCAAGGCGATCAAAATCAAGGTTGCAGCGGCAAAGGCAGAAACGACACGGGTCGAAGCCGCCGAGACTTTCCCGTTGGACGATCATATCCAATCGATCATCGACAAATCCGTCAAAACGAAAAAACGTTATGTTAATCCGGTCACGATGAAAATCAACTACACGCTGACCGTCAATCCGAATGCCGTTCCGGATGGAAAGATGATCCGCTGCTGGATTCCGTATCCAAGAGAGATCACGAACCGGCAGACGAATATCAAACTCATCAAAACACAACCCGTAAAATTCATCCTGGCGGATAACGACGCGACATTGCAGAGAACGATCTATTTCCAGAAACCGGCGCAAAAAGACAGCGCAACGGTGTTTTTAGTTGAATATACATATACTCAAAACGGCGTTTTTGCCGGGATCGATGTCCATAAAGTCCTGCCGACGCCGTCTCCTGATGAATGGGCGCCGTTCCTCGGGGAAGTTCCGCCGCACATCGTTTTCACCGACGAACTGAAACAACTTTCGCCGACAATTATCGGCAGCGAAACCAACCCTTACCTGAAAGCCAGGAAGATTTTCGAATGGGTCACCACGAACATACCGTGGGCTTCGGCTCGTGAATATTCCACGATCCGTAATCTCAGCATGTATGCATTTGCCAACCGTCACGGCGATTGCGGCATCCAGCATCTTCTGTTCATCACGCTCTGTCGTCTGAACGGAATTCCGGCGAGGTGGCAATCGGGCTGGGAATTTAAGCCGCCGACCGACAGCATGCATGACTGGAGTGAAATCTACATCGAACCGTACGGCTGGGTTCCCGCAGATGTCACCTACGGATTGAAAGAATCTCCCGACGAAACACATAAATGGTTCTATCTCGGCGGCATGGACAGTTACCGGTTGATTTTCAATGACACTATTTCCGATAATTTCTTTCCGGCGAAGATATATCCGCGTTCCGAGACCGTCGATTCCCAGCGCGGCGAAGTCGAATGGGAAGGCGGGAACCTATATTTCGATCAATGGGATTGGAATATGCAATATGAGGTGGTGGTGAAATAACCATCCTCCACCGGCACGCACCCCACATAGCGCATGGCTCACTTCCCTACGGCTACGAGCGGCTCCCTCATCCCGGAGATCATGCATAGGAGCACAAAGGGGGCGATGAGGACCAGGAGGACGGTATAAAAGACGAGAAGAGTGACCGCGCGCATCAAGCCCTCTTCCCCCTCTGCCCCTCGATGATCGCGGCCAGCTTTTTTTCGACGTTCTTACGGATCCGGACGTCCGGGATCCTTTCCACCCACTCCTCCGCCCTCCTGAAGCTGAATGTCCGGGGAAAATGAAGCTCGGGGAAGTGACCGTATTGCCTTTTTTTCCTGGCGGAAAGATAGAGAGAATCAACCAAGGCCTTCTCGGGCTCCGCAATGAGGAAACGACCTTCATCCTTGTACCAGCGGAAGCCGGCGAAGAACGAAGGCGCGATCCGATGGACGGAATAGGTCCCCAACCGCGTCCGGATCGTTTTCGTGTGCGACGGAGACGCGAGGGTCATGACCTGGGGGATCTGTTCGATGATGTCGTAAAGATGAAGGGCACTAATGAACGAGACATACGCTCTCGTCCGCGGAAAGAGGAACGGAATGACCGAGGCAGCGCTCAACCGCTCCGATCCGGCAAGCCCCCAGATCCCCCGGCAGATCTTCTCGACCACCCCTTGTTCTTCCAGGTGTCTTAGGGCTTGGGTCGTCGCGGAGGCAGACCGGCCGGAGAGCCGGGCCAGCTCGAAGGTCGTGAAAATCGGCCGGCGGATCCGCTGAATGTCGGCCAGGACGGATCGTCTAAGCATGTTTCTTTTCGACCTCTTCCAGAAATCGGGCGACCCTCAGCCGCGTCTCGTCCCATATCTCAGGAGAAGCCCGGATCGCCCTGTCTTCGGGATTTAAAGCGGTTTCATCCCCAGACGGCGAAGAAACTCGAGATGAAAAATCTCCCTCAACTGAAACGAATCGTATGTCATGATGTCGATCACATTATGTATTATAGTTTAGTTATAACTAAATTACAATACATAATAAGCGTGCCGCACATCAAGGGCCGCGGACATATCGTCCCCGTTCATAGCCCGGAACTCACGGCAGTCCTCACCTTCTCGACGAGCTCCGCCACGTTCCCTTCCGAATATCCTTCGACGGGGACGGGCGGATGGAATACGACACTGACCGTCCCCCGCTTCGCCCCGAACCGGCCCTTCGGCATCAATTCGAACGTCCCCCCGATGGTCACCGGAACGATGGGCGCCCCCCCCGCGATCGCCAGGAAGAACCCGCCTCTGCGAAACCTCTGGAGCTTGCCGTCGAGGCTCCGCGTCCCCTCAGGAAAGATCAGGAACGAGTACCCCCTCTCCCGCATCAGGCGGGACGCCTTCTCGATGCTCTTGATTCCCCCGCCCCCGGCCCTTCTGTCCACCGGCACGCACCCCACGTAGCGCATCGCCCAGCCGAGGACGGGGATGCCGAAGACATTCTTCTTCATGATCGCCCGGACGGACTGCGGGATGACCATGACCATCATCGGCCCGTCGAGGAAGCTCTCGTGGTTGGGCATGAAGACATAAGAGGCCTTATGGTCGAACCGCTCGAGGCCGCTGACCTCGACGTCGATGCCGAGAACGCGCCGCCCGATGCGCATGGCCCACCTTCCGATAGCCATCAGAGGCTCCCGGAGCCCCAGGACCCAAAAGACGAGGAGAACGGGCCCGACGAGGATGACTATGAGGGTGTAGATGAGGAGCAAAAACGACGCACGCATGATCGGGGGAATTATAGCACAAAAACTCCAGCCGGGAAGACGGGCCCATCATCCTAAAATCGATTGACAATACCGATCGCCGACAAATAGAATTGACGTGTGGTCTATCCAGCCAAACGGATTTAAAAGGATGCCAGACACAATCAAGCCAAGAACGACGCTTAAGATCCTGTTGACCGCGCTGGGGTTGGTCGCAGGGCTGGCGATCGGCAAAATCGCGTTCAGCCCAAAAGCTCCTGAGAATTCAGCATCAGAACAATCCCAGGGGCTAAGGACCGCACTTGAACAATATGCCCCCAAGCACTTTTCGGAGAGGAACGAGGAGATCATCATCCGTCATTTTTTCAAAGATCGCAGGGATGGATTCTTCTTGGATGTCGGCGCTTATCATTATAGGGACGGAAGCAACACTTATTATCTCGAAAAATACCTCAATTGGAAGGGCATCGCCATTGACGCCAACGGCGAATTCGGCCAAGGCTATCGGCAAAATCGCCCACGGACTATGTTCTATAACTTCTTCGTCTCCGACAAATCGGATGAAAAAGCGGAGTTCTACATCGTCCGCGACCCCGGCCACCTGACGAAATCGACCGCCGTTCCTGAATTCGTAAAAGGCCGGAAAACAGAAGAGGTCAAAGTGCCTACCATCACCCTTAACGACCTTCTCGCGAAGCTCGACGTCCAGAAGATCGATTTTCTCAATATCGATATCGAGCTGTGGGAACCTCACGCGCTGGCCGGTTTCAATATCGAGAAGTACCGACCCGATCTGGTCTGTATCGAAGCTCACCGCCAAGTCAGAGATCAGCTCCTCGCCTATTTCGGTGATCACGGTTATGTCCGTCTGGATCAATATTTTCTTTTCGATCAGCGAAACTGGTATTTCACTCCCAAAGACCGGTATCAAGAAATGTTCGAAGTATCTTATTGAAGGGGGATGAAGCCATGAAAAAAAGGCTCGCCTTCTTAATGACCATTCTATCTTTGGTTTCCCTCATTTATCTCTATCGGGCCTACCGGAAAACCCCTAACGGAGATGCGCTCAGCCGTGAAGTGAAGGTCATCAACAGTTTCCACGAAATATTCTATGCCAAAAAGGGCCAGACCTGGCTGGCCAATCATTGGCTCGGGGTCCAAACATCTCAGAACCCTAACGACGCCTGGATCACCCAGGAGATCATTGTTGAACAAAAACCAGATTTTTTCGTTGAGACAGGCACAAAAAACGGAGGGAGTGCGCTGATATGGGCAATGATCATGCGTGAGGTCAATCCGAACTCCCGCGTCATTACGATTGATATCATGGATAAAATTGCGAAGGCCCGGGAATTACCGCTCTTCAAAGAACGTATCGATTTTCTTCTGGGGAGTTCAACGGACCCGAAAATCGTAGAGGATGTGAAACGCCGAGTGGCGGGGAAACGGGTCATCGTCCTGCTTGATTCGGATCATAGCAAGAAACATGTCCTAGCTGAAATGCGGGCTTATGCCCCCATCGTTCCTATCGGAGGTTACATGATTGTTCAAGACGGGATTTTGAGCGGTCATCCCGTGAAAGATGAAATGACGGGAGGCCCGTGGGAAGCCATCGACGAATTCCTGGCGGGCAGCAACGAATTCCAGATTGACAGCCGGCGTGAACGTCTGATGTTTACGTACTGTCCACGGGGATATCTCAAGCGTATCGGCGAAAACGTCGGGCACTGAAGGATGTCAGCCGGCATTTGACATACATCATCACGGGAGGTTAGCATGAAACACAAACGAACACTCATCCTTCTAGGGGCACTTGTTATCACCTCATGCATTTTCCTTTACGATCGATTTGTGGCTCCAAAAAGCGAACCTTCCCTTCATAACCCGTTAGTCAATGATTTCATCAAGCTCTACTATTCCTCGGGAATTCATTACAGGACACAATGGCTGGGGATTCCCACCCTGGAGAATCCGTGTGATATGTGGGCCATCCAGGAGATCATCAGCGAGATAAAACCGGATTTCATAGTGGAAACAGGGACCTACAAGGGCGGCGGGGCCCTTTTCTACGCTTCGATCCTTCAAATAGTCAACCCAAAGGGAAAAGTGATCACGGTCGATATCAAGCCCCAAATGGAGCAGGCCGCGAAACTGGAGCTCTTCAAGGACCGGGTGGAGTTCATCGAGGGCAGCAGCACGTCCGATGACGTCATCCATAGGATCGCCGAAAGGGTCAAAGGGTCGAAGGTGATGGTCACGCTCGATTCGGACCACCACATGAAGCACGTATTGAAAGAGCTCGAGCTGTATTCCGGATTCGTATCACCGGGCAGCTATCTGATTCTTCAGGACACGAGCCACAACGGACACCCGTTACCAACGACCTATGGGAAGGGCCCTATGGAAGCCATGGAGGAATTTTTGAAAACCAACAACAATTTCGTCTCCGACCGGAGCCGGGAAAAATTCCTCCTTACCTTCTTTCCAAAAGGATATCTTAAGAGAATCAAATAAGACTACCGACAGTCCGGCGACAAGCTCAACTCCGAGTATGCCTCTATGGTTGACTTGTTGAAAAACGTAGTTTATAGTTAGGAAAATTCATGCCGGCAGCCGCAAATATTTCCAAACGACTCTCCTTCTTCATCGTGGCCTTAATCTTGGCTTTGTTCCTGATCCTCCTCTTCGTCTTCCAGCGGTACGTCTTCGTCCCTAAGATCATCATCATCCTGTTGATCGTGCTGGGGGCGGCGCTCATGAGGAGGCTGCCGCTTCTCATTAAAGATTGGTTCGTCTTTATTTCCTTCGTTTATCTCTTCGACAGCCTGCGGGGAAGCATCTACATCCTGACCTGTAAGCTCGGTCTCCCGGTTCACGCGACGTATGTCATCGGGATCGAGAAGGCCCTCTTTGGTCAGGTCCCCTCCGCCGTCCTCCAGGCCCGGCTCCTCGACCCGGCAAAAGCGCCGCAATTCACCTGGCTGGAAAGAACCCTGACCGCTTTCCACGGCAGCCATTTTCTCGCCTTCCTGCTTATCGGCTTCATCATCTGGCTCTACAAGTCGGGGTCATTCCGGCTTTTCCGGACGTCCTATTATCTCCTGATCTTCCTGGGCGTCCTGGGATATTTTCTCATCCCCACCGTCCCGCCGTGGATGGCCGCGAATAACTTCGGTCTTCTCCCCCCGCTCATCCGATTCAACGGCATCATTTTCAACTTTGCGATACCGGACCTCAGCACAGGATTCGATACCAATCCGATCGCGGCCATGCCGTCCCTCCACGCGGCTTTCCCCCTCCTCTCCAGTCTTCTCCTCTGGCGCCTCTACCGCTGGAAGGCGCTGGCCTTCTACATTTACGCGGCCATAGTGTTATTGGCGATCGTTTACACCGGCGATCACTACATCACGGACATTCTAGCGGGTCTCATTCTGGCCGTCGCGTGCTATTTTCTGGCCGTCCGGTACATGAAGTCCCGACCGATCATTGGATCGGAAACAACAACCGGCGTAAAGGGGCCAATGATCGATCCCGGGGGCTTGGCTAAGCCCCTCCTCAAGGGATTAGCCGTTCTCCTGCTGGGCATTTCCATCGGGGCCGTTAACAAAGTCCAGTTCACCCTCAGCGCGAGCTCATACGGGCTCAACGCGCCCAGATACGCCGATTTCTTTAAGCACGAAGAGACTTACCAGACAAACTACAAGGTTCAGGACTATCTGGGGAACTATTTTCTGCTAAAAAGAGAATACGCCAAGGCCCTTCCCTATTTCGAGCGATGCCTGTCCCTCGCGGCGGACTCGTCGGAAAAGTCCCAGGCCGAATACAATCTGAGCTATTGCAAGGGTCTTCTCGGCCGGAAAAACTGAGTCTCCGGCCTACGGCGCAGAGAAGGCACAGACTCGTTCGAATATAAACTCCTATCAGAATTTGTCGACCCGAAAAGACCGATCGCTCAGCGCCGGACTTTATACAGCCGCCACCGGCCCGAAAGGGTCATGGGGGATAGCTCACGGAAAGAGGAAAGCGTTTTGTGGTCCGCCTCCGGACCGTTAACGAGGACATAATCAAAAAAAGCGAAGTCGGTCCTCTTGACCTCTACCGCAAACCACTCCAGCCCTGGCGTCCAGGAGACTTTCCTTTTAGCCTTGTACGCGACTAGGCCCGAATAATGTTCGGCGAAGGAGAAGTTCAATTCGCAGCCCTTGAAGACCTGGGCATAGGCGAAAAGCTGGAGGAAAGGTCGCCCCTTGATGATCTCGCTTTGCTTGAACAGGTCCAATCCTAACACCCGGGACAAGGCGGGGAGCCGGTCGAGGCCTTCCCGGAATCCGGACAGATCCTCGGTTCCATATTTGTGCCAAGCGATGGCCGTTATCAAGAAGAAAGCGGCTGCAATCGTTAAGGCGACTGTCTTCACTGGAAATCGTCGGATGGAAGGGACCGGCAAAGATAAAAGGAAAAAGATCAGCGCGATGGGGAACCATCGGGAGCCGAAAAAGATCGTGTTCATGAACTTGTCGGGGGCGATGATGACGATCGCCAGCAAGAAGCCGCCCGCGGCCAGCATGTCCTTATCGATGAGGCCCCCGAGCCTCTTCCTGTTCTGCCAGACGGAGAGTCCGCACCAAACGTAAAGGAAGACGAAGACCATGATCTCCACGGGGCCCCGGATCCCCCCGAAGGCCGCGTCAACGAACGAGGACAAGCGGTCGAAGAGCGGTGACCAGTGCGGAGCGACGTCGAAGCCCGAGGCGGCCCGTGCTAAGGACAGCCGGGGATACCACAGAAGCGCGACCATGCCGCAAGGGATGAGGGTCGCCAGTCTCAAAAGGAATTCCTTCACCTTGATTCTCTTAAGCAGGCCGATGAGGACGAGCCAGGCGCCTCCCGCCGCCAGCCAAAGCGCGTGGCTTCCATAAAGTAGAAAGGATGTCCCGACGAGCCCGGCATAGAGCTTCCAGGAACGATGCCCCGGGTCTTTCGTCGTCAGGGCGAACCAAAGGATGAAAACGGGAAACCCTGTCATAAAATTGAGGAATCCCCAGTAAAAGGATTGGTTGAAGACGAGGAGGGAGGCAAGGATCGCCGCCTCGATCGACCGGCCTTTTCCGGCCGCAAGGAGAAAGATGGCCGCGATCCAGAGGAAAACAATAAGAACGAGAACGGCCGGCCCGACGTATGCGACGGGCAGAACGGACCAGAAGATGAGGATCAATGAATAGATGAGATTGTTCGGGGCAAGCCATTGTATGACGTATAGGCCGCCGGGAGATCTTAGTGTATCGAGGAAGAGCCTGACCTGGGCGATGTGCTGGGGGAGGTCGGTCGAAGGCGGGAACTCCGTTAGGACGATGGGCAGGATGGCCAGGACGAAGAGCCCGGCCGCGACGATAATCCTTGTCTTTCGGCCAGATCTTGCCGTTGATGACACTTCGTTCCCGGCTGTAGCTTCTATCCTGCCCGCGGCCATGCCCTTCACCGGTCCTTTCCCGGCCACCGGAGTTGTCCCAAGTATAATGAAATCGCCGTGGAAAAATCAAAAATTTGAGAAAAAGCCCGTTTTTTGATAGAAATTGTATTCATGATCCCAGGTCGAAACACGGCCGCCCTTATTTCGAAGAAAGATCTTTTCTTTTTTGCCCTCTTCATTGCCCTTTTCCTTCTCGTCTTCAGAGAATTCTTTTTCACAAACAGGGTCTTTTATGAAAGGGATTCGACCGTTGTCGAGGTTCCGGTCAAGAAACTCACCGTTCAATTGCTGAAAGAGGGGAACTTCGCCCTGTGGACGGACGCCTACGGGAGCGGCCAGCCCTTCCTGGCCAATCCGAAGAACGCGGTCTTCTACCCGACGACATGGCTTTATCTTTTACTGCCGCTCTTCGTGGCTTTCAAACTCCACTATTTCGTCCACGTTCTCCTCGGCTGGCTCGGCCTTTACAGCCTCATCAAGTCCTATTCCGTGTCTAGGAAGGCCGCTTTCCTGGGAGCCTCGGTATTTGCTTTCAGCGGCATGTATCTTTCCTCGTTCGAATTCTATAACCACATCGCCGCCCTGGCCTGGATGCCATGGATACTCGTGTTGTTCAATCTGGAGCACCTTGCCGGTCGTCCGAAACTGATCCTGCTTTCCCTGTTTTGGGCCCTGATGATCCTCGCCGGAGCCCCGGAAATTATCCTTTTAACGCTGGTCCTGTGTATCGGCCATATCTTTTTGAAGTCCGGGGTATGGAAGAAGCAGACGGCGGCCATGGCTATCTCCCTGGTCTTTGCCTGCCTGATCTCGGCAATCCAGCTCTTTCCCTCCCTCGAACTTCTTCGCCGGACCGAAAGGCAATCGCAGTCGGTTATATGGCCCCTCGAACTCGTCCAGCTCGTCAATCTGCCCTTCCCCAACGTCCTCGGAAACGACCGGGAACCGGGGCACAACGATTTCTGGGGATGGCACATGTTCGACAACAAGTATCCTCTTTATTACAGCCTCTACATGGGCGTCGGAGCCATCCTGCTGTGTCTCTTGGCCTTGAGGAAGCCGATCGACCGAAGGAGAATGGTTTTTTTGTTGCTTTTTTCAGCCTTCTTCCTCCTCTCGTGCGGCCGTTATTCGCCTTTTTTCTTTATCTACCGCTCGACACCGTTCCTGGCATCCATCCGGTATCCTGTTAAGTTTTTCTTGGGATCGGTGTTCTGCATCTCCATCCTTGCCGCCATGGGTTTCGACGAACTGGCAGGTGCGGCGAAGCCAAGGACGAGAACCGTCCGAATCCTGCTTCTCGCCTCCGCCTTTTGTTCGGCCGCGTATTGGCTCTTCAAGTCTCGGATCGTCGGCTTTATGAACAAGCTTCTTATTATTGATCAGCCCGCTTCATTGCGGGAATTCAGCCGGGCGTTTGAGACCGGGCTCTTGCTCCTTTCCGTTTACTGCCTCATCTTCTACTTTCTCGGGCGAAAGAAAGGCGTTACTCCGCATCTGGTCTGGGGGTTCATGGCCCTAGTCGTCTTGGATCCGGCCTACCACAACAGGATCGTCAATCCGACGATCCAGCCCTCCTTCTATCACAGACCGCCCCTTTTCGAGGGCCTTAACCAACCCCTCGTTATTTATAGAGACGCCACCTATGCGCCGTTCTTCAAGGAAACGACGGGGAATAATCTCCAGCTGCTCCGTTATTTCCGGCAGTCGATCTATCCGTTCACAGGCATCGGAGACGGGGTCCGCTATGTTTTCAACTGGGATTTCTACGGCACTTATTCGAAACCCTATGCCGCACTGATGCAGGCCGTCAAAGCTCGCCCGGCCGCCGACCAGCTGAAGATATTGAACTACCTCGGATGCGCGGCGTACATAGGAGACAGTCCCATATTTTCGAAGAAGAGGGCCCGAAAGTTGGATATCGAGGGATTCAACGTTTCGATCGAGCCGATCACGGAGAACAGAGCCGCGCCCCATACGGTGTACCGTGCCGTCAGCGCCTCGACGCTCGAAGAGAAGCTCAAAGTATTCGTTGCTGAAACTTTCGATCCCAGGCGCGAGGCCATTCTGGAAAAGGAAGTGAGCTTGGCAGATCCTCGCGCTGGGGAAAAACCGCCGGTCATCGCCATACAGGACGAGCACCAGGGCCGGGGGAAATATTCCTGCAGCCTTACAAACAGGGCGCTAGCGGTTTTCCCCGGAAATTACTCCAGCGGATGGCGAGCCTGGATTGACGGCCAAAAGGCCGAGATCTTCGAGGCCAACCTCTTGGCCAAGGGCGTGCTCGTCTCCCCAGGCGACCATATCATCGAATTGAGGTATCTTCCCGCAAGTTTTTTATGGGGCGCGGCTGTCAGCCTGACCGTGCTCTGCCTGATAGCCCTCGCGCTCGTCGTGCCCTGGATCCGGGCTAAAAGAAGGGTCCGCCCTGCATCGGCTTGAAATCATCCAGGCATTCGAACCGCGTAGCGAATTTCCTTGGATTTTCGCCTCGAAGGCTGATATCCTCCGCCCTCAAACCCGGTAGGAATCGTCCGGCCTGGACGAGATAAAGAATTTTGCGCGGGTCGAAACCCATCAGGCGGCTGGCCGTAGCATCGGCAGCCAGCGGGAAAGCGCTCAGCACGAGAACGCCGACAGGCCTCGCTTTGCCCATGATCGGACCATCGCCCTCCATCCCGATGGCGCCGTCAACAAGAACGTAGTGAATCTTGATCGAGCGGGCAAGGTCAAGAATGGATCTCTCGATCCCTTTGAAGTGAAGAAGGTTTTTCGGCCAGCCGTAGTAGATCCCGGGCAGAGTGCCGAACAGGTTCTTCAGGGAAAGCGTCACACCGGCGTAATGATGGGTTTTCATCTTGGGAAGGCTGATCAGGATGTCAGCCTCAGCCACGGGCCTCGCCACGTAGAATACGGGAAGGCCGGTCATGCGGCCCCGGTTTTCCAGGCTTATGGCATCGCCATGGTTAAGGTCCAGACAACGGACCCGCTTATCGAGAATGGACCTGAGCGAAGGATTGAGGACAGAGAACCATGGGTCGCGGCGGTGCCCCGACGCCTCACCGACGAAGACCTCTGCCGCGCCCAGCCGGAGGCAGGCGTGAGCCGTGCCGGCGATGACGGCGGGATGGGTGTTAATAGGCCGTCCCCCGTGGGCTTCAACGAAATTGGGTTTGATAAGGACTCTTTTCCCCTTGATGACGAGTCCGTCGGCCGCCATAACGGAGGCGATTTCTTTCTCCATGTCCCGGCTGTAGTCCGGCATGGGCAGAAGCGTTACCGGGCAGGACTGCCGGACTGGGTTTGGCGCGACCTGCCCAAACGCCGCGGCGTTGGCCAGGAGGGCCGCGCCTTTGAGGAATTCTCGTCTTTTCACGCCGCAAATACCTTTTCTCCGGAAAGGGCGGTCAAACCTGCGCTGAAATGAGCGGCATTGAGTTCGTCTTCCCGGAGGGAGCTCATGACGTCGAACAGCCTCGTCTTCAGCCGGTGTGTGTCTCTGCCATAGTTCTGGAGTCCGAGGACGGTCCAGGCAAGACCGCAAAGGGATTCAATCCTTTCCTGGTTCTTCTCAAGGAGATCCAGGCTTTGAATCACGCGCCTTTCTTCCGGGTGGCTTTTAAGAGCAAGAAGGGCCAGCCCGGTCGTATCCCAGAACGGAAGTAGGTCCTTGTCATTCAGGGCCGGATTCCCATAGTTCCAGCCCCCGGAAGGGATCTGGCGGTCAAGGAGGAACCTGCGGCCTTCGACCGCTCGCGGGTGCCCGCCCAGCCCAGCCAGGTGCAGGGCAAGGAGTGCCCAGGCCGTGGGCTCCACCCAGCCGAAGGTCCCTTGAACCCAGGACCAACCGGACAGGCCGTCATTCTGTCCTGTCCGGGGATCATCGGGAAGGGTTAAGGATTTCGAAGAAAGGATGAAGTCCAGAGCTCTTTTCAGGTTCCGGCCCAGCCCAAAATGGTGAAAGACGAAGGCTGCCTGGGATGTCGCCCACTTTCCCTGATCGGAGTGTGCGGGGTCGGCTCCTATGGAGCCATCGTCGCTCTGGAGTCCGACAGCCCAATCAAGCAGAGGTTTGGCTCGTCCGACGGGCGCAACCGAGGAAAAAATGGCGAGGGCGGCCAGGAGCGTCGGCTCTGCCGAAGACCCGCCACCTTTGTAATAAGGGCAACCGCCATCCGGCAGGAAAAGGGCCGTCAACCTGCTTATGAACGGGGCAAGGCCGGCGCGCTCCTCTTTAACCGGCTGTGGATTGGACATGATGGCCAGTATCGCTACAAAGTTTTATTATAGCCCAAGTCGTGGCTGGCGGCCACGACTCTATGGACAGGATTAATGGGAATAAAAAAGGGGCGGCGAAACGCCGCCCCTTGCGAGTTCAGAACTACGAACTGTGATCAGCTGCCCGTGGCGAGAGCGAGCTTGGGCCCGACGATCCAGCTGCCGTTCCAGCTCACGAGGTCATAGTTGAAGTCGGACATCCTGCTGACGTTGTAGCGGCCGGCTTCCGGAGTAGTCGTGCTGTAGATTGAGGCCATGTAGATAGGGCCTTCTGTCCCGTCTCTTCCCCACGACGCGACGGCGACATCATCGTCACCTGTGTCTGCGGTACCGCCCGTAATATAGCCGTCAACAGCGGTTTTTCCACAATAAGCCTTGTACGGAAAGTTCCACGGATCGTTAACAGGCAGGACTTTCACATAGAATGTCGCAATCGCAGTAGTAAACGAGCTGGGAGAAGTAAGATCTCCATCCTGAATTACGTTCAACCAGCTACCATGATCCGTGATGTAATCAACACAAGCAGTGCAAATGACCTGAATCTCCTTCATGGCCGATTTCTGCTTGGCCTTCTGGATTGCCTCGAGGGCGTTCGGGATCAGAAGGGCTGCCAGGATGCCGATGATCGCGACGACGATCAGAAGCTCGATGAGGGTGAATCCTCTCATCTTCTTTAACATGTTTCCAACCTCCTTTAAGGTTCGAAAGATCAGAGCGGACATATTTATAGCAAGATACATGCCAACATCGACACAGTCTTTTTGTGTTGATAATAAAGATGTTAGAGGAGAGCCAATTTCATGGATAAGGGAAAGAATGACGATTTACGCCATTCTATGACAATTTGTGTCATTCTCTCTCCGCATCTTTCCGTGACGCGCTCTCCCCGTTCCTCTCTTCTTTCCGGATATTCTTCAGCTCATACTTGTCGATGAGGTATCTCAGGGTCCGATAAGAGATGCCGAGGAGAGGGACGGCCTGCCTGAGGTTCCCGCCCGTCGTCAGGAGCGCCTGGTTGACGTACTTTTTCGTGAGGTCGTCAATGTGCACTGTCAGGCTGAAGCCCGGCTGGAGGAAGAGCTGGGTCTCTTCCCTCATCTGAGGAGAAATGATCTCCCTGGGCAGGCAGCCCGCCGTGATGGTCTCCCGGTCCTCGACGGCCACGACCCGCTCGACGACGTTCTCCAGCTCGCGGATGTTCCCGGGCCAGGAATACTCCTC
>Ga0315284_10009135_pt1 | contig 14152 bp, 10 predicted proteins | sample YL17G09_16_MG_FD_203696 | JGI IMG/M metagenome (GOLD analysis project Ga0315284, IMG submission 203696) | Sediment microbial communities from Yellowstone Lake, YNP, Wyoming, USA - YL17G09_16 | ecosystem: Environmental > Aquatic > Freshwater > Lake > Sediment | place: USA: Wyoming | collected... | reverse complement strand
GTTGTACAGTTCCACCGCCTTGGTGCGGTTGTTGAGTTTCTCATCGTAAATTTTGGCGGCGTTGAAGACGGCCGGCAGGTCGGTCTTCGGGTTCCACTCCCAGCACCGCGTGTAGCACTCGACCGCGCGGGCGAAGTCGTTGAAGTACCAGCCGCCATATACCTCGCCCATCCGGAAGGCGGCGTCGTCGATCTTGTCGCTCTCAGGGTACTTCTCGATGATGGTCTGGAACTTCTCGAGCGCCTTCTTCAGGTAGGTGTCTTTGCCGGGGTTGGAGACCGGGAAGGGCATCGCCGGGTAATTCTTGTACTGCAAGCCTTCTTCGTAGAGTTGGTCTGCGGCCTCGATGCGGCGGATGGGCCGGAGGTTCGGGCCGGCCATTTCAGCGACCGTCAGGTACTGCATCTTCGGCACGTGTTCGAAGGCATCGAGTTCGGACTCCACCCACCCGAGTTTCACCGCCGTGCCGCGCGACGAGTAGAAGTCTTTCATGGTCAGCAGAGCCCGGTTGTAGGCCTTTCGGGCGCGGACGACTTCCTCGGCCAGGCCGACTTCGCCCATGCCGGTCAGGTTGGTTTCCCTGGGCGTGGGGCGGACCTGTGCCTCCATCATCTCTTGCTGGAGCGCTTCGGCCTTCGCTTCCTTGGCGGGCTGCGTCAACGCGCCCGGGGGCGTCTGGCGTTGCTGCTCGCGTGCCAGGTCGGGCGGCATGGGCGGCAGAGGTGGCAGCGGCGCCTCGGCCGCGGGCGACGTCTTCAGCGGCTTGGCGATCGGGGCGGGTTCAACCGGCGTCTCAATGGGGGCCGGGGCCTTGGGGGCCGGCTTCTCGGCCGGCGGCGCGGGCGGCAGTTCAGGCAACTTCTCAACCGGCGGCAGAGGGGGCATCTCCGGCGGCTTCTCGACCGGCGGAGGAGAAGGCGGCGCGGGCGGCAGCGATGGCGGAGGTGTCGGCGGCGGCGGAGAAGGCGGCGCGGGCGGTAGCGACGGCGGCGGTGTCGGTGTCGGCGGAGGAGTTGGAGTCGGCGTCGGCGCTGGCGGAGTAGGCGGAGGCGTCGGTTCCGGCGGCGGGGCTGGGGGCGTCGGCGGCGGAGGAGGCGGTGTCGGCTCCGGCGGTTTCTCGGCCGGAGGCGGCGGAGTGCGGTCGTCCGGAGTCGGCGGGATCGGCTTGGCCGTCGTTGGGCGATCCGGCTTCAATTTGATGGGCGGCAGTTGATAATCGCCGCCGGTCTGGGCCAGCGCGGGGGCCGCGCTCCAGACGGCAAAGGCCAGAATTACTGCTGAAACCACGAACAAGCGATACATGGGAACTCCCTCCCTCCGGTGAGATGCACTGCCAATCAGTGCGACTCAATCCACGGGTTTTATTAGAGGCCGCCTTGCGCCGAGCGTCAAGGAAAAACCAGGAACAGACGGGAACGGGGAACCGGGAACCGGAAAAAAAGCACGGCCAAGGCGACACAATAACCATGCATTCAGCCGGCGGGCTTGCCCGCCGCGCGTTTCGACGACGATGCACACGTCGCCGTACCGGCGACGGCTAAACTACGGCGACAACGGCACGCGTCGCCGTATGCGGCGACGGCTAAGCAGTTTATGACGCCGCCTTGCCGGAGCGGCCGAAGCGTTTGGCCAGTTTCTTCAGGGCCCGCCGCCGGAAGTTCGGGTCGGCGATGTGGTTCCACAGGCTGTGCAGCATGGCCATGCGGATGCGCCGACGGCCGAGTTTTTCGACCATCGGGTGGGCCAGGACCTTGCGGTAGGCGATCCACGGGGGATGCTTGCGCAGGAACCGCAGCATGATCCGGGCCTGGATGCGCCTAAGGTCGTCAACGCCGAACTGGTCGCTGACGACGTAGCGGCGGCGGCCCTCGACGCGGTAGCCCGGCTGCTTCAGGATCCACTGCTCGAAGTCGGTGTTGGCATAGGCGTAAATCTTGTTGGGGCTGATGAAGTCCAGGCCGATCTCGGCGGCAAAGTCGGCGATGCCCAGCATCTGGCCTTGAGTCTCGCCGGGGTTGCCGATGAGAAAGTTCCCGAGCGTCAGGATATTGGTGTGCGAGAGGTTCTGGAACGCCTCGCGGCACATCTTGACGGTGTACCCTTTGCGCATGGTCTTCAAGAGGCGCGGCTGGTACGACTCGATGCCCACCATGAACATGAAAAAGCCCGCCTGCTCCATTTTCCTGACCAGGGCGGGGTCCTTCCAGAGTGCGTTGACGCGGATCTCGCAGGCGTAGAGGTGGCGGATGTTGCGCTCGATCAAGAGGTCGCAGATTCTTTCGACGCGATTAAGGTCGTGGGCGAAGTTCGCGTCGACGATGTGGACGATGTCGGCGTCGGTCTGGGCCAGTTCCTCCACGACGTCTTCGGGCTCGCGGGCGATCCACGGCTGGACCTCGCCGAAGATGTTCTCACGCCACTTGCAGAAGGCGCAGACCATCGGGCACCCGACGCTCGTGATGACGTTGTCGCCCTTCAGGGTCAGCCACGGGTACTCGTAGCGGCGGATCGAGCGGTCGAGGTGGAAGTGCGAGACGTCGACCGTGTGCCGCAGGGGGTTCTTAACGAGCGGGCCGCCCATCGTGGGCAGTCCGTCGCGGGCCGGTCCCGGCGGGTAGGCGCCGGACTGCTTGCGGAACCAGAGGCCGGAGACGCCCTCGGGCGAGCCTTTCTCGACGAGTTCGCGCAGCGTGTCCTCGCCGTAGCCGAGGGCGAGGATGTCGATCTCGGGGAACTCGCCCAGAACGTTCTCCGACTCGCGCGTGACGTACAGGCCGCCGACGACGAGCGTCACGTCCTGGGGCAGGGCGTGCACGAGAGAGTCGACGAACTCGTCGCGGCCCCAGTTGATGGAGACGCCGATGAGGTCGGGGCGGAAGTTGCGGATGATGTCGGCCAGCGGCTCTTTTTCGAGCCGCATGTCGACCAGCATCAACTCCTCGACGACGGGCTTCAGGCGCGCGGCAACCACCTCCAGGCCGATCGGGTTGATGATCGCCAGGCCCCCGTAGAGTTGCTCGCTCTTCTTCGAGGGGCTGTAGGGGTAAATGAGGATCGCACGTTTCCAGGTCATGGTGCGTATTATAGGGCCAAAGGCGGTCGGCGGCAATCGGCAAGGCGAAGGCGCGAAGACGCGATTCGAACTCGCGACGGGAACAGCGGCGCACCCCCGAACGGCTTCTTGCGCGTTGAAAGGCGAGAGTACCTGTTACCCGGGCCCTCACGCCGCCCCGTTGTGGCTTGTCCGCGCACGGGCCCAGAGGAACGCCACGAGCACGAAGCCGTAGGCCACGATCGCGGCTGCCAGGTAATGCGACATGGCGGAGGCCTGCTCCAGGGTCTTCCTGACGAGGTGATCGTAGTCTCCGGTGATGCTCGTGTAGTTGGTGTGCTGGCAGTCAAAGTACGTGACGGACGCAAAGCCCATCGCGACCGCCAGGATCAGCCACGCGGGGAAGGCCCGCCGCAGGATGCGCCCCAGGGTGTCGCGGGCCTTCCCGACGGTCGCCAGTCTGTTGGGCTTGGCCAGCACGGCGGTTGTGGCGAGGGCCAGGCCGGCGCCTCCGGCGGCGGCTCCGAAATAGGAGACGTACAGGTAGACTTCATTTGTCATGGTACCGCCCCAGGACGCCGTAGAGGATCGTCAGCAGCAGGGCGTAAACCAGCAGGAACCCGCTGACTGCCCACGAAACGGGCCTCAAGCCTTCAGCGACCCACCAGACCCATTGCATGAAATTCTTTCCCGCGGCCTGCTCGGCGCAGGGGGCGGTGTTGCCTAACGTGCCCGCCAGGCCCGCCAGCGCCATGACAATGACGAATGCTCGCACGTAGAACAGGGCCACCGGAGAGAGGTACGAATTGACCGTCAGGAGCATCCGCATCGGCCTCATCACCAGGCCCACAACCACAACCACCAGCACGGCGCTCAGGGCCGCCAGGACCAGCCACGCGAGTACGCATTCCATGGAACGTTCTCCTTTCTAAAGTGCATTCGCTTGGCGCGGGCCGGACCTGACACGGAAAAGGTTTTTTCATCATTGCGGCCGCCGGGCGCTTGTGCTGTGGCAGGGATGCATTTACACTAGGGGGCATGTCATCAAGGCATCCCACGGCCGCCATGCTGACGCGCACCAGCACCGCCTTGCTCGATGGGCTGAAAGACGCCGGCGACCAATCCGCGTGGCGCGAGTTCGATGCGCGGTACCGCCCGCTGGTCGTGGCCGTAGCGCGGCGGATGGGCCTCCAGGATTCCGACGCCGACGATGCCGCCCAGGAAACGATGGCCGCCTTCGTCCAGATGTATCGCCAGGGCCGCTACGACCGCAAGGAAGGGCGCCTGCGCGACTGGCTGCGCGGCATCGCCTGCCACAAGGTCCGCGACCTCCAGCGCCGCCGCGCCCGCGGCGAGAAGACGATGGCCGACCGGACGGATGCGACGGGTTTCCTGGACCAGGTCGAGGACGCGTCCGCCGAGAATGCCTGGGACGCCGAGTGGGACGCGGCCGTCCTGCGTCAGAGCCTCGCCGCCGTCCAGCAGGAGGTTGAGCCGCGGACGTTCTCGGCGTTCGATCTGTTCGCCCTGCGGCAGTGGCCGGCCCGGCGCGTGGCCGAGCACCTGCAGGTGTCGGAAGACGTGGTCTACCAGGCGAAATCGCGGGTCCTTGCGCGGCTGCGCGAGGTCATGGGCCGGCTGGCGGATACATGGTAGGATCGTCATGTGATGGCTGATTGCCCGACGGAAAACCGGCTGGCCGACTATGCGGCCGGCCACCTCGACGGCGCCGCCGCGGCTTCGCTCGCGGAGCACCTCCGCGCGTGCGAGGCGTGCCGCCGCCGGGCCGACCGGCTCCGCGAGGACGAGACCCTGGCCGTGCGCTTTCGCGAGGCCGCCGGCCTGGGCGGGAGGGAGGCGCTGCGCCGGCGGCTCCAGGCCAGCGTGGCGGGCGACTACGAAGTGCTCGGCGCACTCGGCGAGGGCGCCGGCGGCGTCGTCTTCAAGGCGCGCGACGTGCACCTGGACCGCTTCGTGGCGATCAAGTGCCCGGCCGACGGCGCCCAACGCGGCCGCCTGGCGGGGCTCTTTGAAGAGGCTCGCATCCTGGCCACGATCAACCATCCCAACGTTGCGGCCGTTTACGCGCTGGCCGAGCATCCCGACCTGCCGCTGATCGTCATGGAGTACGTCGAAGGCTCGCCGGTCACGGAAGCGGTTGCCGGCGCCCCTTTGGAGCAACGGCTCGCGGTTTTCCGGCAGGTGCTCCGCGGCGCGGCCGAACTTCACCGGCGTGGAATCGTCCATCGCGACCTGAAGCCCGCCAACATTCTTGTCGACCGCTCGGGCGCCGCCAAGGTGCTGGACTTCGGCATCGCGGAGAAGACGTGGGACGGCGGGCCGGTGGGCGACCCGCGGGGCACGCCGGCCTACGTCGCGCCGGAGCAGAGCCGCGGGGCGCCGCCGCTGCCGAGCGCCGACGTGTTCTCCCTGGGCATAGTTTTCTTCGAACTTCTTGCCGGCCAGCGGCCGTTCACCGGCCGCGACGCGGCCGGGACGATCGAGGCGATCCGCGAAGCCGACCCGCCGTTGCCGCGCGCGCTGGCCGCCGACATCCCGGGGCCGGTCCAAGCCATCTGCCTGGCGGCGCTGGAGAAGGACCCGGCGCGCCGCTACCCGTCGGCGCGGGAGTTCCTGCTTGACCTGGAACGGTTCCTCCAAGGCGAGGCGGTTGCCGCCAACCCCACGCTGCTGACCGACATACTGGACCACGGCGTCGACCGGCATGTGGCGGACCTTGCGCGATGGCGCGCCGACCGGCTCATCTCGTCCCGCGAGCACGACTACTTTACCGAGCGTTACAGCCGGCTCAGGCATCGCGAGGAACTCTGGGTCCTCGACAGCCGGCGGATTTCGTTCTCGCAGGCGGCGCTGCACCTGGGGGCGTGGTCGTGCGTCGTCAGCGCGCTGCTGATGGTGTGTTTCCAGTGGCCGAACCTGGGGGAGGGCGCCCGCACGGGGCTGCCGCTCGGCATCTTCGCCGTCCTGCTGGCCGCGGGCGGTTATTTGTGGACGCACCGTACGCGGGGGGTGGCGTTGGTGCTGCTGATGGCATCGTGCCTGACGTGGCCCGTGGCCGTCGCCGCGATGTTCATGAGCATGAAGTGGAAACTCGCGGCCGGCGCGGACGACGTCCTGCCCGGCCTGACGAACGTCGAACTGATCGTCGCCACCGGCTCCTGGACGGTGCTGTGCCTGGCGCTGTGGCGATGGACTCGCACCAGCGCGTTTGCCCTTGTCTGGGGCCTCAGTTTCCTGGCGGTCGCCACGGCCGTATTTGCCTGGATGGGCCTGAAGCGATGGGAGCGCGACGAGGCGGCCGTCTGGTATCTCGTGCCGGGGGCGATTCTCCTCGGCTTGGCGATGGCGCTGGACCTGAGGTGGCGGCAGATTTACTTCGCCGCGCCGCTTTACGTGATGGGCGCGGCGGTGCTGGGGTTGGCGCTGACGGAGATCGCCCGCGAAGGCCCGACGACCAGGTGGCTGGGCGTCTACGCGATGGCCGAGCAGTGGGGCATCGAGAAACTCGATGCGGCGAGGCAGGTCAAGTACAGTTTCATCATCAACGGAGCGGTCTACCTGGTGATGGGCCTCTTGGCGGACCGGTCGCGGTCCAGTTGGTGGCTGAGGAAGATCGCGACGTTTCTTTTCTGGCTGGCGCCATCGCATCTGTTGCTGCCTGTCCGCCTGCTCGCGGACCAGTGGGCTGTGCTGCCGGGCGGATGGACGGCGCCGGAGGTGCTCCTGCCGCTGGGGGCCTTGGCGTTCGTGCTGGCCAGCGTTCCGAAGCAGATGAAATCGTTTTTCTTCTCGGGGCTGGGGTACCTGGCGGTGGCCGCCGAGCGGCTCACGGCCGCGCACTTTCAGGACGTGTATGCGTGGCCCGTCGGGCTGGCGGTGGCCGGGTTCGTGCTGGCGATGGTGGCGTGGCGCCGGCCGGCCCTGTTCGACCGGTCGGGATCGGCGTCGGCGCACGCGGCCGGCGAGACGCCTACCGAAGGACGCCCCGCTACTTCCCGTACTTCTGTTTCGGATCGAACACCTTGAGCCCGTCTTCGACCCACCCTTCCTCTTGCAGGACCCACGAGAAGCACGAGCGGTACCCGGTGTGGCATGCGCCGCCGATCTGCTCGACCTTCATCAGGAGGACGTCCTTGTCGCAGTCGGTGCGGATTTCGCGGACTTTCTGGACGTGGCCGCTCTCTTCGCCCTTGCGCCAGAGTTTCTGGCGGCTGCGCGAATAGTAGTGCGCGACGCCCGTTTTCACGGTCAGCCGCAGGGCCTCGGCGTTCATCCATGCGACCATGAGGACCTCGTCGTTCTCGAAGTCCTGGGAGATGACGGGCACGAGGCCGCCCGTGTCGATCTTCAGCGAACGCAGCAGTTCTTGCATGGCAATCCTTTCGTCACCCGACTTCGATCAGGCACATCGTGTCCTTGAATCGCTTCACCAGAGCCCGGCGTATCGGTTCCGAGTCGGGCTTGGCGAGCGCCGGATCCTTTTCGATCCACGCGAACGCCTCGTTGCGCGCCAGTCGCAGGAGGTCGTAATCCTCGATGATGTTGCCGATCAAGAGTTCCGGCATGCCGTGCTGCCGCGTGCCGAAGAACTCGCCGGGTCCGCGCAGCCTGAGGTCTTCCTCGGCGATGCGGAATCCGTCGGCGGTCTCGCACATCACCTGAAGGCGTCGCTGGGCCTCCGGCGTCGCGGGCTCGCCCATCAGCAGGCACACGCTCTTGGCGGCCCCGCGGCCGATGCGGCCCCGCAACTGGTGCAACTGCGCCAGGCCGAACCGCTCCGCGTGCTCCACTATCATAACACTTGCGTTCGGAACGTCCACTCCGACTTCGATTACCACCGTCGAAACCAGGACGTGGATCTCGCCGCGCCGGAACCGCTCCATCACGGCTTCCTTCTCCTGGGGTTTCATACGGCCGTGTAGCAGGCCGACGCAAAACTCGCTAAAAACCTCCGCCTGGAGCCGTGCGGCCTCCTGGGTGGCGGCCTTCAGATCGCCCGTCTCGCTTTCTTCGACCAGCGGGCAGACGACGAACGCCTGCCGCCCGGCCTTGAGTTCCCTGCGCACGGCCGCGTAGGCCTTCTGGCGTTCGTCCTGGCGCACCCACCACGTCTCGACCGGTGTGCGTCCGGGGGGCATCTGGTCGATCGTCGAGACGTCGAGGTCCCCGAAGACCGTCAGGGCCAGGGTCCGCGGGATGGGCGTTGCGGTCATCACGAGGTAATGCGGCTGGAGGTTCGGGTTGTCCGCCGCCGGCTGCCACTTGACCTCGGCCCGCTGGAGGACGCCGAACTTGTGCTGCTCGTCGATGACCACCAGGCCGAGGCGCGAGAACGTCACGTCCTGCTCCAGCAGCGCGTGCGTGCCGACGATGATGTCGGCGTCGCTGTTGCGGATGCGCCGCAGGATGCGCCGGCGCTCCGTCACCCCCAGGCCACCCACCAACAGTGCCCACCGGACGCGGCTGCCCACGAGGTACTTCTGGACGTTGTGATAGTGCTGCGTGGCGAGGATTTCGGTCGGGGCCATGATGGCCGCCTGGTACCCCGCCGCCACGGCCGCCAACGCCGCGTAGAGCGCCACGGCCGTCTTGCCGCAGCCTACGTCGCCCTGGAGGAGGCGCGTCATCGGGCGGTCTCGGCCCAGATCGCCACGGATCTCGGCGATCACGCGGTCCTGCGCCGCGGTGAACCGGAACGGAAACCGGGCGCGGATCCGCCCGTCGACCTTGTCGCTGACGGGGACGGGCGGGGCGTTGTGCGACGACAGCGCACTGCGTCGCCGCAGGGCCACCGCCAGTTCCATCAGGAAGAACTCGCCGAAGACCAGCCGCCGTCGCGCCTCGCGCACCTCGAGCATGGAGCGCGGCAGGTGGATCATCCGCAGCGCGTCGGCCAGGTCCGTCAGGCGCAGGCGCCGGCGCATCTCCTCCGGCAGGGTCTCCCTGGCCAGGGGCAGGCCCACGCGCAGCGCCTCGCGGACCATCGCCTGAAGCGACGGCTGCCCGAGCCCCTCGGTGGCCGGGTACTCGACGAGTATGCGGTCGCCGTCGTCGGCCGCCTGGCCTGCGGCGACGCGATCGAACTTCGGGTGCTGCAACTGGAGGCGGCCGCGGTACTCGCCGGCGCGGCCGTAGAAGATGTATTCGGCGCCCGTTGCGAGGGACTGGACGAGGAACCGCGCGTGGAACCAGATGACGCGCATCGTGCCGCTGGAGTCCTGGATCATCGCCTCCAGCCGGTCGCCCCAGCGGGGGGCCCGCATCTCGAGGATCGTCGCCCGCACGGCCACGTCCTGCCCGTGGTGCACCTGGCGGATCGGCACGATGTCGCCCCGGTCAATGTACTTGCGCGGAAAGAACCGCAGCGCATCGCCGATGTTGCGGATGCCCAGGCCGGCCAGCAGCGCCGCCCGTTTCGGTCCGACGCCTTTGAGGTACTGAACGCTGTCGCTGAGTTTAGTCACGGCCAGAGCATACCTGCCCGCGGCGATGTGCTACAGCAAAAAGTACACGAAATGATCCCCCGCTTACGGGTGCCCGACGCTGTTGTAGGGGCGAGGCATGCCTCGCCCCTAGGCTCTCAAAGCGTCCGCGACTGATGCCTCACCTTTACGGCATCACGAAATCCCGCTCCTCGCGTTTCACCACGAGCACCGGGCAGGGGGCCTTGCGGATCACTTTTTCGGCGACGCTGCCGAAGAGGGCGTGCTTGATGCCGCCGCGCCCGTGGGTCGATATGACGATCAGGTCGATCTGGTTCTCGCGGGCGTAGCGGATGATCTCGACGAAAGGCCGGCCTTCCAGGAACGCCGTCTTGACGGGGACGTCCTTGAAGTTCTTCTGGGCGAACGCCTCGAGGCTCTTGCGCCCCTCCTGGCGGACCTGCTCGACGAACTGCTCGCTCGGCCCGGTCATGTAATAGGCGGAGGTCGCCAGCAGGTCGGCCGGGATGTCCGAGACGTGGATGCAGTGGATTTCGCCGGCCCCGTACTGCCGCCCCAGTTCGACGGCGTAGGCGGCCGCGTGTTCGCTGTCTTCCGAGAAGTCCGTCGGCACAAGGATCTTCTTGAGTTCGGCCATGGCCCGCCTCCTTTTGCGATCGTGCTCCAGATGATGCGTCTTTTCCAGTAAGAACCTTTCTCTTTAAGTATACCACGCTTCGCCGCACGTCAGCGCGTTCCCGCGACTTCCTGGGGCCCGCCGCGGCGCTGGGGCTTCCCGCCCTTGGCCGCACGGCGGCGGATCGGCCGGCCGAGGCACCGCTCCAGGGCCGGCACGAAGTACTCCCGGCAAACCGCCTGCCAACTCATTTTCTCGGCCGTCGCCCAGCCCGTCTCCAGCAGCCGCGCGAAGTCTTTCTCGGTCTGAGGCAGGCGATCGACTAGGTTGCGGGCGAGGCCTGCGGCCACCTCGTGCTCGATTCGTGGGGTGTCTTTTTCAGTGAGGCACTCGCAGTCGGGATCGGTCGGCGGGCAGTAGTCGGCCATCAGGACGTTCGGGGGCAACTCGCCCCCGACCACGCGCGTGAGCAACTGCGCGCAGCCGCATGCGCGGCTGAGGACGCAGATGCCGCCGAACGCCAAGGTCTCGAGTTGCGCAATGCCGAACGGCTCGTACGAACTCTGGCCGAACTCGACGTCGCTTCCCTGCCGCAGGTCCTGGAACGAGAGTTCCTCCGGCACCCGCCTGCCGCACGTCTCGCGCGACAGGCCGAACTGGTTGATGAGGACCGCCCGCGTGGCGCGGGCCCAGCCGTTGTATTCCTCGACGGCCTTGCCGATGGGCACCTCGCCCTTGACGAGGTCGGGCCAGCCGACGCGGTGACTCAGGGGCCAGCCGTACTCGGTCTCCATGCGGCAGACGACGTCGGGGTCGCGCCGGCCGCCGTCGGTCGCGAGCATCAGAAGCACGGCCGACTGCCCGCGGTCGGCCAGGCGGTCGTCCAGGTGCTCGAGGACCACGAGGTCCCGCTCGATCGCCTTCGACGCCACCGGCCGCGCGACGTGCGTGAACACGAAATCCGGCCGCGACCCGGTCAGGGCCTCGGCATAGCGGCGCAGCAGGTTGCGGCTCCGCAGGCGCTCCGCCAAGTCGATCGGCCGGGCCGGCAGGCCGTTGTACACGACTTCGACGCTTGTGCGCCGGAAATCGGGCGATATCAGTTCCAGTTCCTGCGCGATGCGGTTGCTGACGGCGAACACGCGATGGGCGACGTGCGCGCGGCTGACCAAGGCGTACTTGTAGCCGCCGCGATCCCGCAGCAGCGCTTCGTAGGAGCGGACGCCACGGCGCGTCTGAAGCGCCTGGTCGAAGACGAGCCGCAGTTCCGCTTCGGTTTCGATCAGGTCTCGGACGGTCGGCACTTCGTGAGCCCAGTAGACCGTCCGCAGGTCGGGCTGCCGCAACCGTGCCGCCAGGAGCGTCGGCAGGCCCATGAACTCGTGGCTGATGAGAACCGCGTCTTGGGTGTTGCCGTTGACGAGGGCCGTGATCGCCTCCATCGCGGGGGCGGCGACACGCATCCATTCCTCGAACCCCCACTCCCGCTCATAGCGGTCGCTCGCCAGGCCGTAGGCTTCCCACAACTGGCCCTTGAGGTGGTTGACGGGGCCGGGCAGCGCCTGCCGCACGTCCAGCAGGAGCAACTCGACCTCGGCGCGGCGGGTCTCCAGCGGGCAGGGGACCGAGCGCCGACCGTACAGTAGGCGCACGCCGGTGGCGGCCTCGATCTGCCGGAATATAGGAACCAGCGCCGCCGCTTCGGGGTCGTCAGCCGGAGGCCGACCGCTCTCGTAAAGGACGGTCACCTGCTGGTCGCAGGATTTTCGCGGGGGGACTTCGCCGGCGCCGATGAGGATCGTCCGGTCGACGACGCTCTGATAAGCGCGGGCCGTCAGCAGGCCTTCCAGGACGGCACCGATGCCGCCCATCTTCTCGTACGCCTCATGGGTGATGTGGATGAGGGTAGCCATCGCACCGTCCCTCAATGCACAGCCGTTTCGTCAACGCGATAGCGCGGCGCGGCCTCTCGCTTCCATGATTATACGGTGTGCCGCTGACAGGGAGAAGAAAGACTTTGCCCGGACTTACGCGCCGTAGCGCGGGGCCTTGTGCCCCGCGTTGGACCACGCGGGGGATAAACCCCCGCGCTACAATCTGAGATAGGACCACGCAGGGGATAAACCCCCGCGCTACACTCTGAGATAGGACCACGCGGGGGATAAGCCCCCGCGCTACATGGCCTTCAACTGGTCGGCCCCGTACGCCTTGCCGAGGGCCTTCAGGGCCAGAAGGGCCTGGGCTCGCACCAGGTTAACGGGGTCTTGGATGCGCTTCTCCAGGGCCTGGATGACGGCGTCGGAGTGGTCGCCTGCGACGCCCAGGGCCTGGGCGGCTGTGGCGCGCGTCCGCCAGCCGGGCGCGCCGAGACTCTCGACGAGCACGGCGACGGCCCGCGGCCCGCCGATCTTGCCGAGCGATTCCAGCGCGGCCAGTTCCGGGCCGCTGTACAGGTCGCTGATGCTGCGGCTGGCCGGCTGGCGCGTCCGGGCGATCTTCTCCAGCGCAGGCACGGCCTCGCTGTAGTCGCCCTTGCCGAGGCCCCACGCGGCCATCGAAACAACGACCGGCGACGGATCCTCCAGCAGGAATACGAGTTCCTTGCAGGCGTAGACGGTGCCGAGTTGCCCGAGGGCCCTGGCGGCGGAGGCGCGAACCAGCGTCTCGGGGTCCTTGACGGCCTCCACGACGGCGGCCTGGGCCTCGGGGTTGCCGATGCGGCCCAGGACCACGAGCGACGCCGCCCGGACGTATTTGTTGTTGGACTTCAGGCGCGCGGTGACCCACGGGATGTCATCGCGGCCGGCGTAGGGCGCCATCGCGAGCAGGGCGGTGACTTCAAGTTGCACGGGCGGGGCGCCGCGGCGCAGGTACTGCCGCAGGGTCTCGGCGCCGCGAGCGCCGATGGCCCCCAGGGCGCGGATAATATCGAGTTTATCCTCGCCGGGCCCCAGAAGTTTCGCGGTCAGTTCTTCAACAGGTGCGGCGCCGTTCAGGTTGCCCAGGGCGCGGATGGCATTGTGCCGCACGGCAGGGTCCGCATCATTCAGCCCCGCCACCATGAGCCTTGCCAGGCGCGGGTCGGGATGGAGGACCAGCGCCGTCATGACGGCCCGGCGCCCGATCACGCCGTCGCCGAAGGCCAGCGGCAGTAGGGTGGGCCCGAGGCCCATGTTGTTGGTGGCGCAGGCCTGCGTGGCCTTCGCCAGAACCTGGCCTTCGCCGGATTCGACGAGGCGTATCAGCATCCGCCGCGCGCCGACGTCGCTGATGTTTGCCAGCAGGTCGGCCGCCAGAACGGCTTCATCGGCGTCGCCCGAAAGGCTCCGCCGGAGGCGATCCTGGATGGGCGTGAGCACCTGTTCCAGGCTTGAAACGCCCTGGGGATCGCCCAGTTCGTACAGCGCCGCCAGAACTTTAGGCTGGACCTCGACAATGGTGTTGTTCTGGACAAGCAGCAGGCCGTAGCCGCGCGGATTGCGCTCGATGTACGTGGCCTGGGCGACGTTGCGAACCAGGGGATCGTCGCTCGTGATGGCCGGGACGGCCAAGCCGGCGTCGCCTGCGGCGGCCCAGAGGGCCAAGGTCTGTGCGGCCTGGGCCCGATACAGCGGCTCGGTGGACCCGAGCAGGTCCTTGATGGCTTCCTGGGCGCCCTTGGCCGTCGGTCCGTCGGCTTCGAGGGCCAGGATGCGCTTGGCCGGCGTCATCTCGGTGTAGTATACGGCCGAAATCTTCTGGGGTCCCCCGCAACCCGCGCCAACGGCCAGGACCAGTCCGGCAGCCCATGCAGCAACCATGAGAATAGGGGTGCGACGTTTCATGATTCACTCCGATTCTTTCAAGGCTCGCGTGGACAATCGGCTAATGAGACCATGGCCTATCTATAGCGCATCCGGCGGCCGAGTGCAAGCGAATTGCGTAACCCCTCAGTTTTGGGCGCTCCTTCCCCTGCCGGGTGGCATGCCCACGCCGCCGTTTGCGTGGGCATGCTCCATGGCCGCGGCGAGAGCATGCCCA
>Ga0315284_10009134_pt1 | contig 14153 bp, 12 predicted proteins | sample YL17G09_16_MG_FD_203696 | JGI IMG/M metagenome (GOLD analysis project Ga0315284, IMG submission 203696) | Sediment microbial communities from Yellowstone Lake, YNP, Wyoming, USA - YL17G09_16 | ecosystem: Environmental > Aquatic > Freshwater > Lake > Sediment | place: USA: Wyoming | collected... | reverse complement strand
TGCAGCTCGTGCATCCTTCGGCGCACGACCCTTCGCATGTCCCGATACATCCGCCCACACAGCTCCCGGTGCAGTCGAGGAGACAGTCATCGGCGCAGGTCGCAGTGCAGGTGTCCGTGCAGGTGCCTGAACACGAGGCCGTGCACTCGTCGGAACACGCCTCCATGCAGGTACCGGTGCAGGCTGCAGCGCAGACGCCCTCGCAAAACAGTGAGCATGAGTCGGTGCAGTAGGTCTGACAGGTCCCCTGGCAGCCGATCTCGCACGTGGCTGAACACTCAACACACACATGCTACTCCACCTGGAAGATCTCGCACGTCTCGAAGTCGATCCTTCTCGGCCCTTCGCCCTGCCACCCGTACTTTGCAGCCACATCTCGCCACCAGTACTGAAAGGCCTCCGTCGTCACGCCCATGTCACCAACCAACCGCTCGTAGAGGCCATCCGGTGGCATCTTCGCCAACAACAGAAACAGCTCCCCGAGGGCGACCTTGCGCCGGTGCAACTTTTGGATCTGGTCTCGCTCCTCCGGTTCCACTCTGCCGATCGTCTTTTCCATCTTGCTCTCCGTCCACGCGTGCCCAGTGGCGACGGTTCGCCCGCACGCGCGCCTTGTGCATTTCGCAGATGTATGTAGCCCTCACGTCGAGCCGGCCCGTGTCGTCGTAGTCGAATCCCCGACACCAGGCGCAGCCCGTCGCCACGTCACACGCCAGGCACTTGTCGGGAGTCGGGACCTTGGCCTCGAAGGGGGCGAGCGAGGTGGGGTCCACTCCGGTCCAGATGTCGCCGATGGACAGCGCCAGTCGGCGAGCCAGCGAGTGAGACATGAACCTCACGCATGGGTAGAGCATGCCGACCGAGTCGACCGCCGTCATGTACCGGCCACACCCGCACCAACGCCCCTCGGGGATCGAAGGGAGTGGGTTCCCGACGGAGCGCGAGAAGAGGGAGCAGGTGCACCCGTCGGGGAGCACGGCGCTGAGCTGGTCAAGTTGCTCCTCGAGCACCTCTGGGTCACCGGGTTGCCAGACGTTCTCAAAGACCACGTTGGCGTTGACCGTGCAGATCCCCAGTCCGAAGAGGTACAGGATGGACTCCGCCAGGAAGGGCAGCGTCTCATGGGAGATGGTGACCTTGGTCGACCCGTTGGGGTTGCGCTCGAGCCAGCCGGGGATGGCTCTGACCACGTCGGCGTGGGTCCCTCGCCCATCCGGGTAGCGCCGCTCCAGGTCATGGACGTGCTCCGGTCCATCGAGGGTGATGCCGATCCCCAACCTGCTCCCGTATCGATCGAGCAGACGCTGCACCGCGGGCTCGCCGTGGAGCGACCCGTTGCTGCTCATGCCGTAGGCCTGGGACTCAAACCATGGGTGGTCGAGCTCGTAGGCGCGCTGCATGGTGTAGCCGATGATCTGATCGACGAGCTCGACCTCGAGCAGGGGCTCTCCGCCCAAAAACTCCCAGGTCACCGATGGCAACTCCACGGGCTGCGCGAGAAAGAAGTCGACCGCCTTGCGGGCCATGTCAAACGTCATCCGGTGACGGCTGTTCTTGCGGACCATGTAGCAGTAGCGGCAGCGGAAGTTGCACTCCTCTGTGACCACAAGCGTGATGGTCTTGCCAAGGGCGTCTATCATGGTGGCCCCGGGGCTCCGACGGCCACCCAGTCGCCGTCGATTCGCACTGACATCCCGAAGTTATCCGTCGACGCGCCATCCGAAGGGGTGACCGCCGTCCCTGCGCTCCAGGTCGCGCCCGTTCGCTCGTAGATGAACGCCTTACCGAGCTTGGTGGTTGCCGTGGTGTAGGGGGCACCAACGATGGCCCTGTCGCCGTCGATGTCGCAGCTGATCCCGAAGTCGTCCCCGTCGACGTTGAGACCTTGCAGTGCCGCCCCCTGCTGGGCCCATGCCGTCGTCCACAGAAAGACGTATGCCCGCCCGCCGGCCGCCGTGTAGAAGGGGACGCCCACCAGGATGGATGTGCCCGAGATGGCCACCGAGTAGCCGAAGCTGTCGCCGGCAACCGTGGAGGAGCCTATCAGTGATCCGGTCAACGTCCAGGTGGTGGAGAATGCGAAAGCGAAGGCTCGACCAGCACTCGAAGACCGGCCCGGGGCCCCGACCACGATGCGCGACCCGTCGATGTCGACCGAGTAGCCGAACACGTCGGCGACCGCGGGGGATGACGCGATGATCTTCTGCTCGAGCTCCCACAACGCCGCCGAGGTCCACTTGTAGACGTAGACCGCCCCTCGCGTTCCGTTGTGCTGGGGTGCCCCGATCACCACCCTGTTGCGTTGGGTCCTGACCGACCAGCCGAACTTGTCACCGGCCGAGAGGTCAGTGGGCGTGATGTCGCCCTGGGCGACCCACCGGTTGCCCAGTCGCCGGAACATCCGAACCGACCCGCCGACCTCGGCATCCGGCATCCCCACCGCCATCCATTGTCCGTCCACGTCTGTCGAGTAGCCAAACCCAGAGGCTGCAGCGCCATCCACCTGGGTCTGCCGCGCTCCCGAGTCAAACACGCGCTCCTCGACCCACACCGGATCGAAGTTGTAGGCCTCCTTGATCCGTAGCTGATGGTGGCTGACGTTCTGCCCGAGGAGCAGCGTCTTGTAGAGGCGCTGAAAGCCCATCAGCTGGGCGAAGGAGAACCAGCCGGTGCGGATCTTCATCACGGCCGCGAATGCCGTGGCGCCCTCGAGGTCATAGTGGACGGCGTTCTGCTTGCGAAGCAGTCCGTTGACCCCGTCGAGCACGTAGAGCTCATCGGCGACACACACATCAGTCGCCTCGTGGCGAGTGAACGTCGACCACAGCCCGTGCTTGTAGTCGTAGACCAGGGCACTTCCGACCGCGACGAAGATCGCGTAGGCGTGGGCCGCTACCGTAGCAGCCGACATGATGGTCGCGGCGGAGAAGTCCTGGGCGATGGGGTCGCTGATGAGCGACACGTTCAGCGTCTTGTCGAGCAGGTAGAGCCCGCCCGTGCCCTGGAAAAGCAGCCCCTGGGGGATCTCCGTGAGCGCCTTCTGGTTGGTGCAGCCCACCGCCTCGCTGATGAGGTAGGGCGTCGAGTAGCCCTTGCCCTGCCCCACGTCGCTGAGCGCCGTTCCATCGCTGGCGAAGATCTTCTCTTCCTTGAAGATGATCAGCCGGTCGCCAAACGACGCCAGGGCGGTGATGCGGCCGCCGTTTGTGGTACAGACGATCGACAGGGCCTCGTTGAAGGCTACCCCATCACCCTCGGTGAACTGCTTGGAGTACCGGATATCCCAACTCTCAGTGGCCCGCGCGGCAATGAACTGTCGATCCTGGTGCACGCAACTCACGCGGTAGGCCGGTGGGGGCATGTTCTCGAGCACACCGCCCATGGTGTAGACGGCCTCACCTGCCGTGATGGCAGAGTCAGCCGCCTGGTCGGTGAACGTGTGAACGTCCTCGGACCCTCCGTCGTTCAGAGCCTGGGTCAAGCGGTAGTAGATCGACAAGTCCACGGCCGTCCTGTAGAGAACGATGTAGACCACGGTATACTTGGAGGTGTTCTTCAGCGTGGGGACCGTGACGAGAACCTCGTCTTCGGCCCCAACCGCGAGCGATACCACTTCGCATGGCGCGCTCCGGTGGCGCTGTCCATTCGAGTCGTAGTATTCATAGAGCGCGCAGTAGCCATAGGTCCCCGTCCCGATCCCTGTTGCGCCACCTGTCGCGTGCAGCGCAGCGGCGATCCCGCGAGGGTAGTGCCAGAAGCCCTGCTCCGACGCTCTCACCCCGTCGAAGTCCAGGGGGGCGGCGCCGGGAACCATGAGCGAGTGGGGCGTACTGATGCCCTTGATCTGCCCCGACCGCGATGCCTGGCAGATCGCAACCGCGTGGCTCGCCTGCCCGTTCTTCTTGGGAGCCGCGAACAGCATGCCGTCGACGTTCGCGCAGTTGTCGATGTAGCTCGAGCCTGGCACGCCGCCGAGGTTGTCAATGCAGTCCTCGAGGATGCGCCCCCAATGCCCGCCGTCCGCATCCACCAGCAGGAGCGCCCGGTTGATCCCGTCGTTGCTACCCTGCTGCGCCACGGGGAGATAGATCCGACTCGCGTCGATCAGTGGCTTCGCAATCGGCCACACCCCGGCGATGTGCCCCATCGCTGTCCCGACGGCAGCGGTAGTGGAGTTGAAGGTGTTCTGGTAGGTGATAGTGTCCTTCGTTTCGGTTGCGCTAGAATCCGTCAGGGCGTCTCGCATCACTCCGACGTAGACGACGCTCGTCGCTGCCGCCGTGGCGTACCCTGTCGCCGTGATCGGTTCGTCGTCGGCGGCGAAGCTGTAGACCGTCCCGGCCGCGCCCGAGAAACCTGTCTTGCTGCACCCGCGCGCACGGATCACTTTGGGCGTTCCGGTGACATAGGCCATCACCACGCCCACCGTGTTGCTCTGCCGGTAACAGCCCTTCAGCATCAGAACGGCGCCCGAAAAAGCATTGGTCCAGACGTAGTCGGTCCCGGAGTCGTGGATGATGACCTCGATATAGTCGGTCGTCACCAGCTGATGGGTGACCATGTAGACGGGGCCCGTCTCGTTCAGCATCACAGCGTCAAAGTACAGGCCGGATGGGCTGGCGAGGGATGCGCCGCATGCCGTGAACTGAGTAGGGGCTCCGATGACTCCGGCTGCCGAGATCACCCGACGCTGTGGATACCAGTCGGAGGCGACGCGTAGGGGATGGACTGCCACGAGCCCCGTGGCCGTGGGCATCACGCGGATCTGCCCGATGTCCGCATCGCTGCCTGTCAGCTGGTCGATCGTCCGCATGCTGCGCGAGTCAAAAACGAGGAGCTCATAGGCGATGGCGTGACTCACCGGCTCCACGACCTTCATTGAGATGGCGAGGATGTTCCCGTAGGATGCCACCTCGCACGACTCGATCTGCCGGCCCCTCAGGTATGGCGAGACCTCTTGGATGTCGATGTCGAGATACCCGGTCGGGTAGACGAGCCCGGGCGTCTCGCTGACGACAGCCCCCTCCACCACGCGGATGCGATCCCCGAGCAGGTAGACACGGTCCTTATGCACCGCCAGGTCATCCTCGGTGATCGTCCCGGTGAGAGACGTGAGCCCGAGGCGCTTGCGAAACTCTCCCTGTTTGTCACAGATCGCGTTCTCGAGCTTCAACAGCCCCTGGCTGACCAGCTTGGGGTCCTTGCCCTGGTCGAGCCCTGCACTCATCACCGCCGGGATGATCTGTTTCCTGAGCGCCGCCATCAGGGATACCTCGAGAGGACGATCCAGGTATCAACCCCGACCACCTGGAGCATCACGCAGATCCTGGCCCCGTAGCAGACGCACGTGTTGGTCCCATCGATCGTCCCGGTCCCCGCCGCCTGGATCGTGATGTTCGAGGTGTTGGCCGTGTTGTTCTTGAGGGTGACGATCGTTCCGACCTGGACCGCCGTCACGGGAGGCAACCACACCCTGGTTGCGGCCGCGAGCGCGATCAGCGTGACCTTGCCGAGCTGGGCGTTGATCGTGGTCGGGCTCGACCACTCCTGGACTACTTCACCGAGCGAGAAGGATGCGGCGTGATCTGTGTCAGCGAGGGCCGACCTCGCGGCGTCGACTACCGCCCTGAGCTCCGGTTGCTGTGTCCGCACGTCCCGCATGCATCGTCAATCCGCTGGATAGGTTCCAGCCTCCTCGAGATACACGTCACGAACCCTGTCGGGCTCGTTATCGTCCATGTCCGCCGAGAGCCCCCTGATGCGACCCGCCAGCGCAGTCTTCTCGGCCACGAGCTCGGTCACGTCTTCCTTCTGCTTGCGCCCCAATTTCAGACAGCAGTCGATCACCACGTATTGCTCCCAGCCCGAGATCCCATCCCACGTGTCCGTATCGAGGCTGAGTTGCGGAGGGGCGGGGATGTACCACACCCTGACCGTCCCGCTCCACGTCGGGGTCGGCCGGAGCTTCAGCGCTCCTCCGACCACGCGATAGCTCGTGTTGACGTCGGAGGCCTCGCTGTCCTGCAGCTGGTTGCGCTCGTGCAGGTTGAAGCGCTTCATCAGGTGCCAGGCCCCGCCGTCGTAAACATCGACCCCCACGAGCCGGTAGTGATCTGCAGCGAGGGTGTAGGAGTCGGTCCCGGACACGACGCTGATGTTGGCGCTCTCGGCGTAGTGGTCCTTGTTGCTCGCCACCACCAGATCGTAGAGCTCCGCCAGGCTGGCGTTGATCATCCGAGTCATCTGGGGCTCGTCGATGTACGCCAGGTCTACGTCGGCCAGCTCGTAGACCTCCTGCTGCAGCTCGGCCAATGTCCGGTTGCGGGCCATCCTAGAGGTTGTTTCCCTTCAGCCAGATCCGCAGATCGAGAACTGCGCTGTCGGGATCTGTGCTCGCGCTCGCCCCCGAGCTCTGAAGTCTCGCGGTTAGGGTGATCGTCTTGCTAGTCGAGACGAGGTTGGAGGTCAACGCGAACGTGTAGTCGTTGATACTGCAGGCCACGTCCACGCCGAGAAGCGCGACCCACTTGTGCCTGAGCGTCACGACGATAACGCCCTCCGCGGACCTGGTGACCGACGCGACCTCTTCCCCTCCGTCGGTGACCGTGTACCCGTCGGTGTGGATGGCGGCAGCGGCGGTGATCTTGGCGCAGATGAGCCAGGGCTCATATTCGTTGCTGAAGATCCGCCCAGCGTTGCGTGCTCCGATGCTTCCCATGGTCTCTCCTACTGGTTCAGGTTCTTGACCCAGATCCGCATGCCGATGACGGCGGCGTCCGGGTCGGTGTCGGCGCAGCCCGAGTCACCATGGGGCCTGCACGTGACGCTGATCGTTTTGTCGGTCGAGACGGTGTTGGCCGTCACCACGAAGATCTGGTCATCGATGGAGCAGTCGAAGTCGACGCCAAGTAGCGCCGCCCACTTCTGCCCGAGGGTGAGGGTGATCTGGCCCTCCGCCGCGCGGACCGCCGATGCGATGACCTCCCCCCCGTCAGTGATGGTGTACCCGTTGGCCTCGACATCTGCCTTCCCGGTGATCTTGGCGAAGAGGACCCACGGCTCGAACTCGACCGCGAGCACCTTCCCACCGTTTCTCGCTGCAAGGTCTCCCTGCATGTCTTCTCTCCTCGAAAACTGGGCGAGGGGATCGGGAGGGGAGAAGGGCGACCCTTAATCCCCTCGCCCGTCAGGCTACCTAGAAATCGTAGCGTGAGTTTCCCGACGGTCCCTTGCAGCGGAAGTTCCCCCAATAGGCGGCGCGAAATTCCACCGCGTCCTCGGACTCCATCGACCTCGCCTCGACGATCCAGCGAGGGCATGGCCCCATGCTCTTGAACTCCCACGTGTTGAGGGTCTGGACGAACACCGTCGCCTCGGGACAGTTTCTGTCCGCGAAGCAGTCCAGCACCGAGCCACCCGCGTGGATGCGCACGGAGTCGAAGCCGAGCTCGGCGACGACATCGCCCTTCGCGTTGGTCACGGGGACAGACACCTTCTGATAGATCGCCTTGCTTCCGACGGCAACGATGAAGTCCTTGAAGCGGTCGGTTCCCATGTAGACGGTGTCTGGCGAGAAGGGGCTGTGCTTGTTGACCCGCGAGGCCAGCAGCTGGATCACCTCTTCCGTCGATAGACCGGGGTTGGTCGTCGATGTGTAGCGCCCGCCGCCCAGGCTCACCGTGTCAGCCGAACGATCCACGCCGAAGAAACTCTCGGAAGCCGCCGGAGCCGTGCTCGGGTTCCAGCCCCCAAAACCGACGGGGAGCTTGCGATCGGAGGCGGTGACGTAGTCACCCTCGACGAAGATCGAATCGTGATCGGTGATCGACGTGACGCTGTCGACGTATTCCGCGCACGTCATCGTCCCTGCATCGCGGTTGATCGCGCTGACGGTCAGCGTGCCCGTGCGCAGCGAGGAGGCCTCGTTCGCCGCGAATTTCAGCTTTTGACCAACCTCGAAGTTCACGGCGTCGGTCAACGTGTCGAGGGTGAGTGTGTAGCTGTGGCTCGGGGTGTCGATGACGCCGACCTTGCCGGAGCCGTTGCCGTAGGTGCGGATCCCGAGGCTGCGGTTGAGCGCGAGCAGCGCAGAGTCGGCGCTGTCGGTCATCGCGGTCAGAAGAGCGGCCTCGTCGCCCTCGCTGGCGAGCAGGGTCTCCGTGTCGATCGAGCCCACGGCGTAGTCGCGCGCGCGCGTGAGCAAGAACTGTTTGCCCTTGCTTGGGTTCTTGTTCGCCTGGGCCGTCGCGAACAGGTTCGATCGCCCGGTCATCGGCGCGTAGATCACGCCGAAGGCGAAGTTGTTGCCGCCGAACTTGAAGTTCTTGGGCATCCTCGCGTACGCGACGTTTTTCTCCGCCACGGCGGTGAGCATCTTGGTCTCGTCGTAGACCGTCTTGAGCGCGTATGCGAACTGAGTGAGATTGAGTGTGCCGGCCATGAGACTCCCTCGCTTGCGTCTGGCGCTTGCGTGGTAGTCCCGGCACTGCGGCCCTTTTCAGGGTCTGGGGTCTCATCTTGGCCGAGAGGGTCTTCTACTACCTGCTTCGAGCCCGATCTGGTTTTTGGGTTTAGGTTTCCTCTCTCGATTTTCGCAGGTACGCCAGGGCCAGATCCTCTTTCTCGCTCTGAGTGAGTTTCCGGTCGATCACCTGGGGCTCCTGCTTCGTTGCCTGCGTTAGCGTTTTACTGGTGCCAGTCTGTGCTACCCGGTCTTTTTCTGCTGGCGTGGTCTTATCGCCCAGTAACGCTATGAGTTTGCTTTGAACTGATGGTAGCTTGTTGAGTCTTGAAATGCTACTGAATATCCGATCTGTATATTCCTTCTCCATTTGCGCAAGAAGTTCCCCGTAGTTGGGCACTTCGCGATGCCGCTCATAGTGTGCTCCGGCCCTGCCCAGGGCATCGCGCAGGACCGCATCCCCCTCCTCCGACAGTGCCGCGAGAACGCTGTAGCGGTCGCCCTCGCGGATCGCATTGCGGATCGCCCCGAGCTCGTCCCGCTGGGCCCGCTGACCGCGTTCCTGTGTGATCTGTCCCTCGAGGGCCTCGAGCCGCTTCAGCAGTGCCTCCTCGGTGGCCGTGGGCTTGGGCTTCTCGCCGTTGCCCCCGAGCAGCCGCTCGGCGATGAGCATGGGGTCGGCCCCGAGAGCCCTCACGGCTGAGAGTGGATCCTCTGCGGCGCGTTTCTTGATGTCCTGCCACTCACTGAGCTGCCCTTCGCTCGCGCGCAGCCTCTCCTCGCGCCCGTAGAGCTCGCGGTCTCTCCTCGCAAGGTCTTTCTCGACGCGGGCCAGTCGCTGGTCGATGGTCTCTCCATCGCCATCCCGGGCCACGCCCGCCGGAGGTGGGGAGGCCGGATCACCCTCGGGGGCGGTCACGGTCATCATCGGGGGATCGGCCGAGGCCTCCGTTGTGGTCGTCGGCGCGTAGAGCCCGAACGTCTTCGTTTCTTCCGCCATGGTCTTTTGCTCTCCTTGGTCACATCACGCCCGGAGGAAGGCCACCGGGCATCATCGGTTGCCCCGCCGGTCCCATCGGACCGGGTGGTCCGGGCATCGGGGGCTCAGGTTGCATGGGAGGCCCTCCAGGGGGCATTGCGGGCGCCGGAGCGACCTGGGGCTGTAGGATGTCTACCGCCTGCTCTATCCAGTCCAGGATGAGCTGCCTGCGCTCCTCAGGGGCTCCCTGCATGCGGGCCCGGAGTACCGCGCTCTGCATGCGGGGGATCGCCTCCGCCAACGACTGGTACGGCTCGGGGGCATGCCACTCGCCGTGGACAAGCATGCGCTCGATCATCCAGTCGATATCCTCTTGCCCGGCCAGCTCCAGGCTGTGGAACTGTTCGAGGTCGGGGAAGTTCAGCAGGGCCTTGCCCTGGGCCTGGTCGACGAAGCCGGCCTGAATCATCTCCTCGACGGTGGCGAGCCGGCCCGCCGGCTGGTAGGGCAGCATCGACGAGGGGAAGACCTGGAGCTCGTAGCAGTCGCGGTCCAGGTTCACGTCGGCCCACTTGATCCTTTCGATCTTGGAGCCCTTCTTGTAATTCGTCGACCACTTGGGGTTTCTCTTGGCGATCTGCGCCGCCATCGCCACGGTGAGCTCCGCCAAGTCGAGCCAGGCGTCATCCCACCTACGGTTGAGCCCCGCGTGCCGCCCGCTCTCCTGGTCGGCGAGCACGCGCAGCGCGCGGCCGCTCTCGATCCCCGCCGGCTTCACGCTCTGCGCCGAGAGCTGACTCACACCCGCATCCTGGAAAATGTGGCTGATGAGCTCCCAGACGAAGCGGAAGACCTCCGATGACACCGACGCTGGCATCTCGGTCTTCGGCGGGGCGCTGCCCTTCTTGTAGGTGACGATGTTTCCGGGGCTGTTCTTCAGGTGGCCTTTCTTGACCGACCCCTCCTCCACGTAGGTGTTGGCTTGGCTGTAAAGGTGCATCGCGTCCTGGATGCGTCCGAAGAGCTTGTTGGCTTGTTTCTGCAAGGGCTCCTCTTTCTCGACGAGCCCGGCCGGGTACCAGCCGATAACCGGCGTGTCCCACGAGAAGAACGAGAAGGGGAAGGTGTTCAACTCCCAGCCCTGCTCTTCGATGGGCGTCAGCGTGGCCTTCTGCAAGGTCACAACGTGTTTCCCATCGAATGCGCCCTCTGAGCTGGGGAGATGCCAGGCCTCGCGCACCTCGACGAGGTCGGTAACGGTGGCGGTCCCGGACTCGGGCCGGGATTGCAGGTTGCGCCCTGTCTCGTTGGCGATGCTCTCCTCGCTGGCGGGGTACTGAGCGATCAACACCTCCGCCGGCCAGTAGCCGACCTGGTAGAGACAGCGGGGGGCCGCGGAGATCGCCGCCTGCTCGTCGACGATCAACTCCCACGGCGGAGTGCTCTCGAAGCCCAGCCGATGATCGGCGCTTTCGTAGGCCTTCATCGCGCCGAAGCCCACGGCCCCGGCCCGGACAAACCAGAGCGCGGCGAGCCTCTGGACGCGGCAACGATACCACTCGCCAGCCACAAACTTTTCGTACCCCTCCGCCTTGAGTTTCATCGACCAGCCGTCGGGCCCGTCGGTGTCGGTGAGAAACTGGGCGCGGGGGAGCTGCGTGGAGATGCGCGCGGCGAGGGTGGCCAGGACTTGCTCGATGGGATTGAGGACCAAGCGGGGCTCACCACCCATCAGGCTCTTGAAGGCCTCCTCCTCGGAAACCCTCGCGCCCGGGGTGAAGCCCGATACTGTCTTGTTCAGGAGGATCGAGAGGTAGCGTCGCCACCTCTCGTTGCGCGCGTTGACATCTGCGGCCAGTCGCTGAAGGACATCGTCAACGCCCTTGTGGTGATCTTCGTCAACTTTCCACCAGGTGTTATTCCCACCACGCATCATTGGAGCTCTCCGCGCGAGCCTCGACGAGCGCTAACATCCGCTGCTCTTCGAGTTGTTCTTTGGGTAGCTCCGGGACTGGGGCCTCGTAGCGATAGTGATAAGCGTGCCTGTAGGCGACGAGAAAGGCGTCGCAGACGTCGTTTGGCGCACCTGGCTGCTCGATCTTGCGACCCGTAGAGAGCACCTTCCAGGTCAGCCCCTGCATCTCCTCGACGTGGGGGCTCTTCTCGGGGACGCAGATCTTGATCTTGTTGAGGGCGAGGTCGTTGTTCACGAGCTCGATCCATGCGTACTTGTCCGTCTTCTCCGCGGGCATAATTGGCAGGTCGTAGCGCCTCCTGAATTCCTCGAACAGCTGCTTGTGGGCCGGGTCGCCGACGATGTCGATCGTCCCGTGTGGCTCACAGAGCGCAACGTAACCCCGCACGAATGACGCCGCCTTGTCGAGGAGCATCTCTTTTTCCGAGTAGCTTTCGATCTCGACGAAGTGGGGGCTGTCCTCGCGCCAGACGCAGAGGCTGAAAGCCGTCTGGTCATCCCAGCCGAAGTCGAGCCCGAGCACGTAGCGATCTCCAGCGTGATGCTCCCATTCCGCGATCCCATTCTTGTCGGGGTCGAAGCCATACACGCGCTGTCCGCGCTCGATGATGGTCTCTCCGAGATAGTTCCGTCTGAACCTCGGGTCGTCGACGATGTCGGGGTTCTCGGCGATCTGCTGGTCCCTGTCGGCGATGAACTTCGCCCTCATCCATGGGTTGTCCTCGGTGGTCCAGCTGTGGACAGACCAGCCCGGCTTGGTCGGCGAGGGGACACTAGACATGTTTACGCGCTCGGGGAAGCCCTTGATGACCTCGTGGAAAAGGCCGCGGGGGATGTAGCCAGGGATCGACGAGAGATAGATCTGGCCCCCGAGGTCGATGGCGCGGGGGCGCAGCACGTCGACGATGAAGCTCTCGAGGTCGACGTGAAAGAACGCCGCTTCGTCGAATGCCGTCCGTCGAAACTTTTGCCCATAAAGTCGGTCCATCCACCCTGGCCTGTCGGCGCCGTAGATCCTGATCCACGAACCTCCGGGCATCGTGATGCGAAGTCGACTCTCGGTGAACGTGCAGCCCAGGTGATGGTCACGGTCGATCTCCTTGGCCTCGGGCCAGGCGATCTCTGCCGCGCTGTTGCTGGTGAGGGCGATGAAGTTGTAACGGTTGCCCGGGTGGCGCAGGCCATCATCGAAGAAGTCGGTGAGCACCGTTCGAGTCTTGCCCGCGCGCGCCGTGGTCCAGATGCACTTGAGCGTGGAGGGGTCACGGATCGCGGCGAGCTGCTCGGGGAAGAGGGAGTCAGTGAGGTCTGCGCGCCGCGTCCATTCTGAGACGAGGTCGGCGGGGACATATTGGTCCCAGTTCCCCATCAGGAGGATAAGCCACAGGGCGAGCAACTCACGGCCTCACACTTTCTTCTTGGGGACCTCGACCGTCTTGGGAGCCTCATTCTGGGGCTCGGGCTCGATAATGAGCTTCTGCACGTTGCTCCACGGAATGAACTCGTGGAGGCCGCCCTTGCGGTGCAGGAGGATGCCCGGAGGGGACACGCTCACCTCAATCTCGAGATTCGCGTCAGCGGCATGGGCGTTCTTGCCGTCCGCGTCACTCATCAGTCTCGCCAGTTTCACTTTCACGGTAACACCGCCATGTAGGGGTTGAAGCTCAGTCGCCAGCGCTCGGAGTGATAGCGCGCCGCTCGAGCGGGATAGGTGAACCACAGAAGTTGGTTGCCGAGGGCGGGGAACAGAAAGCGCAGAAGCGTGGTCGCTACGCCTCCCCTCCGCCAGGTCGATCGGACGTAGAGAAAGTGCAGAACCTGCTCGTCGCCCGACGTCTCGCCGCAGATGAACCCGTAGACCTGGGAAGGTTCCTCTGGGCAGCATGCCATCACGGTGGGCACCCTCGAGAGCAGGGGGACCACGACCTGGTGGACGTGCCGACGAAAAGCCTCGGGGCTCATCGCCGAGAAGGGGTCTAGCCTCCGGATCTGGCGAGCCCAGTTAGCCACCACGATCCCCTCGTCCCCGTTTGAGTAGGGCCGTACGAGGACCGAGAACGGGTGGCCAACCGGGCTCACGACGTGGTCACCTTCCCGGCCGTCTGCAGCGCTTCAAGCGTCTGCTCGAGGGTGAGGCCATGTTGCTTGCCGACGTGGTAGGCCATGGCCGTCAGGACATCGGCATCGGTGAGATCAGACGCCGCGCGCCGCGGTCGCTTCGCCAGCGAGTCGAGCAGGGAGCGACAAGCCAACCGCGCCGCCTGAGCGCGCCGTGAGTCGAGCCGCCCGGTCAGTACCTCGTGAGTGATCCGCCCGAGCAACGCGTTCACCTCATCCGGGGTGGAGATGGGCCCGATCTCCTCGGCGGTGAGTGCCATGTCCGACGTGCAGGAGGCGTTGACCGGGTCGGCGACGGGTTCGGCCGGCGGTGACCTGTGAGGGAGCTCGAGGGGGATGGAACCGGGGGGGAGTGGGGCCTCCCTGAGCTTGCGATGTTTCTCGGCCCGGCTCATGGCCCCCTTCAACCCGGCGATCCGCAGCCTGGTGCGTGCCTCAGGGTCATGGGAGGCGCAAAACTGCGAGGTAAGGGACGCTTTCTGCTGGCAGGGGGTCCCATCCTTCTTGAGAGCGCAGCAGTACGGCTTTGGACCCCCTCTCATGAGGGCATAGTGGCTCAGAACGGCCCACTTTTCAACAGAAACTGAGCATTTATTCACGTTTTGGGCAGAATTCTGCCG
>Ga0315284_10009133_pt1 | contig 14155 bp, 10 predicted proteins | sample YL17G09_16_MG_FD_203696 | JGI IMG/M metagenome (GOLD analysis project Ga0315284, IMG submission 203696) | Sediment microbial communities from Yellowstone Lake, YNP, Wyoming, USA - YL17G09_16 | ecosystem: Environmental > Aquatic > Freshwater > Lake > Sediment | place: USA: Wyoming | collected... | reverse complement strand
CGCGAAGTGGCAGCTACCCTTATTACCAGTGCTAGAGTATAATGTGAATACTCGATATCGCAGTTATGTGAGGAATCCATGAGTACAGCAGCAGTCATCACCAACCCGCGGGACGGAGCAGTGCTTGCCGTTCCGGCCGGAGAAGCATTGAACCTGGTCTTCGAGGTCGAGAACGACAACCCGCTCGATGTGGTGGGCTTTTATTTCGCCATCGCCGATCTGCCGGCCGCATGGTGGGCCGGGCCGACCAGCGCCAACCCGCTGCAAATCGTCGCCGGCGGCAAGGATGTCCTCACGCTGACGCTGAAGCCAGCCGCCGGCGCCCAGCCGGCGAATTATCCCTTCACGGTGCACATCCAGGCGGTCAATGACGCCGTCGCTCCGGAGGCGCGCTCCCTGACCCTGTGCGTCGAGGAAGGGGACGCCACGCCGGCGCCGGTGGTGCCGGAAGTTGCCGCCACACCGGCGGCTGTCCCGCGGGAGCCGGTTGCGGTCGTTGTCGAGCCTCCCGCGTCCGCGGAACCGACCCCCGTCGAGCCGGCCGTTCCGGCCGGCCCGGTCGAAGAGCCGCCGCGGGTGATCGAGACTGCGCCGCCCGTTGAGCCGGTCCCACCGCCTCCGCCGAGTCAGCCGGTTGCGCCACCGCCAAGCCAGCCGGCTTCGCCACCGCCAGGCCAACAGGTCGCTCCATCGCCTCCAAGGCAGCCCGCCGCGCCGTCTCCTACCCAACCGGCGGCGCCGCCGGCGGCCCAGGAACCGGTGTCCGTCCCCCGACCCGCGCCCAAACGGGAGAAATCCGCGCCGAAGCCGGCCGAGCCGGCACCCGTGGAGACGGTCAGCTTGCCGCGGGAGGAGCCTGTCGCGGTGGAGGTGCGGCAACAGGTGGCGCCGCTACCGGAAGCGGACCGGCAGGTGATCAATCCGGAGGACCGGCGCATCCTCCACATGCTCCCCGGCGAGCGGATGCTGCTGCGCTTCAAGTTTCATAACACGCAGAACTATCCGTGCAACTACATCCTGGATGAAGACCGGATGGCGACCCTCCCCGAAGGGTGGCTGGATCGCACGCAGGCGCAGGTCAACATCACGCCGAACGCCGAGGGAGAGGTGTTTTGCCTCGTCACTCCGCCGGAGAATGCGCGGCCGGGAGAATATCAGTTCGCCCTCTTCATCGGGGCGCAGCACGCGGCCAACCCGGAGGAACGCTATTACACCCTGCTGATCGAAGCGACGCCCGCGGTCAAGATCGCCGCGAAGGAACCGCAAAAGCAGGCCGGTCCGTTCGGGCATGAAGCGACCTTTCCCCTGGTCGTCTCCAATGCGGGCAATTCCGAGACGGCCTTCCGCGTAGCGGTCCGTGAGCCGCGGGCGCCGGCGGATGATGACGAGGAAGCGCAGATGCCGCGGGAGCTCTACGAGACGCCGAACTGGACATACGGCATCGATCGGGAAGTGGAGAACCTGAAGGCGCCGGCGCAGGGACGCGAGCTGAAACCCGTGGATATTCGCCTGCGCGTCAAGCGCCGCGGACCCTGGTGGTGGGGTTTCCAGGAATCGCATACCGCCACGGTGGCCGCCGTGCCGGTGACGGACCCCACGAACGGCGGGAAGGATGAGAATACGGCGCAGGTCAACCTCAAGCGCTGGCGCCTGCTGCCCTTCCCATACATCTTCCTGATTCCCATCATCCTCGCCTTCATGATCGCCGGCAGCCAGGCGTGGGACCTGCGGGTGACGAATGGGCTGCAGGAACCAGGCAAAAATGGGTATTTCGTCTTCGGTGCCGTGCCAATGTCCGCCGATGTCGCCGGTGCCGTGCCGATATCCGCGCATGTCGCCTGGAACGCCATCCCACTGATGCCGCAGCAGATAGTCTTCGGCGGCAAAGAGAAGACGTTGACCGTCACCCATCGCGTCACGCACACGGATGAACGCGTCGGTGGAGACAAGTATTTTAAGAACACCGAATGTACTGTCAGGAATAGCACCATCACAATAAACTTCATCCCGGTGCGCACCAACGGCGCGCTGACGGTGCTAGCCGACGACCAGATCCAGCCGCCGGAGCTGGACGAAGCGGTGGTCGGGCAGGAAAAGGTGAAAGTGCCGCGCGCCACCTACACGCTGAAGGTGACGACCGAGGAGGGGAAATACACCCAGTTGCAATTCCGCAACACGGACACCACAGGCAGCAGGATCAAAATCATCGTGTTCCAGCAGCCGGAAAGCTCGAAGTTCGAGATTCGAGACATCGCGGAGCGTACACCCGAATCCGGAAAGACGGCCCTGCCATTCAAAATCCGCGCCCAAGAAGTCGGCGCCGATGGTGAGCTTGTGTTCGTGACAACGGACGGCAAGCAGCAGATTGTGCGCATAAGGTTAGGATCGAAGTAATATGATTATCCTGCTGCAGAGAGAGATCAGTATCGTGCCCGGCCGGGCGATGCCGGTGCGGCCGCCGGATACCCAGGTGGGCGAGAACTGCGCGGTGTTGCAAATCATCAACAACACCAATCAGGAGAACGAATACACCGTGCGCGTCGAATGTACCCATCCCGCCTGGCGCGAGGAATGGGCGCGAATCGCGTCGATCGTCGAAATGACGGAGGCCGGGGGGTATATTCAACCCAGCAAGCCGGATATGGCCCTTTCCGACGGCTCGCTGCGCATCTACGTCGCCCGCCAGAGCCAGCGCAAGGTGATGATCGCCTTCCAGATGCCGAAGGCGCCCGACTCGCGCGCGGGACGCTACACGCTGAAGGCGCAGGTGCGGACGCGCATCACCGCGGGCAGTCAGTCGCCGCAGCCGCAGGTCGAAGAGCTCTTCATCGACGCCTATATCGAACCCTATTATGAATGGGGGGTCTACTGCGACCCGCCGCGCCGCGGGGTCGGCCTCCTCCGCCGCGCGGCGCGCTTCCAGATGACGGTGGTCAACCGCGGCAATGACTGGCTCTATTGCCAGTTGCGTCCCCCGCAGGCCCAGCAGCAGGCGGACATGCGCGTGGCGCTGTTTTCCGAACACGTGGCGGTCCCCCCGCCGGATACCGATCAAACTGAGTCGCGCCGTCAGATCCCGCTGACCGCTTCCACGCTGCTCAAACAGGTGCGCGGCGGGGAAAAGGCCACCCCCATCGCGCTGCGGATTTACCGGGTGGACGCGCCTTCCGTGCCGCAGCTCCCGCGCCAGGACTACGGCGTCGCGGAGGTGGAGCGGCCCGACCACGTGCTGTCCAATCCGACGACCGAGCCACCCAACGTGGCCGACGAAACGTTTCAGTTGGGGACGCTGGTCTACTACCCGCCGGTGCGCTCCTTCGTCACCGGCTCCATCAAGTGGGTGGTGGACAACATCAAGGCCGCCATGTTCGGCGCCATGGCCATCCTCGTGTTCCTGGCGGTGATGGGCCTGGTCTGGCAGGCGTTCGTGCGCGACATGCGGGTCGAGCCAATCATCTACGGCGTCAGCGAAGCCCAGAAGAAGGTGCCGTTTGAAGGCCGGTATGTCAGGGGTGCGATGGTGTATGTCTACACGGCCTCCAACTCGATCCCCGAGGATGCACCGGTCAAATTGAAACCCTATTCCTATAAAAAAGAGGGGAATGCTGACGCGCGCAAGGCGCCGGCATCGGCGCTGGCTGTGTTGAATAGCCTGAATATCGATAAACCGCAATACATGAATATCGACCTGAGCGATGTGTGGGACAGGCTGAAAAAAGGCGACCGGTTGAAGTTCAAGGTGGTGCGTGGCTCGCCCTTCGCGCGCATCTTCCCCAAGCTGCTGACCTATGAATGTCAGACGGCAATGCCGGTCGAGAAACCGGCGGTCCCGCCGAAAACCGTGCCCGAGTTGTCCGGGCAATACTGGAAGCCGGTCACCGCCGGCGGCACGGTGACCATCCGCGGGAAAAATCTGGGGGCTTCCGGCTCGATCCGGATCAACGGGCAAGATATGCAGGTCGCCGGATGGCGGGATACCGTGATCACCTTCAAAATCCCGGAGGATTTCGGGGATGCGCCGAAAAGCACGGTTGAAATCACCCGCAACGACGGCGCTTCGGCGCCCGCCAGTATTGTCGATATTAAAGCCAAGTCGGGAACTCCCGGCCCCGGTCCCGGCCCTGGTCCCGGCCCTGGTCCCGGTCCCGGCCCCGGTCCCGGCCCTGGTCCCGGTCCCGGCCCCGGTCCCGGCCCCGGTCCCGGCCCCGGTCCTGGTCCCGGTCCCGGTCCCGGCCCTGGTCCCGGCCCTGGTCATGGTGTGTTGACGGATCCGGTGGCGCTGCTGGTCGATGCCTACGATAATGATTGCGACGTGACAAAACTGAAGAGCGCGATCAACGCGTCGAAACCGAATACCCTCGAGGGCAAGGCCATCACCGCCATTGCGCTGTTCCTGAAAAACGCGGACGAAGAAGCGCCGGGCTACAATCCGCAGGAGGCGAAGACCGCGAAACGGTTGATCGAAGGCCTCGGAAATCCCAGGACGCCACGCGAGAAAGCCCTCGTGTTCATCGCGAAAGGATATCTCGGCAATACGAAAGGGAACTGGAGCCGGGCCGCGCAAGCCGGCGACCCGCAAACAAAAGCGTTCGCCCAGAAGCTGCTGACCGCTCTGGCAGCGGGTGGATAGGATTGGCTGCATACCGGCAACCGAACCCGCGCCGCCGGATGTCCGGCGGCGCGGTGTTTTCCGGACAGCGTCCCGCGCTGTCACCATCTCACGTCATCCCCCGCACGTTGTCATCCCCTCGAACACCGCGTGGCCGGCCGGCTTGCTACCATGGCAGAAGATACCGAATGGGAGGAACGGACCAATGGCGCAGGAAGGATCGTCCCGGAGCTTCAGCCATGGGCAGGATGTCTTGACCCTGCTGAACCGCAACCTGGCCAATGAGATGAATACCATGCTCATGTATATGATGGACAGCCTGCTGGCCCGCGGCACGGATGCCCACGACGTGAAGGATGTGATGAGCAATTTCGTCCGGCAGGACTTCGAGCATGCCCTGCGATTGGCCGCCCGTATCGTGGACCTGGAGGGCATGCCGGAGTTGATGCCGCTCAATCTGGAAAACAACGCCAGCATCGAAACGAAACAGCCGAAGGACGGCAAGCTCCAGCCGATGCTCAAGGATGCGCTGGAGCATGAGATGCAGGCGGTCATCGAATACAAGAATCAAATCGTGAATATCGGCTTCTCCGACCCGGCCACCCGCCTGCTGCTCGAACAGATTCTTACCGAGAAAGAGCGCCAGGCGGGCGAAATTCGCCACCTGCTCGGCGTGTGATGCCTGTCGAATGGCCGCTGTTTCCCTCGCTGCCGGAGCGCCTCGTGAACACTTGTCATTAGACTTACTGCTGTGCCCGCGCGATCGCTTCCAGGATGCAGCGCGCCAGCTTTTCCGGGTCGTGGCGGGCCAGGTGCAGGTCGGCCAGCAGATGGCCGGTCACCGGCGTCGTGCCCAGGGTGCGCAGGCGGGGCAGGTCGGGCTCCACGAACCGCTGCCCTTTTTCCTCGTAGAGCGCCATCACTTCCGGGTCCGGTCGCTGCAGGTTGACTACCGCATAGTGGAAGGGATTCTCGACCGGGAGATGCTGCAGCACCGCCTCCAGGTGGCGCGCGGCGGTGAAGTCATCCGTCTCGCCCGGCTGGGTCATCACGTTGCAGATGAAAATTTTGATCGCCGGCGACGCCGCCAGCGCCTCCGCCATACCCGGAATCAGCAGGTTGGGCAGCAGACTGCTGTAGACGCTGCCCGGCCCCAGCACGATCACGTCCGCCTCGCGGATCGCCTCCAGCGCCTCCGGCAGCGGCTGTACGTCCGCCGGCAGCACCCGCAGTGAACGGATGGAACCGGCATAGGCCACGATCGCCGTCTCTCCCTCGACCACAACGCCATCGGACATGGTAGCCCGCAGCACCATCGGGCGATTGGCGGACGGCAACACGCGCCCGCGCACCGCCAGCACCTGGCTTGCCTTGCGGATCGCTTCCTTGAAGTCGCCGGTCATCTCGCTCAAGCCGGCGATGATCAGGTTGCCCAGGCTGTGCCCGTTCAGGTCTTTGCTGGTCAGTGCGAAGCGATGCTGGAACAGTTGCTCCATCAGCGGCTCGGTATCGGCCAGCGCGACCAGGCAGTTGCGGATGTCGCCGGGCGGGGGCATGTCCAGATCGGCACGCAGCCGCCCGGAGCTGCCGCCGTCGTCGGACACCGTCACGATGGCGGTCAGTTCCACCGGATAAACCTTCAAACCGCGCAGCAGAGTGGACAATCCGGTGCCGCCGCCGATGCCGACGATACGCACCTTCGGCACCGAATGCCGCCCATCGAGCAGCGCCATCACCAGTTCCCGGCCGGAGGTTGCCGGATTCGCCGCGTGCGTGAAGGAGCGAATCAGACGGCGCGTGCCCCACGCCACCAACCCCAGCCCGCACAGAATGAGAAGGCCGCCGACCAGGGGCGGCACAGTCCCCGGGATCCCCTGCTTCGTGGTGAGTAGCCAGCAGCGCGCCATCCAGTCTCGCGGAGTCGCCTGCGACCAGAGCACCAGCGAGAGACCGGCGGCGAATACGACCATCCCTGCAATATTCACCAGGATCCATCGCTTGATGGAGAGCCCGGGCAGTAATAATCGATACATAATTGATGGGCGAGCGTTGCCCACGGACCGGCGGGTCACCGCTTCATGTCGCGGTGCTCCAGGACGACTTCATAGCCCTGGTCCCGCAGAAAATTCCCGAGCAGGCGGGCCAGCACCACGGAGCGATGGTGCCCGCCGGTGCAGCCGATGGCGACCGTCAGGTATGATTTACCCTCTTCGGCATACAGCGGGAGTGTGAAGATCAACAAATCTTCCAGCTTGCGGAGGAATTCCGCTGACGCGGGGTCCTCCATGACGTATTGCTCGACGTTCGAATCGGCGCCGGTGAGCGGCTGCAGGTGCGGCACATAGTGGGGATTGCGCAGGAAGCGAACGTCGAAGACCAGGTCGGCATCCACCGGCACGCCGTATTTATAGCCGAAGGACAGCACGTTGACCAGCATGCGGCCCGTCGCCCGTTCGCTGAAAAGCGCGGCGATGTCCTCTTTGAGCTGCCGGGGATCGGTATTGGTGGTATCGATGATCTTATCCGCGCTCGCGCGCAGCTCCGACAGTTGCTTGCACTCCAGGCGGATGCTGTCCGGCAGCGTGCGGTGGCGCGTGGCGAGGGGGTGGCGGCGCCGCGTTTCCTTGAAGCGGCGCAGCAGGGTTTCCTCCGACGCCTCGAGAAACAGCAGGCGCGGTTTGAAGCCGAGCGTTCGCAACGTCTCGATCACGCCGGCGAGATCGGAGAAAAAATAGCCGCCGCGGATGTCCATTACCACCGCGACGCGGGTAATCCGTCCGTGCGTATGCGCGCAGAGCTCGGCGAATTGCGGCAGCAGCGCCGGCGGCATATTATCGACGCAGTAGAAGCCCATGTCCTCCAGGCAGTGGACGGCCTGCGTTTTCCCGGCGCCGGACAGCCCCGTCACAATCACAAATTCCTGTGGCGGTTGTTGCTGCGCTCGCTCGGTTTTCGGCTGCGCCCGCTTTCGCTTCTCAGGCTTTTCGGACTGCATTTGACAGCTCTAGTCTAGCAGATTTCGCCACGGGATGCACAGAAAAGACGCCTGCTCGCCCGGCGGCGGCACCGGGCGAGCAGGTCAGGTTAGGTGTGTCGCCGGGATCAGCGGCGGCGCAGGAAGGTCGGGATTTCCAGATCGCTTTCCGGGGCCGGGGCCGACGGCACTTCGGGCGCGTTCAGCATGCGGGTTGCTTCCTGCAGCGGGTCGGTGGTGAAGCCGGTGGCGACCACGGTAATGCGCACGCGATCCTCCATCGTCTCGTCGAAGACGATGCCGAAAATGACGTTCGCGTCGTCCACTCCGGCAGCGGTGGCGATGATGTTTGCCGCCTCGTCCACTTCGTTCAGGCCCATGTCGGTATTGCCGGTGATATTGAACAGGATGCGCGATGCGCCCTCCATCGAGCACTCGAGCAGGGGGCTGGAGATGGCGGCCTGCGCCGCTTCCGCCGCCCGGCGCTCGCCCGCGCCCTCTCCGATGCCCATCAGCGCGGTGCCGGCGTTGGCCAGCACGGTGCTGACGTCCGCGAAATCAAGGTTGATCAACCCGGGGACGGTGATGAGATCGGAGATGCCCTGCACGCCCTGGCGCAGCACCTCATCGGCGTAGCGCATCGCCTCGAGCATCTTGGTGCCTTTGGGCACCACGCCCAACAGGCGCTCGTTGGGGATGGTAATCAGCGCATCCACCTTGCCGCGCAGGCGGTCGATGCCTTCCTGCGCGATATTCATGCGGCGCCCCTCGAAGCGGAACGGTTTCGTCACCACGGCGATAGTGAGCGCGCCCAGCTCCTTGGCGATCTCCGCGAGGATCGGGCTGGCGCCGGTGCCGGTGCCGCCGCCCATGCCGGCGGTGATGAACACCATGTCCGCGCCATCCAGGATATTTTTCAGCTCCTGGCGGCTTTCATCCGCGGCCTGGCGGCCGATCTCCGGATTGCCGCCGGCGCCGAGCCCGCGGGTTACGTCTTCGCCGAGCTGCACTTTGCGCTCCGCGGCGGACCGCGCCAGTGCCTGCATGTCGGTATTGGTGACGATGAATTCGACACCGCCCAGGCCGGCCTCTATCATGCGGTCTATGGCGTTACTGCCACCGCCGCCGACGCCGATTACCTTGATTTTTGCCTGACCATCATGTAACTTCACCACGTCCTTCCCCTTTCGCTGCGTATGGATGATTGCGCTGTTGCCGTTCGTCGTCCGAACATCAGGCCTCGCACAGTCCTCGCCGGCCGATTCCCCCGTCGGCACCTGCCGGGGTGGCGATGAGATGGAGACGCGCATGTCCGCATCGTTGAAATCGAATTGTAACTGCGTCATGTGCGTTCCATTATAGGAACCAATTCTGCGCACTGTCAACCGGCAAGCATCCCGGCCTCCGCCATTTCCCGCCGTTCGATGCCGAACGCGGCGTCGAAAAACTCCCACGCTTGCCGCTGCATCTCCCGGCTGAATACGTGCGGCAGGTCGAACAGACCGATGTCCAGATTCCCCGGCGCGCCCGCCTTCGCATAAATGGCGCGCAGGCGTTCCGCGGCCTTCTGGAATCCGTTCAATGAGAAAAGCGCATCCTGGCTGCCCTGCATCACCAGCAGCGGTTGCGGCGCATGGAGCGCGGCGACATCCGGCCAGTCCAACACCCGCGTCAGGCCGGGGATGATGCTGGCCCACGAATGCCCGCCGACCGCATCCCGCAGCATCTCCTCCAGGGTGCTCATCCAGCCGACGATGCACACCGCCCGCACGCGCGGATCGAGGGCGCCGAGCAGCGCCCCGCGCATGCCGCCCGTGCAGAGCCCGACCGCGCCGATGCGCTCCGCATCGACTTCGGGACGGGTGAGCAGGAAGTCCACCGTGCGCATGTCGTCCCACAGCAGGATGCCCGGCCACGTCACGCCCGCCCAGGTCAGCGCCCGGGCGACCGTACCCTCCATTTTCGCGCATACCTGGTCAATGAGCTCGATCCAATGGTCCGATCCTTCCGCCACCACCAGGAAATCGCGCTGCATTTCCCGCGGCGGCGGCACGGCAATGCGGCGTTCGCCGAAGTAAAAGCTGTCGCTCACCGCCACCACGTATCCGCGGCGGGCCAGCTCGCCGGCGATGGCCACCCCATCATACTGCTGCTGGCGATACCGGGTGAGGATGGTCGGTTCGTTCGGCTCTTCGACCAGCTTCTTCTTACCGAAGTAATACATGCCGCCGTGGCAGTGCAGGGCCACCATCGCGGGCGCCGGGGCGACCAGCCCGCGCGGCGCCAACAACAGCACCGGCATGCGCTCGCCTGGCGAAGGGGTGATGTACCACTTCTGCATGGTGTATTCGGGATATTCCGCGAAATCGGCAAGCTCCGGGCTCAAGTCCACCATTTCCGGCTGGTAGAGAAGGAGGGAGCGCAGGTAATCGGTGGTCTCGGCGCGCCACTGCTCGATATCGGTGAAGCGTTCCTGCAGGAACGACAGGGGCGGCAGTCCGTGCTGCGCCTGATATTCGATAAACGGATAGAGATTGCCGGTTACCGGCATTGCTTACCCCCTTCCCCCCCTAACCCCAGCCCTTCCCCCTCGAGGGGGAAGGGAGATTCCTAACCCCAGCCCTTCCCCTAGAGGGGGAAGGGAGAAGGCTTTACCTGTCAATCGGATCCGTCTCCTCCGCTCGGATGACCGTCAGGCCGGGGAACTCCGCAGTCAGATAGTCGGCGAGCAGCGCCACGGCGGGCCGCTCGGTGGCGAAATGCCCGGCGTCAATGATGACCGGTCCGTGGTCGCGCGCCAGCAGCGCCTGGTGATGCTTCACTTCGCCGGTCAGATACAGGTCGGCGCCGGTCCGGCGGGCCAGCTCGGTGAAATCGCCGCCCGCGCCTGTGCAGATCGCCACCCGCCGGATGGGACGGCCGGTGTCGCCGATGAGCGCAAGCCGCTCGGTCCGCAGCACGGTTTGAACGCGATCCAGGAACGCGGCGACGGTCACGGGCGCTTCCAGCGTGCCGATCCGTCCCAGCCCGGCATCGGGCCACGCGTTGTCCAATGGGATCAGATCGTAGGCCACCTCTTCGTAGGGGTGGACGGCGAGCATGGCGTCCAGCACTCGCACTAATTGTGCCCGCGGCACCACCGTTTCTAACCTGATCTCGCGAACGCGCTCCAATTCGCCTCGCGTGCCGATGAAGGGCGAGGCGCCGGCCAGCGGGCGGAAGGTGCCCATGCCGGGGGATCCGAAGGTGCAATCGCTATACAGCCCGATATGCCCGGCCCCCGCCATGCAGACGGCGTCGCGCACCGCGTCCAGGTGCGCCTCCGGCACGTAGACTACCAGCTTGAGCAGCGGGCGCGCCTCCGACGGCGCCAGCGGCCGCAAATCGCGCAAACCCAGCAATTCTGCCACGTACTGGTTCAACCCGCGCGGCGCGCTGTCCAGGTTAGTGTGGGCGGCCAGCAGGCTTCGCTCTTCGTGGATCAGGCGCCGTGCCAGGCTCATCGGCCCGCCGTCCTCCACCAGGCGCTTGTGCGCGGTGAACAGCAGGGGGTGGTGAACCACCAGCATCTCCGCCCCATGCGCCGCCGCCTGGTCGAGCACGCCGGCGGAAGCGTCGAGCGCCACCAGCACCGTGCCGACCTCCCGCGCGGGGTCGCCCACCAGCAGGCCGACATTATCCCAGCTCTCCGCCAATGCCGGCGGCGCAAGGATATGCACCCGCTGCTCTATCTCGTGAACGGTCACAGGCATCGTACCCTTACCCTATTCGCGCAAGGAACCAAATGTCCTGCCTGGAGAGAGTCGGAGAGCGAACAGACCGCCCGCCCGGAGGCTCCAGGCGCCGCAAACTATACATAAGATTGGGGTGTTTGAGCACGAAACGAAAAAAAATATCGATTTGTTCCCATAAGATATTCCGGGACGGTGACGTGAAGACTGTTGGTGATTCCTGACATCGTCTGCTGGTAGCGATCATATGTTCTATACTATACTACCGGTTGGGTGTCCCGTCAAGCATTACGCCGATCATCGTAGTTGCTCGATGGAGGTTCGATTCCATGGTATTGGTGAGTTGGAGAGAATAAAGTATAAAAATAACATTACTTGATAACCTATAATAACTGAAGTATTATTTACTAACCAGGCAAGTGAAAGGTTGAACGGCATCGATTAATCCTGTAGAGCATACGATCACTTCCAATGCAACGCTTTAACGAGCCGATTCAAGGCGACGACGTAGGGCCGAGTGGTAAAATCGGCGTAGTTGCGATTTCGCAGGAACGGCATCAAGTTTCCTAATCCCCGATCGACCGTAAAGCCTTCATCCAGCCAGTCGGCATCGCGGGATACGGGGATCAGCTTATTCGGGTCTTCATCGACTTGCGTTTCGAGCTCTTTCTTGACTCCCGCTCTTCCCAGTGATTCAACCGAACACACCATGAGAATTCGATCCGCGAACCGGCGCTCGCTATCGATGCCCGCCCAGGTCTCATCGCCGGGAAGACTATCTTCATCATATATCCAGCACTCGATGCCTTGCGCCTTGAGATCACGATACAGTCGGTGCGCAAACTCTTTATCAGGTCGACCATATGAGATGAAACAGGAGTCATAGCCTTCATTCGCGGGTATTCCGCGGGCGCGATTCAAAATGCGCTTGACCGCTTTCAACTGGTCGGCGTGCAGTTTACCCTGCGACAATGCGTTGCGAAGGACCGGATTGCAGAATTCCTCACAGTACCATTTGCCACGCGCGAAAAAAGCGTCGATATCCTGCGCTTCCTGGCAATAATCGTTAGGACACGCCAGCGTTTCATTATGAGCCTCAGTGTCGATCAACTTATCGAGTGCAATAGTCGCCAGTATCAACAGTATAAAAGGCGCCAACGCTCGCCGGCCCGAGGGAGCCAGAGCAGGGAGATCAAGTCTTAACGGCAAATTCTCCCATATATACGTGCTGATAAGTGATACCTTGCCATCGCCCAATACATCATTCTCATAACAATAACCTGGTATAAATTTGCCATCGACTATACAACCAACGGCCCCGGGTACCGAATACGGTTCGGCAGTAATGAAGATGAGATTGGACATCGTTACAAGTTGCTTGAAATATTCTTTGCCCATCAGTTTTTTACACGCTTTGTCGAGATCGAGGCCACCGGCCGGAAGGTGCCAAAGATCAGGCTTCAGCGCTATAGTTTCGTGATGCGGCTCGAAGTGAAATCGATCTTGCGCCACATTAGCACTCATGAGCGCATTGAAAATCTCGGCAGTGTTGGCGGTTCCCCAGGGCACGACAAGCCATTGAATCGGAGCAGGTGAAACGGCAGGAGTATTCATCTTCCACTCCTTGCTACATCAGGTTGTTTGGACACGGATTCAGCGAGTTATTGATTTTTTGAGCGGCGCGTTGGAATCCTGACTCGATGCGAGTGTCACTTTTCGAGCGCCTGCCAAGGTTATTCGCCGTTAAGTAACTGCTTCCTTCTTTTTTGAATTTTCGTAGTTGGGCATGCAGGCTCAAACCTATTCGTGTGGATTGACTGGCGCATGTCGTACAAATGCTCGCTTCCCGCGATGAAGGCGTCGACTTCCTGTCGGTGCGGGTTATTGGTAGGCCTCCCTCCTGCATATCGATCAGGAACAGGTACTCCTGCCTCACGGTATGCTTTTGCCACCTTCACCATTGGGCGATAAGGTAAGCGGAGAATCAGGTAATCGGCTATTGCCAAGTATAATGATCCATCAGCATGGTATAATAACAAGCGATGATGACTCCACCGATTCGAGTCTATGTGGATACCTGTGTCTTTGGCAGCGCGTTCGATGAAGAATATGCGGTGCCTACCTCCCAGTTCTTCACCGAAGTAAGGTTGGGCAGAATTAAAGGAGGTACTTTCGTATGACAAAGAAGGCTTTTGATTGCATCAAAATGAAGCGCAAGGTCGCCAGCGAAGCTCAACAACAGGTTGCCGGCATGAGTGTTGCTGAAAAAATCGCATATTATAAGGCCATTGGAGACCGCGAACGTGCCGCACAAGAAACCGCACGCCGCCGCCGCGTGCAGGATTGGCCGAAAACGGGGACAGACAACTGACGCTATTAGATTAGTTCCCGGTACCCTCCCGATAACGGACCGGTTGCATATCTTTGCTCCACGGCGATCTTCCCGCTAATTCACGGCTCTTACTGGACATGACCCCCTAAAGCCTGTTATCTTACCCCTGGGTTAACGGCAGTGTATGCCGTCGCCCGCTTGCCTCACCAGACTGCTGCGAAGGACATGTTGATGTCGCGTAACAATGATCGACCTGCCATGCGGATGGAATTTCACGTTTCCCGGGTTGCCCGCAATCGGTATCAATTCGACCAGGCGCTGTTCGCGCTCAGCGGCAACGTGGTGTTCGCCAACTTCCACGGGGCGCGCGTGTTCGCGCAGAAGATGAACGCCCGGCGCGACCTGGCGCGCTACCCGGAGCGGGCGGTGCGCGCGGGACAGCTCAACGCCCTTGGCTTGATCGACGAAATTCTGCATTACGTGGTCGATCTGTACCGGCAGCAAGTCAA
>Ga0315284_10009132_pt1 | contig 14155 bp, 7 predicted proteins | sample YL17G09_16_MG_FD_203696 | JGI IMG/M metagenome (GOLD analysis project Ga0315284, IMG submission 203696) | Sediment microbial communities from Yellowstone Lake, YNP, Wyoming, USA - YL17G09_16 | ecosystem: Environmental > Aquatic > Freshwater > Lake > Sediment | place: USA: Wyoming | collected... | reverse complement strand
GCCGACGTCGGCAAAAGCCACCGCCGCGGGATTTAAGAAAACGTCCACAACTACTGTGAAATCGAGCTGCTTGAAGAGCCGCAGTACCCGCTCCGGATCCGCGAAAGAGGACGGGATCACACTCGTCCCTTGCAGCCAGGCGGCTTTGATGGGGTATGGCTGGCCGGACTCCATTTGATCCAATAGCGCGTCCGGCTGGGCGTAGGGATTGCCGACCTCAATCAGCGGATACTGGTCGGCGCCGATCCTTTTCAATTTGACGTTGGGGAAATCCGCCGCGTCATCTCCGCGCCGCCTGACGCCGAAGGGATCGCCCTGCAGGATCATCCCGCCGGGGATCTCAATATTCCCCGTCAAGGCCATCAGGCTGATCAGGCCCTGAATCGTTCCCAGGCAGCCGGCGTTCATATCTACGCCGACTCCCCAGATGACAGCAGCAGGCCCGCGCTGCGCAAATAGCCGGGCCGCCAGCCGAATATCCTGCGGCGGAACGCCCGTGATGCCAGCGGCCTTTTCTGGAGAAAATCCCATCGCCGCCGTGCGGACCTCCTCCGCGCCCAAGACCCACTTGGCGCAAAAATCACGGTTGGTCAAATCTTCGGCAAAGAGAACGTTTAGCATTCCCAGGGCCAGCGCGCCATCCGTTCCCGGTTTCACCCGCAGCCAGTGCTTCGCCTTGGTGGCCAGCCAGGTCTCCTGCGGATCCACAACGATGGCCGGTATTCCATCGAGGATGAGTTGCCGCACCCAGCCCCCGAAAAGTCCATCAGGGTTGGAATTGATCGGATTCGCGCCCCAGATCAGCAGGCATTGGGGCGGATGGTGCCCGCTTATTCCAGCACTTGAGTAGTCAAATTGTCCCAGATCCGGTACCGGGAGCCCTCCCAGCAGCGCCGTGGACGCCGCCACTCGCGGCCGATAGCAGGCGTTGCCATTCCCGGGTCCCAATCCGAAATAGTTCGGACTTCCGAAGGCGTAGCAGAGGCGCGGCAGCCAGCCGCCGACGTCCCGAGCCGTCCCCTTGCAAAAGATGACCGATTCCGGCCCGCGAGCTTGTTTGATCCTAAGGAGCTTCTCAGAAATGAGCTGAATAGCCTCGTCGAAACGGATCCTTTTCCAGCGATTCTGTCCTCGCTCGCCATCTCGCAATAGCGGATGCGTCAGTCTTTGCGGGTGGTACATCGCCTCGATGACGCTGGAACAACGCACGCACGTCCAGCCGCGGCTGTAGCGGTTTTCAGCATCGCCTTCAACCTTGATCAATCGGCCGCCACGCGCCGAAAGGAAGACCCCACACCCCCCATGACATCCGGGCGGCGACCAGCAGATCGAGCGCGTGACCTCAAGATCACCTGCGCGCCATCGGAATTTCACAATTGGATCCACATATTATTATACAAAAAATGTCAGCCCGACACAAGAGGTAACTTCCTCAAAAGCGCAAAATCCATGCAAAAAATTGCTTATGCGGAGGGGTTAGAATTTTTAATCTATTTGTTGTATATTATGGCAAATTTTCATATTATGGATTCGGAATAATTCAAGCAGGTTATTAAATCCTTCCAATACGGCTTGATTGATTCTATCTTTTCTGCTTGGATTTTAGGATCGCAAATAAGATATTAAGCTTATTAATATGAAAATTGGCGATAAAAAATCATCCATAACAATGAGGCAAATGGAGGAAGATTACCATGAAATGCATCTCTGTACAGTTGCTTTTGGGTGCGATCCTGCTTCTTGGGCTTTCCACGGCCCCGGCGCTGGCCAACACCTTTATGCTGCACCCGAGCGGCCAGCCGGCTGAGCCGCCCGGCATGGACAGTTCCCAGCCGGATACCATCAAGTATGACGCCGGTGGACAATTATACCTCACCGGTCCCGTGAATATCTGGGGAATTGTCCGCTTTACCGCCCCCTCCCTGTTCGACTTGCGCTGCATCTACATCCAGATGCTGAATAGCAACAGCGTGACCAACGGCGTCGAAGTCTATGTCTATGACGACAACGGCTCGGGCCTGCCCGGCAATCTGATCAGCGGCGCCTACCGCATCCCCGGCCCGCTTTTTCTCGGCTACACCTGGTTGGATGTGGAAATTGACCAGCCCTATCCCAGCATCGCCGCCGGCCAGAATTTCTTCGTCGTCTTTGGGCCGGCTCCCTCCGGCTCGTCAGCCCAGGGCTGGTTTCTCTACATTGACAACAATGGAAACACCGAAAGCCGATCCGGCTACAGCGCGAACCAACAGGGCCCCTGGGACTTTTCCTACCTGCCCGGAGACTTGCTGGTTCGCGCCGGCGGCGTACTCGCCAGCTTCATTGACCTGACGACGCTGCACTGCTATAATACCACGCAGCAATTCTTCTTCGATCAGGGTGATCAAGTCACCTACAAGGCGGAAGTGAAGAATGTCGGCACCGACGCCGTCACCAGCTATCGCATTGTCTGGCGCGTGTTTGATCCCAATTCGCTGGAAGTGTGGGCCGATTCCGCCGATTATGGAGCGTTGAATCCCAACGCTTCGGCGCAGCAAACCTGCCCCACGAGCTGGACCGCCGAAGGGTCGGGATACTACCTGGCGACGGCCACGGTCTCGACGGAAGGCGACGGGCTGCCCGATAACAACACCGCACTTCTGGAGCAGGGCATCGGCTTGGCGGATGGAGGATGGTTCAGGTACGATGACGGGCTATCAGGCGTAAGTTTCACGGGTAATCCTGGCGAGGGCTGGGGTAATCGCTTCAATCCGCCTCACTATCCCGTGAAGATTGACTCCGTGCGGGTTGAGATCGGCGGCGCCATAACCACCAGCGAGGTTCGCATCGTCAATTTCGTCGGAACAACGGTGACTCCGCTCTACACCTACACCGGCCCGCTGGCTTCGGGCCCCAATACCATTGATCTCACCGCCCAGAACTTGAATATCTTCGAAGGTGGCATCGGCGTCGGCTACATGTACCAGGATCCGGGATCCATGATCCTGGACAATACGCTGCCGCTGGCGGCCACCAATTCTCGCATGAGCACGGTGGCTTACCAGATCACCGGCACCGCCTGGGCGCCGCTGGCCAGCGGCGATTGGATGCTCCGCGCCTACGTCAACGCCACATCGGTGCTTCCGCCCTATCCGGTGATTCGCGTCGAACCCGACACTCTGGACTTCGGCCAAGTCACGGTGGATGTGGCGGATACCGCCTACTGCTGGATCTATAGCGATGGCGAACCGGACCTGAACGTCACCGACATCAATCCGGCGCCGGCGCAGATCGTGGACGAGGTCTTCGTCACCGACACGGCCTTCACCGTGGCGTCGCTCGATAGCCATGAAGTCATGGTCATCTGGGTCCCGAATGAAGTGGGAACCATGTATTCTCTGGCCAAGCTCGCCATCTTCAACAACGACACCAGCCCCTTTCCCGAGAACCTGCCGCTAAGAGGCACGGCGGTGGGAGTGGGCGTTCAGCCTGTCGAAGGCGCGGTGCCCGTGAGCTATGCGCTGCAGGGGAACTTCCCCAATCCGTTCAATGCCTCCACCCGCTTCGTCCTGTCGCTGCCGGCGGCCGGTCCGGTATCGTTTAAAATCTACGATATCCGCGGCCGCGAAGTGGCCTCGCTGGTGCAGGGCAGCCTGCAGGCTGGCAGCTATGAGCTAACCTTCGATGCATCTCATCTCACCAGCGGCCTGTACATCGCCCGCGTCGTGGCCGGTTCCTTCCAGGCCACGCAGAAACTGGTGCTCCTAAAGTAAATAATATCGCGTAGGGGTCGGTCCGGCGCGGCGGATGCCGACCCGACAAAGAACACATCAGGGGCGCGGTCACCGCGCCCCTGATTTTTCCCCCCTTTGTTAAAGGGGGGGATAGGGGGGGATTATAGTGGTGGGTGGCCAGGCCAGCTTGATGGCACGGGAGGGTCGGGTTTATTATTGAGGTTTGCCCCCGCTTTGCAATCGGTCATTCGGTTGCAGAGCAAAAAGGGCGCACGGCTGTGCGCCCGAATCTGCGTCATCCCAAAATCTGCGGGAATCGGCGGTTCAGACAAAAAATCGGCGGAATGAGCTAATAGCCATCCGCCCGCTGGCGGATCCGTTTAATCTGTTGAATGAGCCGAAGGTCCCGAAGGGAGGCTTCCGCCCCATCCGCCGCGGCGGATCGGCGATTCAGACCACCAACCCCTCCAGGAACTCCTTCGCCTTCTTTTTTTCGCAGGCGAAAATCAGCTTCTTGATGCTCTTCTGCCGTTGCAAAGTCAGCAGACCGGCCGATAACGCGTCGAACTTCGCCTCCAAATCCTCCATCGTCATCGGTTCGCGCGGATCGCCTTTGGGATATTCCAGATATTCCGAATAAACCTTGCCACCCTTCGTTTTGATGGTTACTCGCGACGGCTGCTTGGCCGGAAACATCGCCTCGAATTCCTGCGATGCTTCGCCCTTGATCTTGTCAATAACCTCCCAGATGCGTGGATCCTTCAGCTTCTCATCCGAGAACGACTGCGTGGTCACCTGATGATCCACCAACGCCGCGGCGAGGCAGTAGGGCAGCGAATGGTCCGCCGTCTCGCGAGACGCGGGGCGGTATTTATGCTGATCAAAGAGGATGTCGCAGGCCCGCGCTATGGTCGTCACCTTCACCTCCTCGATCTGATCGTAGGAGATGTTGTGGCCTTTAACGACCTTCAGCGTCGCCGATAAATGCGTATGCGTCAGCGCCTCGGTGGGGAAGGCCTTCATGCTGCATTCCAGAATCTTGTATTTCTGCCCCAGACCCCCAACCAGTTTATCCACCGCCCAATCCGGCCCGAAGCACTGCATGAAGCCTTCCTTGCCTTCGAAGACGGCTTCCGTTCCGCTGTAACCTTCCTTAGCCATCAGAGCCGCGAAGACGCCGCTCTGCACGGCCATGGGATCCACCGTGTTCTTCATCATCGTGAGCTTGCCCGCCGTGGGGCAGCCGATGGTGTGGTTGTGGCAGCCGTTGATGCCGATGGCGTTGACCATCTGATCCACCGTCAATCCCAGCAGCTTGCCCGCCACGATGGGCGAGGCGAACTGCGTGAGCGTGGCGTGGTGCCATTTGCGCTCGCGCACGCCCGGCACGGCGAATTCGCACAGCCGCTGCTCGAATTCGTAGGCCAGAACGATGCCAACAATAATCTCTTTCATCCCCGCGCCGACCAGTTCGCCCGCCGCCAGCGCCGCCGGGATGAGATCCGACGGATGCGACGGGTCTTCGCGCCAGTAGATGTCGTTGAAATCCAGCGCGCGGATCATCAGCGAATTCACCAGCGCCGCGTTCACCGCCGGCATCTGATCACCGAAGGCGAATAGCGTCGCCTCCTTTTTGCCGCCCATCTTCTTATACAGCTTGCGCAGGATGGTGACGTCCTTGGTTTTCGTCGCTCCGTAGGCGCACCCGATGGAATCGTAGAGATAGCGCTTGGCTTCGTGCACCACCTCCGCCGGAAGATCCGCATATTTCAAACCGACGGCGAATTCGGAAATCTGGCGGGAGATAGATTTTTCTTCCATAGAAGTTGATGGTTCGTGATTGGTAAATGTCATTGCGAGGCCACGGTTTTCAGTGGCCGAAGCAATCCCCGCGTTATGTTCAGTAGTCGGGGTCGTCCCCGACCCCGACACAGAAGTGTCATTCCGGCGAACGCCGGAATCCAGAGTTCTTATTGTCAGAATCGCCGATCCGCCGCGGCGGATGGCCTTCGGCTCATTCAACGGATTCAACAGATTGCGCAGATTGCCTCCCCAATTGGATAGCGAATTATTGAGCAGCTGGAAGTTTTTCCTGCTCAGTTGAAGGAGCGAATAATTCATCACTGATGAACTTTAAATACCTGAAACCGAATAAAGCCGCACATAGCATTTCCGCCGCCTCATTTTTCGCTAACGGCTCTTTTAATTTGCCGTCATGAGCCAATTGATTCCGCAATTTTCGCAGACGATTTAAATGGCCACGAATATGATCTTGCAAATTTGGCAGACCTTTCAGAGAGATGATCATCGGCAATAGGACATTTAATTGATAGCTATAAACAGCTCCTTCTGAAAGAAATTTCTTTACAGAATCCTTGTTGGCGAATTTTTCAAAAAACTGAGCAATTAAGCGAGTGAGTTTAGATTCTACAGCAATATTAGAGGGAATTAAAATCGCGTTGAAACGGTTCTGTGCAAACGCCTCAAAAGCAGTGACCAAATATTCCCATAATTCATCATCTGGTGTATGCGCGACCCATGTGACAAAAATTGAAGCTTCATTGCCTGTTTGGGGATAGCTATCATCTTCCAATGAAATCGGATATAGGGCAATTATGTTTGGGATTATATGACGAATTGGGCTGTTTCCGTGAACTTCTAATGGGAATAGGCAATTATGCGCTGAGCCTATTGAAGTATATTGAATCTGCAATATCTTAGCATCGCATGGCAGACCATAATCTGCAAATCTAATAATTGTCTTTCTATGTGGCACAAGCGCGATATTCATGGCCAGAGATTTAGCGCCTATAGCCATATAGGCGAAGGTTGACATAAAATTTTCTTGAATAGTATTAAGGATCAATTTCCACCAATCCATGGGCTGTCGACATTTTCCACAGCCAATATTCTCGTTTCTAAAATACGCAAGTGTTAGATCATCTCTCAAAGTAAATCCTTCCTTGCATGCAGGACAATTGAGAAATGGTGGCATATGAAATGCTTCCAGCATATTTTATCTACTGGTTGGTGAAACTTGCTTCATTGTTCGATTCGAAGCGCGTATAAGATCTAACTCCGTTCAATCCGTTTCATCGGCGATTCTGATGATTTTCAAATCCGCGAAATCCGCGTAATCCGTGTCATCCGTGGTTCAGACGAAATAATCAGCGAAATGAGCCGAAGGCCATCCGCCGCGGCGGATCCGTTGTTCAGACGATATAATCAGCGAAATGAGCCGAAGGCCATCCGCCGCGGCGGATCCGTGGTTCAGACGAGTCCGCCCTTCCCCCTCCTCACCCACCGCGGCGCCGAATTGGTCTCCTGCCGTAGGATGAGGTTCAACTGCGCCGCGCCGTGCTGCACGTGTCGCAGATTGTACAGCAGCAACTCCGCGACGCTGAAATCCATCCATTCAGACTTAAAACGCTGACGAGCTTTTTCGTCGGTCAGCGCGGCAATCTTGGCGCGGCACTTCTTGCGGCCGTGCTCGAGATAGGTGTGTAGCTCATCCTTCCCATAAACCCGATCGGGAAGCAGTCCCGCCGGGTCCATCTCATCAAGATTAAAAGGAGCAGGAGGCGCAAATCCTTCGGGCGAGTCGCAGAGATAATAGTCGAGCCAGAAGAGCGTGTGATATACGAGATACCAGACCTCCGGCTGCCGCGAGCGGTCGCCCCATAACTCTTCGGGGCAGGCCAAGATAGCATTTTCGAGCGTGTCAATGGCCGCCCCGAACTGCTGCCAAACGGCGTCTCTCCAGGTCGTGTCCATTCTGGAATCTCTGGCAAATGCTGTGTACTAACAGTCTTTAAATCAGCGAAATCAGTGAAATCAGCGTGAATCAGCGGTTCAGATTCTTCTTTACCCAGTTCTCCAACCCCCCCTCCAACACCAATTCCTGCGCCGCCGGTCCCACCGGGCCAACCGGATAGGATTTTCCTTCGGCGATTACTTGCGATTGGCGAAAATCCACCGTCGCGCGGATGCCGGTTCGCGTGGTCAACTTTTCTGCTCCGAACCTGGCCTTGAGATCATGAATTAAATCTGGTGCTTCAATCACCAGATAGCCGTTGTTCAGCGCATTACGTTTGTAGGTTTCAGAGAATGATCCCGCCAGCACCAATTGCAGCCCCCGATATTTCAAGGCCGTCGCCGCTTGTTCGCGCGAACTGCCTGTTCCGAAATTGAATCCGCCGGCCAGCAGATCCCCTTCCTTGACCAGCTTGCCAAATTCGGGATCATAATTCTCCATGACAACGCCAGCCTGCTGCTCGGGCGTGAAATCGTCAAGGTAGGTGTATTTCCCGGGATAAATGCCGTCCGTATTGAGGTTATCCTGATGGCAGAAGATCAATTCCCCGCTCATGCTTTCGGGGAATCCCGCCAGGATAGCCACCTCTCCGGCGGCCACGGCGGCTTTGGGCTGGCTCCGGAGCTCGCCGCGCGGAGGCGCCGCCTCAAAATCGCCCGGGCCGTCAATATATCCGGCGATGGCGGAAGCTGCCACAACGGCCGGCGACGCCAGATAGGCTTCGGCGTTGCGAGACCCAATGCGCCCCTTGAAATTCCGGTTGGTCGCCGAAATGCCCACTTCGCCGTCTTCCAGCGTTCCGGCGCCCAAGCCGATGCAGGCTCCGCAGCCCGGCGGCAGGACAATAGCGCCGGCATCCACCAGCGCCCTCCAGTCGCCTCGTTTCTCGGCTTCGGCCTGCACTTCGCTGGAGGCCGCGGCCACGTAGAATTTGACCCCCTCGCTGACCTTCTTACCTCGAACGACGGCGGCCGCCTCCGCTATATCATCAACCCGCGCGTTGACGCAGGAAAGCAGATAGGCCTTATGAATCTTGACCTTTTTCTGCCAAAGAGCCGAAAGGGGCGTCATAACTTTGACGGTATTGGGGCCGGAAATGTAGGGCTGAATCGAATCCAGATCCAGCGTCAATTCTTTGGCGTAGAAGGCATCGGGGTCGGCCTTAGGGCGATTTTTCGAAAGCTCCTCCATGCGCTTCAGGTTCAAACGGGGGTGGCGGCCATTGCCGTTGACTTCGGATACCACGCCGGTCCGGCCCCGCCGGCCCACGAATTCGATGCGCCGCAGTAGCCATTCAATGATGATATCGTCCACGGGGAAGACGCCTGCCAGCGCGCCCCATTCCGTGCTCATGTTGGCGATGGTCAGCCGGTGATTGACATTCAGGTATCGAATCCCGTCGCCGGCAAATTCCACGGCATGGTTCAAGACTTCGTCGTTTTTAAAGAAGCCGCAAAGAGCAATTATAACGTCTTTTCCAGTGACCCCTGGGCGGAGCTTCCCGCGCAGTTCAACTTTGGCCACCGGAGGAACCTGCCACCACGTTCGGCCGGTGGCCCAGATGGCCGCCGCGTCCGTGCGCACGATGGGGGTGCCCAGGCATCCGATGCCGCCATACATGTTCGAATGGCTATCCGAAGCGACCGCCAAAGTTCCCGGCCAAGCATACCCCTCCTCGATCATGATCTGATGCCCGATGCCGCGGCCGGCGGGGTAAAAATCCGCCCCCATCTCGCGCCCGAAGGATTCGATCTTATTGTATTTCTTTAAATTATCCTCTGATGTGTCTTGAATGTTATGATCCAGAGTGATCACCACCTGGCGTGGGTTGAAAAGCCTGGCAGCTCCGATGCTCTTGAACTTCGGGATGACGGCGCCGGTATTATCGTGCGTCATCACGTAGGCCGGGCGGATGGAGAGGTAATCTCCGGCCCGAACCACCTGGCCGTCTTCCAGCCCCACCGCGTAGATTTGTGCGATCTTTTCGACGAGATTTTGTGCTGCCATGGCAAGTACCCCAATGTCCTTATCTTAAGAAGGCCATTTCGCGAACTTTCAATATAATAGTTTTTTTCCTTAAAGCAACTATTTGCTGAAGGAAAATTGAAAAAATCCGACAATTGCCTCCGCCAGCTTCCCCTGAGCAACAGTAAAAGATTTTGGTCCGCTATTGCTTTTGGCCCCCAAATTGCTTATATTATGGCTATACTCCATAAGGATCCAAGCATGAAACGATTGATCTTACTGTTCTTGGCCGTGGCAGCCATATGCTCCGTCGCTGAACGAGTGCAAGCCGTGCAGTATGAGCCTCCCATTAACATCCTCTTCATCGTCCATGTAGAGGACATCCCCGGCTACACCGGCTACGAAACCCGCATCGCCTGCCTGCAATGGCTGGAGGCGGAGGCGCTGAGCCGTCCCTTTCCCTTCAAAATGACCATTTTGATGAACGGCGACTTTTGCGAATATGCTATTTTTCAGGGTGACCAGCAGATCTTCGCCAGCATCGAATCCAACGGCCACGAACTCGGTACCCATGCCCATCCCAACATTCAACTGGGGCCGCTGAACTGGGTCAATGTGGGGGAGCAGACCTTCCGCTATGGAGCGCCCATCTACAACGCCGCGCTGACCCAGCAAATTTGGTCCGATAACAAGCGCTGGGTGGATTCGCTGGCCACCGTGAACGTTAGCATGTGCGCCATGCCCTTCCTGTGCAGCACTGAGGGGCAGCTCACTTCCCAATTCGGGTTCACTTCGGATCCCGGAAACCGCTCCGAAAAAGGCCTGGACTATTTCGGCCATCTCGTGCGCCATCCCTTCCGGCCCGCCGCCGATGACCGGCTGGGCTATGAGCTATTAGAGGACTTGGACGGCCCCTTCGTTTATCTTGATCACTACGCCCAAATCGGCAATCCCAGCGCTCACGGCTACAACTGTACCGAACCGGTCATGGAAGTCGCGCTCAACCAGTGCTATCAGGAATGGCTGGCCGCGGAAATGGCTCAGGGCGATTCACTGGATTACAAGGTCTGGACCTTCGGCTTCCTGACTCATGACTGGCTTTGGAATGCCTACTACGAGCAGCAGGTGACCGCTTTCCTGGATTTCATCGAAGCGAATTTCGTGGGCCACTACACGCCCCGCGGCAATTTGATCGCCGATTACGCCACCTGCAGCGATGTGGTGGCGGAACTCGAGGCCTGGGAGACCTCGCATCCCGGAGAATCCTCCTTCTCCTATGTTCATCCCTATCCGCAGGTTCCAAAAGTCAACGAGGCCATGATTATTCCTCAGGATCAGACGCCGGGATCTGAGTGGATTGAATTGTACAATCCCAACCCTCAGTGGCTGAACATCTCCGGCTATGAGATCAACAATGGGATATTGATCTACAGCGATTTCTGGCGCTTCCCGCCCTCTTCCTGGATCGGACCGAATGAGTATCTGATCGCCGCTCACAGTGGAGCCAACTTCCGCAACCGCTACGGTTTCCGGCCGGATTTCGAAATCTCCGGCAGCACCGGCGCGCGCGAGCTCTTCCCCGGCGGCGGTTATACTCTGCACGACAACAATGATTGCAGCGCGCTCACCAACACCTCCAATCCGACGCCCAATACCAACACCACCATCTGCGACGCGCTTTCCTGGGGGCAGTGTTACACGGCCGGGTTTACCCTGACGCCGCCGGGCCTAAATCAAACCTATGGCCGCGACGCCAATTCGACCGATACCGGCTATGCGACGGACTGGCAGATCAACGGAGGAACCATCGCGCCCACGCCCGGGGGAGCCAACGCGGCGGCCTTCTTCGCGCCTCAGGTCTTCCTGAACGTGGATCCCAGCGCGGTGCCCTCAGTGGTCAACCCCGGCGGCGGCGCCGTGCGCTTCCGCGTCGAAGTCGGCAATGAAATGCCGACCGTGCAGGTTGTTGATTTCTGGACCAATGTGGCGCAGCCGAATGGAACCATCGTCGGCCCGCTGATCACGCGCCTGAACCGCGCCATCTCCGCGCGCGATTCGTTCAACGTAACCATCAATCAATACATCCAGGGATCCTGGCCCGGCGGCTTTTACCGCTATAATATCTACGTCGGGGATTATCCCAACAGCGTCACCGACCTGACCTATTTCTACTTCGAAAAGCTGGGTGCCGGGAGCGGCGGAAGTGATGCTTTGCCCGAGGCGCAGGTCTTCTGGCCGGGCGAGCAGATCGCCAATGCGGCCCCTGCGGCGGGCCTTCCGCAGAAGCTGACTCTAACCGCCTCTCCCAATCCTTTCAACGCCGCCACCGTGCTGCGGGTCTATCTGCCCCGCGCCGGCGGTCTGCTCTTCGAAGCCTATGACGTCGCCGGGCGCATGATCCAAAACAAGTATTGGGAATTCCTGCCGGCGGGCTATCACGAGGTCGAATTCGACGGGCGCAACCTGAGTTCGGGCATCTACCTGGTGAAGATGCGCTCCCCCGACGCCGAAGCCTCCGCCAAGGTGACTCTGGTGAAATAGGGGCTGGGGGCTGGTAAGGACGTGTCATTCCCGCGAAAGCGGGAATCCAGGGGGTGTCATTGCCCCAAGGGGCCACTTCGTGGCGCGATCCGGCGCTGCAAATGACATTTGTCTGTAGGGGCGCACAGCAGTGCGCCCTTCTCACTCCGCGGGCGCGGGCGGGCTGGCCGGTCATTGCGAGCGAAGCGAAGCTCCGAAGGAGCCCTTAAGCGGCAATCTCTTGGATGTAGGGGCGCATCCGCCGCGGCGGACGCGCCCTTCTTGATATGTCCGCCAAAGTCGTCTGTCCGCCGAAGATGGCGCCAGGTGGCCGCATGAAATTGGATTTGTTGCGGCAAGTTTGTCAGAGGATTCTGAAATGAATCAAACCGCAAATCCGCCTCGGCGGACCTTGGGGGGACGCAATGATGACGCAAAGGGAATGCTGTTCTTGGGGTGGCATGCTTCTGGCCGAAGGCCGAAGCATGTTTTAGGAGTTGCGTCAGGTCCTTAGTCCGCCGCGGCGGACGGAGACTTGACGCCCGATTAATTAAAATGCCATTCCGCCCAAAAAAACCGGCAACTTTTCTCTTGACTTGGGAAGAAAGGGGGGGTATATTGGGGGGTGATAAATTGAGGATGTTGGGTCAAGCTGCGTTTGATCCAAATCGCGATATATACCTTCCCACAGCAGAGCTGTGGGGCACCAGGGCTTATGGGAGAAAGAAATGCCTGAGACACGAATTAATTTGAAGCAGATTTTTATTACGGCTGCAATTACTTGCATTTTCACAATCGCCGCCGCATTCATTGCAGATTTCATTACGACAAAGCAAGCAAATCTTTCATATACTGTAGCTAGCGGCCCTCCACTGCAATTACAGGGGAGCTATAAGCGTATTTTTTCGGTGAGCGTTCAAAATAATGGAAGAAAAGAAGTTCTAGATGCATATGCGTCCATAGAGGTTAGGGCTGGCACAATTGAAGAAGCATCCTATTCTGCTAGTGCTGATATGGAATTGAATGAGAAAAGAGAGGATACCAGATACAAACTTATTGCACCAATAATAAATCCAAAGGAGAACTTTTCAATTTCTCTCTTGGTATCTACAATCTCCCCGGAATTTTCTCCTCAAATTACTGTCAGAGGAAGGGGAGTCACGGGATCACTTAGGTCCTCTGCAAGTGGAGGAAAATTTGAAATTCTATATCTAATCGCTGGCGCAGTAGCAGCACTTTTGGGCCTGATTTCTTCAATGAGCCCAATGGTGCGGAGAATATCTGCATTTACGTCCGCTTCTTCGCGGAATCCGATCTTCATTCCGTCCGCTTCCACTATGGGTCCTTTCAATAGGAATGAGCTTATTGCATACATTTTGGGATTGTGCTCTTTGAATGAACACAGTAGATTGATCCGATTTGCACCATCAGAAATTACTTATCGGGGAGCATCTGATTACGTTGTTTCGGAAGCTCTTGCATCGCAAAGCGCAGAGAGGAATAAATATATTACTGCGCTCAAATGTATGTTATTGCTTGCGAATATAAGTGAAGATTCAATTATGGTAATCGTCAGCGCACTAAAGAGCTTGGAGAACACCAGCGACGATGAAATTAAGACGTTAAGAAGTCGCGCGCTAAATCCGCAAAAGGATCCAGTAAAGTTAAGGGAGTCTATTGCCCACTGGGCAGGCGTAAAACGACCATAAAATTACTACTGCGGCCTGCTCTGCCTCCAGCAGTGAGGTAGGTTGGGTCAAGCGCAGCGCGACGCAACAATCCTTCTTCCACATTTCTTCTCTGCGTCCTCTGCGCCTCCTCTGTCCGAGGGACTCCTTCGGAGCGTCCTCAGCGGTTATATTTTTCCAAAAATCCGTGTCATCCGCGTAATCCGTGTAATCCGTGGTTCAGACATGGCCTGAGGGAATTAATGCCTCCTATTAATAATATACACCAAATATCTGATATATGCAACAATTATTTCTCTTTTTTCGCATCGTGCCCATTTTTCGGGCGCATCCCCCCACTTTTCCCGGCTGGGTGGCCTGACCCTTATAGGGTCGGGTTTATTATAAATCGCCCGCCCCCTTTCGGTGTCTTTTTCCCTCTGCGTCTTTGCGTCTCTGCGTGAAACTTTATGTCGCCG
>Ga0315284_10009129_pt1 | contig 14159 bp, 11 predicted proteins | sample YL17G09_16_MG_FD_203696 | JGI IMG/M metagenome (GOLD analysis project Ga0315284, IMG submission 203696) | Sediment microbial communities from Yellowstone Lake, YNP, Wyoming, USA - YL17G09_16 | ecosystem: Environmental > Aquatic > Freshwater > Lake > Sediment | place: USA: Wyoming | collected... | reverse complement strand
AACCGTAGCGACCACGCCGGGTTTCGCGTTCTCACATAGCACAACCAGCGCGGGATGATCGTTATCGTAGCGGCAGAAGATCCGACCGTTGAGGTAGCACTCCCCGCCGTCGCATGCGTTCCATCGCAGCCCCACTGCCTGTCCATCCGTGCTCTTGCCGCCGATCTGGGTCGGGACATCGATCGCAGACCGAAACCACGCATAGCCCGCGCTTTTCCATTTGTGCCCGACCGACACGCTCTGCCAGCCGGAATCGTCGAATTCGACCTTGGCAAAGTCGCGATTATCCTGCGCGATAAACCGCCACTGCATCTGCGCCGCCGCCTCATCCGCCGCGGACCCCGGCAGCGAAGCCAGCATCATAACGACCAATACAGCCAATCCAACCCATTTCCCCATTCTGCACTCTCCCTTCCCGGGTTCCCCATTCCGCATTCCGCAATCCGCAATCTACAATCCCTCGACCCTCAGCCACGTCTGCCCCACGCCTATCTGATCGCCGACAGTCAGCGTATGCTCGGTCACGCGGACGCCGTTGACCCACAGCCCGTTCCGGCTGCCCAGATCGCGCACGACCCAGCCCGACCCGTTCCAGCTCAGCTCCGCATGGTTCCGGCTGACCACGGTGTCCTGCGAGAGAAGTATAGCGCATCCCGCCTCCCGGCCGATCCGCACCGTTCCCGGCCCGAACTGAAAGCGCTGGTTCAGGTGCGGTCCCGAAGTCGCGGCGAGGGCCAGGCTTCCCGTTGCGGCCCTGACCGCGGGCTGGACCATCGTCTGGTTCGGCGGCACATAGAACGGCTGCGGGGTCGGGTGCGCGTAGGGCTGCGCGTAGAATCCGGCGGGCGCGGCGTGTCGCTGGCCTTTCTGGTGGAACCTTAATGACCACCGCCCTACCGTGATCACGTCCCAGGGCCGAAGCATTGCCGACGGCATTTGCGCGCCGTTGACGGCCACGCTGCCGCCCGTGCCTTGCAGAGTCACCATATAGCCCTGCATCAGCAGGCTCGCGTGCCGCTTGGCAACACGCGGGTCGCCGAATAATGGGATGTCGGCAAGCTCGTCCCGGCCGATGGTCGTTTCGGGCTTGGAGAGGATGAAGCTCCTGCCTTCTTTGGGCCCGCTGAGGACCGTCACCCAACTGCGTTTCGCCATATCCTCGACGAACGCGACGGTTACGCCCACCGCGATTCCCATCACTGTAAACCCGACAAACCGGCTGGCGCTGCCGGTCTGGGTGACAAACATGGTGATCGCGCCGATGATGTCAAAGAGCCCGCCGCCCAGGCACCCGCCGATAAACCCGCCCAGCATGCACATCAGCGCCCTTCGCGAGCTGCCGAGCGCGACCCCAAGCCCCGCGCCCGCGCCAAGGCCGAAAGTCGCCCAGCCGATTATCCGCGCGGGAAGCAGAAGCAGAAAGCTGACGTTCAGCATGCTCGCAAACAAGACCTGTGCGATCAGGCCCGAAAGCCCGCCGACCACCAGCCCCACGACCACCGCGACGCCCATCCTCAATGCGATTCGCTTGGGAGGGGAGAATACCTCGTCCGCCAGCGTCAGCGTCCCGCCGAGCATGGCCGCGAAAGCCCCGCTGAAGACCGCCATTAACAGAAGCGCGGAGGCCCCGGACTCCTCGTCCTGTATCTGCTTGAGCGCGCGAAGGCTTCCCTCCGGATCGCCGAAGTCGATCTGAAAGCTGTGCTTTTCTTCGTAGGCAACCATGCCCGGGTTGAAGATGAAGTAGATAACCAGCCCCGCGAACACCCCGGCCAGAAGCAGCCTTACCAACCTCGAACGGTCTATATACAAAGACCTTCCCCTCCGACAAGCGCGAAAACAGGGATCTGTCCCCTATTTAGCCCCGCAGGCCTTCGCCGGGATCGTCGCGCTCTCCAGCATCAGATAGAGCTGGCCCTTGGAGTTCTTCTTCAGCTTGCCGATCACGGTTATCCTTGCGCCCCCGTCCTTCGACGGATCGAGATCGACGGTTCCGACCACATACATGCACCCCGACCCGTCGCAGATCGCCCAATCGCTCTTGGAGATGGGCGGCCCGTCTTTGGTATTGGGGTCGCTCGGATCGGGGGACCAGCCGCGGTAGATCGCCGAAATCGACACGCGCTTACCCGCCAGGCCGGCATAGTTGGAGATCGCTTCCTTGATGGTGACCGGTATCAGCGCCGCCCCCCTTGCGCCCAACTGGACTTTGGAGATAGTCGGCGAGGGCCGGTTTTTCGAAGGGGTCAACTGCGCGTAGACGTCGTATATGCCCGGCCCTACCTGTTTGCCCTTGAAGTCCTTCTGGTCCCACGTGGCGTAGTAGCTTTTAGTCTCGCCGGGCCTCAGCGAGAGGGTCGTTATCACCTGCAGGTACATCCTGCCTCTGCTCTGCCGGAACGCCTCCTCGCCGCCGCGCGATACCCACAGATCGAACTGCTTGGAGGTCGAGAAGTTGTAGACGACCGTCTGATCGCTGTCGTTGCGGATGGCGTACTCGAAGCGGATCTTGTCTCCGAGCTCATTATTATACTTCTCGGCCCTGACCCCCTGCATCACGGTATCAGCCCCCGCGCCTGCCGTTACCAGCGCCCATACCAGAACCACAAGCATCCAGCGCACACCAACCCCTCCCTTCTATTCCCTATTCCCTACTCCCTATTCCCTGCTCTTCGCCCTTTCCCAGACCGCGTCCATTTCATCGAGCGTCATATCCTGGATATTTCGACCTTTCCCGGCCGCTTCCTCTTCGATCCGCCTGAACCTTCGCGTGAACCTGTCGAGCATGCCGCGCAGCGCTTCCTCGCAATCGACGCCCGCAAAGCGCGCGACGTTGACGACCACGAACAGCACATCGCCGATTTCGGCCTCGATCTCGCCGCGCTCGCCTTTCGCGACGGCTTCCTCAACCTCGCCGATCTCCTCGCGCAGCTTGGCAAACACCGCCCCGACCTCCGGCCAATCGAACCCGGTTCGGGCGGCCTTTTTGCTCAGTTCGGCCGCGCGCATAAGCGCGGGCAGGCTCTTGGGCACGCCGTCGAGCGCGGACTCGCGCGTCTTGTTGCCTGCTTCGGCGCGCTTGATCTGCTCCCAGTTAACTAAGACGTCATCAACGCCGGCAACTTCCGTGTCGCCGAAAACGTGGGGATGCCTTCTGTGGAGTTTTTCGCGGATTCGAGCGCATATGTCGGCTATATCGAAGCCGTTGGTCTCGCTCGATATCTGAGCGTGCAGAAGCACTTGCAGCAAGAGGTCGCCGAGTTCGTCTTCGAGTCGTAAGGGCTCGCCGCTCTCGATAGCGTCAAGGACCTCGTATGTCTCCTCGACTGCGTAGCGCTTCAGCGAGTCGTGCGTCTGCTTTCGGTCCCACGGGCACCCGCCCGGCGCGCGCAGCCTCGCGACCGTCTCAACCAGCGCCGCAAACTCGTCTCTTATCCTGTCGTCTGAGTCCAAAGTCGAAAGTCCAAAGTCGAAAGTCGGGAACCCCATGATGGGGCGCGATCTGAGATCGCGCGCCATCACGCAATCGCAAATCCCAAATCTACAATCTACAATCTGAAATCTGAAATGTCCCTACCCTGCGGTTCTCAGGAATATGGTCTCGCACGGCAGCCCGTCGAGCAGCGCGACCGCGGTCGCGTGGGCGACGGCATAGTCGCCGGTTGTTTCGCGCTTGACGCCAACAACCGCAAGGTCGAACCCGCGCGTCTCCACGAGTTTCACGAAACCGAGCACCGGGTCGCGCACGCGCTCGGAGATCGCGTTGACTTTGACGCCGTATCTCTTGCTGATCCGAGCCGCTTCCTTGGCGCAGTCGGAGGCGGCTGCGTCGGCGTCGGGCCGGGGCGCGTCGAGTGGCTCCGTGCGCGGGATCGCTATGACGTAGATAACCGTCACAACGGCGTCTCCCCCTCGCACGAGCTTGCAGACGTGCTCGACGGCGTGATCCCATGCGCCAGTCGCGGGGATAACGATGTTGGTTGGCGGCCGTAGAGGCTCGGACGGCGCGCCCTTGACAAGCGAGACCTCGAACGGCGCGGCCTCCTGCAGCGAAAGCGCCTCCGACTCGTCCATATACGGCTCGTTCCTGCCCGCCCGATCGACGCTTACCACCGCGAAGTCCCCGTTAAGGCGCTGGACGAAGTCCTCCAGAGCCGTTTCGGATCGCACGCGCTCGACGTGCGAAAGGCTGCGCAGTCCGGTCTTCCGAACCAGCCCCTGCGCTTCTTCGAGCCGCGCTTGACCGGCGGACTCGCGTTCCGGCAGCGGCGAGCCGATGGGCAGCGTGCGCGGCACTTTGATCAGATCGACTAGGTGGATCTCGCAGTTCTCGCCGATAGCCAGCTTGTCGGCGAAGTAGACCGCTCTGCGCCAGTTGCCCAGAATCGGCACCACCCCCGCCACGCGCGCCTTTCCTCTGCGCGGGGTCAACTCTCCAAGCGCAAGCGACGCCCTCGCCTCATCCACATTCGCCGCTATCGGAAGCTGCGATCTTACGCCCGGCACGGCCTGCCCGACCTCTATCATCTCGTCGGTCAGGCCAACCACCATAATGCGCGCGTTCTGGGCCGCGATGAAGTCGAACGCGTCCGCGAACGTCTCGGCGCCCCTCGCCGTGACTTTGGTAAGCCCGGAGCCGTCGAGTATGATGCCGGTCGGGTGGTTTTCCAGCAGGAGCGCGGCGGCGGCCTGGATCGCCGGCCAGATGTTGGTCTTGACCTCTCCGCGCAGCGTTATCGTGTCGTCGCGAGCCTCGATTATCATGTCACCTGTCCATGTAGTACCTTACGTTCGTGAAGACTATATCCCGCTTCAGCATCAGCGCGATCTTCAGGAACAGGCCCGACTGGTTGTGCAGCAGCTTGTGCCACCACTTTCTCGGCACGAACTCCGGCAGCACGACCGTTACCACATAGTTCGGCCTTTCCTTCTTAACTTCCTCAAGGTACTTGAGCACCGGCCCAATAACCGACCGATACGGCGATTCGAGTATCACCAGCGGTACCCCAAGCCCGAACTTCTCCCAGCGTTCCCGTATCATCGCGGTCTCCACGGGATCGATCTCGATAAAAAGCGCGCGGCAGTCGTGCGAAAGCGTCCGCGCGTATTCCAGCGCCGGCAGGATGCCCTTATGGATGCTCGAGGTGAGCACGATCGCGGTCGATCTCACCGCCGCCGGCTCCTCGAAGTTGTCGTCGGTAAGCCGCAACTGATCGCCGAGCGTGATATAGTGCATGTGGATCTTGTGGAACATCCAGACCAGCAGGGGAATCAGCACGAGGACTATGTAGGCGCCCGTTGGAATGTGCAGAAACGTGACCTTCGGGCCGGTCGCGAACTTCGTGGCCGCAATAACAATCGCCACAATCCCGGTTATGGTGCCGCCAAAGAAGCTGACCGCCGAGCGAAGTCGCCAACCCTGATGCTTCAACACCACCTGCCGGCGGCCCATCCCGATCTGCGACAACGTGAACGACACGAACACGCCCACCGCATAAAGCGGGATAAGCAGCGTCGTCTCTCCCTTGAACAGGATCAGCAGCAGCATAGCCGTCAGGCTCAGCAGAAATATCCCGTTGCTGAACACAAGCCGGTCCCCAATGCCGGCGAGTTGCCTCGGAGCATAACGGTCGCGCGCCAATATCGAGCTGAGCCTGGGGAAGTCCTGAAACGCGGTATTGGCCGCGAGAATCAGGATCGCGGCAGTCGCGTACTGGATGAACTTATACATCATCCCTCTGCCGAATAGATGATCCGCCAACTGCGCGAGAAGGGTCTGATCCTTCAGGATGTGGTAGTTCGGAATGCTCGTCAGGTGATGCGCACTGATAAACCACCCCGGCAGCGCGTGGTATACGTGAGCAAGATAACTGATCCCCAACACCAGGGTCGCCAGGATGGCCGCCATACAGGTCATTGTGGTCGCGGCGTTCTTCGATTCCGGCGCCTTGAACGCGGGGACGCCGTCCGCGATGGCCTCTATGCCGGTCAATGCCGAACACCCGCTGGAGAACGCCCTCAGCACGATCACCGCTCCCAGAGTATCGATAGCCTGCAGGTGATAGCTCGTCGGCACGATGGTGTGCACGGGGCTTGTGAAGACCTTGAACAAACCGTAGAACACCAGCGCGTAGAGACCAACGATGAACATGTAGGTCGGCGCGGCGAACAGCGCGCCCGATTCCCGCAATCCTCGCATGTTGGCGAAGGCGACTATCCCCACCGCAAGGACGCACATCTCCGTCCGATAGGGGTCTATGCCTGGATATACCGCGACAATCGCCTGGATGCCGGCAGCCGTGCTGACTGCCACCGTCAACACGTAGTCGGTCAAGATCGACCCGGCAGCGATCAGGCCATAGAACGGCCCCAGGTTCTCTTTCGCGACCCTGTAGCTCCCGCCTCCCTGGGGGTAAGCGTAGATCGTCTGCCGGTAGGAGATGGACACTATCGCTATCAATATGGCGATTCCGATGCCTATCGGAAGCGACACGAACCACACTGCCCCACCGACTATTGCCAACGAGATCAGGACCTCTTCGGGGCCATACGCAACCGACGACACCGCGTCCGATGAGAACACCGGCAGGGCCAGGAACTTCGGCAGGCGCTCATGCTTTTGACGGGAACTCGGCAGCGGTCTGCCGAACAGTATCCGCCGGATGATCCAGAGCAAACGGTTTCCTCCGGGGCCGGACGCGACTGCCGTCTACGCGCCCGCCCCACATTAGTCTACACAGTCTGCCGCCCAACGCGCAAGCCAGCAGGGATCACTGTTCACGAACGGTGAGCAAAACTGACCGTAGTGTGCGATCTCTGTCTCGCACAAGGCCGGGACGGAGGCCGGCCACTACGCGTTTCGCACCGAGCCTGAGCAGTCACCGGCAACCATCACCGCTCCAGATAGTATCGGACGTTGGTGAACACGATGTCGCGCCTCAGCATCAGCGCGATCTTCAGAAACAGCCCCGACTGATTGTGCAGCAGCTTGTGCCACCATTTCCTCGGCACAAACTCCGGCAGAACGACCGTCACCACGTAGTTCGGCCGTTCCTTCTTCACTTCCTCAAGATACTTCAGCACCGGGCCGATCACCGACCGATACGGCGACTCCAGGATCACCAACGGCACGCCCAGGCCAAAGTCCTCCCATCTCTCGCGGATCAGCCTCGTTTCCACCGGGTCGATCTCCACAAACAGCGCCCGGCAGTCATGCGAGAGCGTCCGCGCATATTCCAGCGCCGGAAGAACGCCCTCATGAATGCTGGAGGTGAGCACGATCGCGGTCGATCTCACCGGCTTTGGCTCTTTGAAGGTCTGCTTGGTCAGCCGGAGCTGATTGCCAAGATCGATGTAGTGCTGGTGTATCTTGTGGAATATCCAGACCATCGCGGGGATGAGAATGAGCACGATATACGCGCCCGTGGGAATGTGCAGCGGAGTCAGCTTCGGCCCGGCGTCGAACTTCGTGACCGCGATCACGGTGGCGACCATCCCCGTGATCGTGCCTCCGAAGAAGCTGACCCCCGCGTGCAGCCGCCAGCCTGTGTGCTTTAGCCTGACCTGCCTGACTCCCATCCCGATCTGCGAAAGAGTAAACGAGACGAACACCCCGACCGCATACAACGGGATGAGGAGTGTCGTCTGACCTCTGAAAATCCACAGCAGCAGGATAGCGGTGAGGCTGAGCAGCAGTATGCCGTTGCTGAACACGAGCCGGTCCCCGATGCCGGCTAGCTGCCTCGGAGCGTATCGGTCGCGCGCCAGAATCGAGCTAAGCCTCGGGAAGTCCTGGAACGCGGTGTTGGCGGCCAGGATGAGGATCGTGGCGGTCGCATATTGTATGAACCCGTAGAACAGGCCTCTGCCGAAGAGGTGATCGGCAAGTTGCGCGATCAGAGTCTGGTGCCTCAGGATGTCGTAGTTCGGCATGTCCGTCAGGTGGTGCGCCTGCAGGAACGTGCCGGGCAGCGCGTGATAGACGTGGGCAAGATAGGTGATCCCCAACACCAGCGTTGCCAGGATCGTCGCCATGCAGGTCATGGTCGCGGCGGCGTTTCTGGCCTCCGGCGGCCTGAACGCGGGCACCCCGTTCGCAATCGCCTCTATCCCGGTCAGCGCGGCACACCCGCTCGAAAACGCCTTGAGCACGATGAACGCTCCCAGCGCATCCATAACCGGCAGGTGGTAGCTTGCCGGCACAATCGTGTGCACGGGGCTGGTGAAGACCTTGAAAAGGCCGTAGGCAACGAGCGTATAGAGCCCTATGATGAACAGGTAGGTCGGCCCGGCAAACAGCGCGCCGGACTCCCGCAGTCCCCTCAGGTTCGCAAACGCTACCACCGCCACCGCGATCACGCAGAACTCGGTCCTGTAAGGGGCCATGCCGGGGTAGACCGCGACAAGCGCCTCGATTCCCGCCGCCACGCTGACCGCCACCGTGAGCACATAGTCAGTCAGAAGCGACCCGGCGGCAATCAGCCCATAGAACGGCCCCAGGTTCTCTTTGGCGACCGTATAGCTGCCCCCGCCTTGGGGATACGCATGGATCGTCTGACGGTAGGATATCGAGACGATGGCTATCAATATGGCAATTGCGATGCCTATCGGGACCGAGATAACCCACACCATCCCGCCGATCACCGCCAGCCCGATCAGTACCTCTTGAGGCCCATACGCCACCGACGACACAGCGTCCGAAGAGAACACAGGCAGCGCGAGGAACTTGTTGAGCCTCTCGTGAGCTTGCCTAGAGCTCGGAAGCGGCGCCCCGAACAGCAATCGCCTGACAAACGCGAACAACCTGACCTACCTCCAAAGCCCGCGCCCAAAAAGAAACACCAGGATTCCAACCCCTGGTGGCCAACATAGTGTAGCACTACAACGGGCCGCGGTCAACGATTGCCAGGGGGTTTAACCTCAGCTATAATAGGGTAACAGGGCACGGGAGCACTAAGATGAGCATAAGCACTCACAAGACGATATGGGGAACGGCGGTCAGTCTGCTTGTGGTTGGGCTGACACTGCCGGTGGCGTTCTGGCTCGTGTGCATCGGCGCTGACCGCGCTCTGGGGCTGACGCGCGTGATCGGCGAGCCGTGGACATCCGTGCTCAGCGCCGCGTGCGCGCTTGTCGGCGTTTTCTGGATTGGATGGGCGTGGTCATACCTGCTGTTTGTCGGCCAGGGATTGCCGCTGGAGGTTTTCGGCCGGGCGCTGCATCCGACGCGAGCGCTCGTGACCACCGGGCCGTATTCCTACACGCGCAACCCGATGGTGCTCGGAGTGCTTTTCATACTGCTTGGAGTCGCGTTTTTCAGGGGATCGGTGTCGGGGTTCGTATTGGTTCCGGTGATTGCTTTCGGAGCCTGGCTATATCTTGCCCTGTTCGAGGAACGTGGTCTTGTTGCTCGATTCGGGGAGGACTACCTGCGTTACCGCGGCGCCGTGCCTCTGCTGTTCCCGCGCCTCAGCGCCTACGTCCACGCTCCCTGATCTGGGTTGCCAGCTTCGTTATCGTCTTCGCCGCGTGCCTGTGCAGCCGCTTATATGCTTTGCAGAAATAGCTCGGATCACTCAACTCGCCACCGAGCACGATGCGATGCTTCTGGCAGCCGCCATAGCACTTGGCAATAAACCGGCATTTCCCGCACTCCCGCCCCAGCCCGCTCTTTGCCCGCGCGAACTCCTCCAGCTCGGCCGACGCGACGATCTCGGCAAGCGGCGTCTCTATCATGTTCCCCAGCCGCCATTTGGAGACCACGAAGAAATCGCACGCGAACACGTCGCCGTTGTGCTCGACGACGACATAGCTGCCGCACCGCTCGCTTGTGGTGCACGTGCCCGGCTTCTCGCCCAGCTCCAGCATAAGCAGATCGTCGAAATCCCGAATCGAGACCTTCGGAAAGTCCGCCGCCCAGCGGTCGAACACGCGCACCAGGAACTCGCCGTAGTCTGCCGGGGTGATCGAGAACGGCGCCGGCTGACCCTTCCCGCCCGGCTCCACGCATGGCACGAATTGCATGAATGCGACGCCGTTTGAGGCAAGGAAGTCGTAGACCGCTTCCGGCTCCTTGACATTGCGGTCGTTGAGCAGCGTAAGGACGTTGAACTCCGCGCCGTTGTCGCGCAGCGTCTTCGCCGCGCGCATCACGCCCTCGAACGTGCCCTTGCCCTGGGGGTCCCTGCGGTAGATGTCGTGCAGCCGCTTCGGGCCGTCCACCGAAAGCCCCACAAGGAACCGATACTCGGCCAGGAATCGCGCCCACCCCGCGTCCAGCAGCACGCCGTTGGTCTGCAGAGCGTTGGCGACGGTCGTGCCCGGCAGCCCGCATTCGATCTCGAGCTCCACCACGCGCTTGTAGAAATCCAGGCCCATCAGGGTCGGCTCACCGCCCTGCCAGGAAAACGTATGAATGCCCGCCCGCATGCAGTCCCGAATGAGCGTCTCCAGCACCTTGTCGCTCATCCGGTGCGCTTTGCCCTCGAACATCCCGGCCTTCTGCCGGTAGAAGCAGTAGTTGCAGCGGAGGTTGCAGTCCGGGCCTGTAGGTTTGATGAGAACCGAATCGATCATAGCGATTGTAGGAGCCGTCTCCCGACGGCGATCTACTCCGCGCCGATGTAGACGGTGACTTTGACCGTCCTCGCGCCGGCGACCTTGGCGCCCGGCGGAACCCGAAGAGCGACGTCGCGGGTGACTGTCGCGTCCACGCCTTCTAAGGATATTCTCTCGGTCGAGATCGCGCTTATCCGGCTCAGCGCGCTCGGTTTGCCTTCGAGAGTCACCAACGAAGGCGTGACGGTATATCTCGTTACTCTGAGAGGGAACTGCGGGTGGCCTACAAAGACGGGGCTGACCATCGCCGACCTGGTCGCGGGCGCCTCGGTCATCTCCAGCTTCGCCTTGACCTTGGCCGGACGCACCTTCACCTCCGCGACCGCGCTGCCGTTTGAGTCGATGGGAGTCACCTGGTAGTAGTCCTCGGTTGCCGGACCGACCGCGTCCTCCGAAAGCGTCAGGATCGCCCTGGCCACCTTGGCAAGCTGCGTCACTCTGCCGGATACGTCCACCGAACCCGGCGTCAGCAGCGGGCTGGAATACGAGTAGCCCAGCGGCGGCTGAGACGTGAAGAAGACCTCCACCGGCATGCGCTTTGTCTCCACCGCCTCGATCTGCACTTTGGCGACATCCGGTGTTGCGGTGACGTTCAGATCGCTTTCGACCGCGCGCGGCAGATGCACCACCACGGGCACGGTTGCCCTAACGATCTTGCGGTCGAGCCGAACGCCCCCCAGATCGACGCTCGCCTCTACGTCGTCTTTGGACACCGTCTCGACCACGGTCTTGAGTCCCTGGATGGTGACGGAGACCTTCGGGGTCAGCGGTTCCGCGATATGGCCCGCGGCGACGTTCACCACTCGAACCGGCGCCCCAAACGTCTGGCGCGACTGAGGATTGCGCTCGGAGTTGACGTAATACCACAGGATCAAGGCCACCGCGAGAGCCAACGCCTTATAACGCCAGTTGTGCCTGATCATCTTCGCCTGAGCCTGGCCTTTCGCAGCGTTCCGTCAACCTTGCGCGCAAATGCAGCTCTGGATCTGCGGTCATCCAGCGTGCCGGCTATGTTGCGCAGCCAGTTCGCCAGCGATTCCTCGTCAAGCCCGCGGTGCAGCTTTCCCTCGAGCGCGAGCGAGATCGTGCCGGTCTCCTCGGAAACTACCACAACCGCCGCGTCGCTTTCCTCGGCAACGCCGAGCGCCGCCTTGTGACGCGTGTGGATCATCGTGCCCACGTGCGCGCTCTCGCTCAGCGGGAGCGTGCAGCCCGCCGCAAGAATGCGCGAGCCGCGGATGATCACCGCGCCGTCGTGCAGAGGGCTGCCCGGGTTGAAGATCGACCCCATCAGCTCCTCGCTTACCGCGGCGTTGAGCCTGGTGCCGGTCGCGGCGAGATCATCGAGCGGGCTTTCGCGCTCGATCACTATCAAAGCGCCGATCTGGCGTTCGGACATCCTCGTGGCGGAACGGGTGATCACCTGAATGAGCGAGGTCACCTCACCCGTCGGCATTGTCGCCAGGCCGCGTCCCCATCCAGCCACGCTGCCCATGTTCTCAAGCATCTGGCGCAGCTCCGGCTGGAAAAGAATGACTATCGCGACGGGCAATACGTAGAGAAAAGACTTGAGAAGGAAGTTGAGGGCGTGAAGCTGCAGCCAGTCCGTTGCTCCCACGAGCACGAAGAACACCCCCAGGCCCCAGAGAATCTGCCAGGCCGGCCTGCGCTTGGAGAGCATGATGACCCAGTAGACGGCGAGCGCAACGAGGGCTACGTCGGCGATGGTGGAGACAATCGTCGTCCACCCCGCGCTCTGGAGGTCTCTGAGAAAGGTTGACAGGAAGCTCAATTTCGTGCCCGATAGCCGTCGTTACGTTGGCCCGCCCACCGGCCTAAGTATAGCACCCCGGCCCCCTCACGGTCAAGCTCACGCCCGCCGGAAACGCGACTGTCCCTTTTCCGCGAACCCGCGACAAGGAAGGTTGCGTATTGGTGGAGTATAATACGGAAAGCATCGGCTTGCCGCTTCGTCTAAGGAACAATGGGGGTCTTGGACCGCGCGGTTCGAATCTCGAATCTCGAACCTCGGACCTCGAACCTCGAACTTCGAATCACGGAGGTATTGCTATGAGCGCAAGAGCCAAACTCTCTCTCGTTTCGCTGTGTTTGATCGCCGCGCTGCTGGTTTCCATGGGCATGGGCACCCAGGCCGGGCTGCTCGGCGACATCGTCAAGGTGGGCGGGGTCGGGCTTGTGGTGGACAAGTTCGGTCCGCAGATCAACGACTTCATCAACAAGCTCACCGCCAACAAAAACCTCGGCACCGAGGAGGCCACGGCGGTGGTCCCGATCATCAGCTTCGGCGGCGGCGGCTACATCGGCGCGGTTCAGGTCATCGGTACCAAGGACAACGTAGAAAAGTGCAAGGCGGTCGTGCAGCTCGAGGGCAACGCGGTCTTCGGCAAGAACATCCGCGCCAAGGCGCTTGTCCCGGTAGGCAGCAAGACCACCAGCAACATCAAGCGCATCTACGGCGTCGGCGTCAGCGCCATTATCGACATCCGCATTTAGTGCGGCGCGTCAACGCGATCCAATCTCGCACCAACCGGCCGGGAGCCTGCTCCCGGCCGGTCGCGCATGGGAACTTCCTCGCAAAAGCACCGTATTAGCTAGCAGCGGAGCAGCGTGGGGATTCGGACTGGTGTGAAGACCCAACACGCGCCGCGGGTCTAAGCCATAGGATGTTCTCCATCACGAAGTAAGGAGTGTGCAGAGATGAAGCCTCGAAACTGGACATTGGTGGTTGTCGTGCTGTTCGTTTGTGGCACGGTGCTCAATGCGGCCTTTGCGAAGCAGCCCGAGAGCGTCACCAAGGAGCGGTTCGGCGCGCTGAAGGTCGGCAAGGCCCAGACGCATGCGAACCTGACCATGTACCCGCTCTTTGGAGCGAGCTGCGGGCCGGACTACATTACCCTCGACGAGGCGCTCTCGTCGAAAAAGGCCGAGGTGCTGGAAAAAGGCTCCGGCGAGGTGCCCAAGCTGGTGTTCCGCAACCTCAGCGGCGATCGGATTCTGCTGATGGACGGCGAGGAGCTTATCGGAGCCAAGCAGAACCGCATTTTGAACACGTCGATCCTGATAGGGCCGCGCATGGTCGCCGAGATCCCCGTAAGCTGCGTTGAGCAGGGCAGGTGGACGAGCGTATCGCCGACCTTCAAGTCCGGCGGAACGCAGCTTTTCGCGAGCGCCCGGCAGTCCAACAACGAGAACGTCACCGTCAACTTCGACCGCGACGCCTCGGCCGGCGCAGTCTCCAACCAGTCGCAAGTCTGGGACGACGTCGCCGAAGTGCGCGCAAAGCTCAAGGTCACAGGCTCGTCGAGCGCCATGCACGACGCTTACGTTCAGAAGTCGGAAAGTGTGGAATCCTACGTTCGCGGGTTCAAGGTGATCGAGGGTCAGGTCGGCTGCATCTTCGCGATAAACGGCCGGATAGTGGGCGCGGACATATTCAGCAGCCAATCGGCGCTGCGCAAGCTGATGCCCAAGATCGTGAAATCATACTCGCTCGACGCGATCTCCGAGCAAGACAGGCCGGC
>Ga0315284_10009128_pt1 | contig 14159 bp, 16 predicted proteins | sample YL17G09_16_MG_FD_203696 | JGI IMG/M metagenome (GOLD analysis project Ga0315284, IMG submission 203696) | Sediment microbial communities from Yellowstone Lake, YNP, Wyoming, USA - YL17G09_16 | ecosystem: Environmental > Aquatic > Freshwater > Lake > Sediment | place: USA: Wyoming | collected... | reverse complement strand
TTGACTTCCCTGCTCCAGCAGGACCGGTGACTACAATGAGTCCTCTTGGTTTAAGAATAAGATCTTTGAAAATTGATGGTAGATTCAACTTGTCAATAGTAGGAATAACGAAAGGTACCAAACGTATTGCGAATGCCAGAGTACCTCTCTGTTTCAACACGTTAACCCGGAATCTCCCAACGCCGGATGCGCTATAAGCGATATCCAATTCTAGATCCGATTCAAACTTTTTCCTGTTTTCGGGGGAAGCTATTGAATTCAATATTGATTCTGAATCTTTGACGGTAAAGGCAGGATAATTTGGAATCGGCGTTAATTTTCCATCAATCCTTAACATCGGCGGGCTGGCTACTCTCAAATGCAAATCCGAGGCTTTCTTACCGACCATTTCTCTCAAGAGGGTATCTATGTCCATTAATCTCTCTCTTTCCGCCAGTGCTTGATTTGATTCGATTTCTGTAAATGATTTAATTGTATTTTCCAATACCATCGTAATCAATCCCCTTGTTGAGTTTTATTTTTTCTTATTTACTGTTAATAACAATTTACTTTATTTCACTGCAATTGACGCGGTACTAGCTCTCAATATAGTACTAACGATATTCATAGGATTTTGTCAGGTTACAGTATTAAAATTGCTCAGCGTTGTCTCTTCTGGTATCATTGGATTTCTAGATGCAGATCAAGATAACTTTCCTAGGAGCTACTAAGAGCGTCACTGGTTCAAGACACCTCATTGAAGCAAACGGTCTAAAATTTCTTGTCGATTGCGGTTTATATCAAGAGCGTGAGCTTAGAGCCCGTAACTGGGACCCATTTCCTTGTCCGCCATCAGAGATAGACGCTGTGCTTTTGACCCATGCTCATCTTGATCATTCGGGGTTTCTCCCCAGGTTTGTAAATAATGGGTTTAAAGGGAACGTATACTGCACCGCCGCGACGGCTGACATCACCAGGGTAATGCTGCTGGATTCAGCGCGTATTCAGGAACAGGACGCTGAGGCTAAAAAGCGCCGTCACCGGCGGCAAAAGAAAAAGGCACCCCACCCCGAAGTTCCACTCTACACAGTAGATGATGCAAACTCATGTTTTCCATTGTTTAAACCTGTTCCTTATGGTCGATCAGTCGAGCTTGGTAACGGAATAAATTTCACCATTTACGATGCCGGGCATGTCCTGGGATCCGGGATGATTGAAGTCAGAGTGCGCCAAAAGGATGATGAAAGGGTTTTAGTTTTCTCGGGAGACATAGGACGGAACGATAGACCGATTTTGAAAAATCCCACTTTTTTTAATGAAGCTGATTATATAGTGATGGAATCCACCTATGCAGACTCGACATTCCCGGACCAATCAGAAATGATCGATAAGTTTATTGAAGTCCTTTTAGATACTATCGAAAAAGGCGGCAATATTGTTATTCCGAGTTTTGCCCTCGAACGTGCCCAGGATATTCTTTATTATCTAAGTAAAGCGACTTTCGCCGGACAACTGCCTCCGATAAAAGTCTATCTAGATAGCCCGATGGCAATTAATATCACCGATATTTTTGAACGGTACTCCAACCTGATGGACGATGAAGCGAGGCAGTTTATTCTTGAGAAAAAATCGCCGTTCAATTTTCCTGGTTTACGTTTCATTACATCCGCGGTGGATTCTCGCCAGATCGAACAGATAAAAGAGCCAAGTATTATTATCGCCGGGTCAGGCATGTGCACCGGTGGTCGTATAAAATACCACCTGATGTCCAATATTATGCGACGGGAAAGCACAATCCTCTTCGTTGGTTACCAGGCGGAAGGTACTCTGGGTAGAATTATTGTAGATGGGGCAAAACAGGTAAGGATTCTAGACAAAAAATATCCTGTCAAAGCCAGGATCGTTCAAATGAACGGGTTTTCCTCACATGCAGATAGTATTCAACTAAAGCACTGGTTATTTAATCTAAAACAGGCGCCAAGTCACGTTTTTGTTGTACACGGTGAAGAAAAACAGGCAAATCATTTGGCCAAGATAATTAGAAAAGAGCGCGGTTGGCATGTAACCGTTCCTGAGTATCAAGATCAATTCGTGCTTGATTAACTGTGGCTGATCGCTTTTCTCCCGATGACCTCGTGCTTGATATACCATCGCTGCACCGCCTCGACGACTGCCTGGGGGTCTTCGCAAAGGCGGAGCAAATCAAAATCTTCTTCAGAAATATAGCCGTCGCCAAGCACAGTACCTCTTAACCAATCGAGGAAGCCTTTCCAGAACTTTCCATTATAGAGAATGATAGGAAACGGCCGGATTTTGTGGGTCTGCATTAAAGTCAGCACTTCTGTAAGCTCATCCATCGTGCCAAGTCCGCCGGGCATGATGACAAAGGCAATTGCATATTTCACCAGCATGACCTTTCTTACGAAGAAGTGCTTGAAAGTAATCGATTTGTTGGCGTATGGATTACAAGCCTGTTCGATGGGCAAGTCAATATTAAGACCGATCGACTTGACTCCGGCTTGTGCCGCGCCTTTATTTGCGGCTTCCATTACCCCTGGACCGCCGCCGGTAATAATATTAAATCCCATCTCCCCAAGGCGCCGGGCAATCTCTTCTGTCTCACTGTATAACGGCTCTTCAGGCGAAAGGCGTGCCGAACCGTAAATACTAACCGCGGGATCTATCCCGGTTAGCTTATCAAATCCTTCGACCATTTCTCCGATGATGCGGAACATGCGCCATGACTCTTCCTTGGCAAGTTCGTTAATTTCATATTCGAATGGCATATTTTGCCTCCTTGCAAGTAAGTAGATATTATCATATCTGGCGGATATTGACACGCCATGAGCATAATTGTATTCTTGATCCCAATACACGCATGAAAGGGAAAAATGTCAACTGAGAGTAATGCTTTAGCCTTTAGTACCGTTTTTCTTTCGAAAAATTCGCCTAATGACGGCCGAATTACACAGCTGGCTAATTGGGGGAGGAGGTTTTATTCTTCAGGGTTAGTAAAGGGGATCGAAGGGAACCTAAGCTTTCGGACGCGCCTGGGTTTTATTGTTAGCGGAACGAGCATTGCCCTTGATGCTTTGACTCCCGATACGGTGGTTGAGGTCACAGGTGTGGTTTATGGTTTGAACAAGACCTCCGTCTACGTGAAAGGGCAGGTTATCCCATCGCGGGAAGTGATTTTACATTCCCAAATATATGAATATTGTAACGGCATCAATGCGATTTTCCATGTCCACGACCCATCCATCATGAACAAAGCTGAAAAGCTTGGCATCCCGGTAACAGTATCTGAACAGGAAGCCGGTTCCCAGGCATTGGCACAGGAAGCTGTAAATCTACTCAAGATCAATAAAAATGTTAAATACTTTGTCTTGAAAAATCATGGCGTCATCGCTCTGGGCGCAACGATGGATGAAGCCGGTAAAGCGATAGAAGAAGCCGGCAGGGGACTTAAATCATAGTAGTGATAATATATTTACCACCGTAACATTGTTTACTTTCAGGCAAGTTTATCAGCGTGTCATCGGTGGTCTGTTTTGCGGCGGTTGTTGCTGAGGCGGCATCGAATTCAAGCGTTTGATAATATTGTCTGTAACAGCCTCAGATAAAAACTTGAGATAAACTGCGATCGAAAAAAATATGATCCCAATGTATCCGATAAGGGCGATTATCCCTCCAATGAACAGTTTTCCAACGGAGTAGTCGTAGCCCCAAAGAAAATCAGAAACACCAATGCGCATCCCGACCCATATCACGATAATACATATTATGCTGAATAATAGTATCCATAGTGTGGCTATGATTGCCCTCCGGAATGTTTCACTCCAGCTCATGTATACCCCCTTGTCCGTATTATTAAGAGTCTTTTATCATTAAGTGGAAATATTAGCATTCAGTATCACATAAGTCAAGATCAAAAATGAACCAAAAAGAGACCTTTAAAATGATACAGACTCAAAAGGAGTCAAAATAAAGGTAATTGAGTTAAACGAACCAGGCATCCGTTAAAAAATCGATGGAATTTTACCATCAGAGATATGATAGAGGAACAGGTAGACGATAACTCTTAATTCCAAACCTATCGAAGTTATTACGAGCACTACTCCGCGCTGGACGTATTTGAATTTGACGGCATTAATTTGAGCAACGCTGTAAATCTGCCACACGTACATGTCGGTTACTACTTTTTCGTCCTTAATCACTGATAACAAGGTGTCTTTATATGAGGAAACGTTAGCCACGGATCAAATAGAAGACAACCATACCCACTCTGCATTCAACATTTCTTGACGAATTAGCCGCTTGTTATCTATAGTAAATTTACAGGGAATTGTTGAATGACATTAATTAAGCCCGAAAACTGTAAAGACGAAGCCGAATTTGTATATTATTGCGATAACTGCGGCACGTCGAGCAGGTTCAGCGATTACTGGTGGCCTGGATGCTGCCACTGGGAAGAGACCAACTACACATTGTGTAATGATTGCCTTCGCATCCTGGAACAGCAGCCTAACACGGGAATACGTTCGCAGGAATCATTCACAACTCATTACCTAATTTAATCTCACGCTCTTAAAAGAGCTCATAAGACACTCTATACGCATTGACAGGCATAATGTGCCGTTGTATTATTGGCAGAAGTCGTTTGAGTCTCAAAACGAGTTTGCGAGGAGCGGAATAATATGACAACACAGCGCAAGACCGACTTCGAAGGAATGCAGGCTGAAACAGTAAATTTTAAAGGATATAACGGCGATCAGATCGGCGGATATATGGCGAGACCTACAGGTCCGGGTTCATTTGGTGGTGTGATCGTTATACACGAGGTTTTTGGACTGGTGGAACATACCAAAGAGATTACACGGAAATTTGCCGCGCATGGTTATATTGCAATTGCGCCGGATTTATATTACCGGGAAGGTCCCGGAGACTTAGAGAAGATAACTGCTGGTATACGTGCCAGTGGAGGTATCTCAGATGCCCGCGTAATTGCCGATCTCGAAGGAGCTGTTGACGCGCTGCAATCTGTGGTCACGTGTAATGGGAAAGTGGGCGTTATCGGGCATTGCTCAGGCGGACGACAGGTGCTGCTTTTTGCCTGCAATACCAAACGACTGTCTGCAGCGGTGAACTGCTACGGCGGCAGGGTAGTCACAGACGAAGTGAATGCAAATCAGCCAAAGCCGGTCATAGACATGATCGCGAGCCTGAGTTGTCCTGTGCTGGGATTATTTGGAGAGATGGACCAGAACCCATCGCCACAGATGGTTACCAGGCTTGAAAGCGAACTAAAAAAATATAATAAGGAATATGAATTCAAGACATATCCTGGTGATGTTGGACACGGTTTCTTTGCCGACTATCGTCCAAGTTACCGACAGACGGCGGCAGTCGACGGCTGGCAGAGAATATTCGCTTTCTATGGAAAGCACCTTTCAGGATAAACAACTGATTTAATCTCACACACTCTCTCTCATCTCCGTCGACTAACAGGTGGGAAAAAATGATAATCGGCCAGTGAGTTACTGCGTCCACGGAGGGATGCCGACGCAAACGGCTGCTTCCCAATCAAGCTCCGGCATCTGGACTTCTTTGATAGCCTCGTATTCTTCAAGAGACGCGTCAAGCCAGGCTGTCCGGACACCTGGTTCCATGATCACCGATAATCGTATGTCCTTATTACCCTGCCATTCATGGTCAAAGTGAAAATTTATTATATACTGTCGATTTCTATCCAGGGGCAGTTGTTCAGGCTGAAAATTCTGTTTGCGTCCGGCTCTTATGCTGCTTTCATTTAACTTCAATAAAGATTGATAATCCAGGACCTTCATCGGCACTTTCACGGTCATCTCCTGTCGTAATAAATAACAAATCCTTTTTTCTTTTCTACCGTTTTATTAATTATAATGAGCTAGTGTGTTAATCTTTTAGATAAGTTAGCATTATACAACACACGTAAAAAATTTTCTGGTGTCTTTTTCAGGGCGGTAGTATACTTCGAAGTACAAGAGAATCGTAAAGGGTGGGAGGTTGCTATGGTGTGGAAACTAATCAGTTTGGTTCTTTCCTTAATATTAGTTGGGATTCCAATAGGATGCGGCGGGACGACAAACCCCATTACTTACTCTCCAACTGAATTGAAATATTTCTTGATAGATAAATTTGGCGAGCCCTTTTACTGCGACCCGTATCAATATCCTATAGCGCGTGAAGGTCAGGAAGAACAAGATGCCCTGGCGCAGTTCGCTTCAATCAGGAGCAACCAGGAAGAATTTTCGGTGATTATTAAAGAGCTAAATATCGCGGAAAAAACCGATTATACTACTGCGGAAAAGATAATTATCTTCAGAGAATACAATAAGCTCAACATCGCCATAACTTTAACTGCTACCGGCGACAAATATAATTTCGAACTCAAGGAGGGAGAAAACCAGGGTGAGAGCATCGAGGGAACAATTACACAAGCAGGGAAAATAGCAGTAACAAAGAGGGAAACAGTTTTTAATACCTGCCCGATTTGTCTAGCGGCTGGTACTTTAATTGATACGCCAGATGGTCTCGTGCCTGTGGAAAAGATACATGTCGGTATGCCCATCTGGACGACCGATAAAGTTGGCAACCGCATAATCGGTTCGGTGATCGATACGACAAAGACACAAGCGCCGACATCATTTCAACTAACCAGGATTACGCTGGAAGACGGACGCTCAGTTGCCGCATCACCGGGGCATCCTGCAGCCGATGGACGTGCGCTCGCTTATTATCGTGTTGGGGACGTCGTGGATGGCGCAAGTATAGTATCAATAGATTCGGTTACTTATCTAGATAGCGCAACTTATGACATTTTACCGTCCGGACCGATCGGTCTGTACTGGGCAAATGGTATTTTACTCGGGAGCACGATAGGGAAGTAATTGAATTTATGGCTCTTAATAAGATTTGTAAAACAAAAAACTTGTAGTCTGAGGCGGCATCGATAGCTGGCTTTAACGGTTTGTGAACAAGGGAACGTGTATTTCGAATGGACTATTTTAACGCCGACATAGTAGAGGAAATATCTAACTGACGGTTAACAGACTAAATGAGAGAAGTATGATAGGGATTCAGCATCATTCATTTTTTATATGCTATCTCACCATCAACCGCTTTTGCAGATCTCGTTCTCTTGCTGTGCGCCGCTTTGCGATATTCTTGGCGTAATGGAAATACTCTTCGACGTGCGGGTATTTCCTTAACTCGTCGATACTGTAACCAGAAAACGAAGCTACACTTCGGAGAATACCGTTAAAATTCGCTTTCGGTTTTGATTCTAATGCCAAGTCGAATGCGAGCGCGATTTTGGAATTAAAGCCCGACCAGCGGAGATCTTCAACCGTTTCTCTAATTTTTTCGGCAAGTTCATGCTTGCCCCTTCTATCTAACCGCTCCGCTATTTGAAAAAGCTCACGTTGAATTTTTATTAAAGCCATGTCACTTCCTCCCAGAAGAAAAGATATCGCCGGCTCTTATGAACTTAATTATTTGTCTTTAATCCCCAGGTTTTTAATGTAATCGACAGCATTTTGGACGGTGACTATTTTCTCTGCATCTTCGTCGGGAATTTCAATCTTTTTATTAGGAGTGCTGAATTCCTCTTCCAGCGACATGGTTAATTCCACCAGGTCGAGTGAATCAGCTCCTAAATCATCGACAAAACTAGCCGAAAGCACAATATCTTTTTCTTCAACTTCAAGGTTTTCAATTATGATTTTCTTAACACGCTCTAAAACAGTCGCCACTGTTTACCCCCTGTGTAAAAGGATTTCTATATATATTAGCACTAATGACCGCTTATGCGCATCACCATCCAGACTAGTCGGTAAAATAACAGTGATAAAAGAGTAACTTCACATTCATTCAGAAAGCAAAGAAGTTGTCAGATCATCGGAACAACGTAATGATGACAGCTAATATTTACATTATCTGTTCTTTCGGAGCCCAATCACTGCGCCAGCGGCAAGTAAGATTGATCCGCTAATTATTAAGGGTAACATGTAGCTCTTATATGGAGTAGATGTGAAGACGTAGAGGGTTGTAGTTTTGTATAACCCTGCGCCTATACCGAGTGCAATCAATACAGTACCAACAACGCCCAATGTAACCGGTATTAGCCACCATGGGAATCTGGGAGGTGACAGATACTCCAATTGCCCAATAAACATCTTAACTTCTTTGGATGGTCCGGCATATTTGCTCGTTATCTGGAAATCATAAAGCTTTCGCTGCTCTCCTTTCTTAGGGTAGACTGTGAGATTTGTCCGGGTGGAACCTCCAGCCGGGACCGTTATTTTGTCCCTGTTAAAGTCGAAAACCAGGGCTTCTTCAGGATCTTTGCCTTCAAGTAAAAGGATTGCATCGGCGTTTCCAGAGTTACTGGCTGTAATGTGATATGTACCGCTGCGTCCCACAACTCTGGTGGGCGATACCTCAATCTCCCAGGTGACAAAACCACGTAAGAAAAGGAGGGCAGTAACAATAGTTTCTTGCCGTGGGTCAGCCTCAGAGAATGCTTTGACTCGAAATGAATATCCACCGGCCATTGCATCAGCTTCCTTTGGTGGAAGTATCGTAAGTTTTGACTCACCAACATCGCCGGGGAAGCTGGCGAAGGTGGGAATAGAAAGAGTCCACCAGTTGGGATCAAGGCCTTCCACTTTGATGTGGAAACGGTCGACTATGTTACTCTGGTTCCGGATCTTGAGGATAGTTTCTACAGGTTGACCAGGCGAAGTCTCAAGCTGAGTAGAGGTAAGGCTAAGGCCGATATTGGGGGACGTCGTTTCTTGATTAGCCAGATCCTTTTTTGGATCCATCTTTAACACCCCCGTGGTTTTTTCTCGAAACCGAGGTGATACCTGAGGGGTTCCGGAGTAGCCTATAGTATACTATTGTATTTGAGTTCCCGCAAGCTTACCGTATTACGTTAAGAGAATTGACCAATTTTCTGGATAAAGAATAATGCGCTTGATGGTTCAATGAATATAGTCCTAATATAGTCGTATTGAATCAGGTTGCTAAACAAAAGGCGTGAAGCGTCCCTGGGGCGATTCGAACGCCCGACCAACTGCTTAGAAGTTATACATAGTGTTCGGATTATAGAGGAATTGAAGCTATTTTGTAGGATTGTGCCTAACTGTAGTTTAGCTTCAAAAAGATACTTTTACCATTTAGACAGGAAGGAATTAGTGCCATTTTAGTGCCAAAATTCTGACTTCAGGGCGAGCGTAAGGTCTACTATCCCCTGGCTTAATCTCTTGACACGTTTCCGTGTAGGTTATCCTGTCAGCTAATCTTTTTATCAAGTCCTAAGTCTGCTAGTGTTGGTAATTCATTTGACGATGGTACTTTTTTGTTACCTTCGTCAAAACGTGCCTTCGCTCTCTCTGTTTCTTTGAGCATCCTACCTAGTTGCGCTAAGGCAACATGAGGCATTTCAAGCCAACGGTTTATAGTTCTTTTAGTAACTCCTGTGTCTTCGCAATAACCTTCCCAAGTATGTGCCACTGGGACAAATGTCCCACTGGTATCACGTTCCCTACTGTCTGGTTTAACCGATAACTTTTCTCTAGCAATCTTTAGTTCGTCTATTATGTCCTGGGTAACGTTTTTCCATTTGTAGACGAGTGTTTTTACTTTGGCAACTGATTCCTCATAAATCACTATCCTCATTTAGTACCCTCAGCAATCCCCTGAGTATTGCCCTTGACTTCGCTTAAGCCACAAGGGGGCGATTTTCTGACGGAAAGCCTTGCCTTATACCGTCGCCTTTGGACTAGAGCGCGTTTTACACGGTCAATAGCAGATGTTTTGATGATGTCCTGGGGTGTCATCGGGACCGCAACGCTTTTTAACTCATGGTTTGGCATTTCTTTAACTACCCAGGCAGTACCGCCCGGACTGACAAAGACTTCGCCGTACTTTTCGGTATTATGCCAGCCTTCAGGGAGTTTCTTTTGAATCTCTAGTGTTACGGTTGTCATGTCTTCCTTAAAACCTTTACTTTTATTTAATTTGCTTTTGTCGCTCTCGTTCTCGCATACACGCCCGGCAATTCCGAGCAGGATTACCATTCGCATTGATATAACGATAAGTGTTAGCTTCGTCATAAGGATGCCCCTGCGGGCAATAAGTTTTGGCTAATTGCTGCCGCGCCCTTGCCAGTTTGTCATGAATACCGGTTGCTAGGTGAACAGGATTTACACAGAGTTTGTTATGGCACTTTCTGAGTACATCTAGCCCGGCTGGAATATCCCCGACAAAGCGCGAGAATGAATATCGATAGGCTCTCACGTGTTTGTAACCATCCCAGAGGACAGGGAGTCCTTTCCAATCGACTTCCCCTTGCCACAACCAGCACCTATTTTCGTCAACACGAACGTGGCTAAAGAATCGAACATCAGGATTTGTGCGCGGTCTTCCTCGCGCGCGTTTTAAGACAGGTAAATTAGCAGCACCTATCTGTGGTTCCAGTTGTCTGATTTCTTTGAATGTGAGCATCTATCATTTCTCCCTATCTTAGTGCCAGTAAGATACTAAGCTTAGTGGTAAGCTTTCTTAGTGTCCCCCCCCTTTAGGGGGACTAAGTAAGCAAGTAAGATAACCATTATTTAGCAAGTAAGCCATACGTACCCTCCGAGAGTTTAACAAAGGTTTTCTTATCATTAGCGAGCTGAACACCTATCTTTTTGGTGTTGTCCGGCTCCCCGATTTCATTCGCCAGGTCTTGAATGGTTGCTTTACCCATTCTTTTCAGTACGTTGATGAGCCGTGTTTTCCGCGGCACAACCTTGCTCAAGCCTTCTGAATCCTCTAATTCGCAATGTCTGAAGGTGATATCGACTAACGTATCGCCATCATTATTGAAATTTATGGCTATCCCGATAGGCTTTTGTTTTCGTCCCAGGTTAAACTTACGGTGAACAAGCGCCAGCTCCTTGTAGTCGGAATCGTCGCTTTCGTCGCTGGAGCGCAATTCAAACTGTGACCGGCTGCGGTTGTACTTTACGACAGAGCCGTAAGGCGCTTCAGCTCCGTTTTCTAGAGTCATTGACTGCTTGGTTATATGGTCAATCGTGAGTGAAGTTGTATTGAATGAGCGTAGTACGTTGTAATACTCAGCGGATATCTGAGCATCGGAAGCCCCTGGGCGATCGGTAGCAGTCGCTGCCATCTGAGAATCGATAATGACTAATCCAATATCTTTTCTCTCGATATCAGATCGGATGCTATCAGCAACATTGAAAATAGAGTTTTCTATGCGTCTGTATGCGATTTCATTGTTGTTATCTATTCCAAGCCCTTTTTTTATCGCCGTAATGTAGCGCCGATGAGTCTCAGCGTCAGATTCCCAATCGCAATACAATACGTTTTGTTGTCCGGAAGGTATAAAGGGTAGTCCATTGCCGGCAGCGACACCGAATTGAAGTAAGACAGAGAAATAGTCCGCAGTTATGCTTTTACACTTTCCGCCCTTTGTAAAGATAGTACCTGGGTGTCCGCGCGGTAAAATAGGATATACAACGTATTCTAATTTCATAGACTGTGGCTCCTGATTAATGTTCTCAAGAGAGCCACAGTCTTGAAGTTGTTTGACAAGTTCTAACGTTACCTGGGTGAGAAGTGAATCCCAGGCAATAGGGTAGAATTTAGCTAATGTTCGTGCGATGTCCGCTTTTGTACGAGTAGCCAGCCAGTTGACTTTACAGGCGTGTATGATTGTTCCATGTGCTCTAAAAGTTGCCATCGACTCGTAGTTTTCTGTTAATCGCTCAACTGTAATCCATACATCTAATTCAGCCCACTTGAAATAATACTTTTCGTGATATTTCGTGACTATCGGGAGTCCTATCTCAAACGGTGCCAGTGAAGGATTGCCCGTTTCGTCGAAGTAAATCTTTGTACCATCGCTGAGTGTACCTGTCTTTTCGTCCGTCATCATCGCTGTGACCTTGTATCAGGCACAATAGAAGTACGCCTTCTCAACCGGCAAGCGGGACATCTTTTCGGAGGGAAAGTCAGCATTTTCGATGCAAAAAACGCAGCTTCCCCAGCCGAGAATATGAAACTTTCTCCGCAGCCGACACAGATGCATTTATAGTCTTGAAAATCCTTCTCATCCATCATTCATCACCAACCTATTTATTGATGGGAGTTAGAATTGACCCATTTAAGAAAAGCTTCCCTCCCGATGAGGTACTTATCACCGAGCTTTATATGGGGAATGTTTCCGGCTTTCATCTGCTTATAGATGAACCTCAAGGACGAATGTGTTTCCTTTGCCACATCGTAGGGAGTCATAACCGAATCTTCTATCGTCATATTCCACCTCAAGATATATAATTTGATTACCCTATTGACATTCAGATTATTTTCATCTACTATCAATGTATGTATATTTACACCTGTTACCACTGTAAACTAATAATGAATTGCATGCAACGTTAGGCAGAATTGCATAAACTAGGAGGAATAGAATGTCACAAGGACCTTGGACTCCAAAATGGGAGAAAATCGAAATAGCTAATGTGTACTATGAATTAACAAAAGGCAGTAAAAATACTACAGCTCCTGCAGTACATAGAGCATTAGAAAAAAAATTGAGAGCAATGGGACGATGGGATAATTACCCTATTAGTTTAAGAATGGTTCAATCAATCGTTACAGACCTCCGTAGACCAAAACCCATCTCTGAAGATGAGAAGTACGATGATGCCGAATGGAATCTGGGCTTGTCTAAACAACTCAAATTATCGCCGGAAGCTAGTGGAGATTTACTTGGCGTTTGGGCTTTTTGCCTGCCGAGAGATACAGAATTTACTGTTCGGCAGGCAAAATGGGTATGCTATCTTAGATCAACGCGCTGTGCAATTCAGGGTCAAAGAAAGTTAATAAAAAATCACCTTTGGTATTTTTCCCTTTTATATGCGCATAGAGAACGAATCTGTAGAGCCTTAAATATTGAACTGGATACTACTGATCTTGATATTCTTATAGGATTAACAAAAGTAGAAATCAATACAGCACGAAGAGTAGGTGTGTTGGACAATAAACAGTTAAACACCCTACCAAACGCCCTTCCCGAAGCTGGTATCCCTGAAGTTTATGGCATTAGAAAACCTATTTATCACGCACTAACTGACTTTAGTGACGATTCATCTTTTGTGGCATCTATTGAAAACCTTGAAGACTCTGGAGAAGTTACAAACATACTTGTTTATTGGCAAAGGTATATCTGGGAAGCACCTAAATATGCAACATTATCTGAAAAAGAGCAACGGGATATAAATTCGAAACTGATACAGTATATTTTAGCAGCGCAAAAAAATAAAAGTTCAGGTTTTTTCAAAGGGGAATGGGAACCAACTGAAATACTTAGATCTGTGGGTTATCAAATAGATGATGATATTACGAAAACGGAGGCAAAACAATGAAAGGCTCAATTATCGAACGTGGAGATGCATTACGGCTCAAGGTATCTTTGGGGAAAAACTCAATCACCGGCAAGTACGAGTCATACTATGAGACGTTTCACGGCTCATCTACAGAGGCTCAGAAACGCCTCCGGGAGATACTAACCAAATTAGATAAAGGTACATTTATCAAGCCAGGTAAAGCCTCTCTGAGTGAATATCTCCAGTCCTGGTTAGCTGACTCCATAAAGCCTAATTTGTCAGATAAGACTTTTAGATTGTACTCGTATATCTGTAAACAACATATTTTCCCATCAATCGGCAAGGTCCCACTGGTAGAACTTAAGCCACAACAACTTCAACACTTATATGCTCAAAAACAGTCCGCCAAACTTAGTAAGCGAACCGTCCAGATCATTCATGTCGTATTGCACAAAGCTCTCTTAAACGCGGTTAAAACCAACCTGCTAGACAGGAATGTCGCTGATTTAGTTACAAAGCCTCAAATTGAAAAAGGACATGGCGGGAAAATAATGAGTGAGGTTGATATGCACCTATTCCTTGAAATGGCGCGGGATACTGAGTATTACGCTCTTTTCTACTGCTACCTGTTTACCGGGTGCCGTAGATCTGAATTACTAGCTTTGCGATGGCTGAATGGCGACTTGCTAGGGAGCCAGTTATCAATTACGCGGTCAATGCAATACCTTACAGGTG
>Ga0315284_10009127_pt1 | contig 14160 bp, 9 predicted proteins | sample YL17G09_16_MG_FD_203696 | JGI IMG/M metagenome (GOLD analysis project Ga0315284, IMG submission 203696) | Sediment microbial communities from Yellowstone Lake, YNP, Wyoming, USA - YL17G09_16 | ecosystem: Environmental > Aquatic > Freshwater > Lake > Sediment | place: USA: Wyoming | collected... | reverse complement strand
CAGCCAGCGCCTGTTGCTCGATCCGGAATGGTTGCCCGCCGAACGGCTCAATATCAACGGCGCGGCGTGGGCGTGGACGGTCAACGGCACCTACGTGCACGGCACCGTGCACGATCCGGGCGCGGGCACGCCGATCATGTCTATGCCGCTGACGGTGGATGTCGCCGGGCGGTATCGCCTGTGGGTGCGCTACCAGGGATGGGCGTCAGGGTACGGCCCCACCTCCTTGAAGCTGTATCACGATGGCGCGGAAAGTGATGGGCCGGTCTTCTACGATGAGGTGTATGATGTCGCGCCGGTTGCCGACGGCTGGTACTGGAAGGACCTGCTGGTGGACCTGGTTCCCGGCACCTATACCCTCTACGTTGCGCACCTCGATCATGGCTGGCGCAATAGCAGCACCGGGCAGAACGGCTACTGCGAGCGCAACATCGACTGCCTGTATCTGACCAATGAGCTCTGGGCGAGCGCGCCGAGCGACACCGTCCTGCAGGAGATGCGGGCCACGCCGCTCTCCGGCATCCAATACTCCGTCACCCACACGCTAACCTCCGAGGAGCTCTACCTGTGGGATCTATGGCAAGTGCTGCCGGTAGCCTGGGAAGAGCTCGAAACTAAGCCCGCCGTCTTCACCCAGAGCCATAACTACTGGCGCAGCGTGGTCGACTCCCTCGCCACGCCGGATTACGGCACCAATGTGCCGGACTTCCGCTCGGCCAACCGCCAGAACATCTTTGATGAACGCTGTAACATGATGGCCAACCCGGTGCGCATTCAGCGCCAGTTCACGACCTTGCAAGGCGATATCCTCCCCCCCGATTCCCCGAAGCTCAACGAGAAGTATTACTGGATGGTCGCCAACGAATTCGACCACCAGGATGGGAGCGGGTGGTATTTCGAGGGAACGCAATTGGTCGCCGGCTGGGGCATTTTTGACGGCGTGGTCTGGCACGACTATCCCATCGACGTGTCCGGCACCTACTACGTGTGGGTGCACTACTCATACAACTGGGTCTTCGGCCCCTGGTACATGACGGTCACCAACCCGCAGAGCCAGTCGATTCGCTTCGACTTCGACGGGGCGCCCGAAGGCTCGCCGGCGTCCGGGGATATGTGGGAACGCTTTGCCACCACCATCCCGATGACGGCGGCCGGCAACCTGCACATCGCCGTCGGCGTACCGCAGGACCAGTACGGTTACACCTATCGGCGCATCAACGACGTGCTGATCACCACGGACGGCGATTACGTGCCGCAGGGCACCGTGCGCCCGCCCATCAGCGCCGCCCAGTATACGGCACGGGCGCAAGCACTGGGCGCCGGCACCACCTATCCGTATTTCCTGTGGACCCCGGCCAATGCCTATACCCCGATTCTGCAGGACCAGTGGCCATCCGGCCCGGTGCCGTCCGGCAATACGAGCAAGAGTTTGTCCATGGTCCGTGACACGCACCGCGAGGTGCATGTCCCCTTACGCAGTCTGTCCGCCGATCCGGTGACGCTGACCGTCACCCCCGGCAGCTTGCAGGGTGGCGGCACCTACCCGAATGCGGTGACCTGGCGCGTGGTCTCCTATGATCCGTACGGCGGTGAATACGATCGCCAGGCGTGGACTCCATTTGTACTGCTGCAGCGGCCGAACATCACCATTCCGCCGTGGAACTTTGCCGCCATCTGGCTGGACATCGACAGCACCGGCGTCACCCCCGGCGACTACACCTGCGACGTGGTGTTGAGCGGCGCATCCATCCCGGACCGCACCGTGACCCTCAACGTGCACGTCTCGTCCGTCGATACCGACACGGCCACACCCGTGCTGCTGGGTGGCTGGACACAGCCGCCGGAAGGGGAAGCCTACCTCCAGGACTACACCGCGCACGGCATGAACATCTGGTACGGCGAGATGTCCAAGGCGGAGATGACCACCCGCGGCATCGAGCTGCTCTCGATCGGCATGTGGACCACCGACCAGAACTACATCAGCGGTGTGGTCACCCGCTTGCTGGGGATGGGCTTGAGCTACACCGACTTCGTCTTCAGCGTGATGGACGAGCCCAACGGTTCCACCCAGGCGGAACTGCAGGGGTACATTGACATCGCCAACGCCATCCACGCGGTCAACGCCAACGTGCGGGTCTCGTTCAATCCGGGCGAGGCTGCCAGCCTGGCGACCTTCCAAATTCTCGACCCATACTGCCAGGTCTGGCTGCCGTATGCCCTGCATCTCAACGACAGCGCGAAGATGACGATCATCACGGCGAAACCGTGGTTCTGGTATACCACCCCCGACCTGTGGGATAAATCCCCGTGGAATCCGATCGGCATGTATTCGCAGATACGCGCCGTGCCCGGCCAGTCAGCCAGTTGTTTCGGGACCGCGTTCTTCGCCTTTAACTACATGTGGCGCGACCACTGGGATACCGGCTATGAAGTGGTGGGAGACGAAGCGGAAACCGTGCTCCCCTCCCGCCATGGGCCTGTCACCACCCGCGTGTGGGACGCTATCCGCGAAGGCACCCAGGATGCGAAGTTGGCCGACATGGTGAAGCAGATCCTGGGCGGCACACTGAACGATACGGAACGGAACTTCATTGTCAACAGCACGACCGAAGAGCTGATCAGTTGGTTAGAGAATCCGACCCCGGCCACGCCGACCTTCTCGCCGACGGGCGGCGTCTATCCCCTCGGCCAGGCCCAGCCGGTGACGATCAGCACCACCACGACGGGCGCGTCGATTCGCTATACCACCGACGGCACCACGCCCACGTCAACGGTCGGCACCCTCTACACCGAACCGGTCTCGCTCACGGCCACGACCACGCTCAAGGCCGTCGCCTATCGGACCGGTCTGAACGACAGCGCGGTGGCGTCGGACACGTATACCTTCCTGCCCCCGTGCGGCACGCCGACCTTCGCGCCGGCCACGGGCGGGTACAGCATCTACCTGGGCACGCAGACGGTGGCTATCAGTACCACCACCGCTGACGCCACGATCCGCTATACCACCGACGGCACGACCCCGACCCCGACGGTCGGCGCCGTCTACAGCACGCCCATCTCCTTCAGTAACATGCCCGTCAAGCTGAAGGCCATTGCCTATAAGAGCGATATGGCCAACAGCGCCGTGGGCGTTTTTCAGGGCACCTGCTCGAACTGGACGAAGATGACGGGACTCGACACCTACGCCGATGGCGCCACCCTGTCCGACGGGACGAAGCTGCCCTCTGTCGGTGACCTGGCGAATGCCAGCAACGGTTACTACCCGACGTTCTTCACGTACGGGAGTCCCGTCATGGCGCGCAGCGGCGGCAACACCCTCGACGGGCACCCGGCGATCTACTTCCCCGCCAACGCGCGACTCGATGCCGGCAGCGGTGGTTCGAATGGCATGGACGGCGGCAATTACCAAACCGTGGCCTTCCTCTTCAAGACGACGGTGGACAACTGCGTGCTCTTCCGCGACAACGGCACGCTCGCCGTGGTCATCAAGGACGGCAAACTGCGCCTGGCGGCCCGCGTCTACAATGGCGGGCACTGGGGCGGCTGGGCGTGCGATCCCTGGTTGCTTAACCCCGCGTATCTGGGCCCGAACGTGACGCACCCGACCACCGTCACCGATGGCGCCGTCCACACGGTGGTGCTGGTCATGAGCAGCGGCAACACGCTGTCCCTCTATGTGGACGGCGTAGGGGCCAGCACGGCCACGGGCGGGTTCTACGGTCCGGGGCCGGCGAACCAGGGGAACGCGCCCCTGCTCGGGTCATGCCCGGGGGGCGGCTCCGCACAGTGCGCGGCGGAAACACCCATGCCGAACAGCTTTGCCGGCTCGATCGGTGAAGTGTTGTCCTTTGCCAACGTCTTCGACGCGACCGATGCGCAGGCCTTGGATACCTACCTGCGCACCTATAACGCCCAGGACCAGTGCGCCACGCCGACCTTCAATCCGGCGGCGGGTACGTATCCCGGCGCCCAGTCGGTCACGATCGATACGACGACCAACGGCGCGACGATTCGGTATACCACCGATGGCTCCACGCCGAGTCAGACGGTCGGCACCGTCTACGCCGCGCCGGTATCCATCGACGTCAACACCACGCTGAAGGCCATCGCCTACAAGACCGACATGACCGACAGCGCCGTGGCTTCGGGCACGTACAACATCCAGTGCGCCACACCGACCTTCAGTCCGGCGGCAGGCCCGTATACCGGCACCCAATCGGTGACGATCAGCACGACGACCGGTGGCGCGACGATTCGGTATACCACCGATGGCTCCACGCCCAGTACGACGGTCGGCACCGTCTACACTGCGCCGGTGCCCATCGACGTCAATACCACGCTGAAGGCCATCGCCTACAAGACCGGCATGGCCGAGAGCGCGATAGCCTCGGGACTCTACACCATCCAGTGCGTCATGCCGACCTTCAGTCCGGCGGAGGGCTCGTATACCGGCACCCAGTCGGTGACGATCAGCACAATTACCGGTGGTGCGACGATCCGCTATACCACGGACGGCAGCACGCCCACCTCGACCACCGGTACCGTCTACAGCGACCCGGTGGCGATCGATAGTACGAAAACATTGAAAGCCATCGCCTACAAGATCGGCATGGTCGACAGCTTAGTGGCCTCGGGTGACTACACCATCCAGTGCGTCACGCCGACCTTCAATCCGGCGGCGGGCATATATACCGGCGCTCAATCGGTGACGATCAGCACGACCACTACCGATGCGGCGATTCGGTATACCACCGATGGCAGCACACCCACTTCCACCACCGGCACCGTCTACAGTACGCCGGTGTCGATCAGCATCACCACCACGCTGAAGGCCATCGCTTACAAGACGGGCATGGTTGACAGCGCGGTGGCCTCGGGGGTCTACACCATCCAGGGCACCTGCTCGAATTGGACGAAGATGAGTGTGCTCAATGCCTACACCGATGGCGCAACCCTCCCCGACTACACGTTGCTGCCCACCGCGGGTGACCTGCCCAATGCCAGCAATAGCTACTTGCCGACGCTCTTTGCGTTGGGCAGTGCCGGCGTGGCGAAAAGCGGCGGCAATACCCTGGACGGGCATCCGGCGCTCTCTATCCCCGACGGGACCAGACTCGATACCGGCAGCAGTGGCGGGACGGGCATCGACGGCGGCAATTACCAGACAGTCGCCTTCATCTTTAAGACGACGGTGGACAATTGCGTACTCTTCCGCGACAACGACACGATGGCCTTGGTCGTGAAGGACGGTAAATTGCGCCTGGCGGTCCGGACATACATCGGCGGGCACTGGGGCGGTTGGGCGTGTGATCCCTGGTTGCCCGATCCCGCGTTTCCGGGCCCGAATCTGACCAACCCGACCACGGTCACCGATGGCAATGTCCACACGGTCGTCATCGTCGCGTCCAGTGGGAACACGCTGGCGCTCTACGTGGACGGCGTGGGGTCCAGCATCACAGTAGGTGGGTTCTACGGGCTGTTCCCCGCGAATCAGGGGAACACCATCATGATCGGCTCATGCCCGCGGGACGGAGACGCGCAATGCGCGGCGGAAACACCCATGGCGAATATGTTCGCCGGGTCGATCGGGGAAGTTAAGACCTTCCAAAACGCCTTTTCCGCCACCGAAGCGCAGGCCATGGATGCCTACCTGCGGACTTACGATAATCAGTGCGCCACCCCGGCCTTCAGCCCGGCGGCGGGCACGTATACCGGCACTCAGTCGGTGACGATCAGCTCGACGACCAGCGGTGCGACGATCCGGTATACCACCGACGGCAGCACCCCCACCTCGACCACCGGCACGGTTTACAGCACGCCGGTTGCGATCAGCGCCAATACCACGCTGAAGGCCATCGCCTATAAAACCGACATGACCGACAGTGCGGTGATGACCGGAGTCTATACCATCCTGAACCAGTGCGCCATGCCGACCTTCGATCCGGCGGCGGGCACCTACAGTACCGCGCAGACGGTGACAATCAGCACGACGACCGGCGGTGCGACGATCCGCTACACCACGGACGGCAGCACCCCCACCTCGACCAGCGGCACGGTCTACAGCACGCCGGTGGCGATCGATAGTACCAAAACACTGAAGGCCATCGCCTATAAGGCCGGCATGACCGACAGCGAGGTGGCGTCGGGGACGTATACGATCACCGGCGTCGGGCAATTTACCAATACCCAGGATATCGGCACGGTGGGCATCACCGGCAGCGCCGGCTACGCCGGCTCAACCTATACGGTGGCGGGCGCCGGAGCGGGGATCACCGGCACGGCGGATGCGTTCCGCTTCGTGTATAAGCAGATCAGCGGGGACTGCACCATCACCGCGCGCGTCGCGAGCTTCACCAGCAGCAACAGCAATGCCCGCGCCGGCGTGATGCTGCGGCAAAACCTGAATGCCAACAGCATCGAAGCCTCGTCGTTGTTCTACCCCGGCTCGACGAAGCGTGTCTACTTCCACCGACGTACGTCTGCCGGCGGCACCACGTCGACCAATTACGGCTCGGCGGCCGCCGCCCCCTATTGGGTACGCCTGGTCCGCACGGGCAATACCCTGAAGGCCTATCGCTCCGCCAATGGCACCAGTTGGACACAGGTGGGGTCCAACAGGACAGTGACGATGACCAATCCCATCTACATCGGGCTGGCTGTTACCAGTGGTTCAACCTCCGCGGCGGCGACTGCGACATTCGACAACGTGACCATCACCCAGCCATAACCGCGGGTTCGGATGGCGCACCACCCGTCCGTGATGCGCCATCCCCAGTCCACATATCGGTCTCCCGTCAGAACAACTGGCGGAATAACACAATTACCAGGAACACCATCGTAGGGGCCGGGCTCCGTCCCGGCCCCTACGATTTCGCCCGCCAGTCCCGCAATATCGCATCCATCACCTCCGACGTGCGGAGGGCGGTGTAGCCGGTGCTGGGGCAGGGGGGGCCGCCGTTGAGGGCGTTGACGATGGTCTGGATCAGCGGTTGCTGGATGTGCGGCGGGGTGGGCGCCGGGTGGAGGGTGACGCCCTCCGCGGTGTGCAGCTCGATGGGTTCGGCGCCGAAGGTGGAGAAGCGCAGCTTGCCCCTCGAGCCGACGATCTCGTTCACGTCGACGGCGCTCTCGTTATACGCCGTGAAGCACCAGATGCCGGCGCCCAGCGCGCCGCCGGTGAAGGTCAGGCCGGCGGCGACGCAGTCCTCGGCGGGATACAGGCCGGCCTGGTTGATCGCCATCCCCTTCGCCTCCGCCACCGGGCCGAGGAGGAAGTCGAGGATATCCAGCGTGTGCGACGCCAGGTCGAGGAACAACCCGGCGCCGGCGATCTCCGGCTGCACGCGCCAGGGCAGGTTGTCGGGATCGTATTCGCCGGGGGCATAATACTGGGTCACGGTCACGAAGCGCGGCGCGCCAATGGCGCCGGCCTCCAGCAGCTCCCTGACCTTCAGGAAGCGCGGCAGTGCCCGGCGGTAATAAGCCACGAACAGCGGCACCCCCGCCTCCCGGCAGGCGGCGATCATCCGCCGGCATTCCCCGGCATCGCGCGCCATCGGTTTCTCCACGTAGACCGGCTTGCCCGCCCGCGCGACCCGGACGGCATAATCGGCGTGGGTTGACGGCGGCGTGGCGACGTAGACGGCGTCCACCTCGGGATCGTGGATGAGCCGGTCCGCGTCGTCATACCAGCGAGGCACGCCGTGCCGCTCCGCATAATCCCTCGCCTTTGCGCCATCCCGCCGCATGATCGCCGTGAGCTGCGATCCCTCGGCTTTTTGGAATCCGGGACCGCTTTTCACCTCGGTGACGTTGCCGCAGCCGATGATGCCCCAGCGAATGGTTTTCATGGATAGGCTCCTCTTTCAAGTGGCTAGTTGTACCGATACATCATGTTGTATTCAGCTTTTCAGATATAGCGCCTGGTACGGTGGTTGAGTAGGCAAGGAAGCGTTTCCGAATCTTTTCACTACCCTCGAGCCGTATCGAAACCACCTCACCTATAGCGCCCGTTCCCGCAAGGCTTTCCTGTCAACGCGGTGGTTTCGATACGGCACGAAAGCTGCGGAAATAAGCTAAAAGGCTCACCTGCCTACTCAACCACCGTACCGGGCGCATATTCATCAGTACAAAGTATATCGTGACACACCGATTCAACTCGCCACTAACCACCAGCCACTACCCCGTCGATGATGTAGTTGCAGATCCCGATGGTGTGCAGCAAGTCCCCGCCCGCGTCGATCGGCATGCGGTTCGCGGAATTCCAGGCGCTCTCCGTTTCCACGAACGGGAGGAACCTGGGGTAGCACTCGGCCAGCATGGGGCGATAGGCCTTGTGCGCCAGCGCGCGATATGGCCCCGACAGCTCGGCGGAGGTGCCCAGCGTCCCGTCCGGAAGCGGCACGCGCACGCCGAAGGTCGGGTCGAACCAGGCCCATTTGCCGTCCAGATACACTTCGCTGGTCGCATGACCGCAGCGGCCATGCTGATGCGTCAGGAAGCACATCCTGCCGGGGATGCCCATCACTTCGCACAGCGCGATGAAGACGCGGGCCTGCTCGTTGCACCATCCGATGCCGGACGCGATGAGCCCTTCCTCGGTCATCGCGCGGTCCTTCGCCACGTCACCGACTAAATAGGGATGCGGCACGTTCCGCATTATCCACCCCATGGCGGCGTCCGCGCGCTGGCGGGGTGAGCGGCCTTCCAGACTGCCGGCGATCCCCTCGAGCACCGGGCGCAACCCGGGGAGATAGCGGATGCTGGTGGGCGAGAAGTCCGGCCCGTACAAAATGGGCATCGTCCGCTCGCACACCAGGATGGCGTTCATCGGCTGCTCCAGGTCAATCCCCTCCACCGCCGGCTTCACGGAGGGGTCCAGGTAGCGGGGAAGGTCATCGGTCGGTCGGTAATCAGGCATTGCGTTCTCTCCAGCGCCCGCATTTTGCTTCATAGATGCAGCTCCGCCCAGAGCCGCACCACGGCGGCCACGATCAGGAAGGCGAGGATGGCGGCGCCGCCGAGCTGCCACAACGCATCCGTCTCCACGATGCTCCTCCTGCCCGGTTGGGCGATGCGCCGCATGTAGGGGATGCTCATCAGCACCACGAAGCCGCCGTGCGCGACCGCCCCGAGGATCACGTAGGGCGCATCGGCGGTTGCGGAATTCGTGAAATACATCGCCGTCTCGTTGATCACCGGGGGCACCAGGCGGAACAGCGCCGCGGTCCACAGGCCAAAGGCCAGGCACCACCCCCACCCCGCCGCGGCCGCCGGCGTTCCCTGCTGGAAGGCGTAGACCAGCGCAACGACCGTCGCCAGCAGCGCATCCACCGCCAGCACCGCCGGCGTGCGCAGGTCGGCCATCCGCGGATCGCCGCTCTCCCGGTACGAGACGAACAGGGCGAACGCAAACACGGCGACCGCCAGCACGCCGGCCCCGATAGCCCACAGTGAGCTGGCGAACCACAAACAGGAGCCATGGAAAGTGCCCTTGCCTGTTTTCATCACAGAGTGCTATCGGAAACGGTTTGAGAAAGAGAAATAGGGGACACCGGTTAGAGGTAACCGTCCCGCATTCCCCTGCCATTTCCCTGCAATATCCCGTTAACCTTTACGGGGTGAAACTGCCGACGCTCCGAATACGGCACAGCGGAAGCCGATATAGCTGACTTTTTGCATCGGGTCGCTCATGCCGCGGTGTGCGCAGCGAAAGTAATAATCTTCCAGCTCATGCCAGGACCCCCCGCGGATGACTCGCTGGACGGCATTTCCGGGCCCCCGGGGATTCTGCGCCGGCGTCGTCTGATAGTAGAACACAAAATACCAGTCCGCGCACCACTCCCAGACATTACCCGCCATGTCCAGCACGCCGTAGGGGCTGCGTCCGGCCGGATGGGCGCCGATCGGTGAGGTTTTGTAGGCGCGCTGTCCGACACTGTTGCAGCATTTCGTGGGGTCCCAAGCATTTCCCCACGGATACGCGAGCCCATCCGCGCCGCGCGCCGCTTTCTCCCACTGCGCCTCGGTGGGGAGGCTGACGCCGGCCCATTCGGCATAGGCGTGCGCGTCATGCCAGGTGACATTCATGATGGGGTGGGTTTCCTCCCATGACCAGCTCGCTTCCCGCGGGAATGCCTGCGCCGTCGTCTGGCAGTATGTACGGTATTGCGCCACCGTCACCGGGTTTTTATAGATATAGTAGTCATCCAAAGAGACACGATGCTGGGGTTGCTCTCCTTCAAATTGCGAGATTTTCGCCCGCGGATGCCTGGCGAGTAGCTGTTCGATTTCGGCGCTGGTGCTCCCCATGGTAAACTCTCCCGCCGGGATATGCAGCATTTCCGCGCCGTCCGCCTGATTGACCAGCATGTCGGGGAGTCGGTCGGGTTCAATCTTGACGGGAATGGCGATAACGGCAGGGGCGGGTTGGGCCACCATGTCGAGCATAAACACGGTGTTGCACCGGCTGCACCGTATCCGGTGCCCGGCGAAGGAGGCATCGACTGCACCCTTTTCGCCACAATTCGGACAAATGATATCCATAGGATAGCCTTTCTGCCGTCAAGCACTCGGTGGCCCGAGGTAATGTGTTATTGAAATACTGTTTCGCCGCCCGCCGCCTGTTTTCCTGCCGTCCGGCGCCGGAGGGGACGCAATATCCGGTGCAGATCCCCGCAGATCCCCGGTTTTCGGGGACTCCAAGTTCAACGCGTCCTCCAATCAGCCTCCAATTCATCCTTGCGAAGTTGCCGATTGCTTTCATGGCAAACATATGGTATCATGGGACGACTTGGGAGAAAAACCGGGCTTACTTGTGCTTAAAGTAACATGCCCGATCACTTAATCAAGCGTAAAGTAAAATTCCCCGGGGAGGATCGATGGGGAAATGCGGGACAGCGGTAAGAGGTAATTGCAGAATGAAGAATGAAAAATGAAAATTGTAAAGTGCAAATTGTTTCCCTTATCCTGCGAAGGCTTCCGTGGTAATGCGTCAAAGGTCGCTTGGACGGCATTCTGCAATTACCTCTGGTAACTGTCCCGCAATACTCATGGTATTGACATTTGCCATTTCTGGTAATACTATTGGTAGGAATGGAGGGAACGATGGCGCACCATGTCAAAACAGCCATTTCGTTGGAGCAATCGCTCTTTGATGAACTGGCGCGTCTGGCGCATAACATGCAGGTGTCGCGCAGCCAACTGCTGGCCGAGGCGCTGGCGGAATATCTCGAACACCGGCGCAACCGCGAGCTGCTGGCGCGGCTCAATGACGCCTATGCGGAGGAACCGGATGAGGAGGAGCGCGCCGTCCTCCGTTATGCCAGGCAGCAGCATCGCCGGATTGCGGGGGCGGAATCGTGATCCGCCAGGGTGATCTGTATTGGATCGATCTCGATGCGCCCCATGAATCCGAACCGGGGTATCGCCGCCCCCACGTGGTGGTGCAAAATAACCTGTTCAACGCCAGCCGCATCGGCACCGTGCTGGTCTGCCCCCTGACGACCAATCTGCGCCGCGCGTCCGCGCCGGGAAATGTGCTGCTGCCGGCCGGCGAGGCGAATTTACCCCAGCAGAGCGTCGTCAACGTGTCCCAGGTGTTCACCGTCAACAAATCGGAATTGGGCGAGTATGTCGGCACGGTATCATCCCGCCGCTTGCGCGACATCCTCGATGGCATTATGCTGGTGCTGGAGCCACGAGAGGTAGAATGACTTCATTATTCTCATACTCTTTCTCTTTCTCCCCCCCGTCTATCTGGAAAGCGGAGGAAGAAAACGGATAAAGTGATGAAAACCTTTGCACGTTCTTTTACTCCGTTTTCCAGGGAAACGGGGGAGAGTAAGAGAAAGAGTAAGAGGGGATCGAATGCCAGGCGCCAGGAAACCGAAGTTGAAGCCGAAACGTCCGCATGGCGAAAGCGCTGGGAATGAATCCGAAGACGCCGGGCAAGCCGGCGAACCACCAACAGGAGCCATGGAAAGCACCGCTGCCCGTTAGTGCTATCGGAAGCGGTTTGAGAAAGAGGATAACCGGTAAATGCCGTTCTTTATAGTTCATTCCTAAGCCGCACCCCCTTCTGTGGGAGCGGTCAAAAATTCCATCCCATGCTCATTCCATAGCCCACGGCATCCGCCGTGTAAATTGGTGACACCGGTAACTGTCCCGCTATACCACCGCCGGCTGCAGGTATCTTCTCCCCAACAGCGAAAAGCATACCTGTTGCCGATTCCTCTAACCTCTCACCGGCAACACGCGGGAGACAGCGATGCGCTATTACGTGTGGGTGCTGCTGGCCGTCGGGTGCCTTCAGACCGGACTGCTCCGTGCCGCGCCGGCGGTCAAGGCGAAGGCTGCGGAGATCGTGTGCCGGAAGGTGGTGGACCCCATCACCGTCGATGGGCAATTCAACGAGGCGACCTGGATAAACGGACAGCCGATACCGATGATGATTCCCATCACGAATGCTGCTCCGCTGAGTCCCGCGGTAGCGATGGCGGCGTGGGACGACCACTGCCTGTATGTGGCGTTCGAGACGGTCGACCAGGATGTCTGGAGCACGCTGACGCAGCGCGACGCGCAGACCTGCACCGAAGATGCGTTTGAAGTGTTTCTGAAGCCGTATGCCGACAGGTACGGGTATGCCAATTTTGAGATCAATGCGCTGGGAACGGTGATGGACGCCATGCCGTTGAGCAAAATCGGCGGCGGCGATGACAACCACCGCTGGCGCGATTGGACCTGCAAGGGGATCAAAGTCGGCGTCACCGTGCAGGGGACACTGAATAACCCGGCGGATAAGGATGAAGGCTGGCGGATGGAAGTCGCCATTCCGCTCGACGAGCTGCTTCCCATCAGCGGGCGCCTGCCGCGCGCCGGCGATCTCTGGTCGGTCCTCCTCGCCCACTACGACCATTCCGTGTATCTCCCGGACGGCGTCGAAGCGAGCTCCATCGCGTCGCTGTCCGTCTTCAGCTTTCATAAAGCGGATGAATGGCGGCAATTGCGGTTTGTGAACGAGATAAAATAGCGACGGATTCCCTGGGAGCGCAGGCACCTTGCCGGCTGTCGGGCGAGAAAATGCGGGATATAAGTAACTCTCATGTAATTAGGCCGTTATCGGCCTAATTACATCTGAGGTGGTGCTTCTCCATGGATGGGAGGAAGCATGGCGGACGATTGTCCCGCATTATTGTACAGCAGTATTCGCATTATGATGTGCATAATGTCGCCTTCGCTCTATCTTCTGTTATAATGAACCTGCAATATTAGTAGGAGGAATATGTATGTCTCCCGATCTGAAGGAATGCGAAGACCAGGCACTGCGACTGTCCGCGCGAGAACGAGCCTCCCTGGTCGAGCGTTTGATTGCGAGTCTCGACGAGCTTGATGACGCCGAAACTGAGCGCCTGTGGGCGGAGGAAGCCGAGCGGCGTTACCAGGCGTATAAGCAAGGCCGGATTGCCGGCCGCCCGGCAGAAGAAGCCATCAGCGAGGCGCGAAGCCGAATACGATGAAGCCGGTGATCTTTCTGCGCTCCGCCGAGCAAGAGATGCTCGATGCGGCGTGGTACTATGAGCAACAGGTTCCCGACCTTGGCAACTCGTTCCTGGACAGAATCGACGAGGCAGTGAAGGATATTGCCGCGCATCCTTTCCGTTGGCCGGTGATCCGCCCGAACATCCGCCGCCGGCTGGTTCATCGTTTTCCGTATGGACTCTATTATCGCGTCGATCGGGACGAAATCGTTATCGTCGCCGTCGCTCACCTGCACCGGCGACCGATGTATTGGATTGACAGGCTATAAAATTTCTTCCTAGTCCTGGAAATACATAACCTGTCCCTGTATTGCGCTGTATTGCGTCTGTCAGCCCCTTCGCGTGGTCGCCTCCCTGGACCGCACGGGCCGTTACCCCGCTACCCCGCTACTATGAGCTGATCCGACTCCCGACACCGCATCGTCGATCACTCCGCTCTGCGCTGAAGACCGCCTACCGCGCCCGCAGACGATGCCGGATCTCCCAAGTTCCTGGCGATTCCGTATGATGGCCTGCCATCCCCGATCTATCGGGGCCGGTCCGTCGCCCTGGCCTCACCAACCCGGCCAGGTCGCTGTTGCCTACCTCGACAGTAAGAGTTCGGCCCGCAACCACAATAAAG
>Ga0315284_10009125_pt1 | contig 14161 bp, 15 predicted proteins | sample YL17G09_16_MG_FD_203696 | JGI IMG/M metagenome (GOLD analysis project Ga0315284, IMG submission 203696) | Sediment microbial communities from Yellowstone Lake, YNP, Wyoming, USA - YL17G09_16 | ecosystem: Environmental > Aquatic > Freshwater > Lake > Sediment | place: USA: Wyoming | collected... | reverse complement strand
TATAAGGAGTCTGATGGTCTTGAGTTTTGGAGAGAATATGATAAGAAAAACAATCTAATTCATTATAAGCATTCTAATGGTCATGAGTATTGGAATGAGTATGATAAGAATAACAATCTAATTTATTATAAGGCTTCTAATGGTTATGAAGAATGGAAAGAGTATGATAAGAAAAACAATCTAATTCATTATAAGAATTCTGATGGTGTTGAATATTGGAGTAAGTATGATAAGAATAACAATCTAATTCATTCTAAGGATTCTAATGGTCTTGAGTTTTGGAGAGAGTATGATGAGAAAGGCAATTTAATTCATTCTAAGAATTCTAGTGGGATTGAGTGTTGGAATGAGTATTGGAATGAGTATGATAAGGATAACAATCTAATTCATTATAAGAGTTCTGATGGTTTTGAGATTTGGAGAGAGTATGATGAGAAAGGCAATTTAATTCATTCTAAGAATTCTAGTGGTTATGAGTGGAGTATTGAAATAAAGTAATAAATAAAAAGGAGATAGTAAATGACAGAAAAAGTATATTCAAGGGTTACAGAAGCAGAAGATATGATTAAGGCACTATGTGAGAAGTATCCTAAAGTTCTATGGACAGTAAGACCCCAGATGGTTGCTGTTTATGGTATTGAAAATAAGGAAAGATCAGAAAGCAATAGTGTTTTAGCTAAGATTAAGCCTATTAAGGGTATTGAAAAAACCATCATGCAGGATAACAATATTTCAATTAGGTGGATTATTGATTTATTTTGGTCTGATTGGAGAGAGTGGAATGAAGCTAAAAGGCAATGGGTGTTATTTCATGAGCTTCTACATATTCATAGCGAGGTAGGCAAGTCTGTTAAGCATGATCTCGAAACATTTAGGATTATAGTGGATAAGATTGGCGTATTGGAATATAACTCTGAAAACCTACCTAATTTATTATTGACAAATGTTGAATTCAATATGGATCTACGTCCTAAGATAGAAGAAGAGGAAGAAAAGGACGAAATTAGCGAAGAAGAAGTAGAAGAAAAGAAAAAGAAACGTATGAAGAAAGCAGTAGCAGAGATTATGGGAGAAGATGCCCCAGAAGAGACTAAGGATAAGGAAGAAAAGGAAGAAGATAAAGGCGAAGAAGGCGATCTATTCTAAGATAAAATGACTAAGATAATACAAGATATAGCATTTCTTAGGCAGATATCTACTAATGTTGATTCTGTGGAAGAGGCTAAGGGTATAATTAAAGAATTAGAGAATACCCTTAGTCCTCTTGATCACGGAATAGGACTAGCAGCTATACAAATAGGACATGCTAAAAGAATAGGAGTTATCAAAAAAAGCGATGACACTTATTTTCATCTTATAAATCCCGAAGTATTAGAAAAAGAAGACGAATTCATATATTTTAAAGAAGGATGCCTGTCTTTCCCCGGAGACTATAGAAATACCAAAAGATACAAACAAATCGTTTTTAATAATAAAAGAATTGAAAATAACGAGTTTGTAGATGAGAAGCTAATGGTTTATTATTCAAATGACAAAGATGAGATGGGAAATGATGGATTATTAGCCATAGCCCTACAACACGAGCTAGAACATTTCGAAGGTAAACTTATAATAGATCATAATAACAAAAGTGAACCCATTACAAGAAATGTTACAAAAATAGGAAGAAATGACCCCTGTTACTGTAAAAGTGGACTTAAATATAAGAAATGCTGCGGGAAATAGTTATTTATTCATCCATTCTATTAGTTGCTTCAAAAGGTTATCTAGTCTATATGCTACTTCTTTGTTAGCTACCTTCATTTCGTCTATAGATTTTTCCATATTTTCGCTTTGATTTTTTAATATACCTACCTCTTTGCTAAGGTCATTGGCTATTTGAGTTAATTCTACTGTTTTTTGGGAATTTTCTTTAATAGATTCATCAATTTTTTTAGTGTTTTCTTTAGTGGCTTCTTCTATTTTACTTAAATGTTCTGAGTGATATTTGCAATTAAGATTATTTCCTGGCATATCTTCTTTTTTATAAGGGTTACTAAAAATCTTAATTAAAGTAGCCATTCCACCTATCGTTAAAGATATAACAGTTAATAAATATGTCCAATTTGTATCTGCGATTGTCATACCCATAAATTCCCCTTACTCCCTTTAAGGTAGCATTCTGATTTTATTTAATTGACCCCTGATATCCATTATATTCTGTTTAATTTTATCTCTCTGTTTTTGATCTTCTATATATTGTTTATCATTTATTCTTTTTTTATCTGATATATCTCTAATTAAACAAAATATTTTTCTTGAACCATTTTCTATGATATTAGCAGATATATTAACAAAAATTATTTCTCCATTACAGTTAAACATACCTATTTCTATGTCCTCAATAGATCTTCCGTTCAATAAGTCTTTAAAACCCCTATCTAATCCATCTATATATTGCTTTGTTACCCATGCCCTAGGATTTTTACCAATTATGTCTTTATTTGCCTTTGCTCGCATCATGTTAAAGAAATTTTGATTGCTTTCCAAAATATTAAGATCCATATCCATAATTATATAGCCCGTATTAGTGGATTCTATAAGATTTCTATATTTTTCTTCACTCTTTGCTAATTTGTTTTCCATTTCTGTTTGTAATGTTATATCTTCAAATGTTCCGACTACTCCGATAACACTACTATCTTTATTATGTATTGGAGCTTTATTTAGACGAATTATTATTTTTTTACCACCAATAGTGCTTATGGTTTGTATTTTACCATAAATTGTTTTATTTTCTTTAGTGGCTTCTTTATCGCTTTCCATAAAAAGATCAGCATGGGGCTTATCAATGATGTCATAATATGTTTTACCAATAACATTTTCAGGTTTTTCTAGTCCCATTATCTTCGCAAAATTCATATTACATCCTACGAAAATGGAATTAACATCAGACCAAAAAATATGTTGAGGTATATTATTAATAACTACCCGTAACATATCTTGCCCTTCTTCTATATATTTTGGAAACATTATTGATTACCTCATTATTCAATATCATAATTATTCTTAAAAAAACATTGATGTTCCTTTAAAAAAATGTATAATATTAGGGAAGGTCAATAAAAAAGAGGAAACATAATGAAATTGTTAATAGTTGAATCTCCTAACAAGTGTGGGAAAATAAAGTCTTATTTGGGTTCAGAATATAATGTTATAGCCTCGGTAGGTCATATTAGAGAAATTCCTAAGAAAGGTATGAATATTGATCTTAAAAGTGGTAGTTTTGAACCCACATATGAAATTAGTCACGATAAGAAGGATGTTGTTAAAAAAATAAAAGAAGAAGCTAAAAAGGCAGAAAAAATTTATTTGGCAACAGATCCTGATCGTGAAGGTGAAAGTATTTCTCAAGCTATTTTTGATGTACTAGATAAGGAATCACAAAAAAAATGTAAAAGAATAACCTTTACGGAAATAACAAAGAAAGCTATCGAAGCCGCATTATCAAAGCCCCGTGACATAGATCATAACTTAGTAAGTGCTGCCAAAGCTAGGCAAGTGTTAGATAGGCTTATAGGTTTCCGTGTGAGTCCTTGCCTTTGGTATAACGCTCATATAGCGGGGTCTTCTGCTGGTCGTGTTCAATCAGTGGCACTAAGACTTATTTGCGATAAACAAAGAGAAATAGATGCATTTAAACCTGAAGATTATTGGTTTCTAGAGGCCTTACTTAAATGCAAAAATGGTGAATTTTGGACTAAGGTTATAACTAAAGACAAAGACAATAAATACTTAGATGAAAAGTTAGCTCAGTCAGACTTAGATAAATTACAAAAAGCCTCTTATAAAATAGAAAAAATTGATAAAGCTGAAAAGAAAAATAATCCACCTGCTCCTTTTGATACTAGCTCACTACAGGTAACATGTTCTTCGGTTTTTGGATGGAGCCTTAGCAAATCACAAACAATAGCCCAAAAATTGTATGAAAAGGCCTTAGTTTCATATATTCGTTCTGACTCTTTTAATATTTCAGAAGAAGCCTTAAAAGAAGTTAGAGATTATATTAAAAATGAATATAAGGGCGATTATCTTCCTAAACAGGCTAATGTTTATACTAAAAAATCATCGGCAGCGGCACAGGAAGCTCATGAAAGTATTAGACCAATTCATGTAAGTGAACTAGGTGATAATTTAGAAGATGAATCAGAGAAGAAGATGTATAAATTAATTAGAGATAGATTTATTGCCTGCCAAATGACTCCTCAGATAGTAGATACAGTTGTTTATAATATCAAGGCAAATTCTGGACATGATTTAGTAGCTAGAGGCCAAACAATTAAATTTGATGGATGGGCTAAGGTATATAAATATTCTAAGACTAAAGAAGAAATATTGCCATTAGCTCAGGAAAAAGAAAATTTAGATCTTAAAGAAGTAAAGAAAACCAAGCATACAACCCAACCACCTGCTAGATATAACGAAGGTAGTTTGGCTAAGGTTATGGAAAAAGAGGCTGTTGGACGCCCCTCAACACGTTCGGGAATAATAACATCCATACAAAAGAAAGGTTATGTTGAAAAAGATAAGAAATCTAAAGGTCTTATTGCTACTATATTAGGAATGAGAATTTGTGATTATTTGACTCCTAATTTTAAAGATTTCTTCATGGATATTAAATATACAGCTAAACTAGAGGAAGATCTTGATGAAATAGCTCAGGGAAATAAAACCTATATAGATGTAGTAACTTCTGTATATGGAAACATTCAAAAACATATTAAAGATTCTGAAAGTAATGAAAAAACTAAACCTAAGGAGGGTAAGACAATGGGTGCTAAATGTACAGTATGTAAAGAAGGCGAAATAATGGAAAAAGACGGTAAATACGGTAAATTCTTCTCGTGTTCAAAATATCCTGATTGTAAGACTATTTTTACTAAGGATGAAGAAGGTAATTTTACTGTTAAAGAAAAGAAGGAAGTTAAGACTACAGGAAGAAAATGTCCAGAATGTGAAAAAAATGGAAGGAAAGGCGAATTAGTAGAAAGAAGTAATAAGAGTACAGGCAGTGGATTTATAGCCTGTAACGCATGGCCTAAGTGCAAATATACTGAGCAATTAGATGGCTCTGCTAATACTAAAAAATATACTAAGAAAGACTCGCCTAAATATTCTAAGAAAGCAGTAGTAGAAGAAGACGATAATGAGGCTACGGGTACAGATGATGAATTAGATTTGGGTGTTTAAGTTGGGTCTTTAAGACTAAAATATGGCTAATAAAGTTTTACCCGGATATAAAGGACTAGCTACTATAGATGGTATTCCTATAAGGTGTACTTCGTTTAGTGTTAATCCCAAACAGGAATCTATCTTTTATAATCATGTTATGGGATTAAGAGATTCTGTTAATTATGCAACGTCAAATACTAAGGGAAAACTTGTAGAAACCAGTAATAATGTTAATACACAAAGAAGAATATGGAGACCGGGAGTTGTTACAGTAGCGGGAGGTATATCTTTCCCTGCTACTGTAACAAATTTAGCCTCTATGTTTGAAAAAGCTAAATTTGCCTCTTTAATTGACGTTGATTATGTTTATTATTGCACTCCAAATAGTGATGGGGCTAGAAGTTTTAAAGAAGGTCGTGTTAATTCCTTTGAGCTTAATGCAACCGCTGGAGAAGTAATAAATATTAGTTCAGATCTTATGTTTAAGAATATATCGGATTATAGTGGCACTAAAGAAATAGAATATACTATAGCAGAAAAGCTTATTACATGGGATAAGATTAATCTAACCTTCTCTAATGTTCCTTTTGCAATAGATAAAACATTAATTCAAAGCTTTAATTTTAGAATAAACAATAATGTAACTCCTATCTATGTTAGTGGAGATAGTAGTAAAGGTAATGTTTCTGATTCGTTGTTTCCTCTTGAATTAAGGGTTGGAATGCAAGAAGTTTCAGGGACCGTTATTTTCTATAGAGATCAAGGTCAAGAATTTATTGCAATAGATCAATCTAAACCTTCTAAAATAAACGTAACATTACCTAGCTTAGCATTTTCTATGGATGTTGTTTTTCAGACTAGTGCAATGGATGGATTAGTTGGGCCAGTAATAACTCAAATGCCTTTTGTTGGCGTAGATAAGGTTTTTAGTTAATAATTTATGAAAAAAATAATTATAGGTTTTATAGGTGATCATAATGCTGGCAAAACGGCTGCTGCTAATATGCTTAAGAAGAAAGGTTTTCATAAGGCTAGTATTAATGAAAAGGTAGAAGAATTTGCTGGTCATTTGTTCCAACCTTATGAAATAGAGAAGGATAAAGCCGTTATTTTAAATAATGTTAGAAGAAAAGGTTGTAAGGTTCACAAAGAATATTGGCTTAATTTAGTATTAACTTCTCTTTCTGATGATAAGACAATGATAATATTTGACGATCTATCTATTGACGAAGCAGAAAGCAATAAAATTAAAGTTTGTCAAATATATAGACCTAATATATCCACAATAGAGCTTCCTGATATAGACACAATAGTTAATGATGGATCTTTAAAGGATTTATCTGCAAAAATAGACGCTTTTTATAAAAAAATAATTGGTAAATAATAATCCATATTTTATTTTCAATTCCTGCAAAATAATGTATAATAATAATGTTTAGTTAATATAGCTTCAATGTTTAAAAATGTAATGTGAAAGGCAGGAGATTATAAATGAGTGAACAGCAGAATTTTTATTTAAAATATAGACCAACCCAATTAGAAGATATGGTTGGACAAAAGCAGGTAATTTCTACTTTAAAACAAGCCTCTTTAAAGAATGAATTTTCTCATGCCTATTTATTTAGTGGAACTCATGGGTCTGGAAAAACTTCATCTGCAAGAATATTAGCTACCTTAATGACATGTGAAAAAGTAGTAAATGGTAAAGTTTGTGGCGTTTGTCGTTCTTGTAGGGCTATTCATGATGGAGCCTCGGTGGATGTAAAAGAATTAGATGGAGCTGCTAATAGGGGTATAGATAATGTTAAATCTCTAATAGATGCCGCTCAATGGTCTCCTCAAGAATTAAAGAAAAAAATATATATTCTAGATGAAACCCATTGTCTTACTAAGGAAGCTAATTCAGCCTTACTTAAAACTCTAGAAGAACCACCATCATATCTTAATTTTATCCTTTGTACTACAGATGCTAATAAAATGTTGCCCACTATCCTCTCAAGATGCCAAAGGTTTAATTTTACAAAGATATCTTCTAAGGATATTACGCAAAGGCTAATGTTTATAGCTGACAAAGAAGAGATTAAAATAGAAGAATCTGCAGCTAATATTATAGCAAAAATGGCTCGTGGTAGTATGAGAGACGCTATTGGATACCTTGAACAAATAGGTACTGTTGCGGCAGGTAAAAGTATAGTGTCTTCTCATATTCAAAAATACTTTGGGCTCACAGATAGGTTAGCTATTTTAAATATTATTAAGGCAATAGTTACAGATAATGTTCCGTTAATATTAGATCAGGTTAATGATATGATAATGGCTTCTGTAGATCCTAAGCAAATACTTTTTGAGGTTACGGAAATGCTTAGAAGTATTATGGTATTAAAAGCCATGAAGGGAGATGCTAAGCTAATTGATTTGCCTGATAACGAGATTCAAGATTTAAATAAGCTTGGAGAATCTATAGCTATGCCTCAATTACTAAAGATGTCTCATTTGTTTTCAGAAGTAGATAAGAAAATAGCCTTTAATATAAATGAAAGGTGGATTATGGAGGCGGCACTTATTAATTGTGTTGCAATCCTAAGAAAGTAAATATTGTTGTATTTCATTGACTTCGCTTTTTTAATCTCCTTAGGGGGATAAAAATGGCACGTTTAAAAGGGTCAAAAAATAAAGTAAATAGAAAGAATAAGAAAGGATCACAAAGTAAAAAAGATACAGGTTCTAGCGATGTAGTAAAAGTCATTAGTGTATCTACTTTAATAGTTGCATCATCTGGTTCTACTAAGAAATTTAAAAAAGAAAAAACTATTAAGGACTTAGAAGCCAAGGTCCTTTCTAATCCCGAAGTAAGAGACATATCAAGAGATGTAGAAGAAATAGATGATATAGAAGATATAGAAAAAGTAAGTGTTTCGAGTTCTGCTAGGGACATGTTAGAGCAAATTATGTTTAGTTTGCCATATGTTAAAAACCCCTTAGTTGGAACGCCTAGGCAAGTTCAAGATGAATTAGATGCCCTTGTTAAAAGAATGCAAAGAAGGCCATCGGATGATACAATATTTAATAAAATTCATTTATATATGCATGGTTATCTCATTAATATGGTATTAAAGAAGTTTCCTTTTATTAGAGGATTACAGACGGTAGATATATATCAGGAAACATTACTTGCTCTAAGATTTAAAGCTATACCGGGGTTTAAGAATAATCGGGGTATGAGTTTTTTAAATTTCGCAAAAATGTGCATTAGGAGACATCTTATAACATTATTAAACGCATCTAAGAATACTAAGAAGCATCAATGCATTAATCAGGCTGTTTCTTTAGATAGTTCGCCAATGAAAGAAGATGAAGATGGTAATATGGGGACTTATGCCAACATAATTCCTGATAAAAAAGAGCCAGCAGACAAACTAATAGAAGTTAATGAAGCTTATGAGGTTACTAAAAAAGCATTATTTGGTGCATTATCTTCTTTTGAAAGAATTGTATTAGCTGAATATCTTGCTAGTTCTTCTTATAGAGAAATATCAAAAAACTTAACTAAGGCTACAAAGAAAAGACATAACACTAAAAGTATAGATAATGCGCTATTGAGAATTAGAAAGAAGGCTATGCAGTTATTGAAATATAGTAAAAAAGAAGATTTACCAATATTTCTTCCTAAAAGTATTTAAGATTTGTATAATGTAGTTAGTTAAATAATAAAATCAACTGGGGGTTGTCCTTGGTTGGAAAGGAGATGTTCCTAATGAAAAAAGAGATAATAGATGCTTCGTTTGTTAATGGTCGTTCGCTAGTAGAGGGTAAGATCTATGGAAATACTTACACCGCCCTCAAATGTCTTATAGATGGGTCTTATTGCACTCAACAGACATTGCCATCCTCACTAACAGAAATCAATTATAAAGATAGACTTGATTATTGGAAGGAATTTTGCACTATTAGAATGGCTACGTCTAGAAGGAGTGGACATACAACCGCAATATGTAAAATTGCTCAATCGTACTTCAATTCAGCTATATTTTTAAGTCCTAACTTAGATGTTTCTAGATTTTTATGTGAAGCCTTTAAGAAGAGATATGATGTTGAAGGTATTAAAAAAATAACTAAAAACACTCGTGATACAATCTTAACTAAAGACGGCGGTTATTTTTTTAGAAGTTATCGGTCTATTGATGGCATTAGAGGTATAGATTGTGAAGCCATTATAATAGATCCTGCATGTCTATTAAAACCAAAGGAAGAAGATAAGATTTATAGAGATCTTGGACCATGTATGCATACTTATTTAGAAAAGTTCTTTATTTTTGTTGGATAAGTTAAAAAAAATGTATAATGTAGTTAGTTAATGTTAAAAATCAAAGGAGTAATATATGAAAATAGGTATCAATCGTAAAGTATTGTTAGAAACATTGGAAAAGGGAGCTTCAGCCGCTATATCGGAAGACGCTCAAGCAGATACTAGTACAATGTCAACAATTATTAAGTCTGTTCGTATTACAGCAGATAAAAACCTCACAATAGAATCTAACACAGAACATATGCAATCAAAGTATTGTGTTCCTGTTAGTGAAGATTCTGGTATTATTGTTAAGGAAGAAGAACGTATACTTGTTCCCGCAAAAGAACTTATGGACTGGTCTAAAGTTCAAAGTGATGATTCTAATATTAGTATTTCTCTTCAAAAATTTGCAACTCCAGAAATTATCAATACTCTTGAAGATATTAAAGCTTCAGACGATATTGATAAGTCTAAGTTTGTTATTAAGAGGATAGGTAATGTTAAGATGGCCTCTAAAAACGCATCTAAAACTCTAGGTAAGTGGGAATTAGAATGTTATGATCCTGAACATTTTGCTACTGTCGATTTTAAGCAAAAGTCAGATAAGTATTTTGAGATTAGTGGAAAGAGTCTAATAGAAGCCTTAAATTATGTATTATTCGCATCTCAGCCTAAATGTCATGAGAATTGTTTTAATAGCGTATCTATACAGAATTATGAAGGCAATATTTATTTTGCAACCACAGATATGAAGCGTTGTGCAATATATAAGGTTCCAAAGGAGAATGTAACTAATGTTGAATCAAAAGAATCATTATTGATAAATGCTGTCTTGTTAGAAAGAGTATCTAAGATTATTAATGAAAACGAGAATGTAGAGTTTCGTTTTGATGAAAAGACAGAAAAGATATTCATTAATCAATCTAACCTTAATATTAGATTGACTAGTACAGATAGAAAAACGGTTAATAAGTTTCCTCCTGTTACCGCTCTACTTCAAAAGAAATATGAGCCATTAACAGAAGTATCTAAGAATACACTGAATGGTTTATTGGTAAATGCTTCAATAGTAAATAATTCTTCTGCTCTTTTTATATTTAATAAGGCAGATAGCACATTTACGATCAAGGCTATTTCTAATGAGAGTAAATATAAGCCTAGTGTAAAACAGTCAACATTAGATTCAATATCTAAGGACGCTAAGATTGTATTAGGGGTTTCGCACCTTCTATCGGTATTAAAGGTTATAAAAGAAGATGATGTTACTTTGCTTTTACCTGAAAATCTAAATAGTATGAAGGTTATAGGTAAAAATAATGATAACTTTGTTTACTTCTGCATGAGTATACCAAATCCTATCTATAAAGACGTAAAAGAAGAGAATGCTTAATGTCTTTGGATATTCCAAGTCCAATATTGGTTTTTGGAGATGTTTATGTCTCCAAAAACCATATTATTTCAGCTAAAAAGAAATACTCTAACATTCAGTGGGTAACTAAAAACGCTTCTGATGATTCTTTAGACGATATTGAAATGGAAGCTTATTGCCCCTCTTGGAATGATTCTGATAAAATTATTCTTATTCAGGATTTACCCAATAGAAAGAATGTTAGAGAATTTTTAGTAAAATTAGCTAGTTCCTGTCCATCTTACACCAAATTAATTATATGGGACTCTAATGGGCATATAAAAAATGATAAAGAAACAGGTAAAATAGAAAAGACTTGGATAGAATTTGTAGATTCATTTAAAAAGATAAAGGGATCTAAAACCCTTAACAATGGCGAAGAATTAAACGAAAAAACAGAAAAGAATAATGGCGATTGTTCTGCCTTTATAAGTAAGTGTTTCGCTAAGCATGGTAAGGCTATAGATAATAAGGAAATAAAGCTTTTAATAAGCATTGTAGGCTACGATAGAGGTATGCTTGGCTCAGATATAGAGAAAATGTGCCTGACTTGTCCTGATAAAGTAACTTCACAATTTATTATTGATAACGCATTTCCAGTAACAGAAGAAGCTATATTATATAAGTTGGGCAATTCAGTGGATGAGGGTAATTACGAAAATATACTTAATATGATGGATAAGTTTTTAGCTTCTGGAATGAATTCAAACGTAATGGCAGAAGTATTTATTAAAAAGGCAAGATGGCAAATGATAGTGGCATATCTTTGGAGTCAAGGTCTTTCATGGTTTGATATTCCTAATAAACTAATGGAAATGGGCAAGTTTCCCTCTTCAATATGGCATAATCAGGAAATTGAATTATATAGAAAAAAGAGTGAATCAGAGGCGTTACAAGATAAAGATAGTATAAAGACATATTTAAATAGAAAAGAAGGAATACCAATTAAGTATTTTAAGATAGCAGATAAGGAAGAAACTAAGGCTAAAAGTAAAAAGAAGAACGCAGAAACAATGCCTATGTACTTTATGGCTTCACAAACTGTTGATTTTGTAAAGAACATAATATCTAGGAACGGACATATACCCAATGATGAGCTAAAGAAGAAGGTTATTAAAAGAAGCATTTATGTTTATAATTTTATGCAGGACAAATTAGCAGAAATAAGGTACGGCAATAGTCCTCTTCAAAATGCTCAAGAAATGGCTTATGTTCTAGCCTATGTTAATCTTGATAATTTCTAGCTTTCAGAAGAAGAACTGCTAGAGCTTTTCTTAAATTCGTCAAATAGTGTGGCCTTAGATTTAGGAGGCTTAACTTCTCTAGGATTTAGTTTTTCTATTTCTTTAAGTTTATCTATATCTAGGGTTTTTCCTTCATTAAGACAGGCTTCTATTTCCCTAAGAACCTCTCTGTTTTGTAAATCAACAGTATCTTTAAAATGTTTTAGTATGTGGTTATATCTTTCGGGATGATGCTTAATTAACCAATCTATTGTTACTACTGGAGACCTATGGAAAGATTCTACGCACGAAAATTTGTGGTGTAACGGACAAACGACTACAGCATTGCTTAAATCAAACTTAAGAGGATTATCTTTCACCTTTCTTGATTGGATGTGGTGCGAATCTACCTTTGTTAGTGGTTTTCCGTCAATATTTAAATCACCTACTTTTCTACCACAATATTCACAGGTGTTATTTGCCCTTTCTCTAGCTTTTTCAGACCATAGCTTAAAAAGACGCCTGTTAATTCTAGGTATAGACTCTAGTTTCTTTTTCTTGATTTTTATAATTTTCTTTTTCATCACTATATTATACAGAAAAATAGTGATTATAACAAAAATAAAAGGATTTTTAGTTATTTATAAGGAATAATATTGCTATGAAAGTGTCAGAAGTTATAAATATATTAAAAATGGAAAAGGCATTAAAAAGAACTCCTAGTGGTAGACCTATTACGGATTATGCCCTAGAAGCTATAGACGCAACCTTAGCTGATCAAAAAAATTTAGAAGTTGAAGTAATAAAATGTTACGGATGCTGTATAATATTATCAAGTCTTTTAGTCCCCTCCGGATGCTGCAATTGTGGGTCAAAAGATTTAAATACTAATATAACTCAAGCTGACATAAAATAAGGAGTAACAAATGTCTAATAACGATAATGTTGCAGATAGGGAAATACTAGATACCAAAAAGATGCTAGAAGATGATTTTTTAAGTAGACTAGGCAAAATCAAACTAAATCCAATAGCCACTAGAACTCAAGTTAAAACTCAAGTTAAAACCACCGGAATATCTGATGATTCTAATATTGAAGAGACCAAACCTAATTATAATACCGAAAAAGTATTAACAGAACTATATGATACTAGAGACTCTTTAATAGAAACATTAAATCAAACAGGAATAGGAGCAAATAGTAATTCTTTAGTATCTGGTATTAATAAGGTTGGAAGCTGTATCAGGGCATTAGGTGGTAAAGTAGATAATTTTGACCCCTATGCTAATATGTCTGGATTACAAACCCCTACTGTTCATAAAAATGCTAAGAAAGTAATAGAAAATACTAAGGAGTCTTATTCTTTAGGTAAAATAAGTAATTCTAGGGTAAACGACGATGGAACTGCAATTGAAATGACATTTGAAGGCATTAAAGATAATATGTCTTATAAGTGTGTTGGAACTATAGTAACTCCTAAGGCTTGGTTAGGTAACGAAGCTATAGATTATGTTTATAGCCCTGGGGAAGGTAGGATGTCAGTAAAGGCATTTAATGAAGAAGGCAAATGGATGGATAGAAGCGCTAATTATAAAATATCATGGGAACTTAGCGATGGCAAAATAGAAGATCAAGAAATAGAAGTGAAATCTGAAATTAAGCCCGAAGTTGAACTCGATATTGAAGAGGCAAATAATGCAGAAATAAAAGAGGAAAAAGAAATAACTGCATCGAATGATATAGATGACGATATTAGTGATGATTTTGAAATTAAGGAAAACTAGGGGATAAATATGAAGATTAAGATATCTAAATCTCAGTGGGAAAAGATGGGTAGAACAGCAGGTTGGATGAAAAAGGCTTACGGTCCTACTGAGTCTCCAAGAACAGAAGAAAGTTACATGCCTCCATCACCATCCCCTGCTATGGAAGGCGCAAAGATAGCAGATCCCAAAGTCGAAGGGTGGGCTAGGAAATTAGGAGACCCTCGTTTATATTATTATCTCGCAGGCGGAAACTGGTCTCGTCTGA
>Ga0315284_10009124_pt1 | contig 14161 bp, 5 predicted proteins | sample YL17G09_16_MG_FD_203696 | JGI IMG/M metagenome (GOLD analysis project Ga0315284, IMG submission 203696) | Sediment microbial communities from Yellowstone Lake, YNP, Wyoming, USA - YL17G09_16 | ecosystem: Environmental > Aquatic > Freshwater > Lake > Sediment | place: USA: Wyoming | collected... | reverse complement strand
AACAGTCTTTTTTCTTCCTTCTTCCTCTCGCTCTTCTTCCTCAACAGAAGAAAAGACCCGGCCACGGAGGGAGGAGGTGAAAAAAAAAACCCTCAACGCACCCCGTGGAACACCACCACGTAGAAGAAGGCGTCCAGCAGCAGGATCCGGTCCGGCGCGATCGACGCCACGTCCAGCAGCACCGGCTCGGGCTGCGACGGGTCCTTGTTGAGGGAGTAGGCGAGCAGCGTCGGCTGGATCATCACCATCGCGTCGGCGACGCGCTCGCGGCAGAGCGCCAGGCGCGCGGCGGCCGTCTCGTCGGGGCTCGCGCCGAAGACCTGCACGAACGGGCTGCGGCGCAGGTTGAACAGAAACTGCGGGAAGAAGGCCAGCCCGGGCTGCAGCCCGAAGGACGCCGGGTCGTCGCGGCGGTACTCGCCGAAGCGCGAGCAGAGGCGGATCAGCGTGCGGTCGAGCCAGCGCGTCGCGTCGAAGTCCTCCTCCGTCTCCATCTTGAACGTCGCGAGCCGCGCGACTGCGACGGCGGCGGCCTCCTGGTCGAAGCCGGCGACGAGCGCGCCCCCGTCGGCGGCGCCGTCAACCCAGCGGCGGGTGAGCGTCGTAACGCGCGTGCGCGGCGCGCCCGTGGCGTGGAGGTAGCGGGTCACAAACTGGATGTAGAGCTGCGGGCCCGCTGCCCCCGGGCCTCCGGGCCCGCCGGCGACGCCGTTGGCGGCGGCGGCGCTGCCGGCCTCGAAGTACACGGCGACCGTCGACCTCGCGTCCAGCCCCGGGAGCTTCCACGCCGTCGTTCCCCCCAGCCCCACCGAAGACTCGGCCAGGGCAGGGTTCTTGCGTCCCCCGGGCGGAGGCGGCAGCGGCGACGCCGGGCCCAGCAACCCGGCCACCCGGACGTCGCGCGACGCGACGACCTCGAGGATGCCGTTCGAGGCGACGCCGAGCGGCTCCGGCGGCGCCAGCTCGGCGCCCCCGCCGCTCGTGCTCGCGGCGCCGGCGGCGGCGTCCCCGCCCCCGCCCCCCAGCGCGCGCTTCAGCGACTCCCGAAACACCGGGTTGGCGAACGTGTCCGCCTGCACCAGCAGCCCGCCGGTCCTCTCGACGGCCGGCTTCATCTCGGCGAGGCCGACCTGATCGAGCGAGCACGCGTAGACGTCCAGCGCGTGCCCCGCGGCGGCCAGGCTCGCGGCCAGCGCCGCGTAGTGCTTGCACGCGGCCGGGAAGTGCGGGGCCGCGTCCTTGGCGAGGTCCTTGTGGGAGCGGATCGGCTCGGCGAGCGGCCTGCCGACGACAGCGCCGGCGCCGTCGGTCGAGGGCCCGCCGACCAGCAGGAGGATGCGCGCCGCGCACGACCCCGGGGGCAGGGCCGCGGCGGCGAGCGCCGCGGCGACGGTCAGCGCCGTGCCCGTGCACCTCGCCGGCCTGCAGTCCGGCGCGGGGGCGAACGTGTCCCTGCTGAGCTCGTCGAGCGCGTTGTTGAGCGTGAACTCGCACTCGGAGAGCGGCACGATGAAGCGCGCGCCGCCCGAGCGATGCTGGGAGGCCGCCTCCGGCGCCGCCCCGGGTCCTCCCCGCGTCATCCCGGGAGGGGGCCCCCCGCCGAGGCCCAGCTGGCTCGCGACGGCCGAGGGCGAGTACTCCCTCGCGCCCTGGAACACGTACGACTTGGCCAGCTCCGAGAAGCCCAGCTCGTGGACCTGCACGTGCGTGCCGAAGGTCACGAGGCCGACGCGCGAGTAGTCGGGGAGCGCGTCCAGGGCGGCCCCCAGGGCCCTCCTCGCCGCCGCGAGCTCGTCTCCCGGGCACGCGGCGTCGAGCACGAAGACGTACGCCGGCGGGGAGACCGGCGCGGAGGGCGCCGTCTGGTACTCGATCGTCGTCGCCGTCGGGAAGAGCTCCGCGGGGAGGTTCTGGTCCGAGATGCCCGCGTAGTGCGCCGGGAACGCGTTGCGGGCGTGGCACAGGGCACAGGTCCACAGCCGGGACTGGAAGTCGACCGCGGCGTAGGGGTTGAGCACGCCGCCGCAGCCCTTGCAGCGCACGGGGTCGTAGGCGACGACGGGCGCGTTGGGCCCGAGGGGCTTCACGGGCGAGTAGAGGGCCGCGAAAGGCACGACGCACTTGGCGGCCTCGACGCGCGTGGAGGGCCAGACGTTCCAGGTGAGGCGGACGCCGTCGGCCTCCTCGAGCTCGGCGAAGTCGGCCATGGCGGAGCGTGGGCGTTCCCTTCTTTTTTCGAGGGGAAGGAGGAAAGGGAGAGGTCGACGCAGCGCAGTGGCTGCGCGCGAATCGAATGAAAAGAGCGAAAAAGCGCGATTCTCTCTTTTCCGAGTTCACGCTCTCGCTCTCTGTGAGCTTTTTGGCCTTCTCTCGTTAGAAGACAGAGCGCAGAGTCTGTCGTCCCCGGTCGAGTGGGGTCACAGGTCGACGAACGGGGAGGAGGATGGACGGGGATGAGGAAGCGAGGAGAGAAAAAAAAACACTCGATGGCGAGGTTTTCTTTGCTTCTTCTTTTTTGCTCTCCTCCTCTTTCTCTCTCTCTACTCGGGCTCCCTTGTGCTCCCTGGGAAAGGAAGCTGAGGCGAGAGCGAGGGGCTCTACGTCTCACTCTCTCTGTGTCCTGCGGCTTGAAGAAGCTTCGGAAGGGGCGCGGACACGCGAGAGAGAGAGAGAGAGAGAGAGCACAGGCAAAGTTCAATGGGAGGAAGAAGAAAAAGGAAAGCCGAAGCAAAAATAAAATAAAAACTTTCACAAAACGTTGCCGACGGCGAAGACAAAGAGTAAGGGGGCTCCAAAAAGGTCTCTCTTGTTGTCTTTTTTCTTTCAGCAACTCCACGCTTATCTTTCCCCTCCTCCTTCTCTTCGCTTCGCGCGTGTTCCTTGCTCTCTCTCGGGCTGGTTCGCGCGCGTGTGTGAAAGGAAATAGGAAGAGAAAGCCACGAGCCAACGAAGAGAAGAAGAGAGAAATTTCAACTCTCTTCATCTGATCGGCCAAAGCATCCTCTTCACGAAAGCGACGACAGCGTCTCCGATTCGCAGCACGAGGAAGCACCCTTTTCCTTCCCTCCACTGCTTCTTAGCACCCTTCTCCTTCTCGCGGCGCGAGTGAAACGGCCAGCATGAAGCGCACGAGGGAAGATGGCCAGGGAGGGTCCAAAAGGCCGGCGGGGTGCGTCGATGTTTTTTCCTCTTTTTCAGCGGTGTTTTCAGTTCCCTTCTTGCTTTGCTGCTGCTGCTGCTGCCGTCGAGAAAGACGACGATGCTCGGTCTCTCTCTCCTTTTGTCGCGCCTCCCTCTGCTTTGCTCGGCCCCTTTAGGACCCCGCCACGACGGTGGGACAGCCCAATGGGATCAGCTCGAGGGCTCCTCGGGGGTGTTGGACACGAAGGGGGAGGTCGCGCCCCGCGAAGCGACCGCCGTTCTCAAGTGAAGAAAAAAGGGAGGGAGGGGGGGGGGGGGAGGAGGGAGCAGCGCGGAGGGAGAGAGAGAGCGGCAGATGCTGCTCAGCTTGACATCGACGAAGAAAAACTATGATTTTTCCCGCCGCGTTATTTTTCGCGCCGTCCTCGTCGCCTGTTTGCCCCCTCGCACCTCCGGGGTGCCCCCCTCGACGTGAAGAAGGGCTCGGGCGCGATGGAAGAGCGAAAGAAAAGCCGGGAGAGCGACTGGGGAGAGAGGTCGAACGAATAGGAAAAAAGCTTGCCCTTTTTTTTTGCCGCCGCCGTCCGTAGTCGCCGGCTCCCTCAAGACTCAAGAAACTCACCGAGAAAAAAAACCCGAAACGAAAAAATCATCGAATCCCAACAGCCGCCCCTCTGCCGCCCCCTCCACGGGGGCCTCCTCCCAGCGCCTCACGACCCACGACGCCCTCTCCTACCTCAGGGAGGTCAAGGCGAGGTTCGCCGGGGACAGGAGGGTCTACGACACGTTCCTGGAGATCATGAAGGAGTTCAAGGCGCAGAGGTGAGAGTTGGGGAGAGTTGGAGTTTTTTTTTTTTCCGTTTTGAAAGTCGAGGTCGAGGTCGAGAAAAACGACGACGACGACGACGGAAAGGGAAAAAAAACTCACCCTCTCAAAACCCTCTTCTCTTCTCTCTCTCTCTCCTTCCCCCTCCTTTCTCTTCTCTCCCTCTCTCTCTCTTTCCCCCTCCTTTCCCTTTTTTCATCAGGATCAACACCGAGGGCGTCATCCAGCGCGTCAAGGACCTCTTCGAGGGCGACCGCGAGCTCATCCTGGGATTCAACACCTTCCTCCCCAAAGGGTACGAGATCCAGATGGACGAGCCCGCGCCCCCCCCTCCGCCGCCGCCGCCGCAGCCCAAGCAGGCGGTCGAGTTCGACCAGGCGATCAGCTACGTCAACAAGATCAAGACGCGCTTCGCGAGCGACGAGCGCGTATACAAGGCGTTCCTGGAGATCCTCAACATGTACCGCAAGGGCCAGAAGACGATCGCGAACGTCTACGAGGAGGTCGCGCTGCTCTTCCGGGCGCACAAGGACCTGCTCGACGAGTTCACCTACTTTCTGCCCGACGCGTCGCCGCCGGGCGGGGCCGCGCCTGCGGGCGGAGGCGGCGGCGGCCGCGGGAGGGGCGGGCGCGGGGGCCGCGGCGGGAACGCCGCCGGCGGGGGCCGCGGCGGCGGCGGGGCCGCCGCCGGCGGCGCGGGGGGGGGCCTCTCGGAGCAGGGTGTCCTCCGCAAGCTGCACGCGCGCAAGGCCGCGCGCGGCGGCGTCCCGGGGGAGGGCGACATCGCGGCGGGCTCCGCCGCGGCCGTAGCCGCCGCCGGGCGCGGCGCCGGGGGCCCGCCCTCGGCCCCCGGCTCGCTCGCGCGCGAGCTCGGCTACTTCGAGCGCGTGCGCTCGCGCGTGCGCTCGCGCGAGCAGTACCAGGACTTCCTCAAGTGCCTCAACCTCTTCGCGCAGGACATCGTCACGCGGCAGGAGCTGCGCGGCATGGTCGCGGACATCCTGGGCAGGTTCCCGGACCTGCTTGCCGGGTTCCACGACTTCCTGGCGCGGTGCGAGGTCGCCGAGCTCGACAGCGCCGCGGGGGACGACGCGGCCCTGGGGGTCGGCGGCGGGCGCGGCGGCGGCCGCGGGGGCGCCGGCGGCTACGGCCGCGGCGGGCGCGGCGGCGCAGGCGGCGGCCGCTACGGAGCCGGGGGAGCCGGCGGCGCCGGCGGCCAGGGCGGCCTCGGCGGAGGGCCCAGCCTCGGGGAGAAGTACGTCACGCGGGCCATCTCCGAGCTCGACGTCTCGGCCTGGGAGCGCTGCACGACGAGCTACGTGCGCCTGCCGCCCGGGTACCCTCGCCTGGCCTCCTCGGGCCGCACGCCCCTCGGCGACTCGGTGCTCAACGACGCGTGGGTCTCCGTGACCTCCGGGTCGGAAGACTACTCGTTCAAGCACATGCGCAAGAACCAGTACGAGGAGGCGCTCTTCCGCGCCGAGGACGACCGCTACGAGCTCGATATGTGCATCGAGCCGGGCTGCGGCGCGATCCGCGCGATCCAGCCGCTGGTCGAGGAGATCGAGAGGCTGGGGATGGGGCACGCCGCTGCCGCTGCCGCCGCGAGGGCGGAGGCTGCTGCTGCCGCCGCCGCTGCCGCCGCCGCCGCCGCGAAAACGGAGGCGGAGGCAGCGGCCCCTGCTGCGGCCCCTGCTGCTGCTGCGGATGCTGCGCCAGCGGCGGCGGCTCCTGCCGCGGACGCAAACGGAGGAGGAGAGGGCGCGGCCCCGGCGGCGGCGGCCGACGCGCCCGCAGACGCTGCCGCCGCTCCCCCCGCTCCCCCCGCCGCTCCCGACGCCGCACCGGCCCCCGCTCCTGCGCCCGTCGAGGAGCTCGACGAGGAGGCCGCCGCCGCCGCCCAGGCCCAGGCCACCGCGGAGGCCCGCGCGGCCTGGCGCCTGCCGGAGGGCGCCCTCAACGGCGTCCACTTCCGCGCCATCGCGCGTATCTACGGCGAGCACGGCGCGGCGGTCGCCGACCTCGTCCGCAAGAACCCCGTCGTCGCGCTGCCCGTGGTGCTCGCGCGCCTGGCCCAGAAGGACGCCGAGTGGCGCAGGGTGAAGGTCGAGATGGCGGGCAACTGGGCCCGCGTCTACGAGGCCAACTACTCGAAGAGCCTCGACCACCGCTCGTTCTACTTCAAGCAGGCCGACAAGCGCAACCTCAGCGCCAAGGCGCTGCTCGCGTCGCTGCGCGAGGGGTGCGAGCGCAGGAGGTCCGGGCAGGCCGCGGCCGCCGTGGCCGCGGCGCAGGCCGCGGCGCAGGCCGCCGCGGCGAGGGACCCGTCCGCGCCTCCCGTGCCCGTCCCGACGCCCGCCGCGGCGGCGGCGGCGGCCACGGCGGCCTCGTGCGCCGCCGCGGCGGCGGCCGCCGCGGCGGCCTCGGCCGCGCCGCCCGACCTCGAGCTCGACTTCAAGGAGGCGTCGATCCACGACGACGTCTTCGCGATCGTGAAGGCCGCCGCCGCCGAGGTGCTGTCCGCCGACGGCGCGACCAAGGCCGTCAGGCTGTGGTGCGAGTTCGTGGAGCCGATGCTGGGCCTTCCCGCGAGGCCCGAGGCCGAGCTCGCGAAGGAGCCGAAAAAGTTGGCGGCCGAGGCCGCAGCCGCGGCCGAGGAGGAAGAGGCGGCGGCGGCGAAAAAGGCCAAGGCCGCCTCGGCGACCGGGGAGCACCACGGCCTCGCCGAGATGGGCAAGGACGGCGACGAGGACGACTCGGAGGTGCAGAGGAGCGGCGACGACGAGGAAAGGGCCGGGCCGAACGCGAGCAACCGCGCCGGAGGAGCCGGAGGGGGCCGCCGCGGCCGCCCGCCGAAAGCGGCAGCGAGCGCGGCAGCGGCGGCGGCGATGGACGTCGACGGCGGAGACTCGGACGCCGCCGCCGATAAGGCCAAGGGAGAGGAGGCCGGCACTCCCGCCCCTGCCGGCGCCTCCGACGAGGAGGTCGAGGAGGAAGAAGAGGAGGAAGACGACGACGTCGACTCCTTGTCCGGAGCGAGGCCGCTCGCTCCCGCCGCTGCCGCAGCAGCTGCCGCCGCCGCTCTCAAGGCCGAAAACTGCGCTTCGACGGCGTCTGCCGCGACGACGCTCGCCGGCGTCGAGGCCCCCCCCCTGCCGCTCCGGGTCTTCTACGGTTCCGAGCCCTTTTACGTCCTCGCCCGCCTCCACCACCTGCTCTACGACAGGCTCCGCAGGGCCGTGCTCTGCTGCGTCGCCGCCGCGGAGCACGCCGCCGCGGGCGGGACGATCGCGGGGCCGGGGGGCCAGGGGCCGAAGCACCACGACGACGACGACGACGCGGTGCACGAGGACGAGGCCGCCGCCGCCGCCGCCGGAGGGGGAGCCGGGGGAGCCGGAGGAGGCGGCGGTGGAAGCGGCTCCGCTTCCTCTGCTGCCCCGGCCCCGGCTTGCAGGCCCCCGCTGCCTGAGCTCGGCGCCGACGCCGCGGCCCTCTACTCCAAGTTCCGGGGACTGGTCGCGGACCTGATCGACGGCACGCTCGACGCCGCGGCCTACGAGGACGCCGTGCGCGCGCTGCTCGGCACCAACTCGTATGTGCTGTTCACGCTCGACAAGCTGATCTACAAGCTCGTGAAGCAGATCCAGGCCGTGCTGAGCGACGACGCGGGAGCCGGCGCGGGCGGCGGGGCCGCGAAGCTGCTCGAGCTGCACGCGTACGAGCAGGCGAGGGCACCCGCGGCGAGGAGCGACGCCGTCTACGCCGCCAACGCGCGCGTGCTCCTCGGAGGCGGTGGCTCCGGGGACCTCTCTTCCTCGAGCGCTACCGGCGGCGGCCGCGACAGCAGGGAGGCCGCCGCCGCCGCGGCCGCCGCGGCTGCCGCCGGCCTCGGGATCAGGCTCGCGCTGCTCCCCGACGGGAAGACTCTGGGCGTGGCGCTCGCCGACGGCAGCGCCGATGGCGGCGGCGCCGCTGCCGCCGCCGCCGCCGCCGCGGCCGCGGCCGCCGCGGCCGGAGGAGGCCAGCCGCCGCCCGAGTTCGCGGCCTACCTCCGCCGCCTCATCGAGGACGACGGCCCCACCGCCGCGGAGCTCGCGCACATGCGCAACAACGGCGCTCTCGGGAGCGGCCGCGTCAGCCGGTCGGAGCGGGCCGCGGCCGTCGCGAGGGGCGAGGCCCCGGGCAAGGACGACGGCGCCGGGAGCGACCGCGGCGGCGGCTCCGGCGACGACGGCGACGGCGCCGCCGACGAGGTAAAAACGAACCCGCGCCCCTTTTTGAAGAGGTGCCTGCCCGCTTCCGTCGCCAAGGCCGTGGTCTTTGTCACCCCTGGGGACGAGGACGACGAGGAGGACGACGATGACGAGGACTCGGACTCTGACGCGGAGAAGAGCGGCGACGACGGCGAGGCCAAGGCAGGGAGCAAGAGCAAGAGCCGGCGCAAGAGCTCCGAGAGCGGCGCGAGCGACGCGAGCGCCAAGCGCCGCCGCGAGCGCCGCGCGCGCCGCCGCGCCAACCGCGTGGCGCCCGCAGACGCCGACGCCGCGGACGAGGCCACGCTCGCCGCTCTGGCTGGTGAGTCTTTTCCCCCCCTTTTTTCCTTCCGAGATCGCCGCGAAAGTTCAATAAAGGGGGAAAACAAAAAAACTCACTTTTTCTCTCTCTCCTCTCTCTCAATCTCCCCCTCCCTCTCTCTCTCTCTTTCTCTCTTTCTCTCCCCCCCTCTCTCTCTCTCTTTCTCTCTTTCTCTCCCCCCCTCTCTCTCTCCACTTCCAAAACCCCCTCTCAAAACAAAAACAAAAAACAAGGCGCCCACGTCCGCAACGGCCTCGAGTGCAAGGTCGCCTGCGCCACCAGCAAGGTCTCGTACGTCCTCGACACGGAGGACGCCTTTTGGAAGATCGGCGCCTGTGCCTCGAAAAGGGCGAGGGCGGCGGCCTCCGCTTCTTCTGCTGACGCTGCCGCCCCGGCTGTCTCCGGCCTCCGCGCCCCGGCCTCGAAAGAGTCCGCGGCCCGCTTCGAAAAGTGGCTCGACGTGCGCGCCGTGGCCGCGAAGAAGAAGGAGGAGGAGGAGGCCGCGGCGGCCAAGGCTGCAGCGGCGCAGGCCGCGGCGGCCGCAGCCGCCAAGGCGGCGGCAGAGGCCGCGGCCGAGGCGCGCGCCAAGCAGGAGGCCGCCGCCGCCGCCGCGGCCGCAGCTGCCAAGGCTGCCGAGCAGGCCGCCGCCGCCGCCGCTGCGAGCGCCGCCAGGGCCGAGGAGACGGCCGCCGTGGCCGCTGGGGCGCAGGCGGAGGCGAACGCTGCCGCCGTTATTGCAGCAGCGCCGGTGCCGGCCGAAGCTGCTGCTGCTCCGGCTGCTGCTGCGCCTCCGGCCGAAGCTGCTCCTGCTGCTCCTGCCGAAGCTGCTGCTGAAGCTCCTGTCGCTGCTGCTGCTCCTGTCGCCGAGGTTGCTGCTGGTGCGCCTGCGGCTCCTGCTTCCGACGAGCCGATGGTGCTGGAGTGATGAGAGAGAGAGAGAGTTAAAAAAAGGGGGGGAATGATTTTCGTTTTCTGAGGGAGAGAGAGACAACACAACAACAATAAAAGAGAGAATGTTTTTTTACCATTTTCGTTTGTGCTTTTTGCTTTTTCTATTGGGAATTTTTCACCGCAGCAGAGGGGGGAGAGAGAGTGAAAGAGTGCGCGCGCGAGAGGGAGGGAGAGAGAGAAAGAGAGAGAGGGTTGGAGTTTTGCAAAAAAAAAACAGGTCAAAAAAAAAGTGAGGCGCCACGCCGTCGGTCGTCGAATCTCTGCTTCCATTTTCTTAGCCTCTCTCTCCCACTTGTGCACTCTAGCCCCCACCCGCGCACGAGGCCCTGCGGAGAGCTCTCCTGTCCCGTCCTTCGTTCGCTGCGGCTGAGATCTCATCCTCTCCCGCCAGCGCACTAGTGACGGAGGCCCGAAACCGCACCAGGCTGTTGTCCGCGGGGACGCGGAAGGACGAGAGAAAACGAGTACTGTACTTTGATGCCTGCTCAAGAGTCGCCGTCGACGTCGGCCGCGGCTGCGCCGGCGGAGATCTCCGCCGGCGCTTCGATGGCAGCCCCGGCTCTCGTCAACGGCTCATCTCAGCTACATCCAGAGCTCCAGAGGCCCGCGCAACCGGTAGGGAATTACGGATTCGATCAGTACACGGAGAGAGAGGCGCTTTCGAAGACTGCGTCGGCGACGACGGCTTGAATGCGTCGAACGACAAGGCGCTGCGTTCTTGCTCACCCATCACCCTTCCGACTCTCTCCCTCTCTCCCTCCCCCCAAACAAACTTGCCAGCTCCCTGCCCCGGCCTCGTCGCTTGCAAAGGTGCTCGCTGGAATGCGCCACACCTTTGTGGTCGCAGACGCGACGCTGCCCGACTGCCCGCTGGTCTACGCGAGCGAAGGGTAAGGCTCTGTTTTTCCCTCTTTTTTCCGTGGTCGCACACGAACCCCGACCTCTCTTGCTCCTTCGTCTCTCACCGTCCCCCCCCCCCCCTCTCTTCCTCGCCTGACCCCCCCCCCTCTTCCTCGCCCGAACCCCCCGCTTACCCCACCCCAACCCACAAAAAACACTCTCCAGCTTCCTCGAGATGACGGGGTACACCGCCGAGGAGGTCCTCGGCCACAACTGCCGCTTCCTCCAGGGCGAGGGCACCGACCCGAAGGAGGTCGCCGTCATCCGCGAGGCCGTCCGCCTCGGCGAGGGCTGCTCGGTGCGCCTGCTCAACTACCGCCGCGACGGCACGCCCTTCTGGAACCTGCTGACGATGACGCCCATCAAGACTGAGGACGGGCGCGTCTCGAAGTACGTCGGCGTGCAGGTCGACGTCACGAGCCGCACCGAGGGCGCCGCGTTCGCCGACGCCGCGGGCGTTCCGCTCCTGGTCAAGTACGACCAGAGGCTGCGGGACGGCGTCGCCGCGGCCGCGGTTGAGGACGTCACGCAGGCCGTCGAGGCGGCCGAAGAGGGAGGAGAAGGAGGAGGCGGCCCCGCGCGGGGCCCCGCGGCCGTCGGCAGGGGCACCAAGTCCTTCCCGCGCGTGGCGCTCGACCTCGCGACGACGGTCGAGCGCGTGCAGCAGAACTTCTGCATCTCGGACCCGGGCCTCCCGGGCTGCCCGATCGTGTTCGCGTCCGACGGATTCCTCGAGCTGACGGGCTATGGGCGTTACGAGGTGCTGGGCCGCAACTGCAGGTTTTTGCAGGGGCCGGCCACCGACGCGGCGACGGTCGCGGAGCTGCGCGCCGCCGTCGCCGGGCGCCGCGAGTGCGCGGTGCGTATCCTCAACTACAAGAAGGACGGGACCCCGTTCTGGAACATGCTGACGCTCGCGGCGATGCGCGACGCGGGAGGGGAGGCGCGGTTCCTGATCGGGGTGCAGGTCGACGTGACGGCGGCGCCGGCGCCGGCGGAGGCCGAGGCGGCCTCTGCTGCCGCCGCCGCGGCCGCCGCCGGCGAGCCCGGCGCCGCCGCGGCCGTCCCTCCCGCGCCCGCGATCCCGCAGGCGAGACTCTCCGCCGCCGCGGCGCAGGTGGCGACGGCCGCTGCGGCGCAGCTGGCGGCCGGGTGGGGCGCCGTCGACCCGTGGGCCGCGGTGTCGGCCGGGGTGCTCAAGGCGGCGCCGCACGCCGGCGCGGCCGGCGCGGCGGCGGCGGCGGCGCTCGCGGCCGCGGCCGCGGCGGCGCCAGGCGGGAACCTCTCGCTCGCGTGCTTCAGGAGGGTGCGGCAGCTCGGGACCGGGGACGTGGGCCTGGTGGACCTGGTCGAGCTCGTCCCGCCAAAGGGGAGCGAGGCGGCGGCGGCGGCGGCGGCGGCGACAAAGGCGGCGCAGGCTGCGGAAGCAGAGAAAACCGCGGCAGCAGCGGCGGCGGCGAGCGGCAGCGGGAGGACGAGCGCCGACGCGCCAGAGGCCCCCTCGACCCCTCCGCCCGGGGCCACGAGTACTTCTTCCGGTGCTGCCCCTGCTGCTGCTGGCCTCTCGACCTCTTCTTCCTCTGCTGCTGCTGCTGCTGCTGCTGCTGCTGCACCCGCTCCGACTCCCCAGCGCCGCCTCAGGTTCGCGATGAAGACGCTCGACAAGGCCGAGATGCTCGAGCGCAACAAGGTGATGCGAGTCCTGACCGAAGCCCGGGTCCTGACGGCAGCAGACCACCCTTTCGTCGCGCGGCTCTGCGCGACGCTGTCGACTCCAACGCATCTTCACTTTGTGCTCGAGCACTGCGGTGGCGGGGAGCTGTACGCGCTGCTGTGCAAGCAGCCCGGGAAGAGGTTTTCGGAGAACGCCGCGAGGTTTTATGGTGAGATTCGTTTTAAAACATTTTTCCCTCGTGCGTTGAGGTTTTTCCAGAAAGACAACAAAACCTCACTCTTTTTTCCCCTCCCCTCTCCAAAACCCAAAAAATAACTCCTCCCAGCGGCCGAGGTCGTCGTCGCGCTGCAGTACCTCCACCTGATGGGCGTCGTGTACCGGGACCTCAAGCCCGAAAACATCCTCCTGCACTCGAGCGGCCACGTCGCGCTTGCCGACTTCGACCTGAGCCATGCCGGGCCGCCGCCGACGCCGCAGCTGAGGGAGGTCTCGGCTGCTGCTGGCGGTGCTGCTGGTGGGGCTGCTGCTGGAAAGGGCGGGAAAGGCGGCGGCGGGGGCCGAGGCGGCGCCGCGGGGGCGGCAGGAGCAGCAGCTGCTGCTTCTCCTCCTCCCCGAGCGGCGGCCTCCCCCTCGCCGTCCTCTTCGCGCCGCAAGAGCGGCGGCGGCGCCGGCGCCGCCGGCCGCCACTCCTCGGCCCCCTCCTCCGCCGCCTCCGAGGCCGCCGCCGCGACGCTGCGCCGCTCCCGCGTCGTCGTCGCCGAGCCCACCGACCGCGCCAACTCGTTCGTCGGCACGGAGGAGTACCTGGCCCCGGAGGTCATCGCGGGCTCGGGGCACGGGCCGCCCGTCGACTGGTGGTCGCTCGGCATCCTCGTCTACGAGCTCGTCTACGGGTTCACGCCCTTCCGCGCCTCAAAGCGCGATGCGACGTTCGACGCGATCCTGACCCGGCCGCTGGCGTTCCCTCCCAGGCCGAGCGTGAGCCCGCAGCTGCAGGACCTTGTGTCGAGGCTGCTCGAGCGCGACGAGGGCTCACGGCTTGGCAGCGTCGGCGGCGGCGGCGGCGTTGGTGGTGACGGCGCGGGCGGCGGCAGCGGCGGCAGAGGCCTCGGCGCCGAGGAAGTCAAGGCGCACCCCTGGTTCGAAGGGATCGACTGGGCGCTGCTGAGGCACATGCCGCCGCCGCACGTGCCGAGCTCGGGCTCGAGCTCGGGCTTGAAAGCGGCTCCGCCTCCGGGGAACAACGTCGAAGGGTTTTGAAGAAAGAGAGGAGGATTTCAGACGGAAAAAAGAAAAAGAACACCACCACTATTCACTTACATTATTGAAGAAGCAAGCGCTCGCATTGATACGGTTGCTCGTCGTATTGAGAGAGAGGGATCAGAGAGCGCAGAGAGAGCGCGCAGAGGGAGAGAGAGCGCAGAGAGAAGAAAAACAAACGAGAGAGAGAGAGAAAGGGGGGAGCAATGTCCTTTGTGTTTTTCTCTCTTCTTCTTCTTCCTTTCCATATCCCCAATTGTGCCCATTGTCCCAAAAAGAAAAAGATAAGAGAAACGCTTTAAAAAAAAAGTGAAATGACGCACAGTTTTCGGCAGGAAAAGAAAAAAGAGAGGGAGAGGGTCGAAAGCGAGATCGATTTTTTGTTTACTTTTTTCTCTCTCGGTTTTCTCTCTTCTCTCGCACCTCCGCACACGCTCCACCGACTCTGAAAAATCTCTCCCAAATTCCTCTCTACTTGGCCACCATCATCTTGACGAACTCGGCGTAGTTGATCTGCCCGTCCCCGTCCACGTCGGCCTCCTTGATCATCTCGTCGACCTCGGCGTCGGAGAGCTTCTCTCCCAAATTAGTCATCACGTGCCTGAGCTCGGCCGCGGAGATGAAGCCGTTGCCGTCCTTGTCGAAGACCTTGAAGGCCTCGCGAAGCTCCTCCTCGGAGTCGGTGTCCTTCATCTGTTGGTGGTGGGGGGTAAAGGGTTGACGAGAGAGAGAGAGAGAGAGAGAGAGAGAGAGAGAGAGAGAGAGAGAGAGAGAGAGAGAGAGAGAGAGAGAGAGAGAGAGATATAGAGAGAGATAGATAGAGAGATAAAGAG